>Ga0247831_1000432_pt1 | contig 91467 bp, 67 predicted proteins | sample LaCruzMarch2015__9_FD_192406 | JGI IMG/M metagenome (GOLD analysis project Ga0247831, IMG submission 192406) | Freshwater microbial communities from meromictic Lake La Cruz, Castile-La Mancha, Spain - LaCruzMarch2015_1m | ecosystem: Environmental > Aquatic > Freshwater > Lake | place: Spain...
TTCATCAAGCTATCGTCAATGCTATGACCGACATTAATCATTGTCCGGTTCGTAAAAATGATCTCAAATCCCTTTTAACATTAAACTTTCAGTCATTTGCACAAAACCTCACTCCGTGAGGTATAATCAATCTTCGGAAAAAAAACATCCCCCACTCTGCGGGATTTTTGACAATGTGAAAAGTTTCGAGTTTGTTTGGTTCTACCTTTATATTTTCGCTTACTTTCGCAGTTCACACAATTTACAGGATGCGCAAGCTTTTTTATTATTCCATCCTAATGGCCTGTTTATCCGGCCTATTGGGGTGCAAAAAGCAACCCAATAGCGACATGATAGCGTTGAACGACAATTGGACTTTTCGGCAAGCGGGCAAAGGAAACTGGCTACCAGCAACAGTGCCAGGCACAGTGCATACGGATTTGATGGCCAACCACAAAATTCCCGATCCTTACTTCCGCATGCAGGAGGAAGAAGTACAATGGGTAGACAAAGTTGATTGGGAATACCGCTGCACCTTTCAGGTTAGCGAGGAATTTTTAGAATACGATGCCATCAATTTGGAGTGCCTGGGGTTGGATACCTACGCAGATGTGTACGTCAACGAAAAACTGGTCATCCTGGCCGACAACTTCTTTGTAGCCTGGGAGAAAGAGGTAAAACAGTACCTCAAACCCGGAGAAAACAAACTGCGCATCTTTTTTCACTCGCCCATTATGGTGGGTTTGCAGGCACTGGCCAAAAACAAATATGGCTTGCCCGCCACCAACGATCAATCCGAACGCGGCGGATTAGGGGACAAACTGGTCAGCGTTTTTTTGCGCAAACCCGGCTACCATTTTGGTTGGGATTGGGGGCCGCGGTTGGTTACCAGCGGTGTTTACCGCCCGATCCGCTTGTTTGGCTGGAACAAAGCCCGGCTCACTGACGTGTATTTCCAACAAGACAGCCTCAGCGACGAAAAAGCCCAGCTTACTGCCCGCTGCGAAGTAGAATCACTGGTGGATCACGAAGGGCTAATCGAGATATGGCATGGCGATACCTTGCTGGCTTCGCAGGAGATTGCCATGCTCAAGGGCAAAAACGAATTCCATTTGCCTTTTGAAATTTACAGCCCCCGCTTGTGGTGGACCCATGATTTGGGCAAAGCAAACCTATACAACCTGACCGCCCGCATTTCCTACCAGCGCAAGGCCATCAACGAAATCAGCCACAAAATTGGCTTGCGTACCCTCAAGGTCGTGCAAACCCCAGACGAAAAAGGCAGTTCCTTCCATTTTGAACTCAATGGGCGAGACATTTTTGCCAAAGGTGCCAATTACATCCCCAACGATATGTTTATCCCTCGGGTGGGGCCAGAAAAATACCGCAACATCATCCGTTCCACGGTGGAGGCCAACATGAACATGCTGCGCATTTGGGGCGGTGGTTTTTACGAAAACGACCTATTTTTTGAGCTTTGCAATGAAATGGGGGTGCTGGTTTGGCAAGATTTTATGTTTGCATGCAGCATGTATCCAGGAGACCCTGCTTTTTTGCGCAGCGTAGAAGAAGAAGCGGAATACAATGTTAAGCGCTTGCGCAATCACCCATGCCTCGCGCTATGGTGCGGCAACAATGAGATAGACATTGCCTGGGCACAGCACAACGAATTCCTGGGTTGGGGCTGGAAACAGCAATATACCATGGCACAACGCCGCGAAATTTGGAACGCCTACGATACGATTTTTCACAAGCTGTTGCCAACCGTAGTGGGAGCCAATCACCCCGGAATGTTTTACTGGCCTTCGTCGCCGTTCAATATCGTGGGCAAGCATGCCCGCAGCAACACCCCCAATGGCGATATCCACTATTGGGGAGTGTGGCATTCCGAACATCCATTTAGCGCGTATTACGAGCACATTGGTCGGTTTATGAGCGAGTATGGCTTCCAATCGTTTCCCGAATTCAAAACGGTGAAAACCTATGCCTTACCCGAAGACTGGAACATCGAATCGCCCGTGATGGCGGCGCACCAACGCAGTGGGATTGGCAATTTGCGCATCCGCAGCTACATGCAGCAGAATTACCAGGTACCCTCAGATTTTGAACAGTTCTTGTACGTAGGGCAATTGCTGCAAGCCGAAGGCATCAAAATGGCCATTGAAGCGCATCGGGCCGCCATGCCGTACTGTATGGGGTCGTTGTACTGGCAAATCAACGATGTATGGCCGGTTGCCTCCTGGTCGAGTATGGATTATTACCAGCGCTGGAAGGCATTGCATTATTTTGTCAAAAAAGCCTTTGAACGCAACATCACCGCCGCTTTGGTCAAAGACGGCAAACTGCGCATCAGCATCATTTCTGATGATTTGCAAGCTCGGGAAGGCGAATTGCGCATGCGTTTGCTCGATTTTTCGGGACAAACATTGTGGAAAAAGGATACGACCCTCCAACTGCCTGAAAACACTGCGCTTTTGGCACTTGAACTCCCCCTTGCCGAAATTTGCGATACGGCGACTGCCCGGAAAACGGTATTGGTTGTGGATCTGTACGCCAAGGGTAAGCTGCTTTACCGCAATCCGGTCTACCTGGCCAGTGCCAAAGACCTGGATTTGCCCAGGAAGGTAGCCATCAGCAAGGAGATTCTAGCGCATCAAGATGGATTTTTGATCCGACTGAGCGCCCAACAATTGGTGAAAAATGTTTTCCTCGATTTTGGAGACGAAGTCGAGGGGTCTTTCAGCGACAATTACTTTGATGTTTTGCCCGGAGAAACGGTGGAAGTAGTTTTCAAACCAGCCAAAAAAGACTTGAAGTTGAAGGCTGGGGAGTTGAAATTGCTGAGTTTAGGAGATACGTTGAAGTAAACAAGCTCCTGTTGTACCCAACGACCAACAACCTTTTAGCGTCGCCGTACGACATTTTTCGCCTTCAACCCGCACTCGGTCGCAATTGTTTGCCCTTGAGATGGCTGACCCAATAAAGTTTTGTATTTTTCGCACTCGAAGTTATAGCCCATTTTACGCGTCAACAACATTTGTACGATTTTTACTAACCTGCAATTTTTATGAAGTACATTTCATCCCTGCTCTATCTGGTCCTTGTATGCATTGTATTAACATCCTGTGGTGGAAAAAAAAGTGAAAGCCCTATGGCTGGAGCTGGCCCAGGTGGAAAACCTGGTGGTGGCCCTGGAGGCCCTGGCGGCCCTGCTGGCCCGCCGCCGCCCACTCCAGTCGATTACATGATCGTAAATGCGCAAGTGCTGGAAAACACTTTATTTACAACGGGCAACCTGGTTTCCAACGAACAAGTGGATATTCGACCTGAGCGTTCTGGTCGCATGACGAAGCTGCTCTTCAAGGAAGGCTCCCTGGTCCAAAAAGGCACTCTTTTGGCTGAATTGGATCGTGAGGAGCTGGAGGCACAATACGCCAAACTTAAAGTCAGTGAGGCCTATAACGAGCGAGAACTCAAACGCGCCAAAGACCTCTTGGCCATCGACGGGATTTCCCAAGAGGATTACGACCGGATTGGTCTTACCCTAGATCAAACCCGGGCGGATATGCGCATCACCCAAGTCGCATTGGACAAAACCCGCATTCGGGCTCCGTTTAGTGGAAAATTGGGCTTGCGCCAATTGAGTGAAGGAGCCTATGTATCTCCCAACGACATCCTGGTGGGTTTACAACAGACAAATCCCATCAAACTAGAATTTGAGGTTCCCGAGCGTTTTTCCCGCGATTTGAAGGCAGGACAGCGCATTCGCTTCAAAGTAGAAGGGCTCAATGAAAATTTCAGTGCAGACATTTATGCCTTGAGCAATGAAGTAAATGCTGCTTCTCGTACCCTTACCGCCCGGGCGCGTTGCGCGAACCCCAATGGAACCTTAAAGCCGGGTAACTTTGCCAAAGTACAACTGATCACCAGCCAGAACAAAGCGGCAGTATTGGTGCCTACCGATGCAGTTATTCCTATTTTGAATGGCCAACAAGTATTGGTGATCAAAGGGAACAGTGTAAAAATGCAGACCGTTTTTGCAGGTCAGCGCCTGGAATCTGCTATCGCAATTCTGGAAGGCCTGGCACCTGGCGATACCGTTATTCTTTCGGGCTTATTGGCGCTTAAAGAAGGAATGCCCGTGATCCCCACCAAATTGATTGAATCTCCAAAACCGAACGGCCTATGAACATGTCTTCCTTGAGCATCAACCGGCCAGTAATGGCTACGGTGATCTCCATCGTCATTGTCCTTTTTGGATACATTGGTTTTCAGTCACTGGGCTTGCGTGAGTATCCTAGTGTAGACCCTCCGGTGGTGTCGGTACAGACCAACTATACCGGAGCAGCGGCGGACGTAATTGAATCACAAATTACCGAGCCACTGGAAGAAAGTATAAACGGGATTGCAGGCATCCGTTCCCTGTCCAGTACCTGTTCTGATGGTCGAAGCAGCATTCGAGTAGAGTTTGAATTGGGGGTTGATCTTGAAGCTGCAGCCAACGATGTGCGTGAAAAAGTATCCCAGGCACAGCGTAACTTACCTTTGGATGCCGACCCTCCAGTTGTTTCCAAATCTGATGCCAATTCAAACCCCATCATGTCCATCACGGTACAAAGCAATCGTCGGAACTTGATGCAATTGAGCGAATTTGCAACCAACGTGATGAAGGAGCGCATCCAAACCATTCCCGGCGTATCCAATATTCGCATCTGGGGTGAAAAAAGATATGCGATCCGCATCAAAATGGATCCAACGCTGCTATCGGCCTACAAGCTCACGCCAGTGGACGTGCGCGACGCCTTGCGGTCTCAGAACATTGAGTTGCCATCTGGTCGGGTGGAAGGTTACCGCACGGAGTTGACCCTGCGTACCGAAGGAAAACTTTCTACGCCTGAAGAATTTTCCAATATTGTGCTGCGCGACAATGGCTCGGGGACAATCTTGTTGAGTGATGTTGCCACCGTGGATCTAGAGCCACAAAACAAAAGATCGATTCTCCGGGGCAATAACATCATTCCCATGGTAGGGGTGGCCATTACGCCACTGCCGGGTGCCAACTACATCGAAATTGCCGACCGGGTGTACGATCGGGTCAACGAAATTAAAAAGAACATACCCGAAGACATCACGCTGGATTATGCTTTTGATGGTACAGTCAGTATCCGCAAAGCCATTAAGGAGGTAGAAGAAACCCTTTTACTGGCTTTTGGTCTGGTTGTATTGGTTATCTTTGTGTTCCTGCGCAACTGGCGGACCACACTCATTCCGGTTATCGCCATTCCAATTTCTTTGATTGGCGCTTTCTTCATCATGTACGTGTTTAATTTTTCCATCAACATTTTGACCTTGCTCGGGATTGTTCTCGCTACGGGTTTGGTGGTGGATGATGCCATTGTGGTGATGGAAAACATCTTCCGACGAATTGAAGCCGGTCAAAAACCCTACGAAGCCGCCCACGAAGGTTCCAAGGAAATTTACTTCGCCATCATTTCTACTTCGCTCACTTTGATCATTGTATTCTTGCCCATTGTGTTTTTGCAAGGTTTGACCGGGCGTTTGTTCCGTGAGTTTGGGGTCACAGTAGCGGGATCTATACTCATTTCGATGATTGTTTCGCTCACTTTGACACCCATGATGAGTGCCCGTTTTTTGAAACAGCAGAAACATGGGTACTTCTATAACTTGACCGAGGGGTTTTTCACCGGGATGACGAATTTGTACAACCGCACCTTGAAAGGTTTCATGAAGATGAGGGGAGTAGCCTGGCTGGTTACCATTCTGGCTGGCTTTGGCATTTACACCTTGATGCAAAAAATTCCTACGGAGTTGGCTCCAATGGAGGATAAAAGCAGTTTGCGGGTACAAATGACAGCACCAGAAGGTACTTCTTTTGAGATCATGGATCGCTACATCCTGGAAGTGCTCAAAATGGTGGATACCCTGCCAGAGAAACGCGCGTTGATTGCGGTTACTGCACCTGGCTTTAGTGGATCTGGGGCTGTGAACTCTGCATTTGTCAACATTATCCTGAAGCAGCCCGAAGAACGTATCCGCACCCAGGATGAATTGGCCAAATCATTGTTTCCAAAAATTGCCCAGCTGAACTACGCTCGTTCCATCATTACTCAGGAACAGACCATTGCTACGGATCGCCGGGCTGGTGGTTTGCCAGTGCAGTTTGTTGTTCAAGCGCCGAACTTTGAGGACTTGAAGGAAAAAATGCCACTTTTTATGGAAGAGGCGGCCAAGCAGCCTGAATTTGCGGTAACCGATCTGGACTTAAAATTCAACAAACCCGAACTACGCCTGGAAATTGACCGGGAACGTGCACGGAAATTACAACTCAATGTACGGGATGTCGCGGAGACCCTCCAACTGTACTACTCCGGTCAGCGTTATGGCTATTTCATCAAAGACAGCAAGCAATACGAGGTCATTGGTGAAGCAGACCGCATTTATCGGGACGATCCTCGTGACCTGTCTTCTTTATATGTGCGAAACAGAGCTCAAGAATTGATCCCGATTAGCAACGTTGTACGGATCATTGAGCAATCCAGCCCACCTCAACTTTACCGGTATGACCGCTATCTATCGGCTACGGTATCTGCAGGGTTAAATCCCGGATTTACCATTGGTCAAGGGATCGAAGCCATGGAAAGAGTTAAGGCAAAAGTTCTGGATGAGTCTTTCCAAACTGCTTTGACGGGTACCTCCAAGGACTTTAAAGAAAGCTCAAGCGGGATCATGCTTGCGTTTATTTTGGCCTTGGCATTGGTTTATCTGACGCTGGCTGCCCAATTTGAAAGCTTCCTTGACCCTCTGATCATCATGGTTACCGTGCCATTGGCTCTAGTTGGGGCTCTGTTGTCGTTGTGGTGGTTCAACCATACGCTCAACATCTTCAGTGAAATTGGCATCATCGTATTGGTGGGTATCGTGACCAAAAACGGGATTTTGATTGTGGAATTTGCCAATCAAAAAATGGAAGAAGGGATGGGTGCGATGGAGGCTGCAGTTGAAGCGGCAACTTTGCGTTTGCGCCCCATCCTGATGACCAGTATAGCCACCATGCTGGGGGTATTGCCTATTGCCTTGGCACTGGGAGCCGCCTCTACCAGCCGGATTCCAATGGGAGTAGCCATCATCGGTGGTTTAAGTTTTTCGTTGATCCTTACGTTGTATGTGATTCCAGCGATTTACACTTTTTTCAATCGACAAAAAGCAGTGAAGCATGAAGCGATCGCAGTTGCTGAATAATATATTTTGTTTTGTACTAATCCTATCTGTGAAAACATTCTCCATCGCGCAAACTTCGGTGTTGCGCGTGGAGGATGCCGTAAAAATTGGATTAGAGAAAAGTTTTGACATCCAGATTTTGCGCAACGAGGAGTTGATGGCTGCCAACAACAATACGCCAGCCAGAGCTGGGATGACACCTACCGTAAGCTCTACTGGTACGGTCTCTTATGCTGTCAACAATACCGTCCAAAAGTTATTTTCTGGAGACATCAGGGCGGTTCCCAATGCAGCTACGTTCAACACCAGAGTTGGAGTGGAAGCGGTTTGGACACTGTACGATGGCTGGCGCATGTATGCCATTCGCGACCGTTTGTTTGCCAATGAGCAGCAAAGCCGTGCCCGTACCACTGCCCAAATGCAGGCAATGGCTGCCGACATCACCTTGGCCTACTATAACATTGTACAATTGGAACAAACCTCCGACAACTTGCGCTACGCTGTAAGCCTCGATCGCGACTTGCTCAATTTGGTGCAAGCCAAAAAGACCATTGGTAGTGCTACTGGCTTGGAATTGCTGCAATCCCGGTCTCGTCTTACGGCAGACAGCGCTCGATTGGTACAGCAAGAAGCCGACATCAAGCGGTTTTACATGTCCTTCAATCAATTGTTGAATCGCTCGGTGGATGAAAAATTCCGGGTTGATACTACCTTATCTACGCAAATGGTTTTGACCCTGGATGAATTGTTGACAAGTGCCAAACAAGCCAATCCAGACGTGATGCTCAGCAAGCTGAACCAGCAAGTAGCGATGCTCAATACCAAAGAAATCAAGGGACAGTTCAAACCGGAACTTGATCTTACGGGTGCGCTCAACTACTCTTACCAGCGCAACGCGGTCGGTTTTGCTTTGTCCAACCGCAACCTTGGGCCAGTGTTTGGGCTTACGGCTCGGTATCCCATTTACGATGGGCAATTGCGCAAGCAAAACCTGGCCAACGCTAAGATTGTAGAGGAAAACACCAAATTGCAGCTTGACGAGTTGATGTACAACCTGGAAGCACAAATTCGGACGCGGTACTCCGATTACCAGTCCTTGAAGCAATTGCGCGACCTGGAAGAGGCCAACCTGAAAGTGTCTACCGATCAGGCCAATCTGGCGCGCGAGTTGTACCGCCTGGGCAAAATCACCAACTTTGAAGTACGTGAATCAACCTTGCAAGAAGTGCAGGCGCGGGATCGTACGATTCAGGCCTGGTTTCGCTTGAAGCAAGTAGAAATTGGCTTGTTGGACCTGGCAGGGATGAAGATGTTTTAATTTAAAAGAATAGACTTGTTGTAACGGGAGGGGCACAAATTGAAATCAACTCAACTTGTGCCCCTCTTTCATTTAAAAAATACAAAATGCGCTGGTTACTCTTCTTTTTGATCCTTCCTGAATTGATTTGGAGCCAACAGGATAGCCTGCTCCAGGCGCTTAAAAAAGCAGACTGGCACCCAACCAAAATTGCACCCAAAGTCACTTGGGAAACGCACCATTTCAACCGTGCTGAATTGTTTCACGCCAATCAAAACATCAATGTTCTCCGGGTCAAAAGACAGCATTCACGGTTGGCACTGGCTTTTGGGTCGGGTGGACAAGCGCTGCTTCCCACCAGCGAATTGGGTAAAAAAGCAGGCGCGATTGCCGCACTCAACGGTACTTTTTTTGATGTAAAAAATGGCGGCTCCGTAGATTTCATCCGCATCGATGGCATTGTTTTGGACACCACCCGCCTTACTGGAAAAATCCTGGCTGAACACCAACGTAGTGCGCTGGTGATCCGGCGTGATCAGATTCAGATCATGCGGGGCGACAGCATTGCAGGCTGGGAAAAAAAGCTCTTGGAAGGGAATGTCATGGTTACCGGGCCACTGCTGATTTACCACGGCCAAGCCGTTGCGCTTACTGCACGCCCCTTCAATACCACGAGGCATCCGCGTACCGCAGTGGGCATTACTAGGAAAGGCGAAATTTTGTGGATCACGGTAGATGGCCGCGCCAAAGAAGCCGCCGGGATGAGCTTGTTTGAACTGTCCCACTTGATGGCCGCACTGGGCTGCGTGGAAGCGATCAACCTCGATGGCGGCGGATCAACCACCCTCTGGATCGACGGCACCACCAAAACCGGCATTGTCAACATGCCTTGTGACGACAAGGTGTTTGACGAATACGGTGAGCGCAAGGTGAGCAATGTGTTGTTGTTGAGTAGGCGGAAGAAATAAAACCTCCTACCCTACCCCGCATAACTAAACTGCACCTTTTCCAATTGAATCCCTACTTTTTGCAGTGCTTCTTGCACCTCTTTCAGGTTGCTCTTGACCACTTCGGCGTATCGGGCTTCTACAAACAAGTTTTGCTCCAAAAATTCCAATTCCTCCGGTAGATTGGTACGCAGATTCTCTTCTTGCTTGCGCAGGTAGCTGCGGATTTGCTCGAATCGTTCTTCCCAATATTTTTGTACCACCGGGTGTGGTTTTTTGAAGATGATTTCCTGGCGTTCCCCTTTTTTGGTGCGCAAGAAATAAGTATGATTGCGGTCGTTGTGCTGTACCTCGATGCTGAATTCGCCAAGGCCCTGTTTGGTGCGGAGGCGATTCACGAGGTTGTGGTTGGCGTCATAGAAGTTGATTACCTGGGTATTGTCCAGGTTGAGTTGGCGAAATTGTTTAACCGAAATCAGAAAGCCTTCAAATTGCTGGTCTTCCTTGATCAATTCGTAATAATCCTCTTGCACTACCAGCAACTGTTCTTCTGCAACGGTATGCTTGACCCGAATTTCCTCGTTGACGTCTTTTTCGAAATCATCCACTTCCCGCTTGAGCAAATTGAGATTGACGGCCATACTGTAGCCATGGCGGCGAATGGCATCGGTCACCATTTCTTCGATTAAGTCTTTTTGGTCGGGTCTGCTCCAGAGGCAATGCAGCATCAAGAAACAATCCATCAAATCCACCCGGCTGCGGCCATTCAGGAAGGCGGAAGTACGCAGCAAGCGAACAATTTTTTTCCACCTCCGATCGTGGATTGGAATTTGCTGATCCTGGTTGTTGGGACGGGCATTGTGCTCATCGATGCGCAATTTGAGTACCTGAATGGTATTGAGTACTTCGGCAGGTACCTCTACCCCATTGATGGCAGCATCGAATTGCACCAGTTCCGCTTCGCTGAATTGTACTTCAGCGGGCAGCTCCACCTGGTAGACATCGTCGGTATCCACGATCATGTTGACGAAGTTCTGAAACTTGCGGATGTTGCCCAGTTCCAGGCGCAACAGGAAGCGATCCCAGATGGGGTCGAGGCTTGCGTTGCGCGATGGCAATTCATTGGAGGCCGTGATGATGCCCCGGATGTTTACGCGCAGGTCTTGATCGCCATTGCGGTAAATCTTTTCGTTGAGGATGGTCAGCAAGGCATTTTGGATGGCGGGGCCGGCTTTCCAGATTTCGTCCAAAAACACCACATTTGCTCCGGGGAGGTAGCGTTCGGTGAGGCGCTCGTAGCGGTCTTCTTCCTTGAGCTTTTTGATGGAAACGGGACCAAAGACCTCATCAGGAGTACTGAATTTGCTCATCAGGTACTCAAAAGAAGTCCCGTCTCGAAAGGCGTGTTTGAGCCTCCGGGCGATCAAACTTTTGCCCACTCCCGGTGGGCCAAGCAAAAAGATGCTTTCTCCGGCCAGGGCGGTGAGCAGTGCCAGTTTCATGGCCTCTTCGCGCTCGTACAAGCCTTGACAAAGGTTGGACAAAAGCAGTTGAACCCGTTCGCGCAATTGCGCATCTATACTTAGTGTTGTTTGCATGTCGATTTGTATCAATTGACGCCCCAATCCCAGCCGCGTACGCCGTCTTCTTCCAACACTTGTTTGCGGATCAATTCATCTACAGAAGCCTTGCGAATGTTGAGTACTACCCCTTTGAAGTGCAGGGTTTTGCCAGCCATCGCGTGATTGAAGTCAACCTTGACGTTTTCATCGTCCCAGGACACAATGCGGCCATGAAAGTCCTCGCCTTCTTCGTCAGACAGCACAATGTAATTGCCTTCAATCAGTACATTTTCCATCGGTGCTTCGCCTTCTTCTTCAAAGAGTCCACGAGGTACTTCCAACACTTGCTCTGGGTCAAGTTCGCCATAGGCCAGACCAGGAGAAAGCACAAATTCGAAGGAGTCTCCTTCCTCCAGGCCGCGCAATTGCTCTTCGAAGGCGGGAAGCAGTTGGTCGCCACCACAGAAAAATTTGAAGGGGTAATGGACATTCATGATTTCCAGGATTTCGCCTTCGGGGCCATCATTGCGTAGTTCATAACTCAGGGTAACAACGTTGTGTTCTTCTACGATCATAAACAGTGTTTTTTCGCCTCAACTTAGCATAAGAAATAATTATTTCCTAAACTTCCACCTTCTAAACTGAATTGAGCACGAAAAGTTGATCGACCCGCTACTTTTGTCAGAAGTCGTACACTTTACTGATCTGCATCAACTTTCCTGTGGTTTTAGGTATTTTTATCTGTATGTTGGGATGTTGGGGGTTCAACAACTCAGCTCTTCAATTTTAAGCCATGAAGCAAGTTTTACTTTTTTCTTTTGCCTTGTTTTTGGGTGTTGTACAAGCCACTGCTCAGCAGCCAACCAAAGACCAGTGGGAGCATCCGTTTTTTGGCCGCCTCCCTCGGGTGACCATGCCTGCCCAAAACAATGCACTACTGCAAGAGGAAGAGTTGAATTTGCGAGAAGCAGGTAGAGCGCCCCAATTCGCCAAACCAATCGAGGTAAATTATACGCCAGAAAACAGTGGGCGCTGGGAAGAAACCGGGGCGGGAAGCAGTCGCTGGAGACTCAGCGTTCGGTCGGTCGGTGCCTTCTCCCTTAATTTTGGTTTTACCGGATTTTATCTGCCCAAAGGCGCTGAATTTTTCCTGATCAACAGCAAAACCAACGAAAAAATAGGGCCATTCAGCAGTGCGGACAATGAAGACCACGCCGAATTTTGGAGTCCAATTGTAGCAAGTGATGAAGTGATTCTGGAAGTGATTCTACCCAGTCTTCAAAAAACCGATCTGCGCTTGCAGCTGGGATTTGTCAACCACGATTTTATGGATTTCACCAAAGTAACTTCTTCAGAATGCCACATCGACATCGTTTGTGGGCAAAACAATGGTTATCCTCAGGTCGATAAATATAGGGATGTAGCACAATCCGTAGGTTTGATCAGCATCCGTGGCTCTTCTATTTGCACGGGTTTTTTGGTCAACAACGGCAAAGAAGATTGTCATCCCTACTTTGTCACTGCCCGGCATTGCCAAAGCAAAGCTTCGGATGCCCCCTCGCTGGTGGTGTATTGGAATTTTCAAAATAGTTTTTGTCGCCAGCCTGGCAACATCAGCAATGCCTCCACTGGCGATGGCAAATTCAGCACCTTCAACTCCGGGATGGTGCAAAGGGCTTCCAACGCCAATTCCGATTTTACGATTTTGGAATTGGATGACCCTGTGGTATTGGATGCCAATGCCTACTTTGCAGGGTGGAATACCAGCACAGATTTACCTGCTGGGGGGGTAGCCATCATTCACCAGGCTGGAAGTGAAGAAAAGCGCTTCAGTTATTCCACTCAAAAAACTTACCTGGCCAATTGGGGATCATCCAACTTGGTCAACAATGGCTCGCATTTGATTGTACCCCGTTGGGAAATCGGAAGCACCGAGGATGGTTCTTCCGGAGCGCCACTGTTCAATTCCAAAGGGCAAGTAGTAGGACAATTGCATGGTGGTACCGCTCTTTGTGGCAATACTGGATATGACTCGTTTGGGACCATTCGTTCCTCCTGGGACGCCGGGAGCAGCCTGAATACCCGCTTACGGGAGTGGCTAGACCCCAATCGGGCTGCACTTACCGAAATTGGAGGTCGCTGGCAGTACCAATGCAGTTACAGCATAGAGTTGGACAAAGACAACCAAAGCATTTGTGGCCTGGGCAAAGCAACCTGGACGCTAAAGGTGAGCAACCCCAAGGCACAGCCCATACAATTCAGAGCAATCAATTTGCCTGTTGGCCTGAAGGCACAGTTCAGCAAGAATCCAACCACTGGATCGAGCACAAACCTGGAAATCACCAATGAGTCCAGCACTTTGTTTGGCTTTTTCAACCTCAAATTTCAAGCCATCCTCGGAACGGATACCCTGACTCGAATTGTCTTGTTGGAAATCGTACAAACGCCACAGGCAACGCAGGCGGTGGAGCCTCAGGACGGTGATAAACTCGTGCCACTGCCCGTACAATTGCGTTGGAAAAAAGGAAAGTTTGCTCAAAGATACACCATCCTGCTGGCACGAGATGCTGGTTTTAAAGACATTATTGGCCGATACCAGGCTGTTGATACGGCGTACCAAATTGATCGCCTGGATTTGATTGGCACTTATTATTGGAAGGTTTGGGGTACCAATGTTTGTGATACGAATCAGGTGCCGAATACTTACCAGCAATTTGCGATTGCGCCGAGTATTCGCCCTTCTGTATTGCCAGATTTCCAACAACGCTGTCAGGCAGATTCCCTGGTTTTATCGCTCAAGGCTGCCGATGGTTATCAGGGCTCAGCAGTACTGAGTTATCGGATTTTTCCCCGTTTGCCATTGACCTTAACGTTCAGCACCGATCCTTCCAAAATCAACGCAGGGTCTTTATTTGAGGCCAAGGCCAAAAATTTGCGCCAGTTGCTGCCGGGTACTTACGAATTGACATTTTATACCCGTCAAAACAACCAGCGCGATAGCGTAAAAGTAGGGTTTGCGGTTACGGCTGCGCCGACTACTCCGCAGTTAAAGATTCCTGTAGACAGGGCTGTCTTGCTCGAAAAGCGCCCCGTACTGAGCTGGGGCAGCACAGGTACTGCCCTGCGGTACGATTTGGAAGTGGCCACTGATTCCGCGTTTGCGTTTCCGGTTTGGAACGCAAACTTGACGCTGACGGAGTACCAACGAGCACAAGATCTGGCACCCGGTCGTTATTTCTGGCGGGTAAAAGCCAGCAATTCCTGCGGGGTGCTTGAGTCTAAAGTCCAGTCCTTCACCGTTTTTGAGAGCAATCTCAGTGTCATCAACGGAATCGACGTTGGGGTAGAACCCATTCCCAGCAAAGGCCGGGTGGTGATTCACTTGTCTGCGGCCATCGATGGTGCAAGCATAGATTTGTACAACATCAGCGGACAATTGCTGAAAACTTTCGCACCGGATCAAGCTTTCCGAGACTTGAGCCTGGATTTGTCCGCGTTCCCCTCAGGGATGTACTTCTTGCGCCTCAAACACCGCCAGTCTTCGGTGGGTTTGCGGGTGATTTTGCAACGTTGAGTTGGGGGGCGACATTGAGCTTTATGTGCAGTTTCGCTGCTTGGTTTTTTCTACCACCTTAGGCACTTCAGACACTTGAGAAGCACCTAAGGCGATATCTTGAAAGAACAAGCCCTACTTCGGAATCTTCACCTCATACTTTTTCCCGGCCTTGTTGCTCAATTTTGAATCGAGTAACCAGGGATTGTAGATTTTGAGCATGCGGTAGTTGGTGCCGTTTTCGCGGGCGAAATCACCCAGATTGGGTATGGGCGTTTTTACCTCCACGATTTTGAAGTTGTCCAAGGGCGAGTAAGCGTCATTTTCGGGGTAAAAACCGTATTGCTGTGGGTTTTCAAAAATGTCCTTTACCGCGATGAGGCGGAAATAATAGCGCAGGGTTTCGTCGGGCAGGTTGAGTTCGTAATACGATTCGGCGCGTTGCAGTTTGATGTCGTTGGCGAGTCGGGTTGGCCCCATGTTGTAAGCCGCTGCCACCAGTGCCCAGCTGCCAAAGCGGGCTTTGAGGTCTTTAAGGTACTTTATTCCGGCGCGGGTTGATTTTTCGATGTGGTAGCGCTCGTCTACTTCTTCATTCACCTCCAGGCCGTAATAGTCTGCCGAGCTTTTCATGAATTGCCACAGGCCACGGGCTCCAGCAGAGGATACCGCGTTGCTCAGGTTACTTTCAATGACCGGGAAATATTTCAGGTCATTGGGCAGGTCATTTTCGGCCAGTATTTTTTCGATGAGGGGAAAATAGCGGGCAGTCCGTTTGATGTTGATCAGGGTATTGGCGTGCAGGTAAGAGTTGATCAGCAATTCTTTTTCCAGGCGTTCGCGTACGTCAAAATTTTTGGTGGGCAAGCTTTCTCCTGCAAAACTGAAATCGCGATCCAAACTCACGCTTTTGATCACTTGCGGCAAGTTTTCGCCAGCTCCGCCGTTGCTTCCGGCACGAAAGCCACTGTAAGAGCTCAATATAGCGATGGTAAACAGGGCAGCGGCAAGCGCTACATAAATGCGAAGTCCCTTTTGCATAGACAGATGGATGAATGATTGATTCTGCCTACAAGGTACAAAAATTTATGCTTTGCGTTTGTAAATGGGTACAGTAGAGCAAGGTTCACCATACATAATGCTGAGAACCTGAGGTTTGAGTAGGCGCGTGAGTTCCAGATAAGCAGAAGGCGGCACCGGCTGATCGCTACAACCTTTGATCACAACGCGTTGGTCTGCATATTTTGCAGGGTCGATTTGGCCAAGTGCCCGGTTGAAAGCGGCTTTGTAGTAATTGTCTTGATCGCCCTGAAAGATGTCTTTGGCAAAAGGCTCGGCGTAAGTAGCCACCAGCATGTAAGCCCACACGGGAATGATGGAATCGTTGGAGCAATACACCAGCAACACCTTGTCTTGGTACTGCGTCCAGTCGTGGTTTTTGAGTGCTTCGCGGAAGTCTTTTTCCTTGAGAATCAGCCCCATGAACAGGTAATCTACGAGGTCGAAATGGGCAATTTCGCCTTTGGGGAAAAAATCTTCCAGGTTTATGGTCACTAAGCCACTGCTGGCTACGCGGTTGACGAGTAAATCTTCCATGCTATCCCTAATTTAATCGGTGACTGGATCTACCAGATCCGCACTTTCTTCAATTTCTTCTTGCTCCCCGATCAGGTTTTCAGGGTCTTTGAATTCTTTGGGTTGGGGCAAATCCTTGATGCTTTTCAACCCAAAATAATTCATAAACTTGTCGCCTGCTCCGTACAAAAGGGGCTTTCCTGGGCCTTCGCTGCGGCCTACAATAGAAACAAGTTCCTTCTCCAATAGTTTTTGCAGGGCATAATCAGAATTGACACCACGGATTTTTTCGACCTCGCTTTTGGAAACGGGTTGCTTGTAGGCAATGATGGCCAGGGTCTCCAAAGCCGCGCGGGACAAGCGTTTGCGCGTTTTTTGCTTGAGTAAAGTACCGACGGTGTTGTGGTAAGCACCTTTGGTCAAAAATTGATAGCCTTCGGCTATTTCAACCATTTCAAACGAAAAGGCTTCGTCCTGGTATTTTTCCTTGAGTGCGGAGATGGCCTTTTCCATTTCTTCGGGATGAAACTCCACGCCAAAGGTTTCTTCCAGACAAGCGCGGATATCACCAAAAGAAATGGGGGCATCGGCAGTGAAGATCAAACTTTCAATGTGTTGTGCCAGGTGCTTCAATGCATAGGTTTTTGAACGGTCAATTTCTAGGAACGCAGAAAAATTAACTTCCCGATTTTTTGCGTAATACTAAGCAACAAAAGTAAGCTAGATTCGGTGAAAATTGATGCTTTTCAGGAATAAGGTCAGGAGAATTAAGAACAGAAACAGCCCGCCCGCAATCCAGCCTGCCTGGCGGTAACTTTTGTACTCCGCTTCAACATGCGATTTTCGGAAACGGTTTTTGGGGGTATCGACTTCCAGATTGATTTGGCAGGAATAGCTGAAGCCTTCTTCGCTGCGGTTGACGCTGAGTTCGCAAAGTTCTTCTTCGATAAAAAAGGAATACGTCTTGGAGTCGTTGACATTGAAATCGATCAGCATCACTTTCGAATTGCAGTGTACCACGAGGTGTCCATCCTTGTCGCCGTGAAAAAGCCCGATGAAGTAGGGTTGCCCAAGTTCGTTGGTAAACCGCCAGGTAGATTCAGCCATGGAAGTCTGATTTAGTAACGCAGAAAAATTAACTTCCCGATTTTGGGTTTTGAATAGGAAGTCGAATGGTTCATTTCAAGTGAGCTTCCTATTCAAAATCCCCTCAAAAAATCGGGAAGTAATTTTTTGCGTCATACTTATTTGCTTTGGGAGGCGCAATTTGTCCTGTACAATTTACAGGTTTTTCAGGTATGGCGAAACGGTAGGAAGGGAATAATTTTAGTTAAAGTTTAAGTCCCTAAAATGATGCGATCGCCCAACTCTAGCACTCGATATGGCTGCCCAACTTCAGCAGCAAAACCAACAAAACTTGCTGGATCAGCTGTATTGAAGGCAAAAAGATCGTAATGATGCGGAATCACCCATTTGGCACCAATGGCTTTGCCTAAGTCCGCGGCCTCCTGTCCATTAAGATTGCCTGCTACACCCCGCGCTGGGTCATTGCCATTGATGGGCAGTAGCGCAATGTCTACTGCAAAAGGTTTGAGTACATCCACCATTCCATCATACCAAAGCGTATCCCCGCTGTGGTAAATTTTCCAGGAACCAAATTCGATCACAAAGCCCATAAAGCGGCATTGACCGTGTTCGTCGCGTTCCAGCTCGTTGTGCGCAGCAGGTACACCGTGCAGCGTAAAGTCTCCGATCGTGATGCTTTGGCCATCGTTCATTCCGATCGGAAAATTGGGAGTACACCCTATCCTATCCACCACAAATTGGCGGTTGGCCTCCGGGATGACGAAGGCTATTCCAGGGTTATTGGCCAGAATGGGTTGCAGGGTTTCTGCATCCAAATGGTCGGTATGGTTGTGACTGGAGGTAACAATACTGATGCCTTGCAACAATTGGGGATCGATCACCCGTTCGCTGATGCGCACGTGCGGCTTGGTGGTGGTGGCGTACTTTTTGGTCAGCGAATCCGACAAATAGGGGTCAAAAAGTACCCGCTGGCCTTGCCATTGCAAGAGATACCCACTTTGCCCCAACCACCAAAGCTGAAACTGGCCAGGATCGCTGGATTGCTGGAGGACGTCGGCCCAGAGGGACTCGTCTTTGCGGTATGCAGGCTTTAGCATGAAGGGGATTTTTGAGTGAAGAGTTTTTCGAGTGACGAGTGACGAATTTGGCACTTCGGCAATCCGGCACTTCGGCTTCGCTCAGTGACCGGATTGCCGAAGTGCCAAATTCGTCACTCGTCACTCGAATCATTCGAAATATTTGGTCATTTGCCCAATTCTTCGCGTACCAATTTTGCTCCTTTGACCATATTGGCCAGCTTCTGCCGCGAAGCCCAGCGGGCCGTTTGGCTGAGGCCACAATCCGGCGCTACCGCCAATTTTTCTGCAGGAACGTATCTTAGGCAGCGCCGAATGCGGTCTGCTACGTCTGCTACGGTTTCGATGTAGTAATTTTTCACATCGATGATGCCCACGGCCACGTCCATTTTTTCGGCGAAAAGTGCCAGCAGTTCGATTTCAGCAAATTCGCGGTTGGCCATTTCGATGTGGATTTCGTCCACACTCAAGTCCAGGAAATCGGGCACCATGGGTTTGATGCTGCGGTACCCCACTGGGCGTCCTTTGAAATTGCCAAAACACATGTGGGTGGAAAGGCGGCATTTGCCTTGTACTGATTTTACCGTACGGTTGAAGATGTCGACAAAGCGCTTGGTGTCTTCTTTGTAAGCGTAACAGCTCATCGAAGGTTCATCTACCGTTATCTCGGTGCAGCCTGCTGCAACCAGGTCTTCCAGCTCTTTGCTCACAATGGGCAACAGGGCTTCGGTAATGGCGTATCGATCTGCATATTGCGCGTTGGGCAGCATGCGACCGCTGAGGGTGTAAGGGCCTGGAATGCTGGCTTTGAGGGTTGGTCCAGCAGGGGCCAGTTTCTTGAGGCGCAAAAACTCACTTACAGCACCCAGACCTTGGGGAGCGGTAAGCGGGGCAACGATGCTGTGCTTACCGCGCTGGTCGTGTGCGGCAGGGCCAAATTTGCGGGTTTCGGATTCGTTGGGTTCGATGCCCTGGAGGTAACCGTAAAAGGAAAGGTTGAAGTCGAGGCGGGTCTGTTCGCCATCGGTGATCACGTCCAGACCTGCGGTGACCTGATCGTGCACCGCAGCCACGACGGCGTCTTCGATCATTTCTTCAATGTCTACCGGGCCAAATTTTTCCAAATGGTGGGTTGCAAATTCCAGCCAGCCTGGGAATGGATAACTTCCCACTACATTGGTGCGAATAGGTATAGGTTGCATGAGTTGATGGTGTTTTTGATATGAGGGGTAAAATACAATTTTTCAACTTTTCGGACTTACCTTTTTCAATTTCACCTGCTTCGCTTTTTGTTTGTACATGATCGTGCGTTCGGAGGCGATCAGCACCCGGTTTTGATTCACATAATCCAGGGATTCGAATTGGGTGGGCACCACGAGCGGCTTATGCACACGGGTTTTGCCCAAAGTGCCTTTAAAAAAATCCGAGCCTGGAAAATCCGTGAATGTCCAGATGGTGGTGCGTGTTTTGGGCAAAATGCCTAGGAACGTCATGCGGTAAAAGTAGGAAAGCAAAGCAATTTGATGCCCATCGGGACTAACTGCGGCAGCGGTGACCACTCTTTTGGGAAGCAAAAAGCTGTCACGCAAAATAGCGGTATAATTGCCAGGCCGCGCTGGTAAGATGTAGTGTTTGGTGTAATAATTGCCCGCACCAACCCGGTTTTTGGAAAAAATATGCAGGGAATCCCGAAACCACAAAAAGCCTTCGGCATCGAAGTTCCACTGAGGAAGCGGCGGCGGAAAGGAGCGCTGATCGGGATACCGAAAAAGGATGGAGTCGATTTTTTGGGAACTGGGTTCATAAGTGTAGATGCACAAATCGGTACGCCGATTGAGGTTGTTGCCCATGTCGCCGATGTACAAACGCCCCCTGGGATCAGCACTGATGTCTTCCCAATCGCGGCTTTGGATGCCAGGAAACGAAACGCGTTGAATGGCTTTGCCTTTTCCATTGGTAAGGATCAAGCGCGCCCGATCGCCACTGTCGTTGTGCCACCAAATGCTGTCGGGCGACATGATTTGTAAGCCTGAAACCTCGATTAAATCTGCTGGCAAACGGAATCTTTTTTTCTGTGCGGGAACCAGCAAGGGCAAGCAAAGGGTTAATAACAGGAAGATCAATTGGTTGCGCATACAATCTAGAATTGAGTAATTTAGCGTTGCTCGACGAGCAAATGCTGAGTTAATTGAGACCTAAATTTAATCATTTTCCATGGGTGTCCCTTTTTATCTGGCAGAAATGGATGAGGTTTTTCCACCTGAAGCCTTGTTGGAAGGTGAAGACCTTTGGCTGGACGGCGCTTTGACCGGACTGGAAGAATACCGCTACCGCTGGACGGCCAAGGTATACGCCAGAAAAATCGAGCAGGTATCACTGAAATTACGGGGCACTGAGGTGATCGCCGTAAGCTGCACTTGCGCGGTGAAGGGACTTTGCGCGCACGTTGCCGCACTGGTGATGGCGGTGCAAGAAAGTGTGGAGAATGGAGCGGAGTAGTGCTGAACTGCTTGATGCAAAAGTATGTTCTGATGATCTCGCATTCCGCATTTAACCGCAGAGTAACGAAGTTGACGCAGAGGTTCGCGGAGTTTTTTTAGAGGCACCTTCGGTGCGGAGAGGCCGCAGAGGTCGCTGTTGTTGAAGTTTGGTTCATTGCAAAATAGGAACTGGGCTTCGCTTTTACAAAGAATCAAGGTGTTGAATTTTTTTGGGTATGATTGGGGCTTTTGAATGAATTTTTATCTTTATCCAGAACATTATCAATACCTGTATCCTTATGGCGAACACCTACACCCAAATTCACATCCACTACGTATTTGCGCCCAAATACCGGAATGCGACCCTGGACAAGTCCTGGCGACCCGATCTTTTTTCCTACATCACCGGTATTGTGCAAAACCACGGACATAAAATGCTCCAGATCGATGGTATGGCCGATCATGTACATATGCTGATTGGCCTACGCCCTTCCCAGTCCATTGCCGAGCTGATCAAAGAAGTCAAAGAAGACAGCTCCGGCTGGATCAATGAAAACCGTTTGGTGCGGCACCATTTCAAGTGGCAGGAAGGCTATGGCGCATTTTCACACAGCAAAAGCCAGGTGCAACGGGTGATTCACTACATCCAGGAGCAGGAAACCCACCACGCCAAGACCAGCTTTTTGGAAGAATATGTGGATATGCTGGAAAAATTTGGCGTGGAATACGATGAACGGTACATTTTTAGGGTGTTGGAATGAAACGGCTACACGAGGAATACCCATGTTTCGTCCCTACGGCTCTACCCATGTTTCGTCCCTACGGGACTCGGGAATCATCTGGGGTGATCGGTTGCTACCCATATTTCGTCCCTACGGCTACCCACATTTCGTCCCTAGCGGGACTCGGGAATCATCTGGGGGATTGTCCGGTGCTACCCATATTTCGTCCCTACGGGACTCGGGCTGGGTTTGAATCAGTAGGTAACAAAAAAAGAAATGATAACCAAATTGCCCCCAAGATTATCATTGTCCATTGAACCCAATGTTGATCTGAGGAAATAGCCTCACATTCCTACAGATACAGCCAAGCAATGTAGGGACAAACATGGGTAGCAACCACAGGAACGAAACACGGTAACGGGAAGCCCTAGATGCAACCCGAGTCCCGCTAGGGACAAAATATGGGTAGCAACGTAAAGCCCCCAGATGCAACCCGAGTCCCGTAGGGACGGAAGATGGGTAGTAACGTAAAGCCCCCAGATGCAACCCGAGTCCCGTAGGGACGGAAGATGGGTATCGTGGTTATGGGTTTTACCTAGTCAAGAGATTTAGCATGAATGCAAAATCCTGTGAGGGTTGATTTTATTGAAAAGAACCCCTATTTTACAGGAAAAACAAGACAATTTCAAAAAAACATATGCCTCTTCATCTGAATACAAACCCATCAAAGCAACCTAGCTGCGCATTGCCGCAGAGCGCTTTTATGTCTTGCTGGAAGATGGCCGCGAATTGGGCATTCCCTATGATTGGTACTGTCGGCTCGCTGAGGCTGCGACAGAGCAATTGGAGACTCTCCCGGTGCTGTACCCGGTATTCATTTATCCTCAAAACAAGGCATAACATCTTCTTCAAAATAAGGCACCTGATTAACCCAAAACAAATAACTTACTCTTAAAAAATCTTTTGCAAATCCATGAAGTAACGGCACTATATTTTTTCGGGCATTGTCACCCTTATCTTTGTTTTCATTGTAATCCAAATCAGCGCCTGTTTTTCCAACATAATTACCATCTTGAACAGCTATACCAATAGGAACAGTGTAATTTCCCTCGTGCATTAATGCTAAAGGATTGTTTAGTTGGCCTTTTCTTGTCACCATCAAATCAGGAGCCCCAAGGCCAACACCTATTTCTTCTCCATATTGATAAATACCGCGCAGGTAACCTTTATCTTCCCAAGGCAACCATTCTCCAGGAATAAAATTCGCATAAATCATAGTTATTGAAACAGGAAACGCTTTTTTCAACGCAAGCATATTGGCTTTCAACCCAGCTACATACGTTAATTCAGAAAAATTGGAATCCGTCTTTTGGCTTACACCGATTGATGTTTCCTGGAGATTGATACCTTCAATTTTTCCATCGAATTCCTTTCCCAATGCTGTCAATAATAATGCAAACCGCGCCCTGACTTTTTCATTCCAACGCTTTGCCACCCAACCCTCTGGCTTGCCATTATCATCGTATTGCAATACAGCACCACCATCATATTCGGCTGAAAGCAGGTATACTGGAATTGCTTTATACTTTGGATTGAATGTAACATCTTGTAATTGTATAAATAGCTTTTTTTGGTGTTTTTTAAGATACTCATAATCTTCTTTTAATTTTGAGAAATCGTATAGCCCTTTTTGGGGTTCAAGGTCTTTCCATGAATACATAATCTGAGCCCCTTTAAACATAGGATGTGTAAGTAAAGGATGGCCAATGATTGAGTCTCTATCTCGTGAAAAATATACGAAATGTCGTATGCTGTCTTTAGGAATAGGACATGTCGCAGTTACATATTTTTTATAAGCGTCTTTATACTTTTCGGCAGGATTTTGCCAATTCTGAGTATAAGTAGATATCGAGAATATCGAGAAAGCAAAAAGTAAGATGCTTTTGTATGTCAAATTCATTTTTTCTAATTTATTTGTAAAACAAGTGTATTACAACAACCGACGACTATTTCAAAACCCGCATTGCACCTTTTAATTAGTCGTTAGTGGCGGGTAAGTCCGTTAAGTACGTACATCATTTTCTTTCGTCTAAGCGGTTTATGTACGCAGTACAGTAATTACTTCGTCTGCGAATATAGCAAGGGGTAGTTTATTTAACAATTAATTATCTATTAAACTTTGACATCATCAATCAACCACACACCAATTCCCCAAAATTCCTTATTTTCCCACCCACAAAAACCAAAAAAACCATGCGCCACAACCTCACCCTGATCTTCTTTATCCTGGCCACCGCCCTCTCCGCCCAAACCTTCAACAACCTCAATTTTCGCTTCCTCGGCGTCGACGGCAATCGCGCCTCCGCCGTCGTCGGCGAGCCCGGCAACCCCATGGTCGCCTACGTCGGAGCAGCCTCCGGTGGCATCTTCAAAACCGAAGACGGCGGCCTCAACTGGCGGCCCATTTTTGACGATCAAGACGTTGCCGCCATTGGTTCCCTGGCCATTGCCCCCAGCAACCCCAACCAAATCTGGTGCGGCACGGGTGAAACCTTTGTCATTCGGCCCGCGCATCCGCTGGGCAATGGCGTGTACAAGTCTTCCGATGCGGGCAAAACCTGGCGGCACCTGGGGCTGGAAAAAACCGGGCGCATCGGGCGCATCGTGGTACACCCCAGCGATACCAACACCATCTACGTCGCCGCCCTGGGCAATACCCATGCGCCCCAGCAGGAGCGCGGCGTGTACAAAACCAGCGACGGCGGCAAAACCTGGGCCCGGGTCTTTTTCCTGAACGAGTCCACGGGTTGCAACGAGATCGAGATCGATCCCAACAACCCCAATATCCTTTTTGCTGCCATGTGGCAGGTCGACATCAAAACCTGGGGGCTCACCTCCGGCGGCCCCTCCAGTGGCATTTACCGCTCCACCGACGCGGGCAAAACCTGGGAACCCATGAGCACCCGCGGCATAGCCTCTGGGGCTGAGAACCCCGTGGGCAAAACCTCCGTGTGCATCGCCCCCAGCAATTCCAATGTGGTGTACGCCCTGGTTGAAGACAAAGAACCCATCCTCTACCGCTCCGACAATGGGGGCAATGGGTGGACACGAGTAAGAAGAGACCATTCCATGGCGCAGCGTGCGCCCTACTATACCCGGGTGCGGGTCTCCACTGGCAATGCCTACGAGGTGTACACCATCTGCGTCAACATCTCCAAGTCAAAGGATGGCGGCAAGTCCTGGGTAACGGGTGAAGGCAGCCCCTGGGCCATGGGCGGCGACTGCCACGACATGTGGCTTGATCCCAAAGATCCGCAACGCCAGATGGTGGCCCACGATGGTTGTATGAACATGACCCTGAACGGCGGCAAAACCTGGAAAAACGTCAACCTGCCCATCGCCCAGCTTTACCACGTAGCAGTGGATAGTATGATCCCCTACCACGTGCTCGGCAACCGCCAGGACGGCTATTCCTACTATGGCCCCAGCAACAGCCGCAGTGGGGGGATTCCCATTAGTGACTGGAAATTTGTGGGGGGCTGCGAGTCGGGGTTTGCCCAGGTCGATCCCTTCAATCCCAACCTCGTTTGGTCGGGCTGTTACGACGGCGGTCTGGACGTGACCGACCTGCGCACGGGCATCGCCCGCGACGTACGCCCCTGGCCCGAAACCCAGTACGGCTGGAATCCCCAAAACGTAAAATACCGCTGGCACTGGAACTTCCCCATGGTGCTCTCCCGCCACCGCCCGAACACGGTATGGGTGGGTAGCCAATACATCCACCAAACCACTAATGGCGGCCAATCCTGGCAAGTGATCAGCCCCGATCTGACCACCGCTGACCCCAAAAAAATGGACAATTCCGGCGGCATCGCCTACGACAACCTATACACATGGGATGGTTGCACCACGCTGAACATGGCCGAATCTCCGGTCAAGGAAGGCATCCTTTGGGTGGGCACCAACGATGGTTTGTTGCAGCTCACCCGCGACGGTGGCAAAACCTGGGAAAATTTGACCAAAAACCTCCCCGGTCTGCCCGCTGGCGGCAGCGTTTCCTGCATCGAACCCTCCAATTTTGAGGCCGGTACCTGCTACGTATCCTACCGCTTTTTGTACGTGGGCAATACCCAGTCCTACATCTTCAAAACCAGCGATTACGGCAAAACCTGGACGAAGATCATCGGCGATTTGCCTCAAAACCAATCCAGCACCGTGTTTCAAATCCGCGAAGACCCGGCCCTCAAAGGCCTACTGTACTGTGGCACCGACAACGCCCTTTACTTTTCGCCCAACGACGGCAAGACCTGGCAACGCCTGCGCAACAACCTGCCGCCCGTGGCGGTGTACGGCATCGCGGTGCAAAAACACTTTGGCGATCTGGTGCTTGGCACCTATGGTCGGGGTTTTTACATCCTAGACGACCTGACCCCCATCCGCCAGTTCAGCGCTGAGGTGCAAAAGGCCGAAAGCCACTTGTTCAGTTTGCGGCCAGCGTATCGTTTTCAGCGCGTATTGGGCACGCATGCGGATGGCGACTCCTTTTCGGGGCAAAACCCCACTTATGGCGCATTGATCAATTATTACCAAAAAGACAGCCTGCAAAAAACGGCAGAGTTGCTGGTGCTGAGCCTACAGGGCGATACACTGCGCAAGTTGCGTACGGTGAATAAAGCGGGCATCCAGCGGACCAGTTGGGATTTGCGCCCAGAACCCGCCCGTTTGCCCAAATTGCGCACCAAACCCCGCGACAAGGACTGGGTGGAATTGGACAAAAACGGCGAGCGCAGCATTTACCCCTGGGATTTGGACATGCAACCTGGCCTGAATGCACCGCTGGTGCCAGCGGGCAAATACCGCGTGGTGTACATTGCCAATGGCAAAAAACAGGAGCAAATCCTGGAGCTGCGCAATGACCCGAATGTAAAGGGCAATGACGCCGACATCCAAAAGCAATACAGCTTTGGCCTGAAACTGAACCAGGACCTCAAGGCCACCGTCAAATTGATTGAAGACATTGAAAAACAACGGGCTGATTTGCAAAAAGCTGTGGCTAAAGAAAAATCAGCCAATGTGAAAAAAGACCTGATCGACCTGGAGGAGCAATTGTACCAGATTGAAAGTGGATTGCTTGACCTGAAACAAACGGGGGCTCGGCAGGACAATTTCCGCAATCCAGTGGGGGTGATGGAGCGTTTTTTGGCGATCGGCAAAGAACTGTTGGTATCTAGTGGGGATCATCCGCCGACCGATCAGCAAGTGGAAGTGCATCAGTTGACCAAGGAGAAATTGGAGGCTGCGCAAGGGGCTTATCAGGGAGTGTTGAACTCGGCTTTGTGGAAAAAGGTGGTGTGGAAGAAGCCGTAATGTTGCACTGAATACATTCCATGGAAACGCAACTGTTCAATTCTTTTTTTCCAATCCTTGCGGGCGAAATACCTCCTAAATAAAAATTCACTATCTTGTAACAGATTAAATGATCACTGTTAAAAACACCTCAATGAAAATTGACCCTCACCAACCAAGCATCGGAATCGAGCTGGATTCCAAGACCGCCTTCTTTCTCGGCGTGCTCGCCGGCAGGCATAATTTGCTCCAATACGCTAAAGAATGGGTACAAGCCAATCCTCACCATGTGATCGCTGAGTGGGCTAAGGAACATCCCGAAAAAATTGCTGAAGCCTGGGAAAAGGATAATCTAAAGCAGGCCGTAAGTGCCTGGGTGGATGCCAATCCCGAAAAAGTAGTTCATCTGTGGTTCCAGCAACAGCCCGGTCATATGTTGCAATCGCTGGCTACTGTCAGTCCAACAACCGCCTCTCAGCCTGATCCGTCAACCGGGCAAGTTGCAGCCGATCAAATAAAAGCCTGGGCAATGAATGCCGCTCCCGAGCAGCTCGCCGCCTGGGCAGGACAAACGCCTGCTCAACATTACCTGGCCTGGGCCATGCACAACGTCCCTGAGCAGGTGAAGGCCTGGTACAAGGATCATACCGAAGAATTTCCCAAAGCATGGGCCAATGTCGGCACGGCAGATAATATTGTCGGCTTGGTCGGACTTCCCATACCAGAAAATGTCAAAGCCTGGGCAGATAACGTTCAGCCTGAGCAAGTCAAAGCATGGGCCGATAATATCCAGCCCGAGCAGGTCAAGGCATGGGCGGATAACGTCCAACCTGAGCAGGTCAAAGCATGGGCGGACAATGCCAGTCCTGAGTTGAACAAAGCCTGGGCTACAGATCCTTCCGGCGAACGAGGAGTTGATGCTGCGATGGGTGCTAGCCCCAGCGTTGAGCAGGTCAAAGCATGGGCTAGCGGGCTTTCTTCCGATCAACACCCCTTGGCTGACGTGGCTTCCACTGACCAGGTTAAGGCTTGGGCACAAAACACCACTCCTGAACAGGTTAAAGCCTGGTATACCGGCTACCAGTCGGTAATGTCCGTCAGAGACCTGGGTAGCCCGCTCGAACCTTCAGCGGATATGGTCAAGGCCTGGGCTAACGAAGCGCCGGCTACGCAGATCAATGCATGGGCGCAGGAATCCAACCCTTTTGAACAGCCCAAAGACCCCGATAGCGAAAAAGCAGGAGCAAAAGATGATGAATGATGCAGCCGATACAACGGTTCAGATCAACCATACCAGTCTTCGATGCCGTCCCCTCGGGGAAACCCTGACATATGCCAGGAGCTTTGCCGCGGTTTTGGGTATCACTCGAGTCACCGATGTCACCCGCCTGGATCGGGTAGGGCTTCCCGTTTATTCCAGTATTCGGCCTGGTGCCCTGGATGGTTCTCTTTGCGTCAACTCAGGAAAAGGCATCTTGCCTCAGGAAGCTGAGGTGGGTGCCTACATGGAAGCCATTGAATTTGCGATGGCGGAGCCCAACCGGGCAGGGCTGGATATTTACCGGGTCACCCCTCGCGATATCCTTGACGGGAATCGGCGAAGTGATGCTATCCTTGATTTTTGTCCAACCATGGACACCCGTATTTCCCTCGACGAGCCCATTACGGCTGTACAGGCGACAGACCTGTACAGCAACGAATCCTTTCTGGCCCCAGCCGAACTGGCATTTATGCCCTACCCTGCCCCGCACGTCCGGTATTTCGGGAGTCATACCAACGGTCTGAGCTCGGGCAATTCGCAGTGTGAGGCGCAGATCCATGGCGTGCTGGAAGTCATCGAACGAGACATCATGTCCTTTCAAACGGTAAATTCTCAATACCTTCGCCTGGATCCAGCCTCCTATCCCGACTCGCTAAAGTCGCTTGCCGACCGTATGGCCTCGGCAGGGCTGGAGCTTATGGTTCGCTACGGCCCCAACACATTTGGCATTCCCTTTTTCGCAGCCACGGTCATTGACCATCAAACCGAAGATCCGCTGTACATCAACGGTGGCTTCGGCTGCCATTCCCTGCGGGAGATTGCGCTCAACCGGGCCGTTGCAGAGGCGTTGCAGAGTCGATTGACCTTTATCCATGGAGGGCGAGATGATCTGATCCAGGATTACCTGCGTTTCAGCGGTCTCAGCTTTCGGCAGCGTCGCGACACCTTTGAGCGTGCCATTCGGCAGGTGAAAGCCAGCAGCAGCGGCAGCATTCATTTTGAGGCCATCCCTTATCCAGACTGGTCTTTTCAAAGCCTGGAGCAGTATCGCCATCACCTGCTTGATCTTCTGCATGCCCAGGGAATTGATCATGTTCTTTCGGTGGCGTTGATGCCTGCGGAGGCACCGCTGCAGGTTGTCAAAATCATCATTCCAAAAATGGAATTTTTCACCCGGGAAAATCCTCGAATCGGACCCAGATTACATGCTTATGCCACCAACGTTGCCCATGGTTCTTTTTGGCGGGCCTAGTCTTAGCGAACTCGCGCTACAGCGGTGTCGGGAATTGGGTATAGAGCTCCGCCCGCCAGCGCGCCGCAATGACATCCAGCAATTGGTAGAAACTGGCTATCGCGGTACCATCGCTCTTGTCGATGGCGTATTTCACCAGGTGATATCCGTAGGACACAAAGAACTCCTGGGCGCCATTGCCGCAGGCTGCGAGGTATACGGCATATCGTCCATGGGCGCCATACGGGCCTATGAGCTGCGTACTTTTGGCATGAAAGGCATAGGCAAGGTGTACCGTTATTTCGATCAGGAAGGTGATTTCCAGGATGATGAAGTTGCTTTAATTCACAATCCCACTCCGCCGTACCATCCCTTCAGCGAGCCGCTTGTGCACATCCGGGTCTGCATCACAGATCTCTGCACCCAGCAGGAGATTACGCCCAAAGCCGGACAAGAGATCATTGACCAGCTGAAAGCCCTTTACTTCGGCGAACGCACGCTGGAAACCTTTGCCCGACTGCTTGAGTCGGCCAGTGGTAAAGCATTTGGAGATTTAGTACCTGACATGGCACCATACCGGATCAAACAGCGAGATGTAGAAGATTTTTTGGCCAATATAACAATGCACTCATGAGCCCTTTATCCCAACACCATGAAGAAGTACAAGAACTGTCAGACGATCAGAAACTTCAACTGATCGGCGGACTGCTGCCACGTTCGGAATCGGCACGGTTCAAGATATTGGCCAGCCGGATGACACCCCAGGTCACCCAGAAGTACCGTGTAGCCATACTCGGTGGGGGTACGGCTGGTTTTGTTGCCGCTGCCCATGTGACCAAGCGCTTTCCAGGTTTTGAACTGTTTCATATTTACGATACCCGCATCCCCACGATCGGCGTCGGTGAAGGTACCACGCCCCTTTTTCCGGCCTGGATCCGTGATATCACGGGGCTGGATGACCGAGAGATTCGCCGCCGCTGCCGGATGACACAGAAGCATGGTCTTTATTTTGAAAACTGGGGCAAGCACCGTACACCCTTTCAGGAAGATTTTTTCTTCAACAGCTACGCCTACCACATTTCCGCTTCCGATCTGGTCGAACTGCTTCGTTCATATGTAAAAGCCACCGTACTGGATCGCCAGGTTACCAGCGTAATCAGCAACGGAAGGGAAGTCAGCATTGGCTTCGAGAAAGATGCTCCGATGGTCTTCGATTTTGTCTTTGACGCCCGCGGATTCCCCAGTGAGCTAACGGACGATCATATTCCCATTCCGGAAATTCCTACCAACGCCGCCTTGATCCGCCAGGCACCACCCGCCGAGTTCAACCGCATGACCCGCTGCGTGGCGCGACCCCACGGTTGGGTTTTTGTCATACCCTTGGTCTCACATTCCACGTACGGTTATATCTACAATGAAAAGATCACCAGTAAGGAGGAGATTTCTGCCGAACTGGACTTTTTATCCCAGCATTCTGGTATTCAATTGAGAAAGGAGACCGAACGCCAGCTTCGTTTCCCCAGCTTTACGCGGCGACAGTTGTTCGATGGCGCACTATTCCACATCGGAAATACTGCTTCATTTATTGAGCCGTTGGAAGCGACGGCTATCCACATCACCCTCTTCCAGATCGATGTAGCGTCCAAGTGGCTGGCCGATGCCCTGATCGATGCCCGCGGTGAAGCCCGCCGAGCACCTGCATTTATCAACGGTCTGAACAAGCTAATGCGGGAATACACGATGGAAGCGGCACTTTTTGTCAGTTGGCATTATGCCGCTGGTTCGAGCTTTCAGAGCCCTTTCTGGTCTTTTGCTACTGATAATTTTCGGCAATGCCTGGAAGCTCCAACCAACGCGGGTGTTGCCGAACGTTTCCGACAGTACATGGAAGCGGCGCGCCATGTTCCTGAAGACATTCTCCATCTGACCTCCATGCAGCCTGAACGCTACATGGAGATGATGAAGATGAACGGAACCCAGCCTTTTTTCTATGCAGGTTTTTCAGAAATCAGTTTCGCGCAGATTGGGCACGGCATCGGGTACTTTGAGAAACAGGGACATTACAGCCCCTCCCAAGTCAGCGAGGCTGTTTCTCCTTGATCGGGTCAATGGTCTGATCCAAAACTTATTCTGGGTTTAAAAACGGCTCCGCCCATTTCTGAATGAGCGCCCGTTGGTTATCCGATAACTCCCGGGTTACGGGCATATACTTGTGGTTGCCCCAATTATTTAGGTCTACCCGTTCAACCAGGATTTTTGCCATTTTCGCATTGTCGTATTTCTCTTTGGTGAAAGGAATAATGTTCCCCATAATCGGGTAAGCAAAATCGTAGGCTTTGAATATTTCCTCATAGAGCACATCAAAAGTGACCGGGGTGGGATATTGAGGATCCAGAGGATCGAGATAACGGCCGTAATCGCCCATGGGAAGTACCCGCAGGTGAACCACGTAACCCGTTATAAAGATAGCGGCAAAGTTCATTTGCGGTATCTGCCAGGTGTGGCCTGGCAGGAAAAGATAAACTGCATTAGCGGCCTGATCCGTCGGAAAAGTGACGATGTCCTTGTCCTTGTAATAAGTGTGCCGGAAGATGGAACTACTCATTATTGAGGCTTGCTGTTTGACAGCGAACTCTATCAGGGTAAAGGGGACGCGCTCTTGGACAGGTTCTCCGCGGTACATCACCCGGAGGCGGCAGCGCTCCTTTTCGCCGGAATAGCTGTGGTAACCGTAGTAAGGATCATCGCCGGCATCAGCATAAATCGCCGCCTGATCGGTAAAAAGCGTATAGTCATCCTCGTCCATGATGCGCGTTGCAGTACCGTCGTCATTGATAAGGTAAAGGCCGATGCGGCCGCTTTGGCCTTCCTCCCTCGAAATGTTTAGCGGAAAAGCGATAATGCCGCTCCGTTGGATATTTTCGGAGCGGTTGAACGCATTTGGGCCAATGTTCAAGCGACCAAGGGGCTTTTCGACTCCATTGTCCAACTGCAATCTGAACTCGACCGTTCCCAGTGAAACGACTTCGTAAGAGCCGTCGTCCTGGTGGCGTTCGGGCACCCCGTTGAAGAGGTCCACATGAAAAAGTTTTTGCTCATAATCCATTCGCGCCATCAACGGAGGCACAAAAGTTGTACCGAGCAGCGCTTGGTGGTAAACCAGTTGCCGGCCCAGTCCTATCGATTTCATTTCTCCTTTGTACCAAGGGCTGATACTGCCGGCTACCTGGAGTTGGGCTGGGTTGGGCACCTTTCCGTTTTTCAAATAATCGAAAGGGCGGATTTCTTCATTTTCAAAGAGGTTGTACCGAATAAATACCCCCTTCAGGGTTTGTGAAGGATTGGCAAATTTCTCAAACAAGCGAATAATCGGGCTGTGCTTAGCTCCATCCAATTGGCTGATGGGGATCACCGTAAAAATATCGCCCGATCCGCTCTGCGGCATTTGTTCATTTACAATCCGACTGAGGTTGATGGTGCGCAAGTTGCCTTTCAGCGGTGTGCCACTGAAAAACACTTCTTTATCCTTCTGAAGCGACATCGACTTACAGAAAATCTGTGTAAATGAAGAGGTCGAAGGGGTGATGTCCACCATGTATGCTTCGTCCATCAGCAGGTCGGCCCCAATCAAAGCGGCCAGTTCTTCCGGCAGGCCCTCTTTTCCCTCCGCGTATACCTGATCACCGTTCTGATCAGACAGTGCGACACTGAGGATCTTAACATTCGAAAACTTAAAGCTCTCGTCGCCGAAATAATTCCAATAGCCGGGAATCGCTCCCATTAGCGAATCGTTATCGCCCATCACCGGAGCAGGAATCATTGCATAGGCCTGGTGGTAGTCAGTGTCCAGGGCACACTGACCTAAGGGGGTGATTACCCACTCGTCGAAAGACGGTTTGTCCTTGATTGGATCAATGGTAAAAAAGACCTCCGCTCCTTCCTGGTGCAGGGAGCCAGCAGGAAGTGCTTTTTCCAAATCCTTCATTGTAAAAGGTGGTTTCAATTTCCCCCCCGACAAGAAGACCCGAGGCGGGGTAATCGCTTTTACGCTAACCGGATCGTAAAAGACCATTGGCGCTTCATTGACATTATTGGCTGTGCAGGGGCTTACAGAGGCCTGTCCTGCGAAATTGATCCTAGGGTAATCGAATTGACTCATAGCTTAAACTTGTTTCAATTGGTTTTGCTTAGGGGCGATAAAAAAAATAAATGTTCATTTTGCCCCACTACTTAGGTTCTATGATGATCTCTTTTTCCACGAAATACATGCCCATCAGGTTTATATTTTTAGCCTGAATCTCGCCGCGATAACTACACTCGAAACGATCTTTTACCAGCTCATAGGTAGCTGCTGAGATATTGACCCTTCCCGGCATGCCTTTTTCTTCCAAACGAGCGGCCACATTGACGGTATTCCCCCAAATATCATAGGCAAATTTTTTGGTACCGACGACACCTGCCACCAGTTCCCCACTGTGTATCCCGATGCGAAGATCCCATTCTATGCCTGATTCTTTACGAAATTTTTCCTTTGAAGCCAGCACAAAGGCCTGCATCTCCATGGCAGCCATGACCGTATCCACCGGGTTGCTCTCATTGGCAATAGGCACGCCTCCTGCGCACATGTAGGCATCGCCAATGGTCTTGATTTTTTCAATCCCGTGTCGATCGATGATCTCATCGAAAGCACGGAAATAATAATTAAGGTACCAGACAATTTCTTCTGGTGAAAGGTGGGAAGCCAGACGAGAAAAGCCTGCGAAGTCGGTAAACAGCACCGATACCAGCTGGTAATAGCGTGGAGCAGCGGTTCCCTTTTCCTTGAGTTCTGTTGCCGTCGTTTCTGGAAGAATATTCAGGAGCAGGTTATCCGATTTCCGGCGTTCCTCGTTCACTATCTGGAGCGTTTGATTAAGCTCCTCATTAGTCGTTTGCAACTGTCCGTTTACATGATCCAGTTCCCTGGTGCGTTCGCTCACTTTCTGTTCCAGTTCCCGGTTGACCTTGTCCTGCAATTTTTTATTCTCCTCCATCTGGTGGATGATTTCCATCTGGTTGGCTTCGTTTTTTTTGCGAAGAACATTGAGTTTATTGGCAAGGGCAAAGGAAAGTAAGATATTCTGCATCGACGCCCCTGCCGGGACGCTGGCGTCCGTCCAGATATTGGTGGGAATGGCCTTAACAATGGCCAGCACCGTGATCAGTCCGCCTGCAATAAAAAAAATCTGAGCGAACACAAAATACACGGCGGAGGGATAACCTTTGTACCAGCTGTGGAAGGCGATGACCAGAATAACGAGGATGCCCGCCAGACTGATGTTGCCAATCAGCATGTTGGCCATGACCACATTGCCAAACAGCATGGGAAGCAGGGACAATGCGGACAGGGCGTTGACGGCCAGGCTTATTCTCCACAGCCAGGGCGTACGTTCACGGGTTTTAAAAAACACGTTAGCGAAAACCAACATGGTTGTCCCCAGCGCAAAGGAAAAGAATACATCGAGTTTTTGAACAAATGAACTGAATCCATCGAAAGCACCGAGGTATTGTACGGAATACCCAAAATTATGGGCCGGGATATTGATCAATACAAACAAAAAGAGCAGATAAAAAAGGTAATCTGAATCTCGGGTTGAAAAGTAAACGAAGAGGTGATAGAAAAACATCACCAGGAAAATACCGGTGAAGAACATCACCAGACCCGTGGTCGTCAATTCCCAGGACTTGATTTCTTCGGGAGACCGCAGTTGGAACTGGAGATCTACGGGGATTGCTTTGGCGCTGCGATCCAATGTGAGTTTCACCAGATAATCAACTGCTTCCCCAGGTGGCAGCTCCAATGGAAGTAAATTTCTGTTGGCCAGTGGGTAGACACGTTGACTGAAAGGCACCAGATGTCCGGTTTTTTGGTACACCGTTTGGCCATTGCTAAAAGTGCCGTAAACGTCCACATAGGGCCACCACTCGAAATCCAAAAAGTATTTCCGGGTCGAATCGCTTTTATTGGCAATCCGGAAAGCCATCCAATAAGCCTGCGACGCCTCCGTTGGTAGGATTTTCACTGGCGACAGCAAGAAGAAGGTTTTCCGAAGGGGCATTCGCCTGATCGTTTCCACGTCATAAACTCGGGTACTATCGACCAGGATGTAAATTTTTTGAACGCCTACATTACCCGTAGCAGGTGCAGGAAGCTCAGGAAACTGAGCAGTAAGAAAAATGGGAATCCACAAAAATAGCAGCGATAGGCTACAGAACTTGTTGATTTTCATTTATTCGGATTAAATGTCAAATCCATTGTGCCTAACAATTTCTCCGAAGTTAACACAATTGAGCCTGAAAATAATAACTTCGATGGCAATATTCAAACCTATTTTTGGAATAACTTGCTCGATGGCATACTACAACTGCTAAAAGGGCATTTTCGCAAACGCATCAGTTTTGAAGAGAGGGCCTATTTGCGCTCTTTTTCGAGCGCGGCTGTTCCTTGATCGATTCCCCCCAAGGCGTTTTTCATGGTCTGCTCCATCTTGGCCGCAAAGGTTTCTTGTTGTTGGGCAAGGGCGGCGGCGAGTCGTTTTTGTACTTTTGCTTCTATTCGCGATGATTCATCTTCCATATTGGGTAACTTTTATTCAATTTCAGGGCAAATATACAAACCTACCATCAATGAATGATTTAGAAAAACTTGCTACCGCTCTTGATGCATTCGCCGGCCTCAAGGCCAATGATTTTCAGTTATCCGCTTCATTTTGGCAAACCAAAAACTACCAAAAGGGCGAGTTTTACAATGAACACCGCAACATTTGCAAAAAACTGGGATTCATCACCAACGGGGTTTTTCGATCCTACACCATTGATGAAAAAACGGGGGAAGAGAAAAACGTCTTTCTGTATTCCACCCATGGGTTTGTGGTCTCCTTTAAAAGTTTCATCAACCAAACGCCTTGCGATTATTACACCCAGGCGATGACAGATGCATCGGTTATTTATATCAACATTATTGATTTACAGTTGCTTTATCAACGATCCCACCAATGGGAAAAATTTGGCAGGTTATTGGCCCAGGAAGCTTTTAATGTAACCATGACCCGTATCGAAGGTTTTATGTTCAAAACGCCGGAGGAGCGTTACCTGGACTTGATCCAGCAGCACCCAGATATTTTTAACAGCGTCCCGCTTTACCATATTTCTTCTTATTTGGGCATTCAGGGGCCATCTTTGAGTCGAATCCGCAAAAGAATTTCTGGGAAATGATTCGATTTTAACTTGGGTTAAAATTATTGTTCTCCAGAGCCAGCAACTTTGTATCATAAAATTCAAATTGATGAAAACAATGACAATTGTATTGATTCATGGATTGTTCGTGAACAATACCAGCTGGAAACAGTGGAAAACTTATTTTGAAGCCCAAGGCTACACCGTTTATACGCCCGCCAATCCTGGGCATGAAGGTGACCCCGCTCAACTTAGAGCCAATATCCATCCCCAATTGACCCAAACCGGGTTTGAAGACGTGGTGATGAACATCGTTAAATTGATCGATACCCTGCCCGAAAAACCCATCGTGATTGGCCATTCACTCGCAGGTTTGGTGGTGCAAAAACTCATTGAAATGGACAAAGCCGTTGCTGGCATCAGCATTGACGGCGCGCCCCCAAAAAACGTATTTGCTCCCCTTTCCACCATAAAAGTTGTATTGCCCGTGGTGAATTTTTTCAAAGGCAATAAACCGTTTTTGGGCAGTAAAGACTGGTACCACCACGCATTTTTTAACAACTATTCCAAAGCGGAAAGTGACAAACTTTTTGAAACCATCGCCGTGCCGGAAAGCAGGAAAGTCGCCCGCGATCCACTGTTGTCCACTTTTGCCAAGATTGATTTTAAAAAGCCACACCAACCACTGCTCTTTATTGGTGGTGAAAAGGACAACATTTTTTCGGCACAATTCACCCAAAAAATAGCCAGAGCTTATCAGGACAAAAACAGCGTCACCGATTTTAAAGCATTTGCGGGAAGAAGCCACTTTTTGTGTGGTGAAAAAGGCTGGGAGGAAATAGCAGATTATATCTTGGGCTGGTTGGAAAAACAGCAATGAAACGCCGTAGCAGGGCAATGTCAATTGGTGTATGGATGACGCCAATTGGCATTATCTTTATTTTTGCAAGCAAAAAACACACAACATGGCATACATCATGGTAGACGTCGAAGCAGATGGCCCGATTCCGGGCGATTATTCGATGATTTCGTTGGGGGCGGTGCTGGTTAAGCCCGAATTAGACCAGACCTTTTTTGCCCAATTCAAGCCCATTTCCGAGCAATTCATTCCTGAGGCATTGGCAGTTTCCGGGAATTCGCGCGCAGAAACCCTGGGATTTGCCGATCCAACCCAGGAGATGCAACGTTTTAAAGATTGGATCAAACTTGTTTGTCCTGATCGGCCGATTTTTATCAGCGACAACAATGGTTTTGACTGGATGTTTGTGTGCTGGTATTTTCATCATTTTTTGGGTGAGAATCCGTTTGGACACAGTTCCCAGAACCTGGGCAGTCTGTACAAGGGGCTGGCCAAAGATACTTTTGTCAATTTTAAGCACCTGCGCAAAACCAAACATACCCACCATCCGGTAGATGATGCGAAGGGAAACGCCGAGGCACTTTTGGAAATGAAGGGGATGGGCTTGAGTATCAAGTTTTAGGTTTATGCAATTTTTTAGGGTTGTGTAAATCCGTTTACTGCTAAAATCTTAAAATTCAAAACCTAAAACTTTACTAATTTTGCGGCCTAAGTATAACGCAAAAAATTACTTCTCGATTTTCTGCGGCCTAACCACGATAAAACTATGAAATTCGGAACCAAAGCCATCCATGCGGGCATTGAACCAGACCCTTCTACGGGAGCGGTGATGACCCCAATATACCAGACCTCCACGTACGCTCAGGAAGCTCCTGGGGTACACAAAGGCTATGAATACGCTAGAACCCAAAACCCCACCCGCTCCGTCCTCGAAAAAAACCTGGCAGCGCTGGAAAATGGCCAACACGCCATTTGTTTCAGCAGTGGATTGGCTGCGATGGATGCCATCATCCGTTTGCTCAATCCGGGCGATGAATTGATTTCCAGCAACGATTTGTATGGTGGCTCTTATCGCCAGTTGGTGCGCGTACATGGCCGGTATGGCCTGGTGTCGCATTTTGTACCCATGCAGGATTTGGGAGGCATTGCGGCCAAGATCAATTCCAAAACCCGCATGTTGTGGATCGAAACACCCACCAACCCGATGCTCAATGTGGTGGACATCAAAGCGGTATGTACCCTGGCACGTGAGCAGGGCATTTTGACTTGTGTAGACAATACTTTTGCTTCGCCATATCTTCAAAATCCACTGGATTTGGGTGCGGACATCGTCATGCACTCGGCTACCAAATACATTGGTGGCCACTCCGACGTGATCCATGGTGCGGTCATCACCAACAATGACTCGATTGCCCAGCAGTTGCGTTTTTTACAAAACGCGATTGGCGCCATTCCCGGGCCACAAGATTGTTTCTTGATCCTGCGAGGCATCAAAACCCTGCACCTGCGGGTAGAGCGGGCTTGCCAGAATGCAGAAAAAATTGCCACGTACTTGCGGAATCACCCCAAAGTACGCAAGACATATTATCCGGGGTTCAGCGATCACCCGGGGCATGCAGTAGCCAAAAAACAAATGCGGCATTTTGGCGCCATGGTTTCTTTTGATTTGCATACCGACACCCTGGAATATGCCACCAATGTGCTGTCCAACACCCAGTTGTTTACCTTGGCCGAATCTTTGGGCGGAGTAGAGTCGTTGATTGGCCACCCGGCTACAATGACCCATGCCAGTATACCACAGGAAGAACGTTATAAAGTGGGATTGACCAATTCTTTGATTCGACTCAGTGTCGGGATTGAAGATGTGGAAGACCTGATCGAAGATTTGGAACAAGCCCTGGATAGGCTTTAGGGTAAGTTTGAGACTTTGCCAACCCCAGCAAATTGCGCGGGTTGGCAAAGTTTTTATACATTTGTTCCATTACCATGCAAAACTACAACTTGTGCTCTCGTTATTCCGCACCAATCAAGTATTGTCTACCGTCCTCGTTTTGTTTTTCGCTGCGCTAATGCTGGGATCGCCAGTATTGTTGCACCTTAAATATCAGTCTGTTGATTACGGTATTGCCAATTTTTTCCTGAACCAACTCATTGCTGGTAATACCACCACGGCGTTGATTATTGCCTTGGTTTTTTTGTTTTTGGGTGCATTTACGGTCAATTACATCGACCTCAACTTTCGGCTTTCCAAGGACATCAACATGATGCCGGGCTTGTTTTATGTGTTGGTCAGTTGTACCGCGCCACAGATAGGGCCATTTTCTCCCCTACATGCTGGCAATTTCTTTTTGTTGCTGGCCATCTACGAGTTGATGGATACCTTTAAAAAAACCTCGGTGGCAGACCGCATTTTCAACACTGGTTTTTATTTGGCCATCGCCAGTTTCTTTTATCCTTCCTACCTCGTGTTCATTTTACTCATTTTTGCAGGACTCAATGTGATGCGGGGTTTTGATTTTCGGGAACGGGTGATTGCGGTGTGTGGACTCCTCGTTCCTTATGTATTGGCAGGAGTTGGGATGTTTTGGTTCAATAACTTTGAGCTATTCTGGAAACTCCAAGTTGTGCAGGCATTTGGATGGTTTGATTTTCAGGAAACAGGATTTACCGTTTCCAATATTTTGGTGATTGCGCTGTTGGCGCTGGTCGTGTTGGTATTGATTTTTCAGCAAGGCAGTTTAACGGGCAAGCGGGTGATCCAATCTCAAAAGCAGATCAATTTGTTGTATTGGAGTTTGTTTATTGCCGTTTTGAGTGTTCCGGTTCAAGCCAACTTGCAATACCAGCATTTGATGATTTTGGCACCAGGCGCAGGGCTGCTTTCTGGGATGTTGTTCAGCTCGATGTCCAGAAATTGGGCAGAGTTATTGCATCTCATCTGGTTCGGCCTGGTTTTGGTGATCGAATACCAAGCGTTTATTTTTCCAGGATAAGCAATTTGGGACAACAATTTCCGCAGTTTTTTTCCAAAAAAAATTGAATCTTTGCTTTTCTTTTTTCGCATCTGCCTCAGATGGGATGACCAAGGCATTTAAAAAGTAAAAAATATGAAATTCGGCATAATCGTTTTTCCTGGCTCTAATTGTGATGATGACATGATGCATGTATTGGGCAACGTCATGCAGCAAGAAACGGTAAAAATTTGGCACAAAGAAACGGTATTGGATGGATTTGCCCCTGGCGATTGCATTGTACTGCCGGGTGGTTTTTCTTACGGTGACTACTTGCGCTCAGGCGCCATTGCCCGTTTTTCGCCGATCATGAATGCGGTGGTTGATTTTGCCAACAGTGGCGGCCTGGTTTATGGCATCTGCAATGGATTTCAGATTTTGTGTGAAGCAGGTTTGTTGCCCGGTGTGTTGCTGCGCAATGCCAATCAGCAATACATTTGCAAAAACGTTTTTTTGAAAACCATCTCCAACAATAGCCCACTGACGGCAGGAATCCCATCGGGTCAGGTACTGAAGATACCGATTGCCCACGGAGACGGTCGTTTTTATGCGGATGCAGACACCCTGGCTGAGTTGGAAGCCAACGATCAGATCTTGTTCAAATACTGCTTGCCCAATGGAGAAATTGCCACAGAGGCCAATCCCAATGGGGCAGTAGACAACATTGCCGGAATTTGCAACAAGCAACGCAATGTATTTGGAATGATGCCCCACCCGGAGCGGGCTTCCGAAGACATCCTGGGCAATGCTGACGGACACCGACTTTTTGATTCATTGGTAAAGATGACCCACATGTCGGCAGCAATGTAGCCCTGCGGACAGTTGAGCACATACCCGTTATATCGCTTTTTTCGTTACAACCTTCAGTTACACTCAACTGTTGTTGATCATTATGCGCGACGCAAAAAATTACTAAATGTCTTTCCCATGAGAATGATGTCTTTTTGTTTGCTCTTTTTGAGTGCATTTTCGGTTTTTGGTCAAATTGAGAATCCGGTAAAATGGTCTTCCAGCTCCAAGAAAATTGGTGCAGAGGAGTATGAGCTGATTTTTGTGGCCAATATCCAGGATGGCTGGAATACCTATTCTCAGTACCTGGAAAGCGATGATGGCCCGGTACGTACTTCTTTTCATTACGACAAAGGAGCGCACTTTCAACTGACAGGCAAAAACATCGAAGAAGGCGATCGCAAAGAAGGCCATGATAAGCTGTTTGACATGAACGTCATCAAGCTGTACCATACCGCTACTTTCCGTCAAAAAGTAAAAGTTACCGATCCTTCCAAGCCCATCAGCGGCTATGTGGAATTCATGTGCTGCAACGAGGAAAAATGCCTCCCTCCTACCGAATTCGCTTTTAAAATCTCCTTGGCCAACAGTGCCAGCGACGAAAAAAAAAAGACCGGTAGCCTCGAAGGGGACAAAATAAAAGACAGCAAAAGCAAAACCGAATCGGCCAAGATCCCGGAAACGGAAGGTGGCTTGAATCTTCCTGCTGATTTTCTATCTGGTGATGTTCCAGCGAATTCCAAACCTGGAGGCATAGTAGACCCCGTAAAATGGCAAGCTGCGATCCAAAAGCTGGACGCAAGCACATTTGTGCTTACCATGACGGCCAACCTGGACAAGGACTGGAGCATTTACTCTCAACATACTGGTGAAGGTGGTCCAATTCCTACTGTAGTTGACTTTACCAAGGGCAGCAACTTTACTTTGGTGGGTAAAACCATTGAAACCGGCCACCTTAAAGAAGGCCTTGATCCTTTGTTTGGTGTAGTGGTAAAGAAATACAGTGAAGGTCCAGTGGTTTTTACGCAAAAAATCAAAGTAACCGATCCTACTAAGCCCATCTCCGGCTACCTGAGTTACATGGCCTGCAATTCCAGCAGCTGTCTACCGACTACCAATGCCGATTTATACTTTGTGCCTGCTGAATTAACTGCGTTGATTGGCAATGAAGCCACCACGTCCATCAATGGAGGCCAAAGTACCGCCATCAAACAGGACGATTCTTCGTTGGAAAGCACTTACGGATTGACCAAACCCAAGCTGGATACACCACTGGGGCAATGCTCCAACGACGGTGAAGTGATCACCACCAAAACGAGCTGGGGGCGGATTTTTTTACTCGGATTCTTCGGCGGCCTGTTGGCCTTGTTGACGCCATGTGTGTTTCCGATGATCCCTTTTACGGTGAGTTTTTTCACCAAAATGAGCCAGAATAAGCGGGGGAAATTGATTTGGAATGCCTCGCTTTATGCCTTTTTTATCGTTTTGGTTTACCTCCTTTTGAGTATACCTTTTCACCTGATCGACAACCTCAATCCTGATATTCTGAATGATATATCCACCAATGTGTGGCTCAATATTGTGTTCTTTTTGGTTTTTGTACTTTTTGCCTTCTCCTTTTTCGGTTATTATGAAATTGCCTTGCCCAGTTCCTGGGTAAATCGTTCCAGTCAGGCCGAAAATTTGGGCGGCATCCTGGGTATTTTCTTTGCTGCGCTGACTTTGGCCTTGGTGTCGTTTTCCTGTACAGGGCCGATTTTGGGTTCTCTTTTGGCGGGCGCATTGACTTCTGATGGTGGCGCCTGGCAATTGACTGCGGGTATGGCGGGATTTGGATTGGGGCTGGCTTTGCCTTTTGCATTGTTTGCGGCATTCCCAAGTTTCATGCAGTCTTTGCCCAAGTCAGGAAGTTGGATGAATACCGTGAAAGTGGTATTGGGCTTTTTGGAGTTGGCGCTGGCGCTCAAATTTTTGTCCAATGCCGACCTGGTCAAACATTGGGAAGCATTGACCATTGAGCCGTTTTTGGCCATTTGGTTGCTGACTTTCCTGGGTTTGGCGCTGTATCTGTTTGGGTTGCTGCATTTTCCTCATTACGGAAAAGAGCGATCCAATGGCATCAAAATTGGATTGGGGTTGGTTTCCCTGGCATTCGCCTTTTACCTCGGAACAGGATTTATTGTGAATCAGGCTACGGGTAGCTATCGGCAATTGAGCTTGTTGAGTGGTTTAGCGCCGCCAGTTACCTACAGTTGGTTTCTTCCACAGGATTGTCCACAAAATCTGAATTGTTTCAAAGATTTGGAGGCTGGTTTGGCCTATGCCCAGCAGGTCAATAAGCCCGTAATGATCGACTTCACTGGACATGCCTGCGTAAACTGCCGCAAAATGGAAGAGCACGTATGGCCAACCAAACCTGTAAGGCCCTTATTGGATAAAGATTATGTGCTGATCTCTTTGTATGTGGATGACAAGCGGGAATTGCCGCTGGATCAACAAAAAGAAGTAGAAACCGCATTGGGTGGTACGCGCAAATTGCGCACCATCGGCAATAAATGGTCGCACTTTCAAACCGAATATTTCCAGACCAATACCCAGCCTTATTACGTACTGCTGTCGCCTGATGGTCAGTTGTTGACCCAGCCTCGCGGTTATACCCCCGAAGAAAAGGAGTATGCCGGCTTTTTGCAGTGCGGCAAGGATGCGTTTTATGCTTTGAGTCAAAAATAAAGCTCAGCCGAGAGATGGCTTGTGCTGTCTCTCGACTGTTTTATTCCATTTCGAGAAGGATTTGGTTCTTATTCACCGCAGCACCTTTCAGCACTTTTATTGCTTTGACCACTCCGGCACCCGGAGATTTGAGTACATTCTCCATTTTCATGGCTTCCAGAATCAAGAGGGAATCCCCTTTGGACACACTTTGCCCAAGCTCCACCATCACATCCAATACCAAGCCAGGCATAGGGGCTTTAACGTCTTTGAATTTGGTACTGGCGTGAGCAGTCAGGCCGAGGCGATTGATGGTTTGATCGAACTGGTCGGCAATTTTAACTTCATAGAGGCCACCATTGATCTTGAAAACAAACGTTTTGGCCAGATAATCGACCTTTTCCAAGGTGGCGTGAAAGGAGCGCTCCTCGGAGATGATGTGGTAATTGTGTTCATCCAAACGAATGAAATTTAACCCGGTCTGAGTAGCGTTTTCAAGGATAAGCTGACCATTTACGGATACATTGTAATTTGGCTTTTCCATAGTTGTTAATTGCTTCGACCCAATCTCATCAAAAGGGCGGTTTCAAAAATGGTGTAAATCAAATAAATACCAAAAAAGGGTACGATGAATAATTTATTGGCAGGTTTTGCCAGAAAAAAATAACCAACGATGATCATCAGTGAAAACAGCATTTTGATCATGGTCAACACCATGAATGCGTTGGTGAACTGATGCTTGTTGGTGCTTCGAGCCGCCATACTACCGTACCAGAATGCCAGCAGGGTAAACAAGACAAAAAAAGCAAAAGTACCCCAGGCGAAAAGTGCATGAATTTGAAAGCCAGGCAAGCGATTGAGCAAAAAAAGCCCAATTGCGGTACATCCTGATACGGTACCCAAAGACAGCAAAAAGCGGGATTGATTCATATAATTTGCAGTTGAGAAAATGGAGCAATTGAAAAGTTCAATGGCCCGGTAGGTTCCAAAAATGATTGGAATACCCACTCAAGTGCAAAAATACAAAACCCAGGTGCATAATTAAGGAAAGAACAAAATGTAGCGCAATACAAATGTCATTTGCGCCGCTGATTGTTGTTGCTGGATACCAGAAAATCTTTTAGGCTCACATAAAGTGCAGCAAAAATAGAGAGGAGAGAAAAAACCAGGGTAAACCAGGGTTGGGTAGTGTGGACGTATTTGTCCAGTTTTTGGCCTGCAATCGCGCCAACCAAGATAATCGCGCCCATTTGGAAAGCCATTCCTGAGTATTTGAGGTACAGGTTAGGAGTGGCTTTCCCTGTAGGCGCTTCTTTTTGATCAGTTATTGGGGGCTTTGGCTCCTTTTTCATCTTCTTTTTTGGAAACGACTACACTGCTTTTGGCAGAAGGTGTTGTTTGGCTTCCCATGGTACAGGTCACATTGAAAACAGCTCCAGATTGAACCAGTAATTTCCCCGTGGTTACTTCGCCGATAACCACAGCGTTCTCCCGTACATTGAGTAGTTCGGTAACAAAAATGATGCCTTCAAATTTACCTTCCACTACCGCATTGGCGCAGTGGATTTCCCCTTCGATTTGGCCAGTAGGGCCGATCACCACTTTGGCGTCGCAAAAGAGCTTTCCTTTGATTAAGCCATCTACGCGGATGTCACTTTCGGAACGCACTGTACCTTCAACTACGGTGCCTTGCACCAAGCTGTTGAAAGCGTTAGGATTGACCGGAGTTACAGATCTATTGCGAGGCTTGATGTTGGAATCTTTACTGCCAAACATTGTGTTCGAGTTTTGGTTTATGAATGTTCGTGGCCATTGATGTGCCGCAAAATGAATGGATCATTTGATTGCGATCGATCGATGGTCAAAAAAATCAACGCTGCAAGATACAAAGAAAATGACAATTGCGCTGCTAGTGCCTCGTCCACTAAATAAGGCCCTCCGAAAATTCACATCGGAGGGCCTTATTTTAAATTAAGCGTATTTTATGCTATGTGCAAAAAATTACTTAGAAGTTTGGACAGTATACGCCACGGCGTTCCATGCCACAAATTTTATAAATCAAACTGAATTCAAATGAACCCTGTGAATTGGAAGCAGGCTTCAATTGAGAAATGTTGATGTCATAACTAAAACCAAGGCTAAGGTCGTTGAAATCAAAGCGTGTTGACGCGATCACAGCATCGGTAAGGTAGCCATTTTCAAGTTTGTTGGCCACGCGTCCCCACAACCCCAGTTGAAACGCCTGGTAATTGTCTTTGGATTGGTCCAACATGAAACGCAAGCTGGTTCCAGCATTGATCTGAAAAGATGGTCCCTGGCGCATCACGATGAAACCAGGCAGGATGCCAATTTTGCCGCTTGATGTAGGAAATTCGCCCCCACCATGGATGGTAAAACGGCTGAAGATCAAATCTTCTGTTTCGGTGTCAAACGATTGATTGGCGCGGTTGAGGTGGTGGAATGCCCCGCCGATGTACAAGTTCTTGTTGCCATTGCGGTGAAAATAAAGTAACCCTGCTGCCATATCGGCAAACAGGAAGTTGTCACGGTTGAATTTGTCTTCCTGAGAGGGAAGAGTAGGATCAAAACCGCCTTCACCATTGTGTTGAGTTCCCCAACGCAGATTCAGGAAGTCGATGCTTCGTTGAGCCAAACCGCCTTCAGCACCCACCACCAGGTAACTGGCTTTTTTGCGACCACCACTGATTTGTTTGGAGTAAGAACCTGAAAGCTTTCCGGTCAGGGTAGCAAAATTGCCTTCTCCAGCCCGGTCGCCCCAGAAAGTACCGCCGACGCCAAAATAATCGTAACGGCCAACGGGAATGCGCTGGTCATAAGATACCGAATAGGTCCGGAAAGAGTTGGTTCGCAACACACTCGCCCACTGATTGCGGTAGTTGGTTGCGATTCGCACGTTACAGTTCATCACCCCCGTCATCGCCGGGTTAAGGTTGAGAGGAGACATGTAGAACTGTGAAAAGTGGATGTCTTGCCCCTGCAAAGTGGTTGCACCCCAGATCAGTAGGCACAGCGCAAGTATTGATTTCAAGTTTTTCATATAGATAGCGAGGGTTAATAATCGGTTTTGAGTGAAAAACAAATATGAATTTTCTGAAATTGTGCTGCAAGTATACGCAACTCTCCTAATAACTGTAATGCCCAAAGCTCTGAAAAATTTAAGTTATGTCAAAGTTTAACATAACTTACCTTTTTACAATCTGCTTTTTTACAGCAGTAAGATAATGGTTTTCCTTGTGTTCCACAAACGCACTAGCAAAACGCTGGAATAAATAGTTGTATTGTTTATGGTTTGACCTCGCTAGCCAAATCAATCATGGTTGCAATTTCTTCGATCAGCGTTTCGGTGTCGTTGAATCCGACGCTCATGAATTTGATGCGCCCATCTTTTCCCACGATGAATTTGGTTGGGATTCCCTCCACTTTGTAGCTTTTGACCACATTATCGTCGTTGTCCATCAACACGGTGAAATTGTATTTGTTTTTTTCAATGAAATCTGTGGCATTTTTTTCTTTCTCGTCGCCTTTTTCCCAGGTGTCGATAAAAAGGAACACCACATCCTTGCGATTTTTAACTGCTTCCAGGGCGGTTTGCATCCCAGGAAAAGAGGCTTTACAAGGTCCACACCAGGTTGCCCAAAAATCAAGCACAACCACTTTGCCTTTCAAACTGCTCAGCGCGACTTCTTCTCCGTTGAGGTTGCGGAGTTTAAAATCTGGTGCTTCCCGATCGATCATTTTTTTGTGCAGCTCTTCTCTTTGGTGGGCTTTTGCATCCATTTCCAGGTTGTCCAGGTAGCGTTGCGCGGCTACTTCCGGGCTATTGTTGGCCTGAAACAAGCGCAAAAATTGTTTTTTCATGCCTTCGGATGCGGCACTTTTGGCAATCAGTTTTTCCAACATCACTTCGGCTTCAAGTCCTCCTTTGGCTTTTTCAAGGTAAATGCAATACCGCTCATTGGTTTCAGGATCGTTGAATTCCTGCGTTTCATTGTACAGTGCCTGATAAGTCAGTGCGTCAGCATATTTGCCAGTGCGGTAAAGGCAAACAGCATAGGTATCGGAAAACATGCCGAGGTATCCGTTCATGTTTTCTTTCATCTGTTTCAAGCTCTGGCCAAAAGGAAGCTCGGCTTTGTTATTCGAGGCTTGTAAAGATTTGACCAAATCAATCGATTGTTTGGAATACTTGGCAGCCAAAGCGGCTTCAGCTGAACTAACTTCCGTGACAATTCCCTCTCCGCAAAGTTGCCAGGCAGCACTGTTGAGCAAATTGGCTTTTCTGGCCTTATCAGTCAGCAGGTTGACATATTTTTCAAAGTTGGGCCAATCTTTTTTGATCAAATAACCACTTGCCAAATTGGAAGCGATAAAGAGCAGCGATTGCTTTTCTTCGCTCGAAACCAGGGGTAAAGATTTTAGGGATTCGTATTGGGCTGCCTTTTGATTGATGTCGCTTTCCATGCTTACTGCTTCCAGCTTTTCACTTCTGACCAGCAGTCCTTTGGGGTATTTTTTCTTGATTTTCTCGGCCAATACTTCCACTACTGCCTTGTCATCCAAGGTTTTAAAAATTTTATAGGCAGTAAAAAGTTCTTGTTCATTCGACTTGGAGCTATTGGCAAGTGTTTCCGCCATATTTCTTACTTCTGATTTCAGGGCTTCGTCTTTGTTGCGTTTGGCTTCCACCGCACAAAAGACAAGCAAGAGGGGGTCTTTCCGTGAAGATGGATTGTTGGCCAATTCTTCTTTTACCAGGGCTATTGCGGCGGCGGGATTCCGGTCTATTTTCGCCAAAAAAGAATAGCCGTTTCCCAACACCAGACCTTGGTTTCCTTTTACACCTGGCAACTGTTTTTTGCGATCAGGCTGATACAATGGGAAACCATAACCTTGTCCTTTGTTATTTTCTTTTTCACCATCCACTTCATTGCCGAATGCAAGATAGATGAGGTTGGCATTGGAAGGGATACTAATTTTTGCTTTGAACAACCCATTCTCCAGGGTAAAATCAACATCGTCAACCTGCACACGATCGGCAGTTTGGTTGCTGTTCAAAAAAAGTACGGTAGCTTTTAGTTCTTTTTCGTTGGCAAGTATGGTTTGGTTCTGATCGTAGGCAAGCGTAACGGTTTCGCCAGGAAGTGGTTTTTCGGGGGTACATCGTAGTGGTTGGGCTTGTAACCCCATAGTAGCCAAGGCTACCGCGAAGGACAGGATAATTGATTTCATGTTTGGAAAATAGGTTAAGTAAACGAATGCTTCTATTGTCATGTAGATGTAAAAATATAAAGTTTTGGGTTTAAATCCAGAAAACTTCTTTTGCATGTACATTCTAAGACGGATGGTGAAATAAATATTTCGACAATACAGCATTGAATGCTTTATAAAGTATCTTGCTTCTTATTGTTTGTTTCACAACAAAAATCAAAATGAACGCCATTACTCAGGTCATAGTTACATCGTTTATATTCTGTTTATCCATTCAGTTTTGTTTTGGACAAGGTTTATGCAAGGGCTCCTTGGGTAGCAACATTTTCACCAGGGGAGATTTTGGAAAAGGCTCCGCGAACACCCTGGCCGTTGACCCTGGTATTGCTCCAGGCTATCGGTACAGTGCTTTTCCTCCCCCACCAGATGGCTTGTACGTGATCACCAGAAACACCACTTCCTGGGGTTCATTTGCCAATGATGCCTGGGTAAAAACCAAAGACCGCAGCAATGATCCAGAGGGCTACTTCATGGTAGTAAATGCCAGCGTCCAGCCCGGATTATTTTACCAGGATACGGTTACTGTTTGTGGCAACACGACCTATCAGTTTTCGGCAGATATCATCAACCTGATGCTCCCCAATTTCCCGACTCCTTCCATCAAACCCAATCTGTCTTTTTTGGTAAATGGCGCCGATGTATATACGAGTGGAGACGTTCCTCAGGATGGATTATGGCATACCTATGGGTTCTCGTTTACGACTCCGGCCAATGCGACGAGTATTGTGCTTTCCTTGCGCAACAACGCACCAGGCGGGCAAGGAAACGACTTGGGTTTGGACAATATTTCGTTTTACCCTTGTGGGCCAAACATCAGAATGCCAGACACCAGTTTTATCTGTGTCAAAGACTTGTTCAAATTAACTCCGGCAATTGAAATCAACGACCCCAATTCACTGGCCTATCAATGGCAAAAGAGTGATGACAAGGGCCTGACCTGGACGTCCATTGCGGGGGCAAATACGGTCAGTCTGAACGTTGTCAAACCCCAGCCGGGCCAAAATTTTCGCCTGGCGGCAGCGGCAAGTGCCACTCAATTGGACAATCCATCTTGCAACTATTTTTCTTACTCCACGGTGTTGGAGCAAAAAAAAGCACTGCGCCCCAAGGAAGTTTTCATTTGCCCAGGAGGAAGCATCACCTTGCAGGGTAAGGTGTACCGAGATTCAGGGCTGTACGACATTGTTTTCAAAACGCCGCAAGGATGCGACAGCATCATCACCCATCACATTATTATCGAGGACCTGAGCAAATTCCGAATCAAGGGGGACAGCATCATTTGCCCTGAAAACTTTTCCATTTTGGATGCTGGGGATTTTGCCCAGTACAAATGGTCTACTGGCGAAACAACGGCCACCATCAGCATTGAGTTACCGGGTACTTTTGGCGTTTCGGTCACCTCCATTCATGGCTGCCCGGCCAATCATAGCATGGTCATTAAAGCACGAGAATTGCAAGGAACCATGACGGGAATGGATCCCAACTGTACCCGTAGCAAAGACGGCACCATCACAATTAGCAATGTTAGTGGGGTCAATCGACCCTTGGTTTATACACTCAATGGTAAAGATTTTCAAGTAGCCAACAAATTTACTGGCCTTGCAGCAGGTACCTATCAAGCCACGGTACAAGCAAGCCCTGCCTGCAAACTTACCCGATCGGTGACGCTTAAAGATCCTGAACAGTTTAAACTAATTGCCCTGGACAGTTTTACCATCCGGCAATTTGATAGTTTACAGCTCATGCCCCGCGCCAATCAAGCCATTGGCGCATATCGATGGTCTCCTCCAGCAGGCTTGAGTTGCAGTGATTGTCCACAACCCTTTGCACAACCTTTGCGCAAAGGCAGTTATCAATTGGTGGCCGCCAGCACCAAAGGTTGTATTGATTCTACAAAAGTCTTCTTTGAGGTCATTCCCCGGCACAACACCTTTGCGCCCAATGCTTTTTCGCCGAATGACGATGGAGAAAACGACTATTTTACCCTGTTTTGTGATCGGGGCATTGCCCGCATTGCCCAATTTAGCATTTTTGATCGTTGGGGGACGGAGCTTTTCAGTGTACAAAATGCCTTACCGAATAGTATTGAATCCCGTTGGAACGGTACTTTTAGAGGGCGGCAACTGCAGGAGGGGCTCTTTGTTTGGCGGGCAAATGTTGAATTTGTGGATGGAGAAAAAGCCAGTCGCAGTGGTGAAGTACTACTTTTGCGGTAAATGAGTTGGACTTCTTTGGTTATTCAGGTCTATTGCTTTATTTTTGAAAAAATTGTGTATAAGCAAAATGAATAAGGAATTGGACACTGGCAATGAGAAAATACTGAGTGAGCAAGCTGCACATTTGCGTACGGAAGCCCAGCTTAAAGAGAAAGATCAATTGATCGCCCAATTGTCCCAACAGAACGCTGAGCTCCAATCCAAAATGAACGCACTTGATTCGCTAAAAAGCGAATTGCGCTATGTCCAAGAGATTGTCAACAATGTCCAGGATATTGTATTCATTTCCGACCATCAAGGCATCTTCCGCTTCATCAATCCAGCTGCAGAAAAATTGTTGGGTTTCCCCCTGAACGAAATGTTGGGAAAGCATTTTACCAGCTTGATACGCGAAGACTACGCTGAAATTATCCGCAATACTTACCGGGATCAGATTCGAGACCGCGTTGCAACCAGTTACATCGAGTTTCCTGTAAAAAATGCTTTTCATCTTGACATGTGGTTGGGGCAAAGGGTGAGTTTTGTTTATCAGGAAGATAAGTTGTACGAAGCCCATTCTATTTCCCGCGATGTCAGTGAACAGGTGCATGCACGTAAGCAGCTTAGCACCACCTATTCCCGTCTAAAAGGTTTGGTTGAAAACCTGCATGCTGGCGTTTTGGTGGAAGATGAGAACCGTAAAATTGTATTGGTCAATCAGCAATTTTGTGACTTTTTTTCTATTCCAGTTTCTCCAAGCTCGATGATTGGTGCAGATTGTGTCCAAGCTGCAGAACAAAGCAAGCACTTGTTTCTCAATCCTGAAGCTTTCGTTCAAGGTGTAGATTTACTATTGAAAAATCGACAACTCAACCTGGCTGAGGATTTATACATGGCCGATGGGAAAATTTTGGAACGCCACTATATTCCGGTGTATCATGAAGCGGAATACCTTGGTCACATGTGGCATTACCAGGATATTACCGTAAAGCGGACAGCTGGAGAACGCCTTCGAAAAAGTGAGGAAAAATATCGGGGCATCATGGAAAACATGGAACTCGGTCTTTTAGAGGTCAGTTCTGAAGCCAAAATTGTGAGGGCATATCCGCGGTTTTGTGAAATGGTAGGCTATTCAGAAGAAGAGATCATTGGCAAGGATCCAAAGAAACTGTTTTCGCCGCCGGGATTTACGGAGAAAGCCCATGAGGAAGATAGTAGATTCATCAAAGGCAAATCGGTGATTTGGGAAGCTCCTTTGCTAAAAAAGAACGGAGCCATTGTGTGGACGCTCATCAACAATACGCCGATTTACAACAATTTGGGCGTTTTAGTAGGCACGTTGGGGATTCACCTGGACATTACTGAGCAAAAACTCCTGCAAGCAGATCTGGAACGTGCACGGCAAGAAGCAGAACAGGCACGGGATGCCGAAAAAGCTTTTTTGGCCAACATGAGCCACGAAATCCGCAACCCCATCAATTCTATTGTTGGAATGACCAACCTACTTTACGATACCCACCTCAGCAAAGAGCAGTTGGAATACGTCAATACCCTTAAATATTCCTCTGAATTACTCCATTCCCTGGTCAGTGATGTACTGGATATTTCAAAAATCGATCAAGGGAAAATGGATCCTCAGCTTGAGGATTTTGAGTTTGTAGAAATGATGCGCGCACTGTGCAGAACTTTTGAATTCCGACTTGCCACACGAGATGTTAAACTCATTTCCGAAATAGACGCTTCCATTCCTTCCCGCTTGCGCAGCGATCCTACTTTTATTCACCAGATACTCCTGAATCTTCTCAGCAATGCTTTCAAGTTTACGGAACATGGACAAATTCTCTTTTCTATCGTTTCAGTACTTGACGATGGAAAAAAACGGCTAAAATTCATCCTAAAAGATTCTGGCATGGGCATCGAAGTTGATCGATTGCCGTTTATTTTCGAGCGCTTCAATCAGGCAGGAAAGGCCAATAAGCCCCATCAGGATGGCACGGGATTGGGGTTACCCATCACAAAGCAATTGGTAGAACTACTCGGGGGTACGATCCAAGTATCAAGTCACCCAGCAGAAGGAACTACTTTTGAGGTCTTATTGCCCTATGAACTGGCGAAAGAACAAGACCTGGTTTCTTCCGTTTTCAAGCAACCCAAAATTAGTGCAAACGCAGAACAGCTAAAGGTTCTGATCGTTGAAGACAACACCATGAATCGCCGGTATTTGGAAAACCTCCTGCTCAAATGGGGATTGAGCTACACTTCCGCAGAAGATGGGCAGATTGCACTCAATATCCTGGAAAACAATCGTTTTGATTTGATCTTGATGGACATTCGCATGCCCAATCTGGATGGTTACGAAACCACCTTGCGCTTGCGCAATGCCGGCCATAATCCCAATCAAAATGTGCCAATTATTGCTTTGACCGCTTCAGCCCTTTTGGATGAAAAAGAAAAGGCTTTGCAAGCGGGAATGAATCACCATTTGTCAAAACCGTTTACGCCTGAACAACTTCAGGGCGCTTTCCAGAATTTTTTCCCGCAATTCGCCAATTATCAAGCGCCCTCCTCGGCAGCACCCTCCCTTAACCGCAATGAACTGCTTGAATTGTACGAAAACGACACCAGTTACATGCGCGAAATTTTCCAGATTTTTGTTCAAACTACCCCTGTAGAACTGGCGCAAATGCGTGAATTGCTAGAGAAAGAACAATGGAAAGATTTTGCAGCAAAAGCCCATAAGATTAAGCCTTCCTTCCAAATGGTTGGATTGGGGTATTTAGGGGCGCGGGCAGAATTGCTCCAACGCGCCAAAGCTGATTTTAATCCAATTGATTTGGTGCGCGATTTTGCGATTTTTGAAGAAGCGGCCTACTTAGGAATAAAACTGGTTGAATCTGAAATCCTTACAATGGGCTAAACAACTCAGAGCATATCCAAAAAGCCGGGTCAAAAGCTATTGCATTCGACCCGGCTTTTTAGTTGGTCTTACAAATCCGTAATCAGCTTGTACTTGGGTACCAAAATTTTCATCACCGTCCAGGCAATCAAATACGCTACCGCACAGCCCGCAAACACAATGGTGTAACCGGTTTGAATATGACCCAGGCTTTTGTAGTAATCAAACAGCGCTCCGGCAACTTTTGATACCAATACACCACCCAAACCTCCGGCCATACCGCCAATGCCAACCACCGAAGCGATGGCTTTTTTGGGAAACATGTCCGAAACGGTAGTAAACAAATTGGCACTCCAGGCCTGATGCGCAGATGCGCCTACCCCGATCAACAATACCGGAATCCAGAAACTGATGCCGCCCAGCGGCTGAGCCAATAGAACCACCAATGGAATCAGGGCGATCAAAAACATGGCCCGCATCCTTCCATCGTAAGGACCATATCCTTTATTAATGAAATACATCGGAAACCAACCACCGCCAATACTGCCGATCATGGTCATGCTGTACAACACGGTTAAAGGCAAAGAGATCTCGGTTTTTTCCATGTCGTATTGCGCCTTCAAATACGCGGGCAACCAAAACAAGAAAAACCACCATACGCCGTCGGTCATGAATTTGCCGAAGGCAAAAGCCCAGGTTTGGCGATAGCCCAGGAGTTTGACCCAAGCCACTTTTTCTTGTACGCCTTGTTCCGATTTTTCCTGGTCGCTGTGGATGTAGTCGTATTCTGCTTTGGAGAGTCGTTTTTGATCTTCGGGCTTTTCGTAGTATATCCACCAGAAAATCAGCCACAAAAAGCCAACTGCTCCAATGAGCACAAATGCGGTTTGCCAGCCCCAATGACTGGCAATATAAGGCACGGATAAAGGAGCTAGGATGGCCCCCACGTTGGTACCCGAATTGAATATCCCGGTCGCAAAGGAGCGTTCTTTTTTGGGAAAATACTCCGCAGTTGCTTTAATGGCTGCCGGAAAGTTGCCTGCTTCCCCAAAGCCCAAAATGGCCCGCGCCACCATAAACCCGGCAATAGAAACCGAAACCGAACCGATACCAAAGATCCCCAAAACAGCCGCAGTGGTTTCGCCTAGAGGAATGGCGAAAGCGTGCAATATCGCTGCGATCGACCAAATGATGATGGCCCAGGTATAGCCACTTTTCGTACCCAATCTGTCGATAATTCTACCTGCAAACAACATCGAGATGGCGTACACGAATTGAAAAACCGAGGTGATGTTGGCGTAATCTACGTTGGTCCAGCCATAGGTCTCGGCCAGGGTTGGTTGCAAAAGACTCAGTACCTGTCGGTCAAGGTAATTGACCGTGGTGGCAAAAAAAAGCAGTGCACAGATCGTCCACCGGTATTTTCCCATTGTGTTTGCGCTCATGATGTGGTGATGTAGTGATGTATTGATGTAGTAGGTTATTAAAACTCAGGCTTAGAGCATGTCTAATTTTTTTTGTTTTGCTGCAAAACAAAAAAAATTAGACATGCTCTATTTGCCTCGAATGTTTTTGACAATTTGAACAAGTTCAGCAATATGGGCAGTAAATCCTGAAATTCCCAGTTCTTCCGCTTTTTTTATGAGCTGAGAACCAATTCCCACGTAGTTTACACCTGCACCAAACCATTCCCGGAGGTTGGTTTCATTGGGTTGTACGCCACCCGTTACCATTAGTTTCACATTGGGCATGGGGCCACGTAGCGCTTTGATGTAACCAGGCCCAACGGCGTCTCCCGGAAAAATTTTGACCACTGTTGCACCCAGGCTTTCTGCCTGATGCACTTCATTTGGAGTCATCGCACCTGGCATCCAGGCCACGTTGTGGCGCTGGCATACCTCACCAACGGCTGGCGTAATGATGGGCTGAATGATAAAATCGGCCCCCAAATCCAAAAACTGCTCTGCTTCTTCGGGGCGGTAAATGGTACCTATGCCCAGTGCCAAGTCAGGCAAGTTGGCCGCCACGTGCTTGCTGAGCTGCGCAAAAGTGGCCGCTGCATTGGCACCACGATTGGTGAACTCAAACGCCCGCAGGCCACCTGCATAACAGGCATCAAGCAAACTTTGAGCATATACTGCATCTGCATGGAAAAACAGAGGCACTACCGGAGAGGCTTCGAGTTTTTCGAGTATTTGTTGGATTGAAAATCGCATGGTATAAGTTTTGGGTTTTATCTTAACAATCTGCCCGACACATCCCCGGCCAAAATCTGCTCTACCTCTGCTACTGAATGCTGCGCAAAATCACCTTCCACCATGTGCTTCAGTGCAGAAGCGGCGGTACCGAAGCTCAGCGCATCCAGTTCGTTGGCCAAATGCAGCCGTCCGTAGATGTAACCCGCAATAAAGGAATCTCCTCCTCCGATGCGGTCTACAATCGGGTTGATGTCGTAGGTTTCGGTTTCAGAATATCCCGCTTTGTGGGAAAAGCCTATTCCGGTCAAGCGGTTGTGGCTGGCGCTCAGGGTATCGCGTCGAGTGGCAATGATGCTTTGCGCATTGGGAAAGCGTTCCAACATTTGCGCAGCCATTTCCTGAAAATTAGTGGATTGAATGCCAAAAATATCGGATGCATCCCCTTCTGTACACACCATTACGTCACAATGCTCTACCAAGGCAGGCATTATTTCTTGTACGGTTTTGCCGTATTGCCAAAGATTGCGGCGGTAGTTGACGTCTGCGCTAACAGGGATTCCCAGGCGGCTGGCAGCTTCCAGTGCCTGCAAGCAAGCCGTTGCTGCATTTTGGGAAATCGCAGGCGTGATGCCTGTCCAATGGAACCAGCAAGCATCGCTGAGCAATTCGTCCCAATCAAAAGCGGCGGGATCGAGGTTGGCAAATGCACTGTCATAACGATCGTAGATGATCCGGGAAGGCCGCATGCCTGCGCCCACTTCCAAAAAGTACAGTCCCAGGCGTTGACCTTGATATACTGTTTGGTCAAAATCGACGCCGTGTTGGCGAAAAAAGGCCGATGCTGCGCGCCCCAAATCATTGTCAGGAAAACAGGTAACATGCCGGGAAGGCACCCCTAGCTGAGCCAGAGCTACCGATACATTGGCTTCTCCCCCACCGTAAGTGACTTCCAGATTGCGGGCTTGCAAAAAACGTTGATGGCCTGGGGTGTGCAGGCGCATCATGATCTCTCCGAAGGTGACGACTCTTTTCATAAAACGTATAGTCTTACGCAAAAAATTACTTCCCGATTTTTTGAGCGGGTTTTGAATAGAAAGCTCACTTGAATTGAACCGTTCGGCTTCCTATTCAAAACCCAAAATCGGGAAGTTAATTTTTCTGCTTTGCTCAAAACCTGAAATAATTCTTTGCGTTGTTGTAGCAGATGTCCTGTACAATTTTACCAATCCACTCATAGTCACGAGGCAACTCGCCATTTTCGATGTCCTGCCCAAAAAGATTGCACAGGATGCGGCGGAAATACTCATGACGCGGAAAAGACAGAAAGCTGCGAGAATCGGTAAGCATGCCTACAAACTTACTCACCAGCCCCATGTTTGACAAAGTATTCAACTGCTTTTCCATGCCATCTTTCTGGTCAAGAAACCACCAGCCTGAGCCAAATTGAACCTTTCCAGCTACAGAGCCATCGTTGAAGTTGCCTGTCATTGTCGCGATCAATTCGTTGTCGCGTGGATTGAGGTTGTACAAAATGGTTTGAGCCAATTGGTTGTTGCTGTCCAGGCGATCCAGAAATTTGGACAAGGCGCGTCCCTGTTCAAAATCCCCGATGGAATCCCAACCCGTATCCGGGCCAAGTTGCCCCAAGAGGCGGGAGTTGTTGTTGCGCAGTGCGCCAAGGTGAAATTGTTGCGTCCAGTTTTTTTCCCAATCCCAAATGCCAAAATGCACCAGCATGGCAGATTTGAATTTGAGAATTTCGATGTGACTCAACGCATGGCCATCCCGAATTTTGGTGAAAATATTTTTTATCTCCGTTTCGGTATAGTCTTCCGCATAGATTTGCTCCAGCCCGTGGTCTGATACTTGCGCGCCTTTGCTGGCGAAGTAATCGTGCCTACTTTTGAGGGCATCCAGAAACTGGTTGAAATTTTCGATGGAAACATTGGCCGCTTTTTCCAGGCGGGCTACATATTGGTTGAAGACTTCGGGATGCTCAACCGCCATGGCTTTGTCGGGGCGGAAAGCCGGTAAAACCCGAACCTCAAAACCGTCGTCGGCAATGGTTTGATGAAACTCCAATGAATCGACAGGGTCATCGGTGGTACACAGAACGCGAACATTCATTTTGCGCAACAGCGACTTAACTGAAAAGTCGGGAGTGCGCAGTTTGGCGCTGCATCCCTCATAAATGCGCTTGGCCGTAGCAGGCGAAAGCAGTTCATCAATATCGAAATAGCGCTTCAACTCCAGGTGAGTCCAGTGGTAAAGTGGATTGCGCAAGGTATAGGGAACGGTAGCCGCCCATTGTTCAAATTTTTCATAATCGGACTTGTCGCCCGTGCAGTAGGCTTCCGAAATCCCATTGGTGCGCATGGCCCGCCATTTGTAGTGGTCGCCATACAACCAGATTTGGGTTAAATTTTCGAAGATTTTGTCTTCCGCAATTTCCTGAGGCGACAAGTGATTGTGGTAATCAATGATGGGCATTGCCTGAGCATACTCATGATAAAGCAGACGGGCAGACTCGTTTTGCAGCATAAAATCCTCGCTGAGGAAAGTGCTATTTGAGATTTGTGGGCTCATGTGTTTGAATATAGTTTATGTCGGGGGGGTAGGTTTACAATTTAACGGGTTGAACAAGCTGTAAAAACTTCTCCAAGGTAAGGTAAACTCCATGATCTTCCATGGATTCGAGGTAAAAAGCTACTTTTTCCTCCAGGCCAGAAATGTTGCTCAAATCGGTTCCCCAGAGGTCTTCGTTTTTCAAAACGGCAGCTACCAAAGCCGGAGGGGCAAAATTTTGCCACATGGTATAAAAGTAGGCAGCCTGGTCGTCCTGGATGGGGTAATCGATTCCACCGCGTTGACCAAAAAAGCGACCTTCTTCGGTTTTGATTGCTTTCATAAACTTCAGATAGGCGGCAAAGCCCAGGGCCATATGTTCCGGAATATCGTTTTGACTACTGCAATAGCGCTGGATGGTAAGCACATTGCGCATTTGCATTTTGGAGCTGTACTGCATGGTAATGCTGAGCCATTTGTGTGCGATAGAGGGATTGCGGAAGCGATCCAGGGTCTTTTTTGCAAAGTCTTGTGCTTCAGCTTGAGTGAGTGGCTGAGGAATGCTCAGCGCAATTTCGTTCAGCAAAAGTTGCTCAACAAACTCCCCAAAAAGCGGATTATTCAGCGCTTCAACTACGGTATCGAAATTGCACAAATAAGCCAAGCCACAAGAAAAAGTATGGCCGCCATTCAGGATTCTGAGTTTGAGTTCCCGGTACGGATTGATGTCGGGAGTAATGATGACGCCGTCGTGGGCCAGGTGCAGGGGAAATTTAGACTTAATGTACTCATTCCCTTCAATGGCCCAAAGTGCATACACTTCCGACATGATCAGCAAATCATCCTGATAGCCCAGCGTTGCTTCAATTTCCGCTTTGGCTTCAGGAGCAGGTTTGCCCGGTACAATGCGGTCTACCAAGGTATTGCAGCAATGGTTGTGCTGCTCCATCCAATCGATGAAATCGGCTTCCAGGTTGTTGAGATGTGCCAACTCAAGGAGGATACTTTCGAGCTTGCTTCCGTTGTCGGGAATCAATTCAGTGGGAACAATGATCAAGCCTTTGCTGGGGTCTCCAGCAAAAGCGCGGTAACGGGTATACAAAAATGACAACAGCTTGCCCGGAAAGGAACCCGGAGGGGTTTGGTGAATGTCTTCGTTGGTCAACTTGATGCCAACTTCGGTGGTATTGGAAATGACAATCTCCAGTGCTGGATTTTTGGCGCAAGCCAGTACTTCGTCCCATTGCGTACTGGCCGTCAATACTCTGCTGATGGCCGTGCAAACCACGTTTTGCGCTACCTGTGCTCCATCCTGAATGCCTCGAATGCAAACGGTATACAAATTGTCCTGTTGGTCAAATTCGGCGGTATCTCCTGAATTGGTCGATTTCACTACGACAATTCGTCCCTTAAAAATCCCTTTGCGATTGGCTTCGTCAATCAGGAAGTCAGGTAAGCCTCTTAACAACACTCCAGTGCCAAATTGCAGGACTTTTTCTGGAAGCGACATCATTTCAGCAGGGGAAAGGTGTTGTCCGTTGGGGGATGACAAGAAATTGTGGGACAAATACTCCATGGTTGTGGTTTTCAGATCTATTAATCAATTACCTGAGTCGAAATTTAGGAAGCGATAAAATCCTCTCTGATCGGGGTGAATACATCGATCAGCATGCCCGCCTCCAAACACTTTGCACCGTGAATTTCATTGGGCGGAATGTAATACCCATCCCCTGCGCGGAGGATTTTGGAAATACCACCAATACTGATTTCGAATGTACCCTGAGCCACATAGCTGATTTGGGTATGTATGTGGTGGTGCAGTGCGCCAATCCCTCCGGTTTCAAAGGCCACTTTGACCATCATGATGTTTTCGTCGAAAGACAGGACTTTGCGCTTCACACCGGGTTCAACGATTTCCCAGGGAATGTCCTCGTCAACTATAAATTGCAGTTGGTATGCTGAATTATCGTTCATTTGGGTTGCTTTTGAGCCTGGTTTATGCTGTGCACCAACACAAAAAACAAAGGCTGGACGTTGCAAGGGTATTTACCTTTCAAAACGCCCAACCTTGTCTTGCGTACCAGTTGCTTGCTAATCACCAGTGTACTGTTTTTGTTTGTTTACCTGTAAAAATCATTTTGCCTGCAAAATAAGTATGACGCAAAAAATTACTTCCCGATTTTTTTAGGGGCTTTTGAATAGGAAGCTCACTTGAAATGAACCGCTCGGCTTCCTATTCAAAACCCAAAATCGGGAAGTTAATTTTTCTGCGTTAATAAGTATGACGCCAGCAGGCGGGCAGCTTGAAAGTTTTCGTATACCGGGGGGAGTCGTTTGCCATTGACGTATTCGTTGTAGATCCAGGGATCGCCAACGACGAATACGGTGCCTTTTCCATATTTGGCCGTAGCCATGATGACGTCGTCACCTTCGGTAAGGCTGGCCTTGGCCGCAGCACTCAGGTTGAGCGTCACAAGTTCTTTAATGAAGAGTTTGGATATCCCTGAAAAAATGGGGTGCCCGGCAGGAATCGATACCTTACCTTGCTCATACACATCGTTTTTGACCATGTTGCGGTTTTTTCCACTCAAGCTGATGCCAAAAGCGCTGGTCAATTGGTTGAAGTTTTTCTGCTCACAGTTGCTGGTATCGTTGCCCATCAGCATCAATACACCTCCTTTTTTCACCCAATCCTTGATCGCTTTGATGTGCTCAGCGCCAATGAAGTTAGGCGTTGGGGTTTCTTTTTTGGTATCTGGATCCACGATGATGTACACGCTGGCGTTTTTGAGGGCAGCAGCAGAGGGTGCGGTAGTCAGCGGAAGTGTTGTTGCGCCGTATTCCCGAAACAAGTTGCCCCACCAGGAAAACCCAGAATCCATGGGATCTTCCCAGGTGTAATGAAAACGCTCGGTTTGGCCATTCAGCCCTTTGCGGTATTCATTGTTGAAGAAATAGTCCAGTACTACATTTTTGCCTTTGGCCATGCTGTTGGTAGCCGCAATTTCTATTTCGAGCGCCGCCTGCATGAACGGGCCAACGCCTTTGAGGTCATCTTTGCGCAGTGGCTCGCTCAGGTAATAGGCATAACTGCCATCCCGGTATGGATCGCCGCCGAGGCCACCCACGCTAACCGTTTTTTCCAAATGAATTTTGCCGTTGGCATCCGTGCTGATGAAGTTTTGGAGGATGCCCTGAAAGCCCTTTTGCGCAGCAGGCAAGAAAGCGGCATTGAGGTAGCCCATGCGTACCCCTTTGGCCAGGGCATAAGTAAACATGCAGGAAGCAGAAGCTTCGAGGTAATTGCCTTTTTCGTTGGCTTTGTCCAGAATTTGCCACCAACAGCCCGATGCATCCTGGTATTTGACCAATACCGGAGCGAGTTTTTGCAGGTAAGCAATCAGTTTTGTCCGTTCGGGATGATCTTGGGGGAAATGATCGAGCACATCCACCAAAGCCATGGCATACCAACCCATTGCCCTGCCCCAAAAATTGGGCGAACAGCCCGTTTCAGGATTGGCCCAGCGCTGCTGCCGACTTTCGTCATAACCGTGATAAAGCAAACCCGTTTTGGTGTCAACCATATGTTTTTCAACCAGGGCAAACTGTAGCGCGATATCGTTGAAGTTGGTGGGTTCGTTGAATCGCACACTGAATTCCGTAAAAAATGGATGCCCCATGTACAATCCATCAAGCCACATTTGGTTGGGATAGCGTTTTTTGTGCCAAAATCCTTGCTCCTTGTTGCGGGGTTGCTCGCTGAGTTGTTGGCGAAGCAGGTAGGCTGCTTTTTTGTATTTTTCTTTTTTGGTCTCCTGGTACATCAGCAATAAAATCCGTCCAGTTGGCATATTGTCGATGTTGTAATCGTCCAGTTTATAGGTACGGATGCTGCCATCTTCCTGTACAAAATGGTCGATGTCTTTTTTGATGTAATTGAAGTAGCGAACATCTCCGGTATGTTGCCACAAGCGTTTGAAACCTTCCAACATCAAACCCTGCTCATAATCCCAACGTGAAAATTTGTTGTTGCCAACCAGAATTGAATCGCGGTGCGTATCCATAAACGATTCCGCCATGCGTACCGACCAAGGCTGGTTTTGGGTACGACCTGTATTCAAAAACAAAATAGTGAAGAGCAAAAAGCAGATTGATCTAATTTTCATGGCGCTGCGGATTGGAAATATAGACGATTGTAAGCGTAAACACCCTGAGTCGAAAGTGTAATTCAGCACGATGCTATTGACTGTGTTTTTCAACCCAAAGGGTAATAAAAATTGCTGCGAGCTTTTTTCAGTGCCTTGACTGTTTAGCCCACAGCATCCCTACTACTTAAAAGCAAAAAAGACGGGGACTTCTTCCCGATGTGCATTATACCCAATCCAGAAGAGTGGTTTTGTCCGAAGTCTAATTTGGGTTTTAAAAATTTAATTTTGCACTCATTAATAAAACCAACAGCAAGCTAGGTGATTAGACAGATCAGTGGAAATTTGTTCTGATTTTTATTTACGCAATCGTTATCGGGAACGATTGCAGCGCGGAGCGGAGGAGAGCGAAATGGAAGAGCGAGGGTTTTGGATTGCACCTCATTTTGCACAGTTGTATTTTGCACAGTTATGTACAATTGTGTGCAATCCAAAACTATAAAGGATTAAACGCCAAATTTGCCTTTCAAATACCCAATTGCCATGCCATACGCCTCTTTGGTGAGGGCAGGATCATGCTTGGGGTTGCTTGGGTTGGCGAAACCATGAACGCCAGCAAAAATCTTGTAAGTCAAGGTTTTACCCGCAGTTTTCATATTGGCTGCAAATTCTTCGACAGTTGCCTTGGAGATGAATTCTTCGGTGGCGAAAAGGCCCAAGACATCCGAATTCAAGGTTTTTAGTCTTTCTACGTCTTTAACTGGCATGCCGTAGTACATTACGGAGCCAACAGTTTGTTTGCCGCCAATCAAAGCAGACTTCAAAGACCAGCCACCGCCGAAGCACCAGCCAACGTTGGCAATTTTAGCTTTTTTACCCGCCAGCCCAATGGCACCTTTAACGATGCTTTCCAGGCGTGGTTCGGCAACGCTCTGCATGATTTTACCTGCTTCTTTTGGGTCTGTAGCTGATTTGCCATCGTACATATCCAGTGCAATAACGTTGACAGATCCACCCAAGTCATTGTAGAACACGTCGGCCTCGTGCTTGATGTGGTCGTTCAAGCCCCACCATTCCTGATACACAAACAACCACTTGTTGGATTTTTTCTTGGCTTTAACGAGGTAGCCATTTGCAGTTTTACCGTCTGGGGTCTTGAAATTTACCATGCTGCCCATTTCGGCAAATACCAAAGCTTGTGGAGCGGGGTGGAAAGCTGCAAATCTTGGATTGCTCACAAAGACCGCCATATCATCGCCTCCGCCGTGACACATCGGTATTGGGGCATCCATTGGATTGGTAGCAACAGGGTTGAAGTTAATTGGCTGAAAAATACCAAAGAAGCTCAACGCAATAGTAAGGGAGGAGATCAAAAAATAATTCATCTGTAAGAAAATTTTGGTTGATGAAGTGATTGGAAAAGCACAGAGTCAAGATATGCATGGGCAATGCCCTGGTAGATGATTGCACTGCGAGGCAAACATTGCTTTGAACAAAAGGTTTTCTACCAATTGCAAATTTCTACCGTTGCAATACAAAAGTTCCGCTGCTGCGGATCAAGGAACGCTGATCCAGCAAGTGGTAGAAATAAGTACCGTTGCTTAGATTGGTTTTGAGCGACAAGCTGTGGTTTACTTTTCCGATTGGGGCAGCGATTCGCTCCAAACCCACCATTTGTCCATTGGCATTGTAGACCAGTACATCCCAATCTGCTGACTCACTCTTCTCAAACTCCAATACAATATTTCCCTGGCTTGGGTTGGGGTACAGTCTGGTTTTTACCCCTATATTTTTTATATCCCGCAGATCAGTAGTCAGGCCACGCACGGGATTGACATTGCGGGTTACCCGGATCAAGGTGTCGTTGCGGTAGTTTACAGACAGAATAGAGGAAGCAAATCTGGCGCCATAAAAGGCATAGGACTTACTGATTCGGAGGGCATTTTGCTTCAGTCCCAGTGCATTGAGCAACAAATCTGGGGCAGGGGTGGAAGAAAGGTAAAAGCTATCTCGTGATTGGTCAATGTTTTCCACCAACAAAACCGCAAAGTCCAGCGGTGATCCTCCTTTCGGGTTGCGCATGCGCAAGGTACCCCAACCAATCGTAGAATCGATTTGCACCTGGTTGGTGACGACCTGCCCAGGAGAACGGTCTAATCCGACCAGGGCAACCGTTAAGTTGAAATTGATGGTATTGCGGTATTTCCAGGTACCGCGACTGCTGGTATTGATCGGAAATTTGTAGTAGTACAAGGGGTTTGAAGTATAATTGTCCACCTTCGGAAAAAGGACAACCGAATCTGTGGCAAACCCGGTAAAGCTTTTCAACGAAAAACGACCGCCTGAAAAAACGGTGCCTTGAATGGAGTATCCATCATCCCCGTAGCGCTCGAATTGGTAATTGTCGGTAATCCGAAAAGGGCCAAAGGAGTAAGTGGCAATGTAGGCTGCAGTAGCCTTGGGAAATTCAAAAGGCACATAGAATGGCTCGAGGACAGAGGTCACAAAGCGAATGGGGGCAATTGCAGAATCAAGGGTATTGGAATAATCCCAAAACTGATTGTTTCCGCCTTTAGGTGTTGCAAATGCTTTGCGCTGCAATACCTGACTGATGATGGTATCTGCCCGATTATCTGAAATGGTGAAATCCTTGCGGGTAAGTGAGATCTGGCCTTGCAAAGTCCAAATGGTACAAAACAGGCAAAAGGATAAGTAAAGTTTTTGGGTCATGATGGGTCTGGATTAAAAGTTAAGTGATTAGACTTTAATTGAGGTCAAACACGTAATAGAATGGATCTGGAATGCCTTCGTATACGCCTTTCAATTTCACTTCTTTTTTGGCTTTACGCAAAGCGGCCACCAGGTCTGATTCCGTATTTATGTTAAAACCATTGACTTGAGTGATGACAAAATTGGGTTTCAAATTGGTTCGATCGATCTTGCTGTCCTGCACTACACTGGTCACCTTAATGCCATTATCAATTTGAAGCCTTTTTCTTTCTTTTGTACTCAAGGGGCGCACTTCTATTCCTAATTTTTGTAAAAGTCGGGCATTTTCACCTTGCACAATGCTGGTTCGATTGCTGCGGCTTTTAAGGGTTACCTTAGCAATGGATTTTTTACCTTTTCGAAAAAATTCTACTTTCAGTACATTCCCTGGCGAGAACCGGCCAACTTGTTCCTGAAGCTCCGGCATCGAGGGTGTCTTTACTCCGTTGACCCTCAGGATCACATCGTCTCTGCGCAATCCGGCATCTGCTGCACCGCTACCTGGTGTTACCCCGGTTATGTGTACGCCTTCCACTTTATTAAGTCCCAGGTCATGCGCCAAATCACTGGTTACGTCTTCGATGCGGATGCCGATCAAGCCCCGCTGTACAATGCCATAATTTTTGAGGTCACCAATGACTTTGCGCACGAGGTTGGCCGGAACGGCAAAAGAATAACCTTCGTATTGCCCGGATTGCGTCAGGATGGCCGTATTGATGCCCACCAATTCGCCAGCAGTATTGACCAGGGCACCGCCGCTATTGCCTGGATTTACGGCAGCGTCGGTTTGAATAAACGATTCGATTTTGTCCTGTGCACTCAACACATCGATGCTGCGGCCTTTGGCACTTACAATGCCTGCGGTTACTGTAGATTCAAGGTCAAACGGATTGCCTACCGCCAGTACCCATTCGCCAATGCGCACCGAATCGGAATTGCCAAAAGTTAAAAAAGGCAGATCCTCAGCAGCTACTTTGATCAGCGCCAAATCGGTAGATGGATCGCTGCCAATAAGTTTGGCGTCCATCTCGCGGTTGTCGCTAAACGAAACGCTGATCTTGTCGCCATCTGCTACCACGTGGTGATTCGTGACGATGTATCCGTCCTTGGAAATGATCACCCCCGAACCAGAAGCACCACCGTGCGGTGCTTGATCCCGACCAAATATATCGTCAAACAGAAGACCGCGCCCTCCGGTATTGATGCTTTGGATATTCACCACAGCGGGCGTCGTGATTGTTGCAGCAAGGGTAAATTCCGTGGGCGCAGCCTGGGGAATGGTAAGTGCTCCAGTGGTGATTCCATCACGTGCTACATTTTGCGAACGGTACGCGCTATTGCTTGGCTCACGAATGATGACTTCCTGAGGTTTTTCAAAAAAACGGTATACTGCAACTGCGAGCAAAGCACTAAACAAGGAAGCGATTACAGTTGGAAGATATTTTTTTAGCATGTGGTGATTTTATTAACGGCTACATTACACAAAATCTAACATTTTAGCAACTTTTGCAAGGTTGAAAGCTTAATAAGGTAAATTAATAGACCATGGAAAGCATTCCATTTTACAAATACCAGGGGGCTGGCAATGATTTCATCATGATTGACCAGCGCCAGCGCCAATGGATTCTACGGACTGATCAAATGTTGGTAGAGCAGCTTTGTGATCGCCGATTCGGGATTGGCGCCGATGGGCTCATTTTGCTGCAAAATCATTCTGGTTTTGATTTTGAAATGATTTACTTCAATTCCGATGGCCGCGAGGGCAGCATGTGCGGCAACGGAGGCAGATGTACCGTCGCTTTTGCCCATCATTTATCGGCGATAGGCGAAAGTTGTCATTTCTTGGCAGTGGATGGCCCTCATGGTGCCAAGGTAACCCATCCAGAATGGGTGGAACTAAAGATGATCGATGTGACACATGTAGAAAGAGGCAGTGATTTTTTCTACCTCAATACCGGATCACCACATTACATCGCTTTTGTAGAAAACGTGGATCAAATTGAGGTGGTACAAGCAGGGCGTGCCATTCGCTACTACGAGCGCTTTAAAGCGGAAGGCACCAATGTCAATTTCACCCAAGTGACGGATCAAGGACTGAAAGTTGTGACCTACGAACGCGGGGTAGAAGACGAAACCCTCGCTTGCGGAACAGGCGTAACGGCAGCAGCCCTGGCCTACCATCTGCAAAGAAATGGCCAGCACGGGGTGTTTGAAGTACCCATTCAGGTGAAAGGTGGCGCAATGGCCATTCGATTTACGGCAACCGAGCAAGGCTTCGAAGAGGTTTGGCTTTGTGGCCCAGCCAAAATGGTATTTAAAGGGCAGTTTGAGGTAAATAAATAAGCTGTCGACAAACGCCTTGCCTGGTTTTCGCGTCTTTTTATACTGGGCTAAAAATAGCCTTATTGCGGTAGTAGACTGCTGGTTGCAAAAGCTTACTTTTGTGGTCACGCGTCCCTCCGCTGAACAATAATCACCAAAACTAATCTGATGCGGAACTCAACGTCTACCCTACTCTCTCTTGTATTCATGCTGCTTTGTCAACTTGGTGTGCAAGCGCAAATCAATCAAAACATTGGGACAATTTGCGACCTCATTATCCCTACCATTGCTTGTGGAAACAGCATCAGCGGCAACAACAATCTGGAACCCAATCGCTTGACAGAATACGAATGCTTCAGCAACAAACCAGAATTGTATGCGGGCGAAAAGGTATACCGCCTTGAAATCAAGGAATACACGGAAGTGCAGCTGGATATGAAAATTCTGGACAAATGGGTTGACCTGGACCTATTTTTGATCAAGGATGTTTGCAATCCCAAAGCCCCCTATTCCAAAGTCCTTAAAAAAGATTGCCTCGCTCAAGCTTATACCAATCCCGACAACCCAAAAGAAAAAAGGATCGTTGCCAGACTTGAAGCCGGCACCTATTTGCTGATCATCGATGGGCCAAGCAAGTACGACCGGGGCCGCTTCTATCTTACCGTAGAATGTGGGTTTCGCGATTTGTGCAACAAGGCAATTGCGGTAAAATGCGGAGACAAACTCAGCAACCAAAGCACCATCAACGGCCGGAATGACGTTTGGCGTTACACTTGCGGTTCGGGAGTTTACGAAGCAGAAGGCAATGACCAGGTCTACAAAATCAAACTCGACAAACCGGGGAGACTTTTTGTGGAAATGAACGTGCTTAGCACTGGCCAAGACATGCAGTTGACCCTCATCAAAGGTGAAATTTGTGCTGAACCCGTCAGCACCATTAATTTTGTAGAAGCCCGCTTCTGTCTGGGCAAAAGTCCGGAATTTGGCAATCAAACCACCCGTCGAACCTTGCTCCAAGACTTGCCCGCAGGGACTTACTACATTGCCGTAGATGCCCGCATGGCCATGACTCAAGCCAACTACAACATTTCCTTCAATTGCGATCCTGTAACTTGCAACCTGAACGTAAGCCCAAATGTGCTTGATTTTACCGACAAAGGCGGTGAACAAACCCTGACCATCATTGCCACTCGCCCCTGGAGCACGGACCCCACTCAAAGCTGGGTGGATCTCTCTACGCCTTATGGCAATAGCGCAGGAACGACAAAAGTAAAAGTGCTGCGCAAAGATGAACCGGGCAACCGCCAGGAGATCCTCACGTTCACATGTGGCAGCGAAAGCCAGACCGTAATCGTCAAACAAGCAGGCGGTTGTAACAAGCCCAATGCCGCCTTTTCGGTGAGCAAAAACAAAAATCAAGTCATCGTGGCAGCGCAAGCTCAGGATAGTGCCACATATGCCTGGGATTTTGGCAATGGCCAAACCTCTACGGCAGCACTCGATACCATCGATCTGCCAACCGGGCCATACCGCATCTGCCTTACCGTGACCAGCAAATGCGGCACAGCCAGCACCTGCCAATTGGTCAAAGTTTTGGGCTTTGCCTCAAACAACGAACTGTCAGTCATTGAACAAACTTCCTTGGCTCAACCCCGCATTTTCCCTAATCCAAGCCAGGGTGAGGCTTATTTGGCCTACGAAACACAACAAGCCGGGGCGGCTTTGATTCAAGTTTATGATCTCAATGGCCGGGAATTGAGCAAAGCCACTTCGGTGCAACTCGACAAAGGGATGAACCAGTTCAAACTGCCCGTGGATCATTTGCAAAAAGGGATTTATCTGCTGCGCATGACATTGCCGAATTTGAGCTGGTCTGGAAAATTGGTGGTGGAGTAAATTCATCTAGCTGTAGATGTTTTTTCATAAAATGGTCATGAGGAAAACATTCGAATCGCTTGCACCTCATCCCCAAAAAAACGGCTTACCCAAATCCAGGATAAGCCGTTTTTCATTCCGTTTTCTCAAAAACCTATTCCTTACAAAACAGCGGCAAACTCAATAGCGGTTTCCGCTTTCCATCTTCAGCACTAAATCCAACAAACAAACTCTGTCCTTCAAAATCCTCAAAATATTCTACCCGAAAAGGATGCAAGCCTTTTTTTAGCGCGATATCCCCGCCGCGTGCCCGCTCTTCGTGTGAGCCATCATTGTCGACTACCAATTGATCCTGAATGTACAATTTAGAACCATCATCTGAGCGCGTATAAAAATAATACATGTCATCAGCTGGAATGTCTACATAGCCCTCGTAAACAATCGCGTAATGATCAATCCGCGACCCGGCCAGGAGTTCCACATTAAAGTCTTGAACCGCACCTGTTCTCAAGGGCTTCAGGGTTTTAAAATCGGGTAGCACACTGAAATTCCCCTCGTAATAGCGATAAGTCATCCCAGGTTTGCTGGGCTTGATTTTGCTGGGTTCCAATGGATTTACTTTGCGGTAAACCTGCTGCCAGGTATCACTCAAAGCGCCATTTTGGGTATTGAAATAGCGTACTTTCAAGGTGGTGGTCGCAGTCAATGTGATGGGGTTTTGGTAGGTCATCGAACCCAGATTCGGTTCAGACCCATCCAAAGTATACCGCAAACTCAATCCTGCCTGTGGTTTTTTCAATTCCACTTTTTTATTGGTCAAAAAAATGGTTCGCTCATCTAACTGAGGGCTGAGTGGCGTAAAATCCACCACAATCGGCAGGGTACCTTCCAGGCGGTAAGGCGCTTCCAGTGCTGGCGAAGGAAGGTGCATTTCCCAATCCAATTCCAATGGAGCAATTTTGGAAAAAACACCATTGGGATTGAGCACAAATTCAAAATTGAGTTGCCCGCTGGTTTTTGGCGCAATTTTGAGTTTGAACTTGCCCTGATCGGGTGTCAATTGGTGGTGGTGGTACAATTTTCCGTCAAAAAACAGGGTATCCGTGCCCTCGTTTTGGATACTCAACAAAACCTGCGCTTTTTGGTCATTGATCTTGAGTACCTGAGGCTTGAAGTTGACTGCATCCAACATGGCTTTGGCCTTGGCCAGTCCTACTTCATCCACAATATCGTCGTTGTGCATGCCACTGAGGGCAAGGTTGATCAATTCGGGGCCATCGTTAGTCATGGTTACCCAGGTGACGTGGTCAAACTCCTGAAAACGTGGGCCGCGCAACTGGCTTCCACCGCCCGTAGAGGCCAGGATGTAGTAATTGCGGTTGTTACGCTGGGTTTTGAGGTATTGGTGGTTGTGACCGGCCATCACGGTGTATGGGCGGGATTGCAAGGCTGCTTCGATTTCGGTAAAACCATTAAAATCCTTGTAATTCCAAATTGGATGGTGCATAAACAACATCGTCCAGCGCACCTTGGGGTTGTCTTTGATGGCCTTGATGACATAGTCGATCTGGGTGCGGCTGAGGTTAAGCCCATCGCCATCGTTGGAGTCCAGGGTGATGAACAGCACATCTTTGTAAATGAAGTGATTCCAGGCTTTGCCGTAGCGCTCAAGCCAAATTTTGCGCATGACCTCGTTGGAAATGTCATGGTTGCCTGGTAAGGCAAAAAAGCGCATTTTCAGGTTGTCCATAAAACCATCCCACTCTTTCCACTGGCGGGCAATCTCGGTCTGGTCTTTGGTGTACCCTTCAATAAAGTCACCCACCGACATTACAAATTCCGGGTGGAGTCGATTTAGTTTTTCGATGGCTTTTTCAAAAACGCCTTCGCGGTGTCCACCAGTTCGATCGGTTACTACGGCAAATTGGAAATTATCAGGATTGTTTTCAAAGGGGCGCTTGGTCCAGGGGTTGACGGTAGTGGAATCAACAATGAACACTGGTTTTTGAGCAAACCCAGTCTGGATACAAAGAAAGGAAAGCAGGAGAAAGAGGATACGCTGCATGTTGCTGTTTTTAGGTGTGTGAATTTCCACCAAATTTTGATTACAGCAAAGAAATACATTCAACATGAGCTGAATGTTAAAAGTAGATTAGTGAAAGGTTAATAATAGGGCAAAATGTAGCGTAAGGGGCGATAAAAAAATAAGTGTTCATTTTGCCCCACTACTATGCGTCATTGGGGTTGAAAAACCTTCTGTTTGAATCCAAAAGAAAATACACTCTGCTCCACAGGCAGCATCAATAAAAAATCCTTCAGGGCATCCTGTCTGCTAAAGAGCACTTTTCCCCGGGCTTTCTCCCCTGGAGCGAGAGTGGTTTTGCGCAAAGTGTAATCCATCCAAAAACCACGATCCCTAGTGGTTGGCCTATTGGGCTCAATATTGTCGATATTGGATTGAGCGATGGATTGATCAGCCGAGCTGGAATTGAGAACCAAGGGAACGGACAAGAGAAAATTGGTATTGCTCTGATTGTTGTTGCGGTTCTCGTTGTTGGAATTACTGTTGTTGTTGTTGCGGATTTCTTTGGCATCCTTTATTTCCGAAACGACTACCGCCGTTACCGCTGCTGCGGCCACCACACCCGCCAATACTGCCGCATTTTTGGCATTTGCCTCTCGAACGTTTTCCTGTGCTTCCATAGAAAACAACTGTTTTTCGGGATCAAGGGCAAGGTAACGGGTGCCCGTGGAAGTAGTGATGTAAAAAAGTTCTGGTGCAACCAGCAGATCCCTTTGGCTCAGGTTCGTTACATCCACATTGAAGACCAAAAATTCTTTCTCAGCGTGATCAAATGCTGCCCGGCCAAAAAGGCTATCAACACTTTTCTCCACAATGGCCTGACCATAATCCCAACGGACTTTTTGATCCACGGTGGGTTCCACCCGAACCACGGCTTGCGGAACCGCACAAGAGCTCAAGCTGAGGGCTAAAACAAATGAATAAATAAGGAAAGGAGCGTAATTTTTAAGGTACATAAGGTCGGGTTTTAATACCTGTAAGGGGCGATCAAAAAATAAGTAATCATTTTGCCAGAGGATTAGATAAGTAAACGTTTCATTTCAAGTGTCTTATCTAATCCTCTGGCTCAAGAAAAATGATCACTTATTTTTGCCCTACTGCTAAGGTACTGAAACCTAGATTGAACAACAAATCTGCCTGCGTTAAAAACGTGTTAAAAACTCGCCTTCAATGTACTAAAGCGCAATGCGTACTGAAACGTTATGTGTTCCACTCCATACCTTGGAAGCACGGTAAGCATAATCCATACTGATTTTGGTGTTCTTCTCCGTTTTACTCAAAGGGAAAGTTACCGAGCCACCCGCACTCAACCCTGTGTAAAGGGGCTTTTGGATGGGATCAGCTACATTCAACTCTGCTTTGTAGGCTGCCCGGAGTACGAAGCGCTCGTCAAAAGCGTATTCTGCGCCACCACCCAGGTTATCGCGGGAAAATGAGTTGGAAGTAAAGTTGCCCAAAACGGTGAACCGGTGTTTTTCCAAAAACCGAATGTCGTAAGATGCGCCAATGTTCAGCATAGAAGGCAACTCAAAACTTGCCCCGCGTTGGTCTACCGTAATGTCATAAGAACCACCATTGGGACTGGGTCTTTGGATAGAAAGGGCTTCTCCACGATAGGTCATGGGTGAACCGATGTTGCGCAAACTGATTCCGAATTTGAAATTGTCTTGCTCGCCAGTTACGTATTGAATTCCGGCATCAATGGCAAAGCCGAAGGCAGATACGTTGGCCAAGGATTCAGAAACTGCACGGAACAGCAAGCCCACCGAAACTTTGTTTTCAAATTCATGGGCATAGGAAAAAGCCAGGTTGAAAAAACTGGGTGAATAGGTTCCTCCGGTTCCTTCGGGTTGGCCCGCGGTGGTTATTTCAATTTCCCCAAAATCAACGGCCATCAAACTCAAGCCCATCACGCTCTTTTTGCCCACTTTGGCACATACTGCTGCAGAACTCAAGTTGATTCCGGTTCCCTGCAAATATTGGGTGCTGCCAAAACCGAAATCCAGCTTATTGATGCGCGCCATCCCGGCTACGTTCAGGTTCATCGATTCGACGCCGCGCACCAAGGAGGTGCTCATGCTGTGCAATCCTGCGGTACGGGCCCAGGGATCCATCAGCAATTCGTAGGCACCTGCTTCGCCCTGGCGGTCGGGATTACCTGCCTGACCTGCGCCAAAACAAAAAAGAGTCAGGAAGAGAGAGAAGTATAATTTTTGCATAAAATCGTTTGTTTTAATGGGGAAGCTAGAGCCGAAAGTACAATAAGCGCTCCCGACTCTTGCTTCCTTAAAGTCCAGATGGATCAAACTTCCGGTTGACACCAAACCATTTTATCGTACGTTGTCCAAGTTCTCCGGCATCTACATGAATCAGGTATACTCCACTGGAAATGGGGATATTCTTGTTGTTTTTGAGATCCCATTCCAGGTCAGGCGTAATCTGTTGTTGTGGTATAGCCCGGTTGTTGCCTCGGGGCACTTGTCCAACTTCATCGCGGCGGTATTGGCGAATAAACTTGCCATCCAGCGAGTAAATCGTAATGACACACTTGGCAGGCAAGTTGGTTATTTTTACGGTAGTGGTAAACTGAGATACCTCGTAGTCTGAAAATCCGTAGTATGGATTTGGCGTAATTTTAATCAGGGCCAAAGCACTGTCCACCCCACGGCGACTCAAGTCTTCAGCTTGTTTGCCATCAATGCGGAAACGGTAAACCGGGTATCCTTTTTCCTTAAAGCCAGTGACTCCGGTGCGGCGATCTACTTGATATGGGTTGGTAACCCGCAACTTCACCACTACATCTTCTGGGATCAAACCATCTTTGTAGGATTTGAAGTTCACCCCAGGGCGTGGCAAAACCAGGCCTGCCCAGGAAATATCTTTCAACACCCGGCCTTTGTTGATGGGGCTATTGTTGGGGCGCAACTGGCGACTCAACACCTTACAACTGTCGTAAGCGGTGCGCGTAACGTATACAAAATGCTGTCCGCCCGCAAAGTACGGACCAAGGTTTCCGGTGGTAGAATTGCCTATTTTGACCAAGTTGTTGGGGTTAAACATCATGTCTCGGCCAACGTTGATCAATGGGTCATTGGTGCCGCCGTAAACTGAGTTTTCCCCAAAAAATACGTTGAGCCGTTGTCCCGTTTCTACATCGATGGCATAGCCTGGAAACCAGCCGAAACCGACTCTGGAAAGCGTAGGATCTGGATTGGTTTCTGGATCGGGTCGACCATCGTTGTTGGCATCGTCTTTGGTAACGTTGGCACCACCTCGCAAATCAAAATGTCTACGGATCGTGGTTTCACCGGCAGCGCGTTCCGTTTCAAAACCTTGGAGCGGGTAAAATCGATTGGCGGATTCAACAACCACACAACGGCTCCACAAACTTTTATTGGAAGTAAATACAATATCTACGTTGTTGACATCAGCGAGTTTGGTCTGCGTTCGTAAAAACGAGCCTCCCGATAAATCCGACCAGGCAGGGGTGATGTAGGGCGTACTCTGGTCATCTTTGTTGCGGAAATTGGTGATAAAGTAGGGCACAAAATACCCAGGACCAATATTTGTCAACGCCTCCTTAGGATCAAGCAATTGATCGGGTTCGCCGTCTCCGGTTGCCACAAAATCGAATACCTTGGTATCGAATTCGGTAACACCCGCAGGGTATTCGTCTTTTATTCCAAACACCCAAGGTGTAGCTCCCGAACGCAGGTATTCTTCTTCATAGCCAATTTTTCCATTTTGGCTGTCTTTGTCCGTACCTGGTTCGTTGGTTTGACCAACGGAAATGGAAAATCCATATTCCTTGACGATTTGCTCATTGAGGTCATCAATGGACTTTTCCGACCGAATCACGCGGCTATTGGCTACGCTCAAATTGCGCAGTTCCCAATGTACGGGAGGATCAAAGCGATCATTGTTCAGGTCATTGTCAACTATCCGCAATTCAAATTCGCCATTTTGAACTTCCAGTGGGTTGAAGATTTTCACGTCAATTGGCCCGCGGCCTGCGCGGTAAGTAATTTCTGGTTTTTGCGCAAACGTACCCTGAATGATGGCATTGCGGGTATCGCTGTTCATGTCCAGAAAATTGCTACCAGTACCCGCTCCGGCCAAACGAGTCACTACTGCTCCTTCGCCGTAAGCAGCATTCAGGTTGCGATCCGTAATGGGTCTAGGAATGACGGTATAGAAGGGGTTAAAACCATCGCCAATGTTGCGACGCCCTTCGAGGTAAGGTCTGCGTTGACCCAAAATAAGCTTCGGATCAAAAGCGCGGTAATTGTTATAGGCATAGGCCACCGCCAGGAAGTAGTATTTCTTGTGGTTGACCAGGCGGCGGTCGCCCGAAGCAAATTGATCCTCGGTAATACGGAAGGTATGCTGGATGCCTCGGTCACCACCCTCTACTTTCAGTTCAGGGGTGTAAAAGTCCGAGCCAGTGGGATTATCCACAGAGCGCCAGTTGAATACCCGACCAACTCCGTTTTTGACGTCTACCTGATAAATCAAGCGGGCTTTGTCGGGGTTTTCCAGACTGGATACGGATACATCAGAACTGGCCAGTTGATAGAGTTTATAGCCTTCAAAACGGAATAAGCTGTCGGCTACACCAGCAGGAATCTGCAGCCCTCGTTGTGCGTAAGCTTCTCTGGCGTTGTTGGAGGTAATGGTATCATTGGTAAACACCGCAATGATCTCCTTATCCATTTCAATAAAATCTACATCTGGAGCATCCGGACCATCGGTCAGCTCAAAACAATTGTCGAACAAAGCCTGGGCTATGTCATCGGCTTCCAATAACTTGGAGATATCCGGACATGGATATTGCTGATCAGCCACCCATACTGCTCCAACGATCAACTCGTTCAAGGCACCCGGGTCGAGGCGGAAAGGCCCAGAAGCTTGAATGGTGCGGCGGTCACCAAAAGGAATATCCGCAGAACACATCGTCCAACCTCGGGTGTTATTGGGTGTATCAGTGAAGGCGTATTTGATCGCTGCACCATCCTGGTAAGCGTCGTCTCCAAAAGTAAAAGGTGTACCATCTCGCCATGAACCAGATAAATAATTGTAATATTCTTGCGCATTCGAGGGGTCTGTCGTACCCGGTGAAGGGCTACCCACTGCCTGGTTATTGTAATAGGTAAACGACGACATGCCGATCTCCTCCCCGTTTTCATCCAGCGGCCCACGGAAATAGTCAATCCCCAGCAATGGAATTTCATCACAATAGGTATTCACTGCGCCGTTGCAGGTACAACCCGTGGTGCCATCCAGCGCGTCTTCGTTGTAAATAAAGGCCAGGCTTCGGGAAGTATCACAGCCTACGTAATCATCGGTAAAGCAACCCAAATCGGGATCAACCCACATGGCGAAATAGGTAGAGTCAATACTTTCTACCGCGCGATTGATCAACTTATACCGCTGAAAGGTCATGTCGTTGATTTCATCATTGGTGGCGTATGAAAAGGCTTGCACCTGTACTTCCATCTGGATGGGGTCACCTTTCGATTCTGCGTGAATGTTTCCAGCATCGTTGTAGACCCAGAAAATCATTTCGTCAGGAAACTGGGGCTTGTCCAAACAACCCCGCACTTCAATTACCGGGAAATCGCCCAAATCCGGATTGTAATTGCCATCTCCATCCTGATCCCAAAAACCGGCCAAACCCTGGCGGGTTGAGGGCAACGAAAAGCCGTGAATTTCTTCAAAAAACTCGTTGCCTGAAGCAGGCCAGCCTTTAATGTCTCTAGGGATTTGATCAGGGTTATAGGATTTGCCTGCTTTTACTGCGGCATTCCAATTGCGCAAATGCTCCCGAATGCTTTCACCTTTGACGACAAAAAAACGATCCCATTTTGAGCAGGTTTCTTTGTTGGTTTTACCATTGGAGTTCAACGGGCCAGGAAAAAAGTCAAATTGACGTTCGGAACGACCGTAGGTCTGGGCAGCCAATTTCAGGTTTCCTGCAGGGTCTACTCCACCCAGCCAAACGGCACCGGCAAAAATGGAGGAAACTTCAGGAAGACCGGGAGCTACCTTGGGCACTACATAGCGCCCATCATTGCTGTCCCACCATACGTCTCCACCGGTGGTCAAACGAGCACGTACGTTATTGATGGCTTGATCAATCTGGGCCACGGCATTGTTGCAATCCTCTAAATAGCGCAGCTCCGGCTTGGCTGGAGTTGGTCTTTTTGGATTGTTTTTCCCAGTGTGATAAGCAAGTGCTGAGGTGTTCAGTAAAGCCAATCCACAAAGGGCCAACAGCCAGGATTTCAAATGTCGCATATTCGATAAATATTTACTAGTCAAAATATTGTGTCTTTGAGCATTGTGAATCAAGTGCGATTCTGCTTAAAAATTATAAATGGCTCCAATGTAAATTCTCCGAGGCAATGTGTAAAAGCCTGGATTGAGAATTGACCATTGATAAGAAGCCAGGTAAGATTGAACTTCACGAGCCGAATTCTCAATATTGCGCAGCTTGTCCTGCCCATTGGAAGATTCAATAAAACCATCATCCGTTGGAGATCCTGTGACAGGGTATACATTGAGTACATTTCTTCTATCCAAGAGATTGGATACCCGGCAGTATACGTTCAAAGCCGCTCCTTTTTCAAAGACAAAAGTTTTATCAATCCTTGCATTGATCGTAAATGTCCAGGGTTTTCGGGCACCGTTGATCGAGCCAATGGTTTGGGAACCTCCCAATTCAAGAGGCGTTCGCCTGGCCGTATAAGGACGGCCGGAAACGGCAATTGCCTGGAGGTTGAAACCGGTATTGGCCAAAAACCTGGGTACATTGCCCTGTCCAGGTTCTAAGCGGTAATCGAAATTGAGGTTGAGGCGATGGCGCTCGTCATAGTTCAAAGGGAAAAGCGTGCGCAAGTTGCCCCGACTGGTCAAACCTCGCTGTGAATTGGCATCTGAACCCGTTCCGTCTGCAAACTGTAAGGTGTAGTTCGCATTGAGTGTAGCATTTGAAGTGCGGCGCAGCTCATATTCAAAGCTAAATCCTTTTACCGTGCCGAAGTCCAGGTTATCGTAAGTGGTGTACTGCGTAATGATGGGTACGGGGAAGAAAGTACGCAATTGAATCCAGTTGCGGATTTCTTTGTAATACGCAGAAACTTTCAGTTTGGATGATTCAGTCAGTTTTTGTTGAAAGCCAACCTCATAGTCAATGGTGCGTTCAGGCTTGAGGTTGGGGTTGTTTTTGATCGCCCCTGGATTATCCGTAAAGTAGAAATAATCTACGGCTGTAGCCAAAGTGTTGGTTGCGGGGCGCTGTACCAGAATGTCATAGTGCGCGAAGAAGTTGGCGTCTTCAGAAATTGGAAATGAAAAGGCCAAACGAGGCATAATGTTGATTTGCGCTTTGTAGTCTTCAAAAGAAGCATCGGGGTTGAAATCCCGCGATTTGATGTAGTTTGAAACCTTGGAAGCATTTTCATCTTTGTACTTTGGAAAAACCAAGCCACCTGAGAAAATCTCGATCGGGCTGTTGACTGGAGTGCCATTGGGTCTGTACCATTGGTCGCCATTCCGATAGGCCTGTACAGCAGTTCCAGCATCGTTGAGGTAAACCTTGTAATCATCGCCGATGCTGCCTGGGCGAGTACTTCCAAACTGGTCGTGGTATTCACTTGCACCCATGATGTCGTACAGCGAATAAGGATCCTTAAGCACTTTGGTATTGGCATCGTAGCGATCTACGCGTAGACCCAAACGGAAGATGATATCGCGGAACGTAAATTTGTCCTGGATATAAAAAGCCGAATAAATGGGGCGGTTGGGAGCAACGGGAAAGGTACGCACGCCGTCGGCATCTGTTGCGGTAAAGAAATCGTTGAATGTCCCATCAAAAGGCTTGCCAAGGTAATCGTAGCCATAATAGCGGATGATGCCCTGGTCATTGAGTTCTTTGGCAGAAAACATGCTCAGGCTGAGATCCCGTGGATCCATTCCATCCACGTTGACATATTGAGTCAGCGGAATGTTGTTTTTGGCGCGGATGGAGCGGTAAAACTTGTTGTCTTCGTTTTGGGCTATAGAAAGTTGGCGGAGGTTCAGGCTTAGCGGCTGACCATTTACCGTATCGGAGATAGTCCCAATATTTGCAGCACCATCTACGATTCCGAGAATGTGGTTATTCGCCTGTTGACGGGCAATGTTCCATAGCGTTTGAGGAGCTACAATGTAGCCTCTGTCGGTACGTTGCTCGTAAATAAACCCAAGTTGAATGTTGTGTCGGCCTTGGTCGGAGTTTCCTGGCACCAGGTCAAAATTGGTACGTCCGTGAAAAGTATAAAGGTCGCCATTGCTAAAGCTGGCCTGGTTGTAAATCGAGCCGACATTGCTATTGAACCCCCATGAAGAAGTGAACACATCAGAAATTTGTCCATTGGGTGCCACAAAATTAGTCAAAGCAATTACCGATCCAGCATCTTGTACCCCTGGGATAAAGATCCGCCCGATTTGGGAATTGATGGTTTCATTGGCCGTCAAACCCATTACGTTGTTGTAATTGGCCAACACCGGATTGGCTGTCCCAGCGTTGTAACCTCTTAATACTTGACGGTAATCGGTGTGTTGCAACACATTTTGCTGGGTAGCCCGATCAAAAACAAAGCTAAAGGTGGGCACCCATTCAATGTCAAATTTGCCAACATGACCGTAGTCAAAGTAGTTTTGTCCATGGCGGGAGTCGGCAACGTCTCCTTTGGTTTTTTCATACCCAAATTGCAAGGTGTAGGAAGCATTTTGAATTAGTCCGGTACTATTGCTTTGGTTGGCTCCACCTGCAGATCCCCCTAAGCGGTGCCGGAAACGGAATACGCTGCGGTAAGAAGTATTGTTGTTAACCGGGTTGTTTTGACTGTTGAGCAAGCGCCAGCCACCGGGCGTAAAATTGTCTTTTTCATCGGCATAAGATCCACTCAAAGATACATCGATGGCTTTGGTCAAACGCGCATCCAGCTTGCCAGTAACGTCTACTCTGGTGTATCGCTCATTCGGGCGAGTGCTCAGGGTATTGGCATCCTCTTCATTTAAAAAATCCGCATTCACCAAAAGAGAGCCATCTTTTCTGATGATCGGATTGGCTTCCAGTTCTTTCAGTTTATCAGATTTTACCTGATAAAGGGGAACGGCAGAAGGATTGTCATCCAATTGATCGGTGTAACGCCCAGAAAAGCGGTAACCCAGCAATGAATGGCCCTTTTTACTTTTGATGATTGGTCCACTCAGGTTGATGCCGGCCAGGGTATTGCTGAATTTATCGAGGTATTTGGAACTTTCAACTTCAGCACCACCCGTAAATTCATTTGCGGGGCCTTTGGTTGTGATAGAAATAATCCCCCCAGTCACGTCGCCATATTGGGCTTCCATCCCCCCGGTAATTACCTGGAGCTGTTCGATTTCGGTTTCGGGAATCAAATTGCCCCGTACCCGAATACCGTCGATGTAATAGTCGGTATTGGTGGTACGCGAACCGCGAACCGTAAGAGCTCTGCCTTCATCAGAAGAAGCCAAGCCTGCTGAAGTAGCTGCCAGCGCATTGATGTTGCGGGTGGGCAGGTGACGAATTTGATCGCTGGTAATGACTGCCCCAGAAGTGGTATTGTCTTGTTCGATCAAAGGGGTACGGTACTGGGTGATGGTTACTGCATCCAGCACGATTCCACCTTGAGACTCCATATCAATCTCTACTTTATTGGCCTTTCCGGCCAATACTTTGATGTTGGCAATACGGGTCTCCTTATATCCCAGGAGATAGACCTGCACATCGTAGGTTCCGGGGTCGATATCGGGAAAGTTAAAGTTGCCTTTTTCATCCGAATCTGTACCAGTAAGTTGTACACCGTTTTTAAACAGTGCAACCGAACCAAAAGAAATGGGCTCTTTGGTTTCTTTATCGGTGACTTTACCGTTTAAAGAAGTTTGGGAGTAAGACAGCGTTGCAATGCTAAACAACAATAAACAACACAGGAGTAATTTATGCATCATATGCAGGATGTTTTCCACTAGAAGTTAGAATGGCGATAAAGTTAAGACTTTATTAAAAAGTTCATCTGATAATGTCCGACAATTCCTGTTTTTCTGTTGATGGTTTTAGCGTTTATAGCAACATTCCTGCATTTTGTCGATAATTGGTATTTCAGAACGAAAAAAATCCCAACTTGCATGCAACTTTTAACACGCTTTATCGTCTTTAACAGTATAATCATCCGGCTGACTTGCCTGAGAGCTTTGAATTATCTGAACAATAGCAACCCTCCAACGAGTTTTCAAACTCGGGTTGTTACAGTTTTTTCTGGCTTATAACCGACCAAATATTTCCAACGTTTACATCTGTAAGCACTGTCTTGTGTTTTTTTCAAGTCAGCACAAAAAAAAGAATGGATTGTTGAGTATTAACCAAACAACCCATTCTTGAACTTATGTGCAAGAATTTAAGAGAGTTTTTTCATACTAATCCGTATTGGCATGCCACGCAGTTTTGCGTGGCATCTTTTTTTGCCAAAAGTTGTTTTATTTCTAATCCGCTGTAAAAAAAGTTTCAGAAACTGACACTTTTTAACCAAAAATTGTAAGTTTTGTGATCTTCAACTCCAGGATTTGACCTACTTTAGAGCGATCAAAACCTCTACAAATGCTTCGTACGTTGCTTCCTGCCCTTTTTTGGGCGTTAATTATTCTCTACCTTTCTGCTCATCCCCAAATAGGACTTCCACAACCTTGGTGGGTTATTCAACCCGATAAAATTGGCCATGCTGGGGCTTATGCATTGCTGGCCTTCTTTTTACAGTACGGCTTCCGAAAACCCTATGGCCCAATTCTGCTGGGAACAGGTTATGGAATTTGCATCGAATACCTGCAATATGCCTTTTTTTATGGCCGTCAATTTGATGTGTTGGACATGGTGGCCAACCTGGTTGGGTGCTTGATCGGGGTGTCCCTTTTTCCTTATTTTTCGGGCTTTTTGCCTTTTAAGCGCAAATAAATTGGTCGGGAATCAACACATCGACACCTCAAATCGTTTTTTATGTGTCATTCTTTTATCTTTAACTTTGCTATTTTACAAATTAAATTTAAGCGGTACCAATGAGAAAGATGTGGTTACTGGTAGCGATGCTGCTGCTTTGTATGGGATGGTCGATGGCGCAAGATGCCAAATTGGCTCAGCAATACTTGGCCGATGGCGAGTTTGAAAAAGCCGTCGTACTTTTTGAAAAATTGTATGCCCAAGACAACGACAATGAGTATTATTTTGACCGGTACACAGAATGTCTGATGGAATTGCAGCGGTACGACGATTTGGAGCGCAGTCTCCTAAAACAAATCCGTAAGCGCCCCAATGACAGCCGTCTGTATGTCAATTATGGCCGTATGTACGAGCAACAAGGCAAGGAGGAAGATGCCAAAAAGCAATTCCGTAAAGCCATTGATCAACTTCCTAAAGACCGCTACGCCGTAAGCAAATTGGCCAATGCATTCAGTGCTGCCAACAAATACGATCTGGCAGTAGAAACCTATGAAAAAGGAGCGACCATGCTCAACGATCGGCAATTTTTTTCGTATAGCCTTGCCGATTTGTACCGCCGCAAAGGAGATATAGGCAAAATGATTGAACAATACCTCAACAGTCTGGATGCTTACCCTGAGCGTGTAGACAATATCAAGAGTATTTTTCAACGCTACCTCTCTGCTGAAGACATGAATGTATTGCAACAGCAATTGTACGACCGCATCCAAAGTTCCAGCAATGCAGGTTCCATTCAATACATTGACATGCTGGCTTGGGTATTCTTGCAAAAAAAAGATTACAAAAATGCCCTTCGTCAGGTTCGTGCCCTGGATAAACAACAAAAGGGAGACGGTTTGCGGGTATACCAACTGGCACAAATCGCTGCCAACGACAAAGATTATGACGTAGCCATTGAAGCCTATCAGTATGTAATCGACAAAGGCCCGGGAAATCTTTTTGTCACTGATTCCAAGCAAGAATACCTGCGCTGTCGCCGGAATAAAATAGTAGAAGGGTACAACTTCACCAAAGAAGAGCTGATTGCCCTGGAAAAACAATACGAAGCATTCATCGCTGAATACGGGAAAAACAGAAATTCCGCTTCACTCATCATGGAGTTTGCCGATTTGGAAGCCATTTACCTCAACAATCTGAACAAATCTATTGCACTGTTGTCCGAATTGATTACCCTGCCGGGAATAAGTGCATCCATGCTGGGTCAGGCCAAACTGAATCTGGGGGATTATTACTTGATGAAAACGGAGGTTTGGGAATCTACTTTGTTGTATTCACAAGTAGATAAAGCGTACAAAGACGATATACTGGGGCATGAAGCCCGATTTAGAAATGCACGCCTTGCTTACTATTCCGGGGATTTTGAATGGGCCCAAACCCAGTTTGACATTTTAAAAGCGTCCACGGCCAAATTGATCTCCAATGATGCCCTGGACATGTCGGTGTTTATCAGCGACAACCTGAATATGGATACCACCGAACGCGCCCTCCGGTTTTACGCTGAAGCGGACATGCTGATTTTTCAAAATCGATTCAATGAGGCCTTTAGTGAACTGGATAGTTTGATCAAAGAATTTCCCAACAACTCGCTGGAAGATGATGTCTGGTACCTGAAAGCAAAAGTGTTTGCCAAAAAACGAGATTACGTTCAGGCAGGAAAGATGTACGAATTGATTCTGGAAAATTACCCAGATGAGATTCGAGCCGACAATTCACTTTTCGCGTTGGCTGAATTGTATGAAAATGAAAATCAGCTCAATGACAAAGTCAAAGCTTCGAAATTGTACGAACGACTGTTCATTGATTTTTCAGGAAGTACCTTTGCGGTAGAGGCGAGAAAACGTTACAGACTCCTGCGTGGAGATAAAATTCAATAGGAGTGATGAGTGGTGAATTAGGAGTGATGAATAGTGCAGAGAAAGTTTTTTTTCTTAGCAATCATTCAGCATTCCTAACTCACCATTCATAACTCATCACTATTTCAGACGTTTTTCGTCAGAAACCGTCAGCTTGTGACGACCTTTTGCACGGCGTGCTGCCAATACTCTACGGCCATTCTTCGAGCTCATACGAGTGCGAAAGCCGTGCTTGTTGGCACGCTTACGGCGGGAAGGTTGAAAAGTCCTTTTCATTTTATTTGCATTTATTGTGCCATCGGCTCTTAAAAAAGTGGGGCAAAAGTAGGAGTTAATTTGGAAATGACCAAATCTTTAATCCTATAAAAAACTTCTTGCCGTGTTAATTCTGATCTAAGTTAGACAGTCATGATGTCTTTTTCCTTCACCTTGATCAGTTCATCAGACAGTGCAATGTATTTTTTTGCAAGATTGTCGATGTCTTCTTCCATTCTTTTTCCCAAATCTTCAGGAGAACCATTCTTCACGGCCTTCTTGATTTCTTCAATCGCATCCCGACGGCCACCACGGATTCCTACTTTGGTTTCTTCGCCTAAGCCGGCCGAACGTTTCACCAAATCCTTGCGGCGTTCTTCCGTAAGCGGCGGAATCGACAAGCGGATAATGATGCCATCGTTCATTGGCGTTACACCCAGATTTGCTTCAAAGATCGATTTTTCTATCGGCCCCAGCATGGACTTTTCCCAAGGTTGGATGACGATAGTGCGGGCATCAGAGGTACTTACGTTGGCTACCTGACTCAGCGGAGTAGGAGAACCGTAATAATTGACCGACAAGCCAGTAACCATTGCTGGATTCGCTTTGCCTGTGGTGATTTTTGACAATTCGATTTTGAGGTGCGTCAAGGCTTTGTCCATTTGCTCCTCAGCAACTTCCATAATTAGATCAATTTCCTCTTGCGTCATACGAGTATTTTTTATTGCGAGTGCAAAAATTGTGAAAATTACTGAAAAAGAAAAGACAGAAAAAGGAAATGGAATCCATTTTTCCTTTTTCTGCCCTTCTCTGATCCAAATACCCAGGAATCAATCTATCAAATCAAAACCAGTATACTTCCGCAACACTTCAGGAACAACAATTCCCTCTGGGCTTTGATTGTTTTCCATAATGGAGGCTACAATCCGCGCCAAGGCCAAAGCACTACCATTAAGCGTGTGTACCAATTGCATTTCTTTACCCTCGCGGAAACGCATTTTCATCCGGTTTGACTGGTAAGTCTCAAAATTGGATACCGAGCTTACTTCCAGCCAACGCTTTTGCGCAGCGCTCCATACTTCAAAATCAAAAGTAAGTGCAGAGGTAAAGCCCATGTCCCCGCCACACAAACGCAAAATGCGGAAAGGCAAGCCCAGTTTATTGAGCAAGCCAGCTACGTGCTCCAACATTTCCATGAGGGTTTCGTAGGACTTTTCAGGACGAACAATTTGTACGATCTCGATTTTGTCAAACTGGTGTACTCGATTCAATCCACGTACGTGTGCGCCATATGAACCGGCCTCCCGGCGAAAGCAAGGCGTATAAGCAGTCATTTTGATCGGCAAGGCAGCTACATCCAGAATCTCGTCGCGGTAGATATTCGTAACCGGTACCTCCGCAGTTGGAATAAGGTAGAGGTTATCCAGGGTTACGTGGTACATTTGCGCTTCTTTATCGGGCAACTGTCCGGTTCCCCGCGCAGAGTCTTCATTGACCATTAATGGAGGAATGATTTCTTCATATCCAGCCGCACTTGCTTCATCGAGGAAAAAGTTGATCAGCGCACGTTCCAGTTTTGCTCCTTTGCCTCGGTATACTGGAAAGCCAGCACCGGTGAGTTTTACACCCAATTCGAGGTCAAAAACTTTGTATTTGGCAGCCAACTCCCAGTGCGGCAATACACCTTCACCCAAATCGGGTAGCGGTTCTGGCCCAGGACGGAAAATTTCGTTGTCTTCCGGAGTGATCCCTTCTGGTACCGATTCGTGTGGAATATTTGGAATCGTGTAAAGTTGTTGGGTGAGCTGATCTTCAGTTGCTTTCAGTTGGTCTTCAATTTCAGCAGAACGATCCTTCAATCCAGCTACCTGGCTGCGAAATTGTTCGGCTTCCTCTTTTTTGCCTTGCTTCATCAACCCACCAATCTCAGCGGAGAGGCGATTGCGATCGGCATTGACCATGTCCATTTCTGTTTTAAGGCTTTTGCGGGCTTCGTCGAGCTCGAGAATCGATTCAATGGCCTGAAAAAGATCCTCTTTGGCGTTTCTTTTCTTCAACCCGGCCAAGACGCGCTCCTTATTGGCTCGGATAAAATTTACTTGTAACATAGTAGGCGTGGTGCTTGAAAGGTAATGGCAAAGTTCTGTTAAAAACTTTAATGGTTACTTTTTTACAAAGATAGTGCGTGGAATTAAAAATAAATGTATTTTTGTGGCATAACAGCGCACCTCTTTCTTTCTATAGCACATAAGTATGGTGTTTTCCTACTTCGTAAAGAGCTGCACAGTCCTCCACTATACCTCCTTAAACACACAATAAATTTCGTTTTTAAGGGTTTTGAGAGGAGGACAACTTCTGATTTTGCTATACATAAGAATAATTCGGTGTCTACCGGTCAATGACTAGTAACAGGTAAGCAAGTTTATCTTTTTTACTAATCATCTACCAATTTTTAGGGTTACGCATCAAAATTCAAACACTTGTTTTTTTTGATTCAGCTATCTCCACCCACATCTGCCACGATTGTTTAAACTTTTCAAATAACATTCATTTACCAAGTCTCGAAGCAAGCAAGCCATGGCTTCTGCTTCAATTTCAAAAGAAGCCTTTTCAATTATGTTCGATATTTTGCAATTGAACGACATGTTGGTGCCAGAACTGAGAGAGCTCGCCGAACGATTGGGCATCCAGGGCTACAAAAAACTCAACAAAAAAGAACTCGTTTACAAAATTCTGGATTACCAGGCCCTTGCTGAAGGTTCGGAGCGCCCTGCTTTCGAGCCAGGAGAAGATCTTGATATTCCCGCCAGCATTACCAGCCGGGAACAATTCCAAAATGAGTTGTACCGCCCGGATGATGAAGATGAAGTCTTCGTCCCTATTTCCTCCACCCCTGAAGACTCAACTTCTAAACAGCCACCCGCAGGGGAGGAAGACGAAGACGATGATGCAGCAGATCGCAACAAACGAACCCGTCGCAGGGTAACCCGCGAAGAATTAGAACAACAACAGGCACTTACGCGCCGTGATCGCGAAATGCCCCGCCTGGAACGTACCCGCGATCGAAACGAACGCGAAGAGCGGCCTAGAGATGAGCGGCCAGCCCGTGACGAAAGGCCGACTCGTGAGGAGCAGCGACCAGTCCGCGATGAACGCCCAATTCGAGACGAAAGACCGACCCGCGATGAACGGCCAACTCGTGAGGAGCGGCCAACGCGCGAAGAAAGACCTAGTCGTGAGGAACGGCCAATGCGAGAAGAGCGTCCCAGAGATGACCGTTCAGATCGGATTGACCGCGATCGCCAGGAAAGAACGCCACGCTTTGAGCGTGACCGCCCAGACCGCAACGAACGCCCTAGCCGCGACGACCGCGACCGCTATGACCGTGGTGGTGATAGAGAACGCGACCCTCGTGATAGAGAACGTGAACCAGAGCGCGAAAGAGAACGCGACCGTGAGCCAGAACGAGATAGAGACCGCGATCTTGGACGTTTTGAAGATGCTCCAGAGCGCCGTCAGCCTGCCGCAGAAGAATTCGAAGATTACACCCAGGAAACTGAACGTTTTGACATTGAGTTGGATGGAATCATCGAAGGGGAAGGTATCCTCGAAATGATGCCCGATGGATATGGATTCTTGCGTTCTGCCGATTACAACTACCTTACTTCTCCCGACGATATTTATGTTTCTCCTTCGCAGATCAAGTTGTTTGGTTTGCGCACTGGAGATACGGTTTGTGGCGCGATTCGCCCTCCCAAAGAAGGGGAAAAGTATTTCGCCCTCTTGCGGGTATCCAAAATCAATGGCCGTGATCCTCAGGAAATCCGTGATCGGGTACCTTTTGATTACTTGACGCCCTTGTTTCCAACGGAGAAATTGCGCTTGATCAGTGCCCCAGGTTCCAAAAACATTGGCAACCGGATGATCGACCTCTTTACCCCCATCGGTAAAGGTCAGCGGGGTTTGATTGTTGCACAGCCAAAAACGGGTAAAACCTTTTTGCTGAAAGACCTGGCCAACGCCATCGCCAAAAACCACCCCGAGTGTTACATCATCGTACTATTGGTAGATGAACGCCCGGAAGAAGTTACCGACTTCAAACGCAGTGTACATGCGGAAGTCGTAGCCTCTACCTTTGACGAACCAGCAGAAAACCACGTGCGGGTTGCAGGCATTGTACTTGAAAAAGCCAAGCGCCTGGTAGAATGCGGCCACGATGTAGTGATCATGCTCGACTCCATTACCCGTCTTGCCCGCGCTTACAACACCGTTGCACCTGCCTCTGGCAAGGTACTTTCGGGTGGTGTAGAAGCCAACGCCCTACACAAACCCAAGAAGTTCTTCGGCGCAGCCCGGAACATTGAAGGGGGCGGATCGTTGACGATTTTGGCAACGGCCTTGATTGATACTGGCTCGAAAATGGACGGTGTAATCTTTGAAGAATTCAAAGGTACCGGCAACATGGAATTGCAATTGGATCGCGGTTTGGCCAACAAGCGCCTCTTCCCTGCGATCGACCTTACCAAATCCAGTACCCGCCGCGATGACCTGCTTTTGGACAAAGATACCCTACAACGGATGTTCATCCTGCGCAACCACCTTTCGGACATGAAGCCGGAAGAAGCCATGGAATTCCTCCGTAAGCACATGAATATGTCCAGCAGCAACGACGAGTTCTTGCTGTCGATGAACGGATAATGAGTTAAATAGTTTGGGGTTGAAAAGACGGCTCAACCCTACGGAACGATAATAAGGGCTTTGTGGTTAGAGATAACTGCAAAGCCTTTTTTATATTTATGCTCCTATGAATTTAGCAGAACTTCGCCAATCCAATCATTTATTGTTTGAGGGCATCAGCGGCAGCCGGGCTTATGGGCTCGATGTGCCCGGATCTGACACCGATTACCGAGGCGTGTTTATTTTACCCAAAAAGAAGTTTTATGGCTTGTACTACACTGATCAGGTGAACAGTGCCACCAATGACGAGGTGTTTTACGAACTGCGCCGTTTTGGGGAACTGCTGTGCAAAAACAATCCCAACATCCTGGAAATGCTAAACATCCCCAGGGATTGCGTCGTGTATCGGCATCCCCTCTTTGAGCGGTTTCAGCCCGACGATTTTTTGTCCAAATTGTGCCGAGATACCTTTGCTGGTTATGCCATTACCCAAATCAAAAAAGCCAAGGGCCTGAACAAAAAAATCCACAACCCGCAAGAGCCTGAGCGCAAAACACCCTTGCACTTTTGTTATGTGGTGAAAAAACAGGGTTCTCAAGCTTTATTGAATTGGTTGACAGAAAATCAGCTCCGGCAAGAACAGTGCGGCCTGGTAAATATTGCCAACATGAGGGACATTTACGCCCTCTTTTATGACCACAATGGAGATTTGGGTTTCAGCGGCATCATCCAAAAAGAAAGCGCCAATGAAGTGGCTTTGAGCAGCGTACCGAAGGGTTCCAGCCCGATGGCCATCCTGTCATTCAACAAGGATGGCTACTCGACCTATTGCCGCAGCTACCGCGAATACTGGGACTGGGTGAAATTGCGCAACGAAGCCCGCTACCAAAACACCCTGGAGCACGGCAAAAATTACGATACCAAAAACATGATGCATACCTTCCGCTTGCTGGATATGGCTGCAGAAATTTTAAGGGAGGGCAAAGTAATCGTTCGCCGCCCCAATCGGGAAGAGCTTTTGGCCATCCGAAGGGGTGATTTTATGTACGAGGATCTGATTGCAAAAGCAGAGGATAAGATTGCCCACATCAACGAATTGTACGAAACCAGTACTTTACCAGATACGCCGAATCAGGAGAAGATTGAGGCGTTGTTGTATGAGGTGCGGGAGGAATTTTATTAAATGAACTGAAAGCTACTATTGGATCTCAACTTTTTCCCTAACTTTTTCTAGGCGTACACTTTTTCTAGCTGAGAAAAAGGAAAAAGTTGTTTGATATTTTGGAAAAAAGAATAGGAGAAAGAATTTTGTGTTACCACACAACAAAACCAATCTCCTATGAGCCGAAGCC
>Ga0247831_1000436_pt1 | contig 90804 bp, 103 predicted proteins | sample LaCruzMarch2015__9_FD_192406 | JGI IMG/M metagenome (GOLD analysis project Ga0247831, IMG submission 192406) | Freshwater microbial communities from meromictic Lake La Cruz, Castile-La Mancha, Spain - LaCruzMarch2015_1m | ecosystem: Environmental > Aquatic > Freshwater > Lake | place: Spain...
TTAGACTCCCCACTTCCTCCACAGGCGCGTTGGCCGCGATGCGGTGCCCTGTGAGGAAAACTAAATATTGCCGAATGGTACTCATGCATCCACCCACTGAATTGTTGCGATGAATGCAGTATTCCAAGCAGCTAGCTCATAGGATGAGCCTTAAGAATTAAAGGCGAAAGAATTCCATTAAATCAATTAGTACTGTATATACGTACAGTATTACACACCTGTTTTGAAAATACAAATTGATCGAATTAAATCAAAAACCGGATCGCCATAGCCGAGCCATCGACGTAACGAACCTCAACCTCATAGGGGCCGGTGAGCTTAGTCGGATTCATGAAACTCTTCCCAATCAATCATGTCGGTATTTCGGCCAATCCGCTTAAGATCTCTGACCGCAATGTGTTTATTTGCAACCCGAATCGGGAACCCTTCTGGGCGTGTTGTTTCTTGTAAAAGTAACATCGGGTCTCGTTTGGTATGGGTAAATTCAATCACGCCCAGCGGCGTTCTAAACGTGCCTGATGATCCTGTGGTCATTACCGTAATGCGGTCCAGCATTTGCTGAGAAATGATGCTTAAATTACACAGCACAGACTCGTTACTTAAATAGTTCACCTCTCCTGGCCTGAGCATAGCAGCTGCTTGGTATAACAAATTGTCGCCTTGGCGAGCGAGCGTATTTAGGTAAATGCCATTCGCTACGCGCTCAAGCACGCCGCCACCCGATAAGCGCTTAATGGTGGATGCAAGTGTGTCCCCATGTTCCTGAAACATCACGCCTAAATCGGCCTTAGTGAACAGGCAAATGCCTTGCCGTTCGAGCGCAGTTAGTCGTTTCAGCGATTCATTTAACTTCATAAGTAATGAAATAGGTCTATATTTAGACTTTAATTTTAACTTAATAGGCTTAATAAGTCTATAGATTATTATTTATGTCTGATTATAGACATAAATCTAGACTTAATGCCGCTTAAATGCGGGACGCCCACAAAGCTTTTAAAGTTGTCGCCCCACTTTTCATGGGACCCAAGCTTTCCCCATATTCACCGATTGGGCGAATTAACTCGATGGGAGGCCACTTCCCCAGCCGTATAAGCACTAGGCATTTGTAAATCGCTGGCTTTAACATTTTCTATTTATTTGCTCTGCATTGATTTCTTCATATCAGCACAGTAGTCTTTAAATGGAACAGGCGGAGTTTGCCAATCATAATCCGCTAATGCTGGATTTCGATTGACCGCTGTGCTTGCCTGCATCCAAACCACGTCAACTTTGCCCTTTGATTTTGCATCTAGCAGAAGTGGTATACCGCGGTCTTTTTTTACATGCTCAGCTCCTGCAAGCAGCAGCACAGACTTTCCACTGCGCATCCACATGCTCGCTGTTTGTGCCATGCGCTCATCCCGCGCAATCTGAATGCGTGCCATGGCAGGCACTTGGGATTCAGGCAAAAGACCGCAATGGCCCTCAATCATTCTTTCCCTGTGGCCAGCTAAGACTGCACTGGGCACTTTACTGTCCAATGCGTCTTCCTTCATTACTGCTGTCATCCCTGAACGGGGTAGATTGCTCCCCACCACAGGCACCCCAGCGCGAACCGCCTCCATAACTACTGGTCCATAACGACTCCATGGCCAGCCGGCATTACTCCACTTGAGTCGCTCACGCACTGCAGTCTCGCTAGACTCGGTTGGCATGCCTTCCGTACTGATACCTGCATCCGCCATCTCTAGTACGAGCGCAGACAAGACCTTCTTATTGGCTAATACTTCCACGCTTAATCTGGCCAGCTCTTGGTGCTCTGGCGCATCATGCTGTTCGCCCAATAAGATCAGCTCAGCATTCGGCAAGGTCTTTACCTGCGCGCGCCAGTCGCTCTGTGCCAAAGCCGCAGAATGAAAGTGCAAGGCAAGGACTGCAACAGCAAATAGCCCAGAGGGTAGGCAGTTAGCTGGCATTCTTGCTGGAAATGTAAATGGTGTGTGAGTAGGGAAAATTCGCATCAACCGAGTATAGGACCGCCACAGTAAAAACGCAGGAGCAGCCTAAATGCTGCCAAAGCTGGTAATCTACTTCTGATGGATGCCATAGACCCAAGACTCTGCCCTATCTGCCAAGAAGATAATGCTTGCGCCATGGAGCTCGCTAAAGCAGCGGGTACCCCAGCAGGACGCTGCTGGTGCTTTGATGCGGTGTTCTCTGAGGATGTAAGGGATTTAGTACCGCTCGAAGCCCAAGGCAAAGCCTGTATCTGTGCCCGGTGCGCTGCGCAAGCAAACTAAATACTCCGCGCCATTACCGCATTTCTTCAGCAAAGCGCAATCCCTTTTTATAGTAATTCTCAGAAAGTATCGGGATCAACTCGTTTTGCCATAATGCTTTACCATTTTGTTAATGGCGCTGTTACTGCGGTGCTGACCAAAAACCTGCTGACCCCGAGGCTACCCCTTGCTTGAATCTCTAACCCAAATTTCTGCCCTCTTAATCTCTGCTTTGCTGTTTGGAGGCATGCTCTTATTTGCTGCTAGTTTTGCCGCTTTTCTGTTTAAGTCACTGCCGCCAGCAGAGGCAAGTGCACTAATACGTAAGGCCTTCCCGCCTTTTTATATTTTTGTCATCGTTGCCTCCGGTATTGCTGCTGTTCTGGCCATCCCAAGTAGCGTGCTCAGTGCCAGTATCTTGGGGCTGATCGCCCTCTCTACTATTCCGACTCGGCAAATGCTGATGCCCGCAATTAATGCGGCATCGGACGCAAAACAAAAGCAACGTTTTTTAGTGCTGCACGGTCTATCGGTGGTGATTACCTTAGTACACATTGGTGTTACCGGATTTGTGATTGTTGATTTAGCCACTCATTACTAATGCAGGCTATTTAGGGCAATTGCGATTGTGGCTGGGCGCATTAAAAAGAAACAAATTCAGGCAACGCTTGCAAATGCAATCGTATTTGAGCCTGAAGCAGTTATTTGCCCACTGTGTGAGCGAAGTATCCCAAAATCCCAGCGCGATGATCATCACCTCATTCCGAAGTCCCATGGCGGTCGCCATACTGCTGTACTCCATCGCATTTGCCACCAGCAAATTCATGCCATCTTCACCGAAACCGAGCTAGCCCGGCAATACAGCACGATTGAGCTCCTAAAACAGCAGGAAGAGATGGCAGGCTTTATAGCCTGGGTTCGTCTAAAGCCCGATGATTTTTTTGAACGCACGCGCAAAAGCCGACGATTGAAAACAGCTTAATGTCATTACTGGATTCGTGATTTATGATGGCATCTATTCAATCAGGGTGTCCAATCGCTTTGTCACTTAATCGGTCTATTCTTCGCAACTGGGTCAAATTCAGCGTATGCCTAGGCCTGGTATTTAGCTGCACGGCTATGGCTCAGCCCACAGAGCCCAAGGTAACGGTTGGCTCAAAACGGTTTACTGAGAGTTATGTGCTGGGAGAGATCATTAATCTAACTTTACGCGATGCCGGGGTTCAATCGACACATCGTCAGGGTCTTGGCAATACCGCAATTGTCCTCAAAGCCCTCACCACCGGGCAAATTGATATTTACCCTGAATACACCGGCACTATTGTGCGCGAGATACTAAAGCAGCCAGAGACTTCGGTTTCGTTTGCTGAGCTCAATGCCATGCTAGCGCCCATAGGACTTAAGGTTGCAGTGCCGCTGGGCTTTAATAATTCCTACGCGTTGGCCATGAAAGCGGATCGCGCGAATACCTTGGGCCTCAAGAAAATCAGCGACATTGCTAAGTTAACGCTGGAGCAACAATCGAAACTGCGCATTGCCCTGTCCCCAGAATTTAAGACACGGATGGATGGATGGCCAGCCCTAGTCAAGGGCTACAACCTTTCAATTGGGTCCCAAACGGTTTTGGAGCATGGTTTAGCCTATGGCGCCCTCGCCCGTGGCGATGTCGATATTGTCGATGCGTATACGACCGATGCGGCCATTGAGAAACAAAACTTCGTCTTACTGGAGGATGATCGGCAAGCCTTTCCGCGTTACGACGCAGTGCTATTAATGCGCACGGATTTTGATGAAAAGCCCCTGCAGAGCCTAAGTAATCGACTCAATGAAACGACGATGGCCAAACTCAATGGGCAAGCTGAAGCAGGTGCTAATTTTGAACAGGTAGCGAGAACCTTTTTAAATTCCGGACCAGTTCAAGCAAATAATGCATCGACTTCCGCTCGTTTTTTTAAACTCCTCTTTGGGCCTGATTTTTTTACTGCGCTACGAGACCATGTCCTGTTAGTAGCCATCTCCTCGACGCTCGCCCTTGTTGTCGGCATTCCTTTAGGTGTGCTGGCGCAGCGCCGCCCGCGTTTTGCAGTCTGGATACTGGGCGCAGCCGGCATCTTGCAAACCATACCGTCACTGGCTTTACTGACGATCCTGATAGCCGCTTTAGACCAAATCGGCGCTGTCCCTGCCGTCATCGCCCTATTTCTGTATGGCTTGCTACCGATTGTGAATGCAACCCACATTGGCCTCATGGAGGTACCTGCCAATTTAAAGGAAGCGGCGCTCGCCTTAGGTTGCAGTAACAGGCAGTTGCTTTTATCCATCGAGCTACCCTCCGCAAGGTCGATCATCATGACCGGTCTTGCATCCGCTACCGTCATCGGCGTCGGTACGTGCACCCTAGCAGCGCTTGTTGGCGCTGGCGGCTTTGGCGACCGTATTGTGGCTGGGCTTGCAGTCAATGACCATGCCCTCATGCTGGCAGGAGCAATTCCAGCAGCTGCTTTAGCGCTGTTAGCGCAAGCATTGCTGACGCCAAAACGAAGGAATATGAAGAACTAAGCTTGGAGCAATATTGAATTAATAAACGAATTGATTGAATTTCAATTAAGATTGATTACGCTTTTTAAAAAATAAGAACACTTCATAAAGGCCTACCATTAGATCCCTAATTGAAATCGTGACCCCTGCACCCCCAGGGAGTCTTCACGGAAACCGGATGACTGCTCTACGTTGGCAAGGGTTTTTGGAGGAGTTTGGCTATTCGGTAGAGGTCACCGAGTCTTGGTCTAGAGATGATACGGCTCTATTAATAGCACTTCACGCGTATCGTAGCCACCATTCGATTGTGGCGTTTAAGAAAAAATACCCCAAAAGACCCATTGTTTTGGTTTTGACAGGCACTGATCTCTACCGGGATATGGAAAATCACAGTGAGGTTATTCAATCGATGGAAATGGCAGATCAGTTGATTATCTTGCAGTCATCCGCAGTGGATTTGATACCCGCCGACCTTCGATATAAAGTTCAAGTGATATACCAATCGGTTGAGGTTGAGAATGCTATTGATATATGGGATCCGGCCACTAAATCCGCTTTTTTAGTCAGCGTTATTGGGCACCTGCGGGAGGAGAAGGACCCCTTTTGTGTTGTGCGAAGCCTCCCGCTATTGCCAGCCGATTCTAAAATCACGGTTACCCATTTAGGTCAGGCGATGAACCCTCAAATGAAAGACCTTGCCGAGAACTTCAATGCAACAGTAAAGCGCTACCAATGGATTGGTGAAGTAAGTCATGCAGAGACCTTGAAGGTGCTGTCACAAAGTCACCTTATGGTGATTTCCAGCCGCATGGAAGGCGGCGCTCACGTCGTCTCCGAGGCGATTGCGCTGGGTATTCCTGTAATTGCATCCGATATTCCGGGTAATCGCGGTTTACTGGGCGAGGATTACCCTGCTTATTACCCAGTGGCCGATGAGAAAGCACTAGCCACTCTTTTATATCGCGCAGAAAACACACCTGCCTTTTATGCCCTACTACAAAAGCACATTGATTTACGCAGAGAATTAATTAAACCAGCGCGTGAGAAACAGTCTGTTCAAGAAATGATCAATGCATTGACGGCTAAGTAATTTAAGCTAGCTAGGCTTGTTTTTTTGCATTTGCAAAGCACACTAAGAAGTGCTTCTTGGAGTCCGTCCAAGTGTGGATATTGTCAAAACCTGCGCGGCGGAGCTTTTCGGTAAAGCCCACTTGCGTGTACTTATAGCTATTTTCGGTATGGATCAAATCACCCGCTTTGAACGCAATGGCATGCTCTTTAGTGCCATCATTTGGTAGAAGCACCTCTACATCCGATCGCGCACGCAGGTGCATCTCAATTCGAGACTGCGCTTCATTAAAAAAGGCGTAGTGCTCCCAATCCTGTAGATTAAAGTTACTACCCATGATTCGATTGACATGCAAAAGAATATTTAAATTAAATGCTGCGGTAACGCCCAAAGGATCGTTATAAGCAAGGTTTAGGGTTTCAATATCCTTGACTAAGTCAACGCCGATTAAAAGACCGCCATTGCCATGGCATTCCTGAGCGATATTGGCAAAAAATTGATCCGCTTTTTTGGGATCATAGTTTCCAATCGAGGATCCTGGAAAGAAAAAAATCTTCCGCAGATTTGAAATATCCGGAAATGCCAGAGGCAAGCTTAAGTCAATCGCCTCTGCGCGCATGGCGATGTGGGGAAACTGCTTTTGCAGATCAGCAACAGCCGCTTCCAGATACTCCTGTGAGATATCCAGCGCGCGGTATTGCTTTGGTTGAATGCTATTGAAAAGCTGACTTGCCTTGGCGCAATTGCCCGCTCCAAGATCAAGCAACACCTCGCACTCGCCTACAGCCTTCGCAATAGCAGCGCGATTGGCATCCATGATCCACTGCTCTGTGCGCGTTGGGTAATACTCCTCAAGCAATGTAATAACATCAAAGAGATGCGAGCCGATGTCATCGTAGAAAAACTTGGGCGATATGAATGGCACATCAGCAGTTAGGCTGAGATGCAATTCTTGAGGCAAGGTCTGTTTCACTAAATGCCCTTCCTATACAAAGGATAATCCTGTCCCCGCAGCAAAATGGCCTATTTTCTTTGCGCTAGCAAAGCCTCCTGCATTGAGAATCGAGAGAACTTCCGCCTCTTGTTCTGGGGCGCAGGAGATGAGTAGGCCGCCACTGGTCTGCGGATCGGTCAAGAGGTTTTGTTGCCATACTGCTAAATTACTCGCAAGCTTTACTTCACTGCCATAGCCAGCCCAATTGCGCGTAGAGGCGCCTGTATATATGTCGGCCTTGACGTGCTCTACTGCTTCCTGAATGACTGGAATAGCGTCCCACTGAATCTGCGCCATTAGCTTCGATCCCCTGGCCATCTCCAGAAGATGTCCCGCCAAGCCAAAACCAGTGACATCCGTTAGGGCATGGACACCGTCGAGCTGCGCCAGGGCAACGCCAGGTTTATTTAATTTGGTCGTCAGCGCAATCATCTGTTGATAACCTGCCTCGGAGAGCAGCTCTTTTTTGAGGGCCGCAGAGAGTATGCCCACCCCTAATGGCTTACTCAAAATAATGCTGTCACCTGCCCGAGCGCCACTATTGAGCTTGAGCTTTTTGGGATCGACGATACCAATCGCTACTAAGCCATAAATGGGCTCGACGGTATCGATCGAGTGGCCACCAGCGATCATGATGCCAGCGTCATTACAGACTGATTCACCGCCTGCAGTAACTTGTTGAATCACCTCTAAGGGTAAAACGGCAATAGGCATCCCTAATAGTGCGAGCGCAAACAGGGGCTGCGCACCCATGGCGTAGATATCCGAAATGGCGTTGGTTGCGGCGATCCGGCCAAACTCAAAGGGATCATCGACGATCGGCATAAAGAAATCCGTTGTGGCAACAATCGCTTGGTGCTCATTAATTTGATAGACCGCGGCATCTTCATTATTGTCAGACCCAGCCAGAAGCGCGGCAGGCAAATTACGCATGGGTGAGGCTTTTAGAATATCGCTCAGGATTCCTGGGGCAATCTTGCAGCCACAGCCTCCGCCATGCGATAAAGAAGTCAAGCGGCCGTTATAAGTAGTAGTCATAAAGAATGTATTCAGTATTAAAAAAATGGCAAATGCCAGAACTAGCTTAGCTTACTCAATTTAGAGTAAACACGTGCGAAAGCCACAAAAGTGGTCTTGGCGATGCGGGGTATAAAAATTACGAAAGCGACTTCGCCTTAAGCGCTCCGGGGTATACATACTCCATCCCTTTAAGACCTGATGGTTCCCATCAAACCAAGGCTGGGAGTAATCGGCATAGGGATCACTACTAAATCCCGGAAAGGGTGCAAAGGGGCTGCTGGTCCATTCCCATAAATGGGAAGGCTGCCAACTATTCTCTTTTTGAGACAGTAATAAACTCAGCTCATGCTCAGTAGGTAGGCGCAACTGACGCCAATCACAATACCGTTTGGCCTCCTGATAGGAAATATGCCGCACAGGCTCACACTCAGAAAAATCACGCCATGCATCAAAATAGCGCTGATACCACACTCCCCTTTCTTTCTTCCAATGCATTGGCGGTGTTACAGGATTCAAGTCTGCTTGATTAGTAGGTGATTCAATAAACTCCAAATAGTCGGAATTACGAATCGACTGTTCCGCAATACTAAAAGCGGGTAGCGTTATCGAATGAGCCCACTTTTCATTATCAAACATGAAGCCGCTTTGAAGTTCAGAACCAATCGTGACATTGGTTTCTGGAAAATGAATATATGAAGATGCTTTGTTCGCATTCAATTTAGCCTGAGAAAATGGCGCAAATGGCGCTGGATAGCCTAAGGTTTGCCACATATAGGCAAACGCCTCATTGTGCATATCCTGATGAAAAATGGCTAACTGAATAAAGTAAGCCTTCTCTGCATCAATCGACTTTGCTAGAAGCTCACGCGTCCTTTGCGTAACGCGGGCGTTGTATTCAAGCAATACATCTAGTGATGGAATCGGGATTGACCATCGATCCCGATGATCAATTTCCGAGGAGTTAAATAGATAATCCGCATCACGCAATAGGGATGGGCTGGACACCTGACCGCCGCGGTGTACCCAAAACTCATGAAACCACGTGAGGTGACCGAACTCCCAATGCGGGGGATTTAGATTGGGATCAAACGCAACCGATTCATCGCCTGGCCGGATGTTTTCCAGAATGCTGCGCGTAAGGCTGTTTGAGCTGAGCAGCCAGCTATCTAAAAGCGCAGCATTCGGATGGGGCTCATACAGGAGGTGATCAGCTAACGGGGGATGGGGCATGGTGTATAAAATTGCGATTCTGGCACCTTATCAATACAAGCCCCCAAATTATATTCGGAGGGGTCAATGCTTGGGCTAGCGCGACATCAGACGTCTTGCAGTGTAAGACACGGTATCGACCAGAACAACGAGCAATATCATGGCGATCAAGATACTACTGGTCTCTTGCATTTGAAACAGCCCCATATGAAAGGCTAGCATTTGCCCTAGGCCGCCACCGCCTACAACGCCCAAAACGGCAGCGGCACGGATATTGTTCTCCCAGCGATAGAGGGAATAGGACATGAGTTGCGGAATGATCGTGGGTAAGGTGGCGTATAAAAATACTTGACTCTCTGAAGCGCCCTGGACACGCAAAGCATGGGCTGGTGCTTGCGGCGCATTCTCGATCGATTCCGAAAATAAGCGACCAAGAACGCCCGTCGTGTGTAGTGCCAATGCTAAGGTGCCGGCAAATGGTCCTAAACCGGCCGATATCAAAATTAAAGCGGCCCATACCAGTTCGGGTATCGAGCGCAAACCATTGAGTAGTAATCGAGATAAAAAACGCCAATGTGCGGGATCATTGGAATGACTTTTACTGGCCGGAATCGCCAGCAGTAAGCCACAAAAAGCGGCCAAAACAGTGCCGACTGCGGACATGGCTAAGGTCTCTACGCTAGCGATCCACAGTTTATGTAAGAAAACGGCGCGTACGTCAGGCGACAACAGTTCACCTAAAAACCGCCCCATGCGCTTGGCACTATCGACCGAAAATAAGCGCTCTAACTGCAGATCTAAAGTCCAAAAACTCAGGATAGTTAAAAGTACTATTCCAAGCGTGACCCAACACACGGAGCAGTTCCAACGAAACCATGGATTGGCTTGTGGGTTATTCATTGCAGGATCTTTCTGAGCCATGCGCTTAATAGATCTGCTAAGCCAACGAGCAGCATAAAGACAATCAGAATAGTGGCTACTTCACCGCCATTAAACATCCGCATCGAATTATCAAGTTGTTGCCCAAGGCCCCCTGCCCCAACAAATCCAAGAACTGCAGAAGCCCGAATGGCGCACTCCCAGCGATATACGGTATAGCTCGTTAGTTCGGTTAGGTTCTGGGGTAAAACTCCATAAAAAAATGCTTGTAAGCGACTAGAGCCATTGCGCATTAAATTAGTGGACACGTGATGGTCACCACTCTCAAGAATCTCGGTATAGACCTTGCCCAGCATCCCAGCATAGGTTAAGCCAATTGCTAAGACCCCTGCAGCCGGCCCGAGACCAACGACCCGGACAAAGACTAAAGCCCAAATTAACTCGGGAACACTGCGAATGATGATTAATATCCAACGCACGAGTTGACGGACCACAAAGGGCAAATGATGCACGCGCCCCGATAAGGATGATATTGATAACACACGGGTTGAGATCAATGTCAGTGGGATTGCCAGTAGCAGCGCTAAAAAAGTACCAGCAGTAGCAATCGCAATGGTTCGCCATGCCTCCTTCGCAACCAGTAACAAAAAATCAGGCTGCGTATTGGGAGGGAAAAAGTCAGCCAGGAACCGAGAACTGACTTTAAGATTCTCGGATTCCAGCAAAATCCAAGGCTTAAACTCCGTTGCTACTAAAGCGGGCACCATGAGAACAATGACCGCGATAGACCAAAACAAACGTCCCGTCCAAGCCGGATCTCTTAGCGCAGGATTGGTGAGGGCTAATGAACTTGGCACTGCTTTATTACCGACAGTGAATGATCTTGACCGGCGCAGGCTCAGGAGGACTATCCAGTACAACAGGCGTATTTTGGTCAAGCTCGTGTTCATGCTGCCGGTACAGATCTGCCAATAGCTCTTTACTGACTTCACTGCTTGGAAGATCAAATACCAGCCTTCCATCACGCAAGCCAATCACACGTGGAAATTGACTAGTTGCCACATCCACTTGGTGCAAGCTCGTAATTAAAGTAACCCCATGCTCTTTTGCATGTGTAATCAAGCTCTCTATGGCCTGTCGTGCTCGGGTGGGATCCAAAGCCGAAAGTGGCTCGTCAATTAACCAAATCGTTGCAGGTGCCAGCAGAGCACGCGCCAAACCCACGCGCTGACGCTCACCGCCAGAGAGGCGATCTACCCGCTGCCAAAGCTTATCCGCAAGGTCAAATTGCATAAGGGCCTCACTCGCACCCTTTATATCCCGCGGATAAATCAGACTCATCAAGCTAGAAAAGAAAGACTGCCCCGGTAATTTAGCCGCAAGGAGTGCGGTAATAACGCGTTGCCTAGGGGGCAATGGCGGCGTTTGCGGTGCGTAAAAAAGATTGCTGCGTAGTTTTTGCAGCTTACGCGTAGGCAGCTTCCAAACGGATTGGTGATTTAAAGCGACGTTTCCGGACTGCACTTTTAAAGCAGCGGCAATCACCAGCAAGCAGCTGGTTTTACCCGATCCTGAGGGGCCGATGATGGCGACATGCTCCCCTGGCTTGATTACTAAGCTAAGCCCTTGAATCGCTGGAGGAGCACTTACAGATGCTGCGGGATGCTGAGCAGTGACATCGCTGAGCTCGATGCCAAAATCATTACGAGTAGTAGTTTGGCTCTGCACGTAATCAATTAACGAATCAAGCCAGCGCTTCGTCCTGCATTCTCCAGCCCTTTGTAGTTTTCTGGTTTAGTAGGGATGTATTTAGTAGCACGATTCAGGGTCAAGATTTCTTTACCCTCTGGGTTATTCATATTGAGATCAAGCAAGGCTGCAGTAATTTTTTCACGCTGCGCTGCTGGCATATCTGCATGTACCGACCAGTTGTAATTAAAGTACGGTGGGGTTGTATAAAATACATCGACCTTAGTCGTGTCAACCTTATTTTCTGCAACAAACTTACGCCATACCGTTATATCCAGCGCTGCCGCATCAACACGACCACTCACAACCGATGCAATGGTTGCATCGTGCGCTCCAGAATACGCCACACGCTTAAAGTCTTTGTCGGGATCAATACCAGCCTCTAATAAAAAAGAGCGTGGCATTAAATGACCCGAAGTACTCGATGCCGAACCGAAGCTGACTTGCTTTCCTTTTAGATCAGCCAGGCTTTTGATACCAGAATTGGTTTGGGTAATAAACACGGACCGAAACTTGGTATCTTCTTCACGCTGAGCAATGGGAACGATCTTCCCACCCGAACGAATTTGCGCTTGCACATAGGTGAATCCACCAAACCATACCAGCTCAACCTGCTTATTCACCAGCGCTTCTACTGCGGCAGGATAATCATTGACTGGAACAAAATCGACCTTAGTGCCTACTGTGCGCTCAAGGTACTTGGTCAAGGGGCCAAACTTGCGCATCTGCTCAGTTGCAGCTTCCTCTGGAATGGTTGTCACGCGTAAAACAGTTTGCGCACTTAAGCCTAGTGAAGTAGCAAAGAGACAAAGACAAAGGACTGATTTGAGATAGCGTGTCATGTTTGGATAGATTTGTAAAAATTAAAATAAAAGTATATAGAGGATTTAAAATTAGAGTTTGCCCGAGCCCCAGAAGAGCGTGTAACGTGATGTCCAGTAAATTACGGAAGTTAGAAACAATGAAAGTCTTTGATATCACCCGCCATTTAGATAGCGAAGAGGCAATGGCCGAATATTTATCGCAAGTCTTGGAAGGTGGTGACAATGATGAGCTTATTCGAGCCCTAGGTCATATAGCGAAAGCCAAAGGTTTACAACCGTTTCAAAAGTAATTAACGCACTTGGCTTAAAAATGAGCGTCCACGCCTAATAAACTTACTTCGCAGGTCGATGCATCGCGCAGATCTTATTGCCTACTGGATCGCGTAACCACGCAATGTAAATTGTGCCAGCAGCACCCTCTCGGTAACCTGGCTCACCTTCACACTCAAAACCGCCATTAGCCAAGCCAGCCGCATGAAAGGCATTGACATCCTCAATTGATTTGGCAGTAAAGCCAATCGTGCCTCCGTTAGCAGGACTCGCCTCTTTGCCATCGATTGGCTTCGTGATGGCTAATACTCCTGTAGGGCTGCGATAGAAATACTTATCGTGACTAAACACACCAGGCCTAATACCTAAAGTTGCAAGGGTAGCGTCATAAAACCCCTTTGATGCTTCTAAATCATTGGCGCCCAACATAATGTGACTAAACATGGCTTTCCTTTAAACGATACGCGTGGTCAAGCTGGGTGGCTAAGCATATTACGCAAACCCATCGCTATCAAAGTCGCCACCAAAGTCGCTGTCATAGTCAGTAACGTTGTTGTCGTAATTTTGTGCCACCTGCTGGCCTGAATCTGCAGGAGTATTGGAATGGCCCAATCCATTACCAGCATCCGGAGTGCTGTTATGTCCCATCATGCTCTGAATGCCTTGGTAGAGCATAGAGCCTGCTACCACTCCAATCGCCGTCGTTGCGATTGCGCCGAGCATGCCCGATCCCCAAGCGCTAGGTTGTGCCGCCCCTGTTGCTGGTCTTGCTGCAGGCATTGCATTGGCTGGTGCACCTTGAGTTGGCGCTGCCCTGCCCCAGGAATTAATGCTACTCAAAAAGCCCGAGCTGGGTTTGTTTGCTGGATTGGCTTGGTCGATTTTTGCCTGCATCTCTGCCATTTGTTTTTGCGCGACTTGCAAGGCCATTTCTAAACCCATGGCACGTTGGACTAAGAGATAGGATGCGTCGGGCTGCCGTTTGATTGATTCCGCAATTAAGGAATCAGCATCACTGTCTTTTGCTCCGGCTTGGGTGCTATTGAGCTGCTGTAAAAACTGCTCCAATTGGACTTTTTCTTGGGGATTCATATTCAGTGCTCCTGCAGTAGTAAACGAACTTCATCATAGTTGAAATACACCATTCGGTACTTTGGAAAACAGCACCCTACTTTGGCTACGGGACCAGGGTTCAGATATGCGGTTTTTTAAGCAAAAAGGCAATATCGCAGCGGCTTTAATCCCCAAAATTAGTGGGGGCACTTTCAGAAAGCGCATCGATGTCAGTCAACCGACTAGCACCGACCTGGGTCAAGGTATTGCGAATAAATTGCTTTTCATAATGGCGGTTGCGCCGAGACTTTTTAGCTTGTGCGCGCTGACCTAGGCGTTTATCGACGACGATGTCGCACAATTGGCTGAGGTCAGCTAAGTCCTGAATCTGATTCGGCGAATTGCGGCGCGTCATGAATGAACCCCACTAGCCTCTTCAATTGAGATGCGTAATGCCTAATGCTTGTGTACTGAATTAACCAACTTGTCGGTGTAGGCGATAGCAATGGCAGAAATAACAAAGGTTACATGAATGACCGTCTGCCAGAGTAGTGTTTTTTCATCGTAGGAAGCGGCATTAATAAAGGTCTTGAGCAAATGGATCGATGAAATACCGATGATGGCAGTGGCCAGCTTTACTTTGAGGACCCCAGCATTGACATGGGATAGCCACTCGGGCTGATCCGGATGGTCTTGCAGATCAAGGCGCGACACAAAGGTCTCCCACCCGCCCACAATGACCATCACCAATAAATTGGAGATCATCACCACATCAATTAAGCCCAAGACAATCAGCATCAGCGCCGTCTCAGTCATCGACTTATCGGCCATCATGCTAATCAGGTGCACCAATTCCAACCAGAACTGCCATACATAAACCGCCTGGGCAATAATCAGGCCAATGTAGAGCGGCGCCTGCAACCAGCGAGACATGAAAATCCAGCGGGGCAATGGGCGCAGTTTTTTAGAGTTTGAAGGCTGATTATCTGAATTCATGTGGGGATTTTAACGACTTTTGTGACGGAACAATGACGAACAGCTGAATTCAGCGAATTGGATTAAACAATCTGCAGCAAAGGTTTCAGCTTGGCTTTTATCTCAACAAGGCTTGCAAAATTTAGTTTGGACTTAAATTTTGCTTTACGTACACGCCAATCTAACGATTTAATCTGATCTGCCAAGATCGCTGTACGCACGCCATCCACAGTAGCTAAAACCTCAAATGGATAGCCTTTAATCTGGGTGGTCATCGGACAGCACAACATTAAGCCAGATTTACCGTTATAAATCTTTGGACTTAAAACAGCCGCTGGCCTGTGGCCAGCCTGCTCATGACCCGCTTGTGGGTCGAACTCCAGCCAAACCACATCACCCGCATCGGGGGTGTATACCTTTGCCATCACAACATTTCCTTACCAACGGGCGCACCAAAGGATGTCTCTACATGACAGTTTTCAGGTGTAATCGATTTGACTAAGCCCTCCAAGGTAAAGCTTGAGGGATTTACCGGCTGGATAACCAACTTACCTTTTACAACTTTAATAATGACCTCTTGATCTAAGCTGAGATGCGCGGATTGCATCAGACTAGAGCTTAAGCGTAGCGCGGGACTATTGCCCCATTTTTTAATCGTTGCCTGCATAACATCTCCATTTATTATGTATCTACATTGTAGATACATTTTGCAAAATGTCAATAACCTCCCCGGATATCTTGCTGCAGTTTTTAAGACGAGGAATGAGTCAGAACATTTAAATAGAAATCCACGTAAGCTCAATAAATGAGCTACAACCCGTTTAATCTGCTTTAATTACCAATAGTTCTATTTCTTAAGGAAATGACATGAGTGATATGGAGCGCCTGCACCGCATCAAGTACATGATTCAAGCGCGCAAAAGTGTGCCGAAACAGGCTTTTTTAGATGAGCTTGAGATTTCCGATGCCACCTTTAAGCGTGACCTGGAGTATTTGCGAAGCCGCATGAATGCCTCCATCGTGTATGACCGCTATAGCGGCGGCTATCAGTTTGAGAACCCCCAAGATGAAGAAAAAACCGAATTGCCCGGCTTGTGGTTCACTGAGAAAGAAGCAACTGCCCTTGTTCTGATGCAACACTTACTCTCATCACTCGATCAAGGGGGTTTGATTGGCCCACACATTGAGCCCCTCACGGCCATTATCGATGGCATCTTGGGGCAATCCGAAACCACCACCAAGGAGCTGCGTAAACGCATTAAGGTTTTAGGAATGGGTAGCCGCAAGAACAGCATTGAGCACTTTTCTGAAATTGGCGCCGCGCTCTTAAAGCGCAATCGACTGAACGTGACCTACTACTCCAAAGGTAAGGATGAATTAACCCAGCGGATTATTTCACCGCAGCGCCTTATCTTTTACCGCGAGAACTGGTACCTCGATGCCTACTGCCACCTACGTAAAGAATTGCGCAGCTTTGCAGTCGATGGCATTCGTAAGGCAGTTCTGACAAATGAAACCGCCGATGAGGTTTCAGAAAAGCAAGCGCAAGCCCATTTTGCGGAAAGTTATGGCATTTTCTCCGGCAAAGCAACGCAACGCGCCAAGCTGCGCTTCACCCCAAAACATGCGCGCTGGGTGGCTACTGAAAAGTGGCATGGTCAGCAAGTGGGTAGCTTTGACAAAGAAGGCTATTACCACTTGGAGTTTGATTTCAATCAAGATCCAGAACTGATCATGGATATATTGAAGCACGGATCTGGTGTAGAAGTGCTGGGGCCAGCGAGCCTTAAAAGTAAAGTAAAGGCAGAGTTAGATAAAACGCTCAAGTTATACAGTCAATAACCTATGCAGGGACCTTGCCAAGGTCGATCAAATCGGAGCGCCAGCCCTTATTACGAACTTCACGAACCACAATTTTCTGATTGATTAAGCGCTCAACGGTATTAATTCGCGCCATTACCAAGCTGATTGCTTGGTCTCCATCTGCATCCGCCATAAATAAAAGTCGAATCATCTTATCGGCCCATTTAGGCAGCCGGCCATGCTTTTCCCAGCGGGCTACGGTTTGGGCATCCACACCCATCAGACTAGCCAAACCAAGCTGAGACAAAAGCATTCCACCATTACGAATGTAGCGAAACTCGGAGCCAGTTAATAATCCTGACTTACTGGTCAATGCTGAGCAAATCGCTTGAGTTAAGCCATCAATGTCATGAATTGCCACGCCTTTGCCGTGCGGGGACTTACGTATCTCAAACCCATTTTGCAGCCAAACGTTCTTTAGGCCGCCATCGGTGTAATGTAACATTTTCGTTTTCATGAAAGCCCAAAGACCGTAATCACAATTAATCCAATTGATGGAAAATCAACATTAACAAGCACTGCAATATTCACGCCTGCAACATAACGCTCCATCAAACACGTAAGACCGCTGTGCCTTAAGTCTAGCTCTGGCTCGCGACTTAAAATTCCACGGCGCAGTACATCAAACAACATTGCATTCGTAATCTCACGTTCACGCATACGAACACTTGCGTGTTGGGTAATAGTGACATTAATAGAATCCAGTGCGGCACGACGAATATGTTGCTGAATTTGTGGCTTACTCAGCCTAGTCAAACCAAATACCTATCAAATTGATAGGTCTCCATATTACATCAATTTGATAGATTGCGCTCATAATTTGTATCGAGATGAAGTTTTGAAGAAAATTCGATACAGCATTCTAATTGCGCGAGTAAACCTAACCGCAAAGTGGGTAAAACCACTTAAGCAAGCCCTAAGCCAAACTAAGACCAGCCGATTTAAATACTACTTAGGCTGACTTTCCTCTAGGGCCTTATCTTTATCTTTCGTATCGGCATCGGATTCTTTCATGACTTTCTGAATCACAATCGCAGCAATTGCCAGTAAGAGGACGGCCGCACTCTCATAAATTAAGTCAACTGTACTGATGCCTTTACCTTGCAAAATAATCAAACGGCAGAGGGCTGTAATCGCAATAAAGATCGGAATCGTAATCGGTATCTTGTTGTACTTATAAAAGGCCGCTACCATGCCTAGCACCTCGGCGTAAATAAACATCAGCAGCAGATCAGTTAGGGTAATTTTGCCATTAACAATAACGGTATACATCTCCACACCAACGCTAATGACGGTAAAGATGGCAATCAGAATAAGGATCGCTTTTTCAGCATTGGTAATTAATTCATAGACTTTCATTGTGAAATAGTCCTGTGTGCAGTGTTAACTTTGTTTAGGCTTATCGTATTCGTTCGCAAAAGCATGATTGGCATCGCGATGCCCAGCCTCATCTTCACGCACGACAAGCACTACATCGCGTAGCGTCGCGTTGGCTGGTAGCTTCCAATAGTCGATTGCAATTTGGGGCGCTGGAATATTGGGTGTTCTACCCTCATCAATCTCTTTTAGATACTCTGTGTAGGAATAAACCGCTTCCTCCTCAAAGTAACCCACAATGCGGTGGGCAGTCCGAGGAAAAAATACATAGATAAAGAAAAACACATGCCAGAAAATAGCTTGAGCGAAAAGCACTAAATAACGCTCAAACGCATTGGGCTTGGCAATCTCAATGAATGTCATGAGGTGCATGCGTTCATTTTCTGCTTCGGCCAAGAGGGTGCGTATCTTTGGACCATAGCCATGGCGCATGCGCCTCAGACTCATGAGGTGAGTCCACATGCCCGCAACCATACCTGGAACCCCTGCTACTGTTTCCAATACCACCGCACGATGGCCGTAGCGTTTCTGGAAAAAGGTATCCGCAAAGAAGCGCATGCTTTTCGTAAAGGACAAAGCAACTCTGTCTGAGAGGGTGATGACTTGGTAGTGTTCCATGCAATTGGCCAATGAGATAGGTATTAAGGTAATCCCTAATCGTATTGGAAACTGACTATCTGCGTTTGCGAGGACAAAATTCCAACAATTTAGCTACTTAAATGCTGGTTTAAAGAAAAAGGGGCTGGATGAATGCAAACCAGCCGCCGATTGCCAGTAGAGCTAGGCTAACCCAATAAATCCGCAGGGAAGTCTTACGCGTCTTTAAACAGGCATTGCGTAAGTCTGGGTCGACGGGGCAAGGTGCAAAGCGATTACGCCATTGCAGAATGCCACCGGCAAGCATCAAGGCGCTGCTGATCAAAAAAATCGCTTCTTTATGTTCACTAATCCACACAATTTGCGGAAATACGGCAACCAGTGAGGCCAGCGCTGCCCCTGCCCCCAAACTAACTAAGAGAGCAGGAATAGCGCAGCAGATTAAGGTGCTGGTACTAGCAAAAAGGCTGACCAATGAGCTGATGTAGGGGGTTTTAACATCAGGTGAGCCATCTACACTCATTTTTTAGCCTTCATTTGTGCTCTAAACTCAGCGACGGTTTGGGGAATGGTCTCTACCTTGGTTACGTCATAGCCGGAGTCAATAATTTCTTGCCGAATCTCTTTTTCATTGAGGGTCTTCCCCTCTTTTGCTTCCACCACAACGACCTTATTTTTTAGATCAACCAGTACAGCCTTGGTTTCATCCATCTTCAGTAAGCTCTTTTCAATGCCTTGCGCACAAAACGAGCAAACCATGCCGTTGACAGTGACTTTCATGCTGGCGAGACTAGTCTGACTCAATCCCAAGAATGCGCTTGCAATTACAAAATGAATTAGTTTCATGATCTTTATCCTAATAGTTGTACATAAAGTTAAAACGCGGCTGGCCTGATAAATTAGCGCCCACCTCGACAAAGTAGCGATTGTGAATAACCCGAAGCATCGGTGTGAACTCATACTGATTCGATACAAAGGTCATACGCCTTGCCTCAATCACAATCCAGGGCTGTGGCTGGTCATAATCCACCTCATAGAACGATGCCCCAAGCCGAGCCGAGGTAATATTGCTGGTAGCGCCCTGTGCAGCAAAAACCCGAGCCGAAGCCATGGAGTAAAACCGGGTGGTTTCATAGTCAACTTGCAATCCGGGTGAGGCCATGGCTTTTGACCCTCCAAAGTTACTGCCTGTGGTGGAACCCAGTCCGCCAATAAACCATATATTGGCTTGTGCATTGGGCAGGTTCCAGCGCGCCACTTTACGGGTGTAGACCACTTCGGTATTTTGTTGGCGCCTGGAATAATCATCGGTTTGCATCGCGCTAGCTGAAAACCCAATGGCATCATTTGCAGTTGTAGAATAATTAAAAGAGAACTCTTGGTAGGTTTTACTAAAGTCCCCCATGATCATCCAGCTGTTTTTGTAGCCCATGGGCGCAGCATGCAGCGGTGCAATCAAACCGAACACGGTGAGTATTAATCCACCGATCAATGAGGTGCATTTCATTTGAGCTTTTCCAGGACGGTGACATCCAATGTTCCGTCCACCACCTTAAACTGAAAGCGCACCTTATCGCCTGGTTTATAGGCATCGACATTTAAGCCACTGCTAATTCCAAACGGCATGGTCATGGCGTTCATTTTGATGCTGGCGATGTATTCGTGTTTCATCACCATGCGATTACGTGTGGTATCAATGCGGACGATTTCGCCGTTGACCCATTCCACGGCCATAACAGCGGAAGACGACAAAACAAAAATTAAAGCAAGGACGATTTTTTTCATGTAACTCTCCAAAAAAATAGCGGAGCCCAAAAAATGGGCGGACTTATGCTATGGAGTTACAGAATGGGTGGCTTACTTGGGCTAGTTAGATCAGCGCTAACTAAAATTTGGGTGAACTGGGCCACGCTTTGCGTGAGGTGGTCGGCGGTAACTAAAATAAAGGAATCAAAAGTAAGGCCAAATGCCATGCATAAAACGCACGATTGGCAACTGCCCTGATTTGCTGCTCCAGCTTCATCAGCTACGACATCCATCGCAGCACCAGCCTCAGGATAGCAAGGGTGATGGATGGACGCCTGAGCGCCCACAGAAGACGGTGCGACAACTGGCATTGCTTGTATTTGTAAGTCCATAGCCAGTGCTGCCATGGCCTGCATGGGCACTAGAACTACGAAGACAATAGCAATGAGTTTCTTGAACATAAATAAATGGTAGCACTTTTCAGGGCTACTGGTCTGCGTACCAAAAAAAAGCAAATCAGCCCAATACAAGCCTATTTAGGTCTTGCTTAACTTAGCTTGGGCTCGCAAGGGACTTCATTGGAATGAGCTTTTCTAATTCGTCTACCGTAGTAAAGCCCGTGACTGGTTCAAAACTTTTGGGTGAAAAGTTCTTCTCCCCAATCAGCATTGCAGGTACCCCCTGAAAGCCATTTGCCTTAAATTCTTCCTCATCGGCAATCACTTGTTTGGTAACCACCCCATCATCAAACGCCTCACGCAATGCATCGGGATCAATCCCAACGCCTTGGGCCAATGCAATGATTTCATCCTCATTGCCGATGTTGGCGCTCTGACTAAATACCGCCTTAAAAATAGCCAATGCCAACTGCAATGACTTTCCATGTTTATTCGCAAAGCACACACTCTCTTGAGCGAGCCAGGTATAGGTTAAAAAAGCAGGCGCATTGAGCACCATTTGCTCGTCTTGCACAATGGGTTCTGCTGCCGCTTGCTGGAGTTTCTTGAGGTAAACATCGGATGGGGGCATGGTGCCAGCCGTCGGGGCGAGCTCGATCGCCCGCCAAATGATCTCAATCCCATCTTGGTAGCGCTCTTTTAGTTTAGCTAATGCTACTGTCTGAAGGTAAGAATAAGGGCACTCAAAATCACCCCAAATTTGTATCTGAATCATGGTGTTATTAGTAAACCCTTTTAAAAGGTGAAACAGCATCAAATACAAAGTAGTTCAAGCTTGATTGAAAAAGAGTCGCCCGAAGGCGACCAATAAGGACAAACAAGGAAAATCAAGTTTGCACTTTTATCGAAATCTACGTATAAGACTACTCCAAAAAGGGTTTTCTGTTACAACAATTGAATAAGCAGCGAGATTGGGCCTCTTTTTTATGCCTTTTTTAAATCAATTTCATGCAAACGTTTAAGATGATTGCCTTACTAATATTCCCAAAATACCTTACTTGAATGCAATCGCTTAAGCCATCAGACATGCCAGTTTCATCAGAGGTGCTTAATCAGCATAGGGCTACCACTCGGATCTTGACATGCCTTTGCCTCCTGCTCATCGGCGGACTCGTGGCGCAGCTTGGAAGCGCTATTGTTGTGCGTATTGCCTCGAGTGATATTCAAGCGGGGGGCATGCTGGCGGACATCATCACGCAGTATTTAGCAAATTATATTTTGGGTATCGCCTTTATTGTCTTGAGCGTATCTAACTTACTGATTAAGCGGGGTCTCGTGCAATACAAACAACTGCGCCTACCGACCATCGTCTTGGCGGCCTCGACTGCAGTCATGGCGTTTATGTTGATACCGCGGATGGATTATTTACGCGAAACAGCCCTGCTCGATGGACTGCCGATTCTTTTTGCGCCCACGGCCGCTTACTTTATTACCTTATCCGCACTCTCCAATAGCCTCATGCTGATTCAGCTTGCTAGCGGGAGCGTACTTTTGTGGCGTCAGCTGAATCCAAAAAAATAGTTGTATAGCTTGGTACCAGAGACTCTAGCTACTGGGTTTTTATAGGCCGAACTCAAGCAAACTGCAATTCAGCTAGGCGCGCGTATAAGCCACCCTGTTTAATCAAATCGGCATGACTGCCTTGCTCAACAACTTTGCCCTCCTCCAGTACTAGAATGCGATCAGCACGCAGCACCGTAGCCAAGCGATGGGCAATCGTCAAAGATGTTCTTCCCGGTAACACAGTATCCAGGGCCAACTGCACCTCACGTTCGGACTCTGCATCGAGTGCGCTAGTGGCTTCATCTAACAATAGGATGGGTGGATTTTTTAGAATTGCACGGGCAATCGAGATTCGCTGCTTTTGACCACCGGAAAGACGTACGCCGCGCTCCCCTAAAAAGCTGTCGTAGCCCTGCGGCAATGCCGTAATAAATCCATCGGCATGGGCAGTTTTAGCAGCCTCAATTACTTCCGCATCGCTTGCATCCAATTTGCCATAGCGAATGTTTTCCATCGCGCTCGCTGCGAAGATAACGGGCTCTTGCGGAACTATACCAATCAGATTGCGTAATTCGCTTACGGGCCACTGCGTAATGTCTTGACCAAAAATAGCAATCTGGCCAGCGCTTGGCGCATAAAAGCGTAATAACATCGCAAACAAGGTACTTTTACCAGCACCTGAGGGACCCACTACCGCATACCGAGCGCCTTGCGGCACCGCAAAGGACAGATGATTGATGGCCATAAAATCGGGACGCGATGGATAGGTAAACGACAGTTCATTCAGTGCTATTGCATTCACCTCAGGCAGCAGTATGCCGACACCTGTTGCCTGATTGGTATTTTGGTCTAAGGGGCGCAAAGTAGGTGTTGCTTGCATTAACTCCACCAAGCGCTCCATTGCACCAGCAGCCCGTTGTAAATCACCCCAGGTTTCTGAAAGGGCACCAATCGAACCGGCAATGAGAACAGCGTAAAGGACGAATTGGGTCAGCTCCCCCAAGGTCATTAAGCCAGCGCTAACTTGCTGCGCCCCAATCCACAGAACAAATACGATTACCCCAAAGGACATCACAATCGCCATGGCAGTCAAGATGGAGCGCATGGTGATGCGTTTTTTTGCCTCACGAAAGGCAATTTCAACTGCGGTATTAAAGCGCTGTTGCTCATGGGGCTCGCGAGTAAATGCTTGCACCGTCGTAATAGCATTTAATACTTCCCCCGCCATTGCGCTCGTGTCGGCCACTTTATCTTGGCTGGCTCGCGACATTTTGCGCACACGGCGACCCAAGGCCCATAGTGGCAACACAATCAAGGCCAATAAAACAATCATCACACCCGCCAACCAAGCGCTGGTCACCAGCATCATGGTCATGCCGCCCACCAGCATGACTAAACTGCGTAGTGCGATTGAAATACTCGAGCCAACTAAGGTTTGCACCAGAGTCGTATCGCTCGTCAGGCGTGATAGCACCTCCCCTGTTTGCAAGGTCTCAAAGTAAGTCGGGCTTTGGCGTAATATGTTTTCAAAAACGCGCTGCCGAATATCTGCTACCACCCGCTCACCCAACCACGACATCATGTAAAAGCGGCTAGCCGTCATTAGCGCTAATACGGCTGCTAGTAGAAGTAAATAAATAAACTGGCGATCAATCGCATCGCTTGTGAGACCGGTATCGACCACCCCCCGAAATGCTAATGGCACTGCCAAGGTGGCTGCTGCAGCCAAGAGTAAAAATAGACTTGCTAAGATCCACTGCGTTCGATAGCGTGCGAGAACATGGTAATCGCGAAGCCAGCCAGTAAGGCTATTGAGTTTATTTGCCATGGGTGCGAGTGTACGTGAAGCGTACTAAAGGGGTTATAAGGACACTGGAGTGCCGTAGCCGGTCAGCTCTAAATAGCCTCTGCCCACTACCTTACCCTGCTCTATCAGCTGAACTGCACCTTCGTAATAGTATCCACCCGTGCTGGCGCGTGCATCGACTTCTTGATCCTGCATTAAGGGCTGCAGAGTCCATTCCCGTCCGGCAACATGCAATGTGAAGCGTTCTGGGTAGGTGTAGAGGGATCGTGGTGAACGCCACTGCCCCAGCGGAATCCAATTGGCATTGCGATGCGTTTCGATTGACTTACCCAGTGCATCGCGCCAATCCCACTCGCTAAATAAAGTAGCACCAGCTGCATCGCGCATCCGAAAGGCCATGATGCTGCCACCATCGAGTAAATTAATACCAATCCAATCCCATCCCACTGCTCCAGGCATCATCAAGCTACTCGACCATTCATGATCAAACCAAGCAAGGCCGGTTTTATTAAAGCGCTGCTCTGCTACTCGCGCACCTTTGGATGCATTTTTCAGGGTGATTTGTGCCGATACCGCAAGCTGTGGCCTGCTGTAGTAATAACTCGCAAATTGCGCTGCGGGCCCTTTTGACGATACGCCGCCAACGCCGCGCAACACCGGGCCTTGAGACGGCTTGGCTTCTAACGTTAGGGTAAACGTATCAGCCGAAATCACCACCGAATAACTATCATTACCCTGACGCTCTAGGCGCCACCCAGATAAATGCAGGTTGGTATCGAGCGAACTAAATGCAGCCCCAGCAGGACCAGCACGGCCAGCGAGCTCGGCGTGCCGCAATTTACCCTCGCTGGGTATTGCCAGCGCCGCATGGGCAAATAATAATTGCTGGGGCGCAAAACGACTCGGGTTGTCTGCTGGGTGGCGCGTTCGACTCCGAAAGAAGGTCACCTGAAATCCAATGGCATTCTCACCCGCACCTAACCACCCTGTCATGTACCACCACTCGGTACGGTATTCCGGATGGGCGCCGTAGTCGCGGGGAAAAACCAGCGCTCGCTGTCGCACGTCAGGATAGCTTGGGGATGCAGGTCCAGCTAGAGTTGCTAGGGATGGATTCATGCCGAGGAGAATCAGGCTTTTTAGATAAACTCGGCGCGGCGTGTTGTGCATCACCAATCCTCCCGTAAGGCAAGGCCTAAACGCTTGGGATTTAAGTTGCGATTCGCGGCCCAAACTGCAGCAGCAATTCCCAATAAAACAATGCCCAAGGCCAACACCGTGAGCGCAACGATGGGAATGCTGGTGTCCATGGTCCAACCAAACGATTGGGGATTGACCCGATGAATTAATAACTGACTCATGATTAAACCGAGCGCCGTACCCCATGCGGCTGCTAGGCCGAGTAACATGCCTGATTCATAGGTCAGCCATTGGGTTCGCTCTGGCACTGACTGCCCCAGGTGCTCCATTAAGGCAAACTCCTTTTGACGCAGTAGCGCCTGCCCCGCAAACCCGGCAGCAACTGAAAAAAGGGCGACCAGCAAAGCTGCCAGCTCTAGGGCATAGGTCAAGGCAAAACTCCGATCAAAAATAGTCAGAGACAAAGCGCGTAAATTAGCCGAACTCCGAAACTCCAACTCCTTTAGCTGGGGAAACTGATTCCGTAAGGTGTCTAAAACTACAGAAGGACTGCTACCGGATTTGAGCCAAAGTGCAATGTCGGTGCGGCGCATATCTTGCGTCAAAGCCTGGTAATTTGTAATGTCAATCACAATTGCGCCGTGCTGACGGCCGTAGTCGCGAAAGACACCACCAACCCAAACTGAAATAGCCTGATTAACCGACGTGGTTGACGGCAATGCATGCACTTGCCCGGGTTTCCAGCCATACAGATCTGCCATCGCTTCTGAAACAAACACCACTGGCAAGGCAGCAGATCCGCTCGCCGTCTGCGCAACAAGATCGCCCGTTAATGGCAAAACCTCGGCAGCGCGTGCCAGCGGAACGGGTCGGGCAATGAGGGCCACTTCAGGTCGATCGGCTTGAAACACGATTTTTTGTTGCAGTGTTAATTCTAGCCGCGCGATTTCAGGAATGGCAGATATTGCATCCACTAAACGGGGATCATCGATTGATGCCTGATTGAAGTTCGACCGGCTTAAGCTGGCATACAAGTCCGCTGGCAATACTTGATCCAACCACTGCGTTACCGAGTCTCGAAAGCTAGCTACCATCACCACCATTGCTACGGTTAAAGCCAATGCCGCCACGACCCCTGCAATCAAACCTGCGGCGCTGGCCGGTGCTTGTGCCAAACGCCACACGGCAAGAATGAATGCAGGTGAATGGGATCGGGAGTCTTGTTGTGATATCCAGCGCTTTAAGCCTAGAAAACAATAACTGACCACCATGGGCGTCATGGCAATACCAGCAAACAAGACAAAGGCAATGGATAAATAGGCCGCAATCGGTAATCCATTCACTGCTGGCATCCAGGCTAACACGACACTCACCATCGCAAATACCATGGCCCAGCGACCGCGCACCATCGGCCTCAGAATGCGTTCACCAGCACCGGCACGCAACTGCTGCATCGGCGCCGAAGTCGTCGCCGCCCGAGCTGGAAAATAGCCCGCCAGAATACCGACGACTAGCGATAAAAACCAAAAGCCCAATAGCACAGCAGGATCAATATCCAGTGGCGGTACGGTGCTGGAGAAAAAGCCGGCACCCAAGTCACCACCGAGTACGCGCAGCAAAATAGCAGCCATCCCCAATCCAAAACCAATACCCAGCAGGCCCCCAATCGCACTCACTAAAGCAGCTTGAGTCAGCACAAGGGTAAATAACCAAGCGCGTCCAGCGCCGAGCACGTTTAATAGTGCAAGCTGAGCTTGCTGGCGCAAAACCGAAAAGCCGATGGTCGTAAACACTAAAAAAGCGCCGGTAAATAATGCAACTAGGGCCAGTACCGTTAAATTCACCCGATATGCACGCGATAGATTAGACATGCGGCGGTCGCGATCATCGGCGGTTACCAGCATTAGACCTAGATTGGATTTCGCTAGTGTATCGGCTAGCTGATTAAAACTCTGTCCATCCTCCAGCTGAATGTCCAAGCGACTTAAACGCCCAAGGCCGTCTAAGCGCCACTGCGCCGCTCCCAAATCCATTACAGCCAAACTCTGGCCCACAGCGCCAGGGATGAGCCCTGCTATCTGAACCGTTACGGTTTTGCCTTCAAACGACAAAGTCAAGTCATCACCGATTGCACGGTTTAAGGAATTCAAAGCCGTCGCCGATAAGAAAATGGCATTGGGATCGAAGAGCTCCAAACGCTGCCCCTCAGCTGCCGATGGCATGAGTGCTGGGCTTACTCGTCCCGCTTGAAAAATATCGAGTCCCAATACCCGAATGGATTGTGTCGTACGCTCAAATACCGGACTAATCGCCCGAATACCCAGCTCGGCCTGACGTGAAACTAAAGTGTCATAAAGCGAATCTGGAAAATCGCCCGTCGGCATGATTAATTGTGCTGAAGCTTGGCCATTAATCAGATCAAGCGCCAGCCCAAACTCATTCAGTGCGCTGCGATTCACCGTATGAATCGCTACCGCCAAACCAATACCCAAGGCAACTGTAAATCCAGCAATCAGCCAGCGGCCCGGTTGCGCTTTAAATGCCGATACCAAAAGCCAATAAAACAGCATCATCCGGTTAAAACAAATGTACGGTCAAGTCGTGCAGCTGCCTCGGCTGAATGGGTCACCATCAGCAGTGCAGCGCCTTGTGTGCGGCAGGTACTGCACAATAAATCGAGCGCTTGTTTAGCTGTCTGAGGATCGAGATTGCCGGTTGGTTCGTCTGCCAGCACTAACTGCGGTTGGTGAACCAAAGCGCGGGCAAGCGCTACGCGCTGCTGCTCGCCACCAGACAGCGTAGCCGGAAATGCATCAATGCATTGATTGAGGTCAAGCTTATTTAATAAAAAACTCGCCTGCTCGGTTGCTTGTGTCGCTGGCATACCCGCCAACAAGCAAGGCACCATGGTGTTTTGTAACACTGTGAGGTGTGGCATCAAATGAAAAGCCTGAAACACAAATCCAAAAGCAGTACGCCTTAGCGCTAGCCTTTCTGCTTCGCTCATCAAACTCAAATCTTGACCTTGGTATAAAACTCGCCCCGCATCGGGCTCGTCTAATCCCGCTAGCAGATTCAAAAGGGTCGATTTTCCGACACCCGAAGCACCCTGCAATGCAAGCTGTTCGCCGCCGGCAAGAAAGAGATTGAGGTCACGAAAAAGCCAGCGCTCAGATGACACTCGCTTAGAGAGACTGTCGGCTTGAAGTACATGGCTTGGGGACAAAATCATGAGCTGACTGTAACACCAAAAAACTACCTACATGTGCATGCGAAAGGAAGCTATTCGCCTCGAGGAAGCTGGGTATAGACCGAGCTAAACGAGTCACGACTTAAGTCAATGCATCCACCATCGGCATACACACCGGTAGGGTCACGGTAAACCATCATCTTATCAAGAATAGGGCCGGCAACGGATGAATCACGAAGTGCTGTTTGAACACATTGAGTCACCAAATGCTCATTCATAAATAGCATGCCGTTGCCATTGACTACAGTTGATTTACTCCAATAGAAAATCTCTAAGCACTTTTCTTCTAGACTGTAAGGACGATGACGATCCCATAAATTGCAGAATTTTCCTCCGCCCAAATAAATTACCCAGGATCCCTCATAGCCTTCAATATCAGAAGAATGGTCATCGGGATTTTTAAACCAAATGCGATCGCCTGGAATGTAATAGCGCATCGGCATAGGGCTTTCACGGCTGCCCCGCTCCTCTAAAAAGCGGAATAGAAAATCATCGCCCGTTAAGGCACGCTTACGCCACTGTTCCTCAACTGCATGCAAGCCAGCTTTATTTACTTTAGCTAATTCACGTACAACCGCGTAGAGCATTAAATATTCGGAGGCACGTTGACATGAAAAGGCATAGGTGTACCCACTCACGTCAGGACACAAAGCGCGCTCCAGACCCTCTGCTAAAGAAACGCCTTGCCGTAATAAAAATCCATTCTCCTTGGTGTAGACCCAGTAGGCTTGCGGACGAGTGATTGAACTGGTATCGAAGCTCAATTCCGTTCGGGAAGCTACGTCAACGGCATTGCGGCGCATTCGCAGCGCACTTTTGAACTCGCGAGTGGTTTTGAACGATATGGTTTGCGGGCTGAGTGCCATGGCCAAGATGATTTCAGCAATTATTTGGCTCTCACGATCTGGCTGACGTCCAGACAAGAAAGCTTGAATAGGGGCAGTATCAAAATTTGGGCATAAAGCCTTCAACCGATCGTTTGCGCTGAGGTGCAACCAAGACGCATCGTTAGCGATGTGAACTTCATAGTCCAGCAAATCATCAATACCCAGCAAACGCAAGCAACGTTGTGTTTGGCGCCGAATAATGATTGAGTCCGTGCACTCCCCAAGCAAAATAGCTAGGCCTGCGGATGGGGTTTTAGTCAATTAAGTTGAATCTCCACATTACGGGCTCGCTTGGATCTCGTTTTCGTAAGCAATAAGCAACTAAAGTGTGACCTGCACAATCGTTCAATTGCGCCAATACCCACTCACTCCGTAAGCCTAAACCATTTTTTTTGAAATTCACTGTTTTAGTGCACTGGTGAAGGCGAATACTTCTTTAACAGTTTGATTAATATCGATTTTTTCAAAATAAGCTGCCTTAACAATATGCCCATGCCTTGGGCTCTCCAATAGGCATTAGCATAGTAGCCATTGCAATGCCCATAGGCTGCCACTGAATGACTAAACCGCACAAGCGTATTACCAACCGCGAATTCAAGCTTTTAATTAAGCCGCAAGGGCTCGATCGTTTGAGCCGCATCACCGCGCTTAGCGAGCAAATTCGTCTCTTTTGTGCCAAAAAGAAGGTGGGGTTTTTTCATCTTGATAACGCAAGCACTGCTTTACGTAACATCTATTTTTACGACACAGCGAGCGAGCACTTTCGGCAAAACAACCTTATTTTGCGCGTGCGCGAGTCCCGCCAAAATATCTGGGTGGAAGATTGGTGCGAAGTCACACTCAAGCACCGCTCGCATGAGATTAAAGATGCCATTGCAATCGATCCCAGCCCAAAAAAAGGCCTCAAGTATCGCCTACGTTTAAAAGAGGAGATACTGCGGGGTGATAAATTAGGTAGCACGCGTACCCTGTATTCCCATAATGCCATTTTGGATGCCGTGTTACTAGACAATGTATTTGAGCGTAACTTTTCTAGTGTGAAGCAATTTTTTCCCCAACTCGAAATCGAGTCACTCGAAAAGAAGACGCCGATTCGGATTGTGGGTGGCAGTACAAACAAAATCTTAGAGGCCTGCTTGCCATTGGGTAATTTGGTTTTTGGTGATGGTGTGCAGGCCCATTGTGAAATCGCCATCTGGATGCGCAGTGTCGGTGATCCCATCGTTGGCGAGCTTGCCTTTGCCTATCGGGTTACCGATGAAAACCGTGCGCAAGTCAAAGCGCACAAGCGAGCCGATGCATTTTTTAGCGCACTGCAATTTGAACTGGAAAAATGGCTCGAAATTGGCAGTACTAAAACGGCCCTGGTATACGGCAAACCAGAATAACCAGTGCTTGTGCCAAACGCATCCCCTATCCCAATCCAAGAGAGCGCACAAGAGCCCGCTTCCTTACTGGATCTGTTTCTGCAATTTCTGATTGTGGGTGCAGTCAGCTTTGGAGGCGGCATTATTGCCTACGAACGGATCTTATTAGTTGAGAAACGCAAATGGCTCACTGCCGACCAATTTATGGCCTACCTTGCCATTAGCCAGACTATGCCTGGACTTAATTCCGTCAATCTAGCGGTTTTAACCGGGGACTACTTAAGGGGCATTAAAGGATCGGTTATTGCCTTATTAGGACTGGTGCTGCCTGGCTCTATCTTGGTTCTGTTGTTAGGCCTTATCTACACCGCACTAACTGATCATGCCATTACCGTTTTACTCTTAACCGGAATTGCTGCTGGTGCTACCGGCCTGCTTGCGGCCGTTACATACCGAATCGGTGATGATCACTGGAGAAAACCCATTTCCCTTTTACTGATTGCAACTACCTTTATTTTGATGAGTATCGTTAAGTTACAGCTGCTCGAAGTATTAGCAATTATGGTTCCCATCGGCCTTTTCATTTATCGCCCAAAGGATAAGGGCTAAATGGTATTACTTCACCTTGCGCTCACCTTTGCCGTTCTGTCTTTACTGGCAGTAGGCGGAGGCACCGCCGTCTTGCCTGAGATGCAAAGTATCTTGTTGCATCAGTTTGACTTATCGCACGACCGCTTTGTGCACATCTACAGCCTAGGCCAACTGGCACCAGGTCCCAATATGTTGATGGTCTTGGTCATTGGCTTACAAATCGCCGGGTTACTCGGTGCTGCAGTGGTTTTTTTATCCTTCTTCATTCCTTCCAGTGCTTTATGTTTATTCGTTGGGCGGCTTTGGATCAAAATAGGCGATACACTCTGGCGCCGCGCCATTCAAAATGCACTCGAGCCAATCTCAATTGGTTTAATGCTTTCAGGGGTCTACGCAGTTGGCAAAGCCGCAGCGAATACCCCAATTACTTTTGGGCTTGCGCTCATTGCCTTTGTTATCTTAGCCCGCACCAAAGTCAACCCGGTTCTCATCATTTTGGCAGCAGGGCTACTTTTTGCACTTCCACAGTTGCTTTGACCTATTCAACCTAGAAATACCCATGACCCAGCAAGCCTGCATTGAACTGAAGGACTTAAAGCTTCGTACCAGCATTGGCACTTACCAAACGGGCGATGTCGTTCCAGATGAGCATCTACTGAATTTAACCCTGTGGATTGACGCTGAACTGGTATTGATTAAAGAAGACGGTATGGCCCATGTATTTGACTATGACCCACTCGTTCAAGAGATTGATCGTTTGGCCAATGACTGCCATTATGAAACCCAAGAACGCTTAGTCAGCCGAATTATTTATGCATGCTGTATGCATAAAGAAATACAGTCACTGGACATTAGCCTGCGCAAAGGGCCAGTCCACGATAACTCAGGCTCGCTCGGGGTGCGTCTTCAGCTTGGCCAGTTAGCCCTCAATCAATTGAAACAGGGTTTGTAATGCGTAATGCTAGTTATTGGGTTTGTGACTCAAGATCCTGTAAGTTACGCACATAATCTGCTTCGCCGTACTTTAAAAAGTTTTCACGGTGACGGCGATAGTAAAGTAATCCCTCTTGAATACTTGATACTGAAGCCCCCTGCTCTTGCATCTTGTCCCACAGATTCCAGTCTTCCTGAGGATTAGCGCGATCAGCAAAACGCTTTTGGTAGCCAATTTGCTTACCCAAAGCAGTGCGATACATCATTGAACCGTGGTGCAGTCCCTGACGATCCCAATACAAATCACCTTGGTGAAGCTGGGTTTGACCGGGAACGCGCAAGGTGATCTCTGCCTTCAACTCACCGGTCACGACAATGTCGTAAGTAACAATATCGGCACCCGCATGGGCGGTGAGCAATTCAATTGAATCAGAACGTAGCCAATTATCGGCGCCTATAAAGAGCACGTACTCGGTATCGACGCGTTCAAGCATGTCTTGGAAATTGGCTACCGTACCCAAGTTGTGCGGACGCAGAATATATTCAATATCAGGATAGAGTAAAGGAAGATGACCGCAATCGTGCGCTCCATCATCCACAAACACGATGCGCTCGGGCATCACTGTTTGGGAAAGCAGCGATTCTATGCAGTGTGCTGCGAGGTGCCCGTATTGATACGAGGCAATAACAACTGTAATCATGAGCCGCATTAGAGCACGAATCCGTGACTCTTTCTTGACAGTGCTATAAATGGGTATATAAAAGGATAAATTGCTTGAGAACGTCTGTAGTTTTAGGTACTAATTGAAATAGCATACTTGACTTTTTTACTGTAAAGTTATACTTTACACTTAAAATTATCCATCAAAATGAGTACGAGCACATTACGAAAACGACCTCCAACACATCCCGGGGCTATTCTTCGCGAGGATGTTTTTCCATCGCTGCAAATCTCAGTTTCTGATTTTGCAAAGCACTTGGGCATATCGAGACAAACATTGCATGCCGTTCTGTCTGAGCGCAGCGCTATTTCGCCTGAACTTGCCTTACGATTAGGCACCTTTTTAGGAAATGGTCCTCAGCTTTGGATTGAGATGCAGTCCCGCTACGACTTATGGCAGGCTGAGCGTAAACTTAAAAATATCCTGCCACGTATACCCGCCTACAGTGATCTTTTGGCGGCATAGTTTTCAACCCATTAAATGAGCCATTTGCCCATGCCAACAGCCATTATTTTCGATACCGAAGCAACTGATAAAAACAATCCGATCATTATTGAGGCGGCATGGCTTGAGCTAAGCTCCTTCAGTCCATTTACGACCTGCAACCCATGGGTACAGCGATACAACCCCGGCAAGCCGATTAGTCTTGGAGCATTAGCGACCCACCACATTTTGGATGAAGAGTTAGTTGATTGTCCGCCAAGCACCTCCTTTACCCTTCCAGCGGATACCCAGTACATGATTGGCCACAATGTGGACTTTGATTGGGCAGCCATTGGCAATCCAGACATCAAACGCATTTGCACCTTAGCCTTGGCTCGTTCAATTTGGCCGGACCTGGATAGCCATAATCAAAGTGCCCTACTTTATTTTCTGGATCGCAAGAATGCGAAGGACATGTTAAAAAATGCCCATAGCGCATTAGCCGATGTCGGCATCTGCGCGGTTATCTTGCAGCATATTTGCCTGGCTCGCTCCATTGCAAGCATTGAAGACTTATGGCTCGCCTCTGAAAAAGCACGATCACCCAGCCTTATGCCTTTTGGTAAACACAAAGGGGTTGCCATGGCGGATGTACCTGCTGACTACAAGCGCTGGCTACTGGGCCAAGGTGATATTGACCCGTACTTACGCAAAGCCTTAGAAGCCCACTAATCGTATTGCATCACACCACTTGGAGTAGCTCTCCAGCAGCAGAGACTAAATAGGCCTCAATTGGTTTATCCATCCGAATGCGTTTCAAGCCGTTAACGTATTGCTGCAGTTGATTTTGATACAAGGCTTTTTTGCTATCGCCCTCATTAGGTAAGGTTAGTTTGTAATCCAAAATAACCAAGCGATCAGCAAACTCAATTAAGCGATCAAAACGCGTGTGGATGGTTTTACTGACTTGTTCGTCAGGCATTAATTGACTTTCAACAGCAGGGATGAGTATGTCGATTTCATTCCAAGCTTGCATCCAATTACCGTCCAGTAAATAGGGTTTCAAAGCGTCGGTTTGCAAAACGGTTTTAGCCCGAGATAAGGCTAGCGTAGCCCTGGCCTCATCAATACCAAACCAATTCATGGCTTGAGACAGATTAGGCAAATCAGCAGCAGTAGCACCGCTCTGTAGCGTGCAGCATTCCAATAAGGCATGAAAATACACCCCATCTTCCAAAATACGGGGGTCAATCTCAGGCTCTACTGGATCAAAAGCTGTGTTGGTGTTTGCAATGCCCCTTTCAATATTCGCAAGCATCAAAGCATGACTGGATTGGGCCACCTCCCAATCAAGTGCAAAGTCATCGATCGTAAATGGATTACTTGGATTACTTCGATTGGCTTGGCTAGGTGAGCCATTTTTTGCATCATTTACATCCTTAGCCATCTCCTCCGATACGACATAGCTAGGCAGCTCTGCCGACTGTATGCGGTGGTACCAGGAATTTAAATCAAGCCCACCTTCTTTACTGGAGGACGTCGCCACCCCGCTAACCCACAGCCCCTGTTTAGCGCGGGTCATTGCTACGTAAAGTACATTCCAGTTTTCATTACGGCTAATGCGCTGCTCTTCTTCCTGAATTAGTGTGCGCGGGCTCGTGATCGTATCTTTGGTAAACGCTGATAAATGGATCGGTGCAGCCTCATTTGGGGGCCAATCCAGCAGAATACCGCGGTGCTGATTCATACCGGTGGTGTGATTAGCATCGAGCAAGACCACAAATGGTGCCTCCAATCCTTTGGCGCCGTGCACCGTCATGATGCGAACCCGCTTATGACGATCCTCGTCTGACAAAGCGCTGTCTCCCTCTGGCTCAAGGGACTCTGGAACCTCACCATCCAGATCCATCTCTCCCTCATCTGGGGTTTCATCATCGTCGCCTTGGCGCATCGCCTTCACCTCAGCAATAAAACGACCTAAACTAGGATACCGTCCGCCGTCGTGATTTAAGGCAAGCTCTAAAAAAGCATCGATGTTTGCCAAGACCTGCGGCCTGAGTAAGTCATCTGCTGCAATCGCGTAGCGCATGCGGACATCATTTTCAGCATAAATTCGATCAAGCAAATCGTGCACTGGCAAGCGCTCCCCCAAAACACGCCAGTGCTCTAGGTAACTTCCTGCCGTAATCAATAAGGAATCAGTACTGGCCTGCAAGGCGTCCCACCATGATCGGTAACCCTCATTTGCAACTGCAATCGCCAGCGCCTGCATTTGGTCTTCGCTTACGCCAAAAAGAGGGCTACGCAATACCTGCGCTAGTGGCAAATCATGGCGTGGGGTCACTAGCACCGTTAAGAGAGCAATCAGGTCATCGATCTCCAGGGTATTTAATAAACCCCCCAAGCGCGAACTTTCAAAGGCCAGCCCGGCTTCGCGCATGGCCCGCTCGTATTGCGGTAAATACTGTCGGCGCTTGACCAACAACAAAAAATCATTCGGCCGCGGATCACGCCAAGCCAGCTGCCCGTTGACAAGCTCCAGCACCCGGCGCGTTTGCATCACCTCCCGAATCATCTGAGCAATGCCTTGCCCCTCATGGTAACGTTGCAATACCCCACCAGTTTCACTGGCATCGGGTAAGGGGCCTGCAAAGGCATTACCAGAACGCTCCTCAACTTCATGTGTGAGGTGTGGAATCAAGGGAATTACGTAGGCCTCACCTTGTTTGAGCGCATTCGTTTTTGGGTCAAGCGAATTTAGCGCCACCCATGCCGTGGTTTGCGGAGAGTATCGATAACTGTCTGGCAAGAGCGCACTAGTAAAGGTTTTATTAACAGCATCATTAATGCATGGCGCATTACGCCGAGTCACATCGAGCTGAATAAAGTCTGCGCCCAGCTCTGATTCCAGAAAGCCTTTTGCTGCATCAAATAAGCGCGGATCAGCCCGACGAAAACGGTAAATCGATTGCTTAGGATCGCCCACAATAAAAACACTGGGCTTACTAACATCAGTACCATAGCCCTCTAACCACGAGCGCAGAATTTGCCATTGTAGGGGGTTGGTATCCTGAAACTCATCAATCAAAATGTGCTGGTAGCGTGAATCGAGCCGAGCCTGAAGATAAGCTGCATGGCTCGAGTCCGCCATCAACTGACTAACCCCAATCTCCAGATCATCAAAATCACGCACGCGCATGGACTCTTTGCTCGCCTGCACATGAGCGAGCATTGCTGAACTTAAAGCAAACCAAGCGGTGTTCAGTTTTAAAGCAGCCGCTTCGCGCTCGCGCTGTGCATTCGCTAAAAAAGCATCTGCCCAGGCTGCTTTGTAGGCAATGTAACCGGACTCGCTAATGCCTTGATCTACTTTGTTCAGCCATTTTTTGAGATCAGGAGATACTTTTGCATTGGAACTGCGGGCTGTTTTATCTTTAGTCAAGAAGATGGCCTCCAGCGCAGCAAACAACTCACCCTGTTCTGTAATATCCAAGCCTGCCTCTTTGGCTTGGATTACTTCTTCAATCACAGCGCTGTACTGTTGTTCGGTTTGCGTACTATTAGCAAAGCAGCGCGCCAAACTACCTAAGTCGTCTAGGGTATTTGGGGCATTCCACATTTGCAGGACTGCATTGGGAGTACTGATGTCCGTGAGTATCTGCTGTAACTGCTGAATGGGTGTGGTACCCAGCTCAGTGCAGCGCGCCTCAAAGAAAGTCCACGCGCCCCGCTGCTTAAATACGCTATAGCTACCGCTTAAAAATTGCAGGGCTTCATGGGCGCCGAGCTGCTGTAGCAGCGCATCGTAATGGGGCTTTAGCTCCTCGGGCATTTCGCTCCACCAATCCGCTAAGCATTCTGCTTGCAGGCGCTTACTGTCTTCGCGCAAACTAAATCCCGGCTGAATACCAACCGATACGGGGGCAGCGCCCAAGAGTTTGCCAAACCAGCCATGAAAGGTATCAATCACAATCGCTTGGGGGCTTGCCAGTACGGTTTCATAAAGGGTACGGGCTTGCGGCACAGCGGCTTGTGCCTCTTTATCACTCAAGCCACGCTCACGAAGAGCAGTAAGCAATGCTGCATCATCGCATTTGGCAAATTGCTCTAAGAGGCCATACAAGCGCTCGCGCATTTCTTGCGCGGCCTTGCGTGTAAATGTTAAGGCCAGGATCTCATGGGGCTTAGCCCCTGCCAATAAGATGCGAACCATGCGGGCAACCAACAACCAGGTTTTACCACTGCCCGCACACGCAGAAACCATCACCGAGCGAGCTGGATCACAAGCACGTCGCTGATCAAATTGCATTGGGTTCACCACATCCCCTTTCTGCAAACGCCGCGGGACTCACAATAACGGCACACACTATCGGGTGCAAATGCATTGAGGGTTTTACGCGCCCACAATAGCTCCACATCCTCCCTGATTTGTGCCATGGATTGGGTCTGCGTATCGGCTAAATCGACAACGGCAACGGAACGCTCGGAGCTGCCGTAGCCATTTTTTAATTCGGCTTTGAGCGCGACCCACTCCGCCTCTGTAACCTGCCGCCCTTGCAGCGGCAAATTCGAATCGGCATCCGTCACTGCGCGCGCGTAGATTAATAACTGGGGGTCATCCAAAATACCATCAGCACGATCGCGCACTCTTTTTACGTTTTGGTGCTTATAGTCGAGCACGGCTGCACTTGCTGAATTGATATTGGTATCGACGCGATCAACATACCCTTCGATGCGCATCATCCGCAGTTCTCCGTCATCGGTTGTGAAGGGTAAATCAAAGCCGACCTGAGTCTCACCATCGAGGTATCGCCAACCGCTAGATTCGCGCTGCAATTGCCACTCAATCAAGCTCGGAATTTGCTTTTGCCAATCGCGCAGTATCCCCAATACGCGTTCATCACCCTCAATCAGTCTGGCAAAAATCTGCTCGGATACTTGGTTTAAACGCTGCGTCATCCACACCCGCCGCGCATCACTGCCATAGGCAATGGCAGTGATATCGGTATGCTCCTGGGTTTTAAGGGCACGGAAAAATTGATGTAATACCGTATGGATGGTTTGACCAGCCATGGATGCGTCGATGCCTTCATTAAGGCCGTTTTGCTTACGCAGCCCCAATAGACTGCGAACGTAGTAACGGTAGGGGCAGTCACGCAGAGTGCGGTACGCACTCGGACTCATGGACAAGGGTAGTGGCAATGCCTCACTCGGTGTAGCACTTGCACCATCCATGCGCTCGCTATAGCCTTCGCGTTTAACACCCCCAAGCGCGGCAGTCTCGCTTTCTGGCTTCCAGTCCGGCAAAGCCATTTGCAGGCGCTGAATCCAAGCCGCAGCCCGAATAGGCTCACCATTGCTACTTTTACTTTGCCACAGCAGATCCACTGCCGAACAACTGACTAGAAGCTGCGAGAGGTCGCGCGCTTGTTGCCTAAATTCATGTTCAATCGTCGAGCCATGTAGTAACCGATTGAGCGCTTCTGAAAAAAACAAGGGTGTCTCCGAAAATGCTGGCAACTGATTTTCATCGCAGCCCACCACAATTACGGCATCGAACTCCCGTAATCGAGTAGAGCTCAAGGGCAAGATGCTGAGATTGGCCCGCGCTTGCTTGCTACCCTCTTGATACGAAGCATCTTCAATTGCTGAGCTTAAGAGACTGATCCATTCGCTCAGTCGTAACTGGATTGGCTTGATGCTATTGGGCTGCAAGGGCATCTCTAAGGTCTGCAGTACATCCAGCAATTGCTTACCAGCAGAGTCAGCAGCCAAGGTGGTTGCCATGCCGAATACGGTGATGTCGCCTTGCAACTGCTGGTACGCCCCTCTTACATCCACGTTTTTACTGCGCCACTGAACCGCTCGGCCACGTACGAACTGCAATAACTCCAATAACAATGGATTGGCCGGCGCTTGACGAAACACAGTACCGTAGCGCACCCCTTCCATGGCGATGTAAAAGGATTCCCATCCGCAATGGGCTTGACTGGCGATCAGTCGATCTTCCAGTTCGGCAATCAAGCCGTTGCAGACTTGAGGGTCTTTTTCTAAGATGGCTGGGATATCGACAAATGGGTTTTGTAAAAACTCCAAGAGATCTGCGGCGCTAGGGCCTTCTTTGGGTGCACGGATTAGCGAGAGCCAACTGTGCAGCGCTGCTGCAGCGCGCGTCGTCGACAACTTCCAACCCGTCTCATCCCGAATCGCGAGCGATGGACCAAAGCGTGCCAAGAGTGCGCGCGTCCGGCGAGCCGCTAAACGGTCTTGGGCAACCAATGCAATGTTTTTCTTACCGGCGATGATGTGCTGCTCGACACTTTTGGCAGCCATCCAAGCCAGTTCTTCAAACCGACTGGCTGAGAGCAAACGCCACTGACCTCGATACGCGGCTTTAGCATTGTGGATCGCATCTTGTTTTGCTTGGCTTGCTTGGCTTGCTTCAGCCTCTCCTGCCGATAATGCTTCGGGCCACAAACCCACATCGCTCCAGTCGAGACGGATATCCATCACCGGCGCATGGGCTGCGTACGCATCCATAAAACGCTGCATCACAGTACGCTCACTGGCTAGTCCATCTGCGGTTTGCACCCACACAAACGGCCTTGCATGCTGTGCTTGTTTTGCAGCCCGCAGGTGTGCTGCGAGCGCCAGGTGCTTGCGCACGATCGGGTTACCCGCATCGCTGAGGTAACGCCAAAATAGTAGCAATACTTCGGCTTCTCGATCAACCACGTTGCGGGCGAGTTTCGGATAAGCCTGCTCGATGGCGCTTTCCAATAAATCAGTCAAGGATGTAAGCCATTGCTCAGGTAATGCTGTATTCGCAACGTCATCTGTTGCCATTACTGTCTGGGACAGGACTGCGTTAGATAGGGTGTCGCAGGCTTCAATAATGGCTTGCGCTAAGCCCCAGGCGCCCGCCTCACTCTCTGCTTTAAACCAGGCCCGCAATTTGGGATGCGCTTGCAGCGCCGCATGCACGGCTAACCAGCGCTCCAGCGGACTCTGCGCCTTTGAAAATAACCAACTTTGCGGTGCGGACACTAACCAATCATTTTGGCTCATCACTTCGGGCAAAAATACGTTGTGGGGCGACATATCTGCCGGGCGATGGTGTTCCAAACTGTTCCGCAAAGCCATTAAAGGTCCAGCTGTACTAAGCACCACCAGCGGCCGCTGACCCGTTTGCATGGCCACACTCCAAATGCCACTAGAGAGGGTTTGAAGCGCATCCCTGTCAGGGCTAATGGCCCAGCTCAGCGGCTGCCCATACCCTGGCGCATTACGCAAAGGGATGATCGGAGGGGCAGCAGGTATTTTCATGGGCTGTGGCATTTATGCGGTAATCTGTTGTTTTGGGCAGGAAAGCTCGCTTATTGCTAATATAAGCGTCGAGTTACTAATAAATAAGGAATTTTTCATGGGTGCCGGCATTAAATACGTCAGTGACGCTTCATTTGAACAAGATGTTCTGAAATCCGATAAGCCCGTTTTGCTTGATTTTTGGGCAGAGTGGTGCGGTCCTTGCAAAATGATTGGTCCTATTTTGGAAGATCTGTCGACCGAGTACGGCGATAAGATCCAAATTGCCAAAATGAATGTGGATGAGAACCAAGGCGTTCCAGCCCAGTTTAATATTCGTGGCATTCCTACGCTGATCCTGTTTAAAGGCGGTGCAGTGGCGGCTCAAAAAGTGGGCGCCCTCTCCAAATCCCAATTAGCTGCTTTCATTGACGGCAATATTTAATTATCCGGTGGTACAGGCTCATAGTTCGAGCCTGTCCTGACTAGCGGGTGATTTGAGGGTAAAAGCCATTTAGTTCGGCCGTACTCTTGCCAATTGCCGTTTTTAGTGTAATATCCTTCAAATGCACTACTCAGTGCTTCCCCATTTCTGGTTCTACATCCCCCCCTCCTCTTTTGTTTCTTGATTTATTACCCTGATTAATTCCAAGCTCATTTTTTGTAGCGCCCATCTCATTTAGATCTCTACTGAACGCAATATACCCCTCCCCTTTCGGCCCGCTGCCTTTGTAGCAGTCACGCCCCTCCACTTACCCACTTAGATCACTAAACACAATGCAACTCACTGAATTAAAAGTACTCCACGTATCCGCCCTACTCGAGATGGCTGCTAGCCTCGAGATTGAAAATACCCAGCGGATGCGCAAACAAGAATTAATGTTTGCGATTTTGAAAAAGCGGGCTAAATCGGGTGAATCCGTATTTGGCGATGGCGTACTCGAAGTATTACCCGACGGTTTTGGCTTTTTACGCTCGCCCGAAGCCTCGTACATGGCTTCGCCCGATGATATTTACATCTCGCCAGCGCAAATTCGCCGCTTCAATCTGCATACGGGCGACAGCGTTGAAGGTGAAGTGCGTACACCAAAAGACGGTGAGCGTTACTTTGCACTGGTTAAGGTCGATAAGATTAATGGCTTGGCGCCAGAGGCTCTGAAGAACCGCATCATGTTTGAGAACTTGACGCCCCTTCACCCTAATCGCACCATCCATTTAGAGCGCGACATTAAAGCCGAAGAGAACTTAACCGGCCGCATCATCGACATGATCTCGCCGATTGGCTTTGGTCAGCGCGGCTTAATTGTGTCTTCGCCTAAATCTGGCAAGACCGTGATGATGCAACATATAGCCCATGCCATCTCCACCAATTTCCCGGACGCCATTCTGATTGTGCTGCTCGTCGATGAGCGCCCTGAAGAGGTTACCGAAATGCAGCGCTCGGTTCGTGGCGAAGTCGTTGCCTCTACCTTTGATGAGCCCGCAGTGCGCCACGTTCAAGTCGCCGAGATGGTAATTGAAAAAGCCAAGCGCTTGGTTGAGATGAAAAAAGACGTCATCATTTTGCTCGACTCGATTACTCGCCTTGCTCGCGCTTACAACACCGTCGTGCCATCGTCTGGCAAAGTGTTGTCGGGCGGTGTCGATGCCAATGCCTTGCAGCGTCCGAAACGCTTCTTCGGTGCAGCCCGTAATATTGAAGAAGGCGGCTCCTTAACGATTTTGGCTACCGCTCTGATTGAAACGGGCAGCCGGATGGATGACCTGATTTATGAAGAATTTAAGGGCACCGGCAATATGGAAGTGCACCTCGAGCGCCGCTTAGCCGAACGCCGGGTCTATCCTGCGATTAACCTCAACAAATCCGGCACCCGCCGTGAAGAATTGCTGGTCAAGCCAGAAAATCTCCAAAAAATCTGGGTTTTACGCAAGTTATTGGCCGATATGGATGACATTGAGGCAATGAACTTCATCGTCGATAAGCTCAAATCAACCAAGAACAATGGGGAATTCTTCGACCTGATGCGCCGCGGAGGCTAGTTAACCTAGGCTAGTTATGGTGTAAACCTGGCCTTTCTTATTGATTTCATGGCATAATTTTGTTTTTGCGACACCTTGGTGTGGCTTTTTTTGATTTACCGTTGCTTTTACTTTTACCTGGGCAAGTATTTCACTTCTCTCACTGGAACTGAAACGGCTACCTGCAATAAGGACACTTATGAAACCTGGCATTCACCCCGATTACCGCGAAGTTGTTTTTGTCGATGTATCGAACAACTTTAGCTTCAAAACACGCTCAACCATTAACACCAAAGAAACCATCAAATGGGAAGACGGCAAAGAGTATCCGCTCTCCAAAATTGAGACTTCTTCGGAATCGCATCCTTTCTATACTGGCACCCAGAAGATTATGGATACCGCTGGCCGGGTTGAGAAATTCCGTCAGAAATTTGGCAGCAAAGCCGTTGCGAAGGCAGCTGGCGATGGCGCCGCTAAAACAGCTGAGAAAAAAGCGGCTGCTGCTGAAACCAAAGCCGCTGAAAAACCAGCAGCCAAAAAAGCAGCTGCCAAGAAGGCGTAATGATTTTGTGGGAGGAAGTTGCTTCTCTCCCGCAATTCCCAAAAGGCAGCTTGTGCTGCCTTTTTTCTTAGCCGCAATTTAATATTGTTCTAATGCCACTCAATCCGCATCATTCGCATGGTTAAACTCACTGCCGCAGCCACCGCATCGATTCCGCGTACCGTTATTTTTGCGCTGACGGTGATTTATGGTTTGGCAGGTTTATTTCAACGCGATCCCTGGAAAAACGAGGATGCAATCGGCTTTGGCGGTATGTGGACGCTATACCAAGGCAATCTTCAGGATTGGCTGGTCCCTCATTTGGCAGGGCGCGAAGCTGCCCTCGGTGCGCCACTGCCCTACTGGCTCGGTGGCGTGCTGATGGAATGGTTTGGACCCCTCATTGGCTTAGCGAATGCCGGCCGACTTTATTCGGCAATATGCTTCTTTGCTGCTGCGATTGCCATTTGGTATGCAACGTATCTATTAGGACGACGCCGTGAGGTGCAGCCCATGGCACTTGCGGTAGGTGGTCAACCGCAATCCAAGTCGTATGGCATGACCTTGGCCGATGGCGCCTTACTGATTTTCTTGGCCTGCGTTGGTTTAGCGCAGCGTGCCCATGAGACCACGCCGATGATGGCTCAATTAATGGGCATCAGTATTGTGCTCTATGGCACTGTGCGCGGACTCGATAAACCCTGGCAAGGGGGCGCTTGGACTGGACTGGGCATCATGGTGTTAGCACTGTCCAGCAATCTATACCTCACTAGCCTCATCATATTAGCAACGGCCAGTGCCGTCTTTATCAGCAATGCACGCTTGCGATTTCGGTGGTCCCTAAGCTCGGTTGTAATAGGCGCAGTTGGTTTTGCAATTTGGCCATTACTTTGGCTCCTATTTGATCTCACCGAAACGCAGCGCGCGACTGCATTGGATGCCTGGCTCAATGTGCCGCCAATGCAAAATCTGCCCTCTACCGAATCACTGGGATTTTTAGGCGTGAACTTCTGGCTCTATGCCTGGCCAGTCTGGCCACTTGCGCTAGTGGCGATTGTGCATTGGGCTCGCGAAAAAACTGCTGGGTCTTGGCGCGCACCGCATTTATGCATTCCGCTGGGCCTCATACTCAGCGGAATCCTCTACGTACTTCTGCGTGTTGATGCCAACGAACATGATTTGATTGTGTTGATTCCGCCCATGGCGATTCTGGCTATTTTTAGCTTGCCGATTCTGAAACGCAATCTCATAAGCTTTATTGATTGGTTGGCGATGTTGAGCTTTACCCTGATTGGTTTAGCCATTTGGGTCATTTGGCTTGCTAAGATTACTGGCTTCCCAGCCAGCACGGCTGCTAATGTGGCACGCTTCATACCGGGCTATCAGGCCCAATTTAGCCTCACTGCCTTTGTGATTGCAGTCGGCATTACCGGTCTATGGATTGCCGTCATTCGCTGGCGTACTTCGCGTGCACCGAAGGTTATTTGGCGTTGCCTAATTATTTCTGCGTCTGGAACTGTGTTGATGTGGGTGCTGCTGATGACCCTATGGTTGCCCACCATTAATTACGCCAAGACTTATCGCTTCGTGGCTGAACGGCTGGAGCAGGCGGCACCTAAAGATGCGCGTTGCATTGATACCAGCAATCTAGGCGCTTCTCAGCTAGCCTCCTTCAGTTACTTTACAAAACTGCCCTTGCGGGATGATGCTGACTGTCCTTATGTATTGACACACAGCCAGCTAGAAGCAAAGGCTTATGCTAGCCTCAATCAAAAAACAATCACCTTGCTATGGGAAGATCGGCGCGCAGCCGACCGTGCTGAGCGTTTGCGGCTATACCGTGTTACGCCTGAGTAGATTTCCCGGAATACATATATTTGGAAGCCCTGTTCGCATCCCTTTGAGTAGGGGCACTACATTTCTGAGGGCGCTTTTTACGATGGCACAGTAAAATAAGCACTTGAAGAATTTAAACAGCACAGCAAATGCATTTTTGCTGGCCAAAAAATCCCCATGCTCTTAAGACTCTCCCGCTTAAGCGAGGATATTCCTGCATTGCTCAAGTTAGCTGGTCCACTACTAGTCGGTCAGCTGGCTGTCATTGCTTTTGGTGTACTGGATACCGCAATGACTGCGCGTTATTCCGCTGATGATTTAGCCGCACTGGCGATGGCATCGGCAATTTTCATCAGCGTGTATGTTGGATTAACTGGTGTGGTTTCAGCCTTAGCCCCTATTGCCGGTCAACTGTTTGGCGCTAAGCGTTACGATGAAATTGGCGAGGAGGTACGCCAGGCCCTTTGGCTGGCAGTACTACTCAGCATCTTGGGTGCACTGGTTTTATGGAATGCCGATTTGATTTTGGACATTTCACAAGTGAATCCTGAGATTCATGCAAAAGCCAGCTTGTATATGCACATATTGGTGCTGGGCTTACCAGCGAGCATGGCAATGCGTGTCCTCATTGCCCTGCATAACGCAGTTTCGAAGCCAACCATTATTACGATCGTACAGCTAGTTGGCTTGGCCGCTAAATTCCCGCTGAACTACCTATTTATCTATGGCGCTTTTGGCATCGAAGGCATGGGCGGTCCGGGCTGCGCAGTAGCAACGGTGATTATAAATTGGCTCTGGCTACTCATTACCTTATGGATTGTATTATCGGGTCGCTTTTATAAACCATTCGCCCTCTTTACTCGGTTTAGCAGGCCCGATTTTCAACGCATCGGTGTCATGCTAAGGCTAGGTATGCCCATTGGGTTTAGTTACTTAATTGAAGTGACCTCATTTACCTTTATGTCCCTCTTTATCGCCCGGCTTGGCACAGAAGCCCTGGCTGGTCATCAAATTGTGGCCAATATTGGTACAGTAATCTACATGGTGCCCTTATCCATTTCGATTGCCACCATGACTTTAGTCTCACAATCCATTGGCGCAAACAAGCAATCAAGAGCCGAGCAAATTGGCTGGTCTTCGGTCTTTTTCACGACGACCTTGTGTGCCGTAATTGGGCTCACTGCCTGGTTTTTTAGAACGGAGCTACTCAACCTATATGACCCGCCGGATGAAGTAAAGCAGTTTGCCATTCCACTCTTTTTATTCATTGCCTTCTATCAAATATTTGATGCCTTACAGGTGAGTGCTGCATTTATTCTACGAGCCTATCGCATTGCATTTTGGCCCATGCTTATCTATGCAGTATCGCTCTGGGGGGTTGGTCTTGGTGGTGGGTATATGCTGGGATTTAATATCACTGGCAATGTTCCACAAGCCCTGCAAGGAGCCAGTGGATTTTGGGCTGCAAATAGCATTAGCTTAGGGGTTGCTGCTGTATTTCTTTTATATCTTTTCAAACGCACTGCAGTGCGCTTCCAGAAAACCCATCCGGCCCTTACGGTTTAGTCTCGCCCGGTGTTATCGGCCCATGGCTAGTAAAGCTATTCCAAAATGGTGCAGACTTCGTAAAAATGTCATTAATTCACAGTAAAGTGATTTCATGAAAAAGTTACTCATTGCCCTCTTTACAAGAATGAGGGCTGAAGCTACCCCAACTAGTAAAGAACCGGAGCAGACTCCGAAGGAAGATACTTCAACTGAGGTGCGTGCGCCCATGCCAGAGCAAGTGACTGCCTTGCCATCTGAGCAATTTACCTACTCACCGGAGGCACTGCAAACCCATTTTTTTCAGATCAATGGCAGCACCCGCAGAATAGCTTATTCCATATCCGGTAACCCAGAAGCAAAACATATCCTGCTGTGCCTACCTGGCTTACTCGAAACCAAAGATTCATTTGCCCATGTGCATGCGCATTTTCTGCCCATTAAAGAATGCAATGTAATTAGCGTTGATTTTTCAGGCAGGGGTCAATCCGACTCGATTGACAGTCAGGATGATTACAAAATGTCCTTGTATTTAAACGATGTAACGCAATTCATGAGCGAGAACGTAATAGGCACCTCAGGCATTCAGAAAAAAGTAACCATTTTAGGCACGAGTATGGGCGGCGTACTCGCAATGTATTTAACGCAGCGAATGAGTAAGCCGATTGATGGCATTATTTTAAATGACATCGCCCTAACAGTAAATTGGACCGCACTGTATTCCCTGTACAAGTCCATGAAGAATCAAACCGGCTTTAGAGGGCTTCGCGAACTTGCGAAGGAGTTGCGCGTAGACGAACACGTTATTTCAGATGTGCAACAGCCGGGTCACTTTGATTTGCCATACAAAGCTGACGTGTGGGGCATGAACTTCCATGAAGCCTTGGATGGGTATAAAGGAAAAATAGCGCTCATCTATGGCGACAAGTCGACCATTTGTACAAAGCAACGCGTTCAGGAGGCCAAAGCACAAATTCCGCGCTTAGCAACATTGGCGGTGGCGGGAGCTGGGCATCCTGCTCCGCTTAATGAAGCGGTGTGTGACTTTATTCAAAAACAAATGAATCTTTGAAGCTATTTGTATAAATTTAGAAAGTTATCTGGGCTATTTACTTCCTTGACTTCGAGCTCACCAAAAATAAACGTTTCCGAGCTAACCCATTTCCATTGCAAGTCCTGAAACACATCTTGGTATGGGCCAGAAAATTTCTGTGATATTCCATAAAAAATATCACTAAGCTCCTGCTCAAGTGCCTCTGGCACAGTTTCAGAGAAGTAAATCACTTTTTGACCATGGTACGTTTTACTGATGATTCCCCCTTTGATATCGGCTATGCATATGCCCGTATCGGGGTTGTAATTCTTCATAAAAGTAGGCTTGTGTGTTGTTAGCACAGAGCCTAACTTCCATACTAAGCCGCACTTGATTTCCATATTATCTGTCTGAAATATGTCTCTCGTCACAATTGAGCCCATTTCCAGAGGAATGATTTGATACTGCATAAGCGGCACCTCGGCAGTAAAGGTTAAGACACTTAGCTTGGCATGCATTTATGACAACTTGATGAACTCAATATGACCAATTGTCATATTGAGTTGATACATTCAGTCATCCTTACTACCCCTAGGCATTCAATGCATTAAGCCATTGCGAATGAAAAATGCAAGATTATCCTTAATTCAAAGCAGGATGGAATGAAGCACTTCAGCCTAAGAGAGTGGGGCACTGCCATCTTATTGCTAATTGCCTGTAAGTCTACAATGGCAACGGGCAATCCGCATGAACTCGATATAAATATTCAGCGAACAGGTGCACGCTTTCAGGTTCAGGTTCAGTTTACTGCCCCAGTTAATGCTTGCCAGGCCTTCGCCTTTTTGACAAACTATGAGGAAGCGAAAAGTATTCCTGGAATAAAGTCCTCCAAAGTACTTAGCCGAGAAAGTAATAAAGTCTTGGTGGAACGCATCGCAACAGAACGTATCTTGCTAATACCCATCTATCTGCACTCGACCCTTGAATTTACAGAAGTATCGCCATTGCAACTCGATTTTACCCAGCTAAAAGGCGATGCAAAATCATATAGTGGTAGCTGGATTATTACCCCCGATAAGCGTGGGGTTCGCTTTACGCACCATGCTGCATTTGAACTCGATACAGCCATCCCCCTATTTATAGTGCAATACTTTTTAGAGAACAGCGCAGCTAAACGATTTGAAATCATGGCGGAGCAAGTTGCACAAATTCAAGTGGCAACGAATTCCCCTTGCAAAACGAACTCGCAATGAGGTTGTAGCAAAAAAAATCCCAGCACTAGGCTGGGATAAATAAAACGAAGGAGATACCAAAACAACTTTCATCTTACTTACCTGAAGTGACAGACTGATGACAATTCAGGGAAATACGATTGAAGTCAATCTACTTATTTATTCTTCTTTATTTTCTTTTTATCGCCATCGGAGTACACGCACCAAAAACGGAGTGCATCCAATACTTTTTCTAAGTCCTTCAAGGAAAGCTTCTTAAGATCCGATAGAGAAATATTGCCTGAATCTTTAATCATCTCAATGAGATCATCTGAGCTAAATTTAGCCATAATCGTGACACCTAGCGTTATAAAACTTTACTTTACCAAACGATTATGACAGTCGACACTTTTTGGGTAGGGACGCTTATTTTTCTAAAGCACCTAGCTGATCAAAGGTAAAAACAATCTCGCTATCTGCCCGTAGTAAACGTTTATTTTTATCAGCGTAATCCACCCGCAACAGTAAATTACGTATTAAATTGAGGCGTGCCTGTTTTTTATTATTGGCTCGCACGATAGTCCAGGGCGACTCCACCGTACTCGTTTTCAGAAGCATGGCATTGCGATAAGTGCTGTAGGCAGCCCATTTCTTCTGGGCCTGCTGATCGATTGGGCTGATCTTCCACTGCTTCAGAGGGTCTTCCTTACGCGATTCCAGCCGCAGCTTTTGCTCTGACTTTGAAATATCCAAGTAGTACTTTAATACCGTGATGCCTGAATCAATCAGGATCGACTCCATTGGATTGACTGATGCCATAAAAGTAGCGTACTGCGCCTTAGTACAAAATTGCATTACCATCTCAACGCCAGCTCGGTTGTACCAGCTCCGGTTAAAGAGCACGATTTCACCTTTTTTGGGTAGCTGCTCTATGTAGCGCTGAAAATACCACTGCTCATTTTCTACGTCGGAGGGCTTACCTAATGCAACCACCCGAGTCTCGCGTGGACTAAGGTGCTCGGTAATAGCCTTGATCGTACCGTCTTTGCCGGCCGTATCGCGACCCTCCAAAATGATAAGTATCTGATCCCCATTGGCTATCAGACTTTTTTGTAACTTAACCAGCTCAATCTGCAGGAGCCTGAGCTCCCCATCATAATTACTGGGGCTTGGCCCCAGTTTGATTTTGGGCATTAAATGCTGGGTTTGGTATCGGAAGGTGAACTAACTGCTGGTGCAGTCGCTTTTGTTGCCACTTTTTTTACGCTTACTCTTTTTGTAACCGCTTTTTTAGCTACTGCTTTTTTAGCAGCTGGCTTTTTGGCGGCAGACTTCTTTGCGACCGGTTTCTTAGCAACTACTTTTCTTGCGACTGCTTTTTTAGCCGCTGGTTTTTTAGTGGCTACTTTTTTAGCCGCTTTTTTCTGTTTGATAGCCTCTTTTTTTGCATCATTAGCTGCCTTAGATGCCCTCGCCTTTTCAAGCTTCTTCAGCACCGATGCCTTAGTGGCATCCAGTTTATCCAATTGTTTGGTTAACTTCTTAATCGTTTTGGTGGTGCTCATTAAAAATGCTCCTATGATTAGGTGTTTTTTTCACTATAAATCAATGGTATGCGGATTTAATTCGAATTTCAAGGAATTGTGACAGTTTTAAGTCACATTTTTTACTTTTTTATTGGTTTTTTTAATGGCGTTGCCTTAAAAATGGAATCCCATTCCGGTGGCAGAACGATTGGAATGGTCAAGCAATCCCACTAAAGGCTTTGCCAAATGCATTCTTATATCGTTTTACTTGAGATTATGATGTTCGCATGACATTTAAATCACTTCTTTTAGGCGCTGCTGTCACCCTGCTATCTACTCTATCCCAGGCTCAGGCAAGCACCATTGCGGTTGCAGCCAATATGAAGGATGCATTTATCGCCATTCAGAATGAATTCAAGATCAATAACAAGGCAGATTTTCGGGTCGTGTATGGGTCCTCCGGCAATATCAGCGCGCAGATTTTAAATGGTGCGCCTTTTTCGCTATTTATCTCCGCTGATGAAAGCTACCCCCTTGAGCTTGCTAGGCGCAAAATGACCGTTGACGAAGGTAAAGTCTATGCGATTGGCAAGATTGCGATGCTCAGTAAAACATCGAAGGGTATTTCCCTTGGAAACAGCAAAGAGGACCTCACAAAAGCCCTGAAGAGCGCCAATAAGATTGCGATTGCAAAACCAGAACTATCGCCCTATGGCAAAGCCTCAATGGATTACCTTAAATCAGAAGGGGTGTGGGATTTGGCCAAAGACAAATTAGTCTATGGCGATAACATCAGCATTACAACCATGTATGTCGCCACAGGTGCAGCTGATATTGGCTTTACTGCCCTATCGATGGCCCTTTCCCCCGAGATTGCCAAAGAAACCCAATACCGCGTCTTAAATCCCGCGCTCTACAATCCCATTCAACAGCGCATGGTCCTGATGAAAAACCCACCACCGAATGCAGTTGCGCTCTATCAATTTATTCAATCACCCAAAGCACAGGCGATCTTACGATCCTTTGGCTATCAAATTCCGTAAGCTACTTAAAATTGGATACTAGCGATATGGCGTTACTCTGTCGGCCTTGATGACGTATGCGCTAGTACCCGCTTCCGAGAAAGTTCGCTCTTCGCCTAGTACTCCCTCTACCCAAATCGCATCCATGGTTCGAGTTCGGGTGCCTTTGGGAGGAACAATCAAAATAATTTGATTGGCAGGCGGTGGTGGCGAGTGAACGCAAGCGCCAAAGTAGGGCACAATTAAAAAATCACTGCTTTGCATGCGCTCCGCATCTAATGGCACAACATACCCCGGAATCCGTACTTTTTTTCCAATCATGCTTTTAACAATCGGTGCCGTATCCCAGGTTTTTTTTAGCTTTGCGTAAGCCTGCTCTGCCTTTGGATCGCCATCCTCCGCATTTGCAAAGCGGCGCATCCGCGCTAACTCAAGAATAACTTGCTTGCGCCAGCCGTCGGGAATCAACTCTTCCCAGTCAATTTCTTTATAGGCAGTTGCTAAAGCGCGCAAGGGGTATGCCAAACCAGCAGATAAACCTGCGATCAATAAAAGGCATCGGCGTAAAAAGAGTCGTTTCATGGTGATGGTGGGTTTAATCCATCATGCAACGCCATTTTGTAGGCCTTTGCTGCTGGAATAGTTGCAAATAATAAAACCGTACACAAAACAATCAGTAGCGATATCAAGTCAGCTGCATTAGGAAAGCCAATAGACGATACCACGCCCCACTCGGTTCGGAGTTGATCGGCATAGATTGCAATGAGGGCTTGTAAAAGTCCCCAGCCGGCCAGAATACCGATGATGCAAACTAAGAAAGCCTCTGCCAAAATAAAAAAGAGAATCTGCGGTGGCTTGGCACCGATCGCACGCAAAATTGCTAACTCACGGCGACGGTTATCCAGAGCAATTAACAAAGTTGCTGTAATACCAAGAATAGTGGTGAGTAAAACCCCATACGCAATCAGGATAAGGGCGTTTTCTGCCACTTCCATGGTCGACCATAAATCATCCAGAGCGACCCCTGGCATTACAGCCATGAGGTTGGCATTTTTTAAATCATCAATTTGGCGGCGCACTGAAAAAATACTAGCCCGGCTTTTTAGTCCAATAAAAAACGCATTGACCCGTGAATTGGGGTCCAGTTTGGCAAACTGCAATTGCCCGCCATCCTGGATGTCATGAAGCGCATCAAATGCTTCGGTTGAGATGTACAAAGCCTGATCAATCGGCGTGCCAGTTGCTGCCAAAATACCTACCACCTTAAAGGGTGAGTCGCTATGGTCTTTCTTGGGCCCACTCCCGGATCCATGGGCAATTGCGATTTGATCGGAGAGCGTAAGGCTCAGGCTTTTTGCTACTCGCGATCCAAGAACAACATCAAACGATGTTGGGTCAGTCAGCGCTCTTCCCGTTTGAATGACTAAGGGGCGACCCTGTGCCTTCACCCGTTCAAAAAAAGCAGTGCTGGTTCCCACAACTGGGTAGTTCCGGTAACTGTCGCCGAGCTGAATCGGCACAATCCAATCCACTTGAGAAATCCCCGTAATGTCTTTTTCAAGGCTAGCTGGTACCGTATTACTCGGCTTACCCAGGTGAAACACGCTATACAAAATCAATTCGGCAGGACTTCCTTTTGACCCCAGCACTAAATCCACGCCACTAATCGCATTGGAAAAGCTGGTTTTGGCATCTTCACGAATCTTTAATACGCCCAGCAGAATAGCGACCGAGATAGCGGTCGATAAAACCATAATCAGGAGCGCGCCTTTTCGAGCCAGGGCGCTTTGAACGGCTAGGCGAAGCCAGATCATGCTTGACTCACATCAGCAAACTGCAATTGCCGATCAAAATGCGAACACAGCCGCAAATCGTGGCTCACCATGAGTAAAGCAGTCTGCTGCTCTTTTGCCAGCGCAAAAAATAAGTTGAGTAACTGCGTTTGATTACCCTCATCCAGCGATGATGTTGGTTCATCTGCAATGACGATAGATGGACTACCCATAAATGCACGGGCGGCAGCAACCCGCTGCTGCTGTCCAATCGACAGCAAATGCGCAGGCTGGCGCTCCAAATCCTGCGCTAAGCCAAGGTGATTCATGTAATAGCGCAATGCGTCATCCAAACTACCGAATTGAGCTAGCGCTGCTGTTTTGCGTTTGGCAAATAAGTGAGCCGGTAACAATATGTTGTCACGCACACTCAAGTAAGGCAGTAAATTAAATTGCTGAAAAATAAAGCCCATTTGTTCGCCGCGTAACTGATCTGTAGCAGTTTGGCTTAAGGCTTGTATCCGGCGATCCAAAACCCAGATTTCCCCTGCGCTAGGCTTTACTACTCCAGCCAATAAATTAAGCAAGGTACTTTTCCCGCAACCACTAGGCCCTGTAATCAGAAACTTCTCGCCTGGGTAGAGCTCAAACGAGACATTGGTGTACAGGGGCTTTTGCTTGGGCCATGCAAACGATAAATCCACTACCCGTATGGCAGCTGCAGATTGCAATGAGCTCAATTCAAGGTAACCGTGCTGAATTTTGCGGTAGCCATACTCGACTTTTGGCCGCTAGGGCCGACAAACTCGACTCGCACTTCTTTTAAGTGTTTCGTGTCTTTAAAAAGAAGGATGGTCATTTGCTTGAGGGCTGCAGGTTTTGCACAGGTAAATTCCAATTGGTAATGTAGATCAGCGTGTTTATTTGCAGCATCACGCACAATTTTATTTTCCAAAATAGTGGGCTTGCACTCTGCTTCTACATTCATACTGAAAAGGGTAGCAGGATTGAGTAAACGCTGGTTTAAAGCAGCAATAGCATCATTTTCTGCCTGGGTTTTGGGTAGACGCTCAAAGCCAAGTAGAGCCTGCAGCGGAGAAGTAAATCGGCTGATTACGCGATTTTTCTCAAGCGTAATTTCTAAATTACCTTTGCCGTGCTCATGCGCATGGCTGTGCTTTTGCTGCGCAAGGGCAGATAAACTTACCGCTCCCAGAGCAAAAATAATGCAACAAAAGTGGGCTAGTTGACGAATAATCGACATAAAAAATGAAGTAAAAGTGCCCGTTAACGTAGTGGTCTAAAACTAGGTACTTGGTTGCCTTTGGCATACATGCATTGCTGATACGCAATGTTGTATTGGGTTTGTGCTTGGTCTTCTTTATTGGACGCCCCCATTGCACCCATTGCAGAGCCGCCTAAGAGACCAATGCCTGCTCCCGTTCCAATGTTTTGACTACTCCCCCCTTGTATGACCGCCCCCGCAGCAGCGCCAATCGCGGCGCCGATCAAAGCACTTTTGGCGCCTTGTTTAAGCGCAGCATTGGACGTATCTTCTACCGCCTTAGCAGCGAAGGTCCTGCACTCTTGGTCTTCTTTTTGGAAAACATCAAATGGCTTACCCTCCCGCGGCATAACCGTAACAGTGGGCCCCGTTGGCGCAGAGGCGCAGGCTGCTAAGGTCAGTATGAGGGCAAACGGAACAAGAAAACGGGTCATAGTAGGTCTTTCAAATAAAACGGAGGAATGTTAGCTAATTAGTACGCGTAGGATTGGAAGGTTTTTGTTGGCTTTGCGTCTGGGGTGGCGGCACTGCAGACTGAATCTGCCACCCTTCAGCGCAGGCCCCTACGTACGGAAAGTACTGCAGCGTCGATGCACAAAAATACCAAACTGGGGGCTGGGGTTGCGCTGCCAACACAATCGGCTCAACTGGAACCGCTTGCACAAACACGGCAGGCGGTGGGTTAAACGCATATGGATACCCCCACCCAGTAGCCCATCCTGTATTCCACGCATTTCCCCAAGCGCCATATCCATAAGGACCACCATTCCAGTAGCCTTGCCTAAACCCTGGCCCATAGGGCACTCCGTAACCGGTCCCATAGGCAATCGGACGATAGCCATTGCCGCCTGACACGCCCACTGCCACATTCCAGTTGCCAGCACTCGCAGGCGCCGTCAATACGAGCAAGGAGGCAGCAAAGCAGGCGCAAAGCAAACGAATGGCCCAGACTCTGAAGGCGAAGGTCGATGCAGGGTGTTTACGCACTCGTGTCAGCATTAACTACTCCCAGTAATGGCGATCGGGTGGCATGGAGCCATGGATGAAAATTGCATCACTCAATGTAGCATTTCTACTATAACAACGCAGTACCCGCATAGAAGATGACAGATTCGTAAGGTAATGTCAGTTTTAATGCCCTAATCAATCTTAATGCCCGCCTTTTGAATCAACTTAGACCACTTACTGGACTCATCTCGAATGAGTTTACTGAGCTCACGCGGACTACCTGGATTGGGCTCTAAGCCACTTATTAACAATTTTTGCTTGACCTCTGGTTTTGAGAGGGCATCGATCGTCATGCGATTAAGCTGTTGCTGTATCTCTACCGGTAAGCCAGCCGGGGCCATCAGTGAGAACCAAGAGACTGCCTCAAAATTGGCCAAGCCCTGCTCTGCCAGCGTCGGAATATCCGGTGCAGCCGGCGATCGTTTTAAGGTAGTCACCCCTAAAGCAATGATTTCTTGCTGCTGAATTAAAGGCAATGCCGATGAGAGGTTATCAAAGAGCATCGAAATGCGGCCACCTAATAAATCGGGGATGGATTGAGCGCGGCCTTTATACGGTATATGCCGAATCTGCACACCCGCCATCTCATTAAATAGTTCACCCGACATGTGCAGGGAGGTGCCGACACCCGAGGATCCAAACGTCAATTGATTGGGTTTGGATTTTGCGAGCGCAATTAATTCACGTAAGGAGTTCACGCCAAGCTGCTTATTGACAACAAGCACATTCGGGGTGCTAGCTAAAAAACTGATGGGTGTGAAATCAGCAATCGGATCAAACGGCATCTTGTTATACAGAGCTCCGTTGATCGCATGAATGCCGACGGTACCAATCAAGAGCGTATACCCATCTGGACTACTTTTGGCTACGAGTTCAGCGCCAATATTGCCGCCCACGCCAGGGCGATTTTCAACCAGCACTGGTACGCTGAGGCTATTTTGCCAACTCTCGGCCAATATGCGCGCCAGAATATCGGGCGCACCGCCCGCCGGAAAGGTCACCACAATTCGGATCGCTTGCTTGGGCCAAGCGGCGGTTTTACTGGGACCAGTTTGCGCACTCGCATAGGCTGTTAGCACTAGCAAGGCACACGCAAGCAGTAATTTAGGAAAGAGCAAGAACCGCAATCGCAACGACTGCATTATTAAAAGCCGATATGTTGGCGCAGCCAATGGAAGCCATCGTAAGTCACCGGATCATCGGCACAAGGGCCGATGCCACACTCAAGCAAGGTTGAGATGACGTTTCCGAATACCAGCAAGATAAACCAAATCACCAGTAATCGAGCGAACCACGCATGATTACGTACACCCTGGCTAGGCAACATCAGCAAAATGGCTTGGGCTGCAATTAAGCTAAGAAAGCCGAGAAAAGCCCAGGTATAAAAATGAAGCTCTAGAAAGGTATTACCAAATCCCGCATCGCCAGGCATGATGTGCAACAGAATTTGCCGCAAGGACACCATCATGCCAATGACACCACCCAAAAACCCCCAACCATAATGGGCATTATGAGCACCAAAACGAATGTTCATGATGAGCGCGATACCAATCAAAACATAAGCAAGCCGCTGCAATAAACAGAGCGGACATGGGAGCTCGCCAAAATAGAATTGATCGAAAAAAGCGTAACTGAGTGAGCCATTAACAGCAAGTAAGGCCAGTAAATTGCCAAGGCCTGCAATAGAGAAAGAGCTTGCTCGCATTAGAGGCTAATATTTAAATGGGTCGTCGCATGAAAGCGAAACCACACCAGCAGAATGAGTACCGTCAGGCCCAGAAACCCAAAAGCCAAGAGACGTCGCTCGTACCAAACGCAGAGGGTTGCAATCAAGGCAGTGAGAAAAGGGAGAAACATATACATGCGCCTATTCTAGCTCACGGGTGTGCCGCCAAAATGACACACCGCAGAGGGAAATAGCGTATAAATGCAAGTAACTGAGTCGAAAGAGTGAGACCAAAGCGCATGGCAGCAAATCAATACCGATATGATCCCCATCACGACATTGCATTAAATGTACTCGGGGAGCCTATAGTTCCTTGTTCATTTGATCCCTTAACGGGGTTTTTTCGGGACGGCTGCTGCAAAACCGATGAACAGGATTTAGGTAGTCATCTAGTCTGCGCAATTATGACGAAAGAATTTCTGGTCTTTAGCCTAGAACGGGGCAATGATTTAATCACACCAAGACCCGAATGGCAGTTTCCGGGATTGGTGCCGGGAGATCAATGGTGCCTGTGCCTCAATCGCTGGAAAGAAGCCCTGGAGGCGCAATGTGCGCCATACATCCAACTTGAGAGCACGAACATTAAAGCCCTAGAGCAAATTGATTTAGATACCCTAAAGCAATTTGCCACTAAAGACAGCTTGATCTAAACAATCTGGGTCTTAAGCAAAGGCAGGCCGGCAACCTCACCCACTAAAACATCGCCTTTTTTAATCGGACCAACGCCGGCTGGTGTTCCTGAAAAAATTAAGTCCCCCGGTTGTAATGTAAATAAGGTGGATAAATAAGCAATGGTATCGGGCACATTCCAAATCAATTGATTGAGATCACCCTCTTGACGCACTTCACCATTAACCAATAGTCGAACACGGCCCATAGCAGGGTGGCCACATTGTGCTACCGGAACTAAGGCCGAACAGGGGGCAGATTGATCAAATGCTTTGCCGGTATCCCAGGGACGCCCCATCTTCTTTGCCTCTCCCTGCAAATCACGCCGCGTCATATCCAGACCAACGCCATAACCATACACATGCTCTAGAGCTTGATCGGCTGTAATGTTAGCCCCGCCTTTACCAATGGCAACGACCATCTCAATTTCGTGGTGCACATCGTTGGAGAGGCTGGGATATTGCATATCAGCACCGTCAGTCACAATTGCGCTGGCTGGTTTCATAAAAAAGAATGGGGGCTCGCGATCCGGGTCGTGGCCCATTTCACGGGCATGATCAGCATAGTTTCGGCCAACACAGAAAATTCGGTTTACAGCAAAGCGTCGCGCGTCGCCCTCCACGGCCAGGGATGGTAAGGTAACTGGCTCAATGACGTATTGGGTGCTCATGAAAAACCTTTCTGTATCAATCTTATTGATCTGGATGGTGCGGGGCATCGCGATGCCGAATTTTTAAAAACAGAATACTGCACGACAACACAAAGGTGATGGCATTGGCCGCAATAATAGGCCACTGATTTAACAGGATGCCGTACACCAGCCACAGAAAAACACCGATGGTAAAAAAGCTATACATCGCCAAGGATATCCCCGATAGATTGCGGGTACGCCAAGAGCGCCACGCTTGCGGCAAGAATGCCAAGGTGGTCAGGACTGCGGCAATCGTACCGATCGTATTTGTTAGATCCATTAATCGATTGTATTGGACCAAACAAATACCTTAAGCAACTAGGCGCCGAGCTGATCTGCTAATTGGTTAAAGTCCTTTGCGTGGAAGGTGGTCCAAGCTTCGCGATCTAAATCCGCATTGGCTTGCTTGGGACCAAATTCCGCTGGGCGTTCTATAAACGCAGTGTGCAAACCGAGTTTGTGGGCTGCTGCCAAATCATCTTTATGGGATGCAACCAACATGGTTTGCTCTGGCGCCAAATCAAATGTTTGACCTACGCCTAAATAAGTTTCGGGATCCGGCTTGTAATGCCGAAACACTTCGGCCGACAGAATTAAATCCCAAGGTAAGCCAGCATTTTTTGCCATATCAGCCAACAAACCTAAATTGCCATTCGATAAGGTCACAATTGTGAACTTACGCTTCAGTCGGGTTAGTCCCGATACACTATCAGGCCAGCCTGCAAGGCGATGCCATACTAAATTGAGATCGCGCTTTTGCTCCTCACTGAGCGAGGTTATCCCAAAATCCACCAGGACCTGGTCCAAGATCATGCGATGCAAGTCATCAATTTTCGTCCATGGAAGCTCCCCAGAACGAACGCGTGCCATCGCTGGGCGATAGCCATTGCGCCAAGCGCTGGCAAAATCAACTGGGTCAACTGGAAGGCCTAAGGCGCTGACTTCGCGCACAATCGATCCATGCCAATCGACTACCGTACCAAAGACATCAAATGCCAGCACCTTCACTTGGCTGGCGGGGGATAGCGTATTCAATGAAATGTTCCTTAGCGGTCTGCTCGTTTGGGTGTTTTGATTTTAGCTACTTTCGGGACCGTGCGGTCACGGCCTGATAACCCATCTGCTTTGCAGCCAAAGCCTGTAAGGATTGAATGAACTTTTGGATCGGTTTGCTCGCATGGACTTTAGTGGACATCGCCAAATAGAAAGTCTCTACTTCCAGGGGTACAAAACCCAAACGAAATTGCGCTGCGATGTACTTGAGGCCCAGTGCCGCATCAGCCGTACCAGCCACGATGGCAGTAGCCACAGCGGTGTGCGTAAATTCTTCATGGCGATATCCCCGAATCCGATCACTCCCAATGCCTTCCTTTTTCATCAAGGTATCGAGCAGTAAGCGGGTTCCCGCCCCCTTTTGTCGGTTGATAAAACGCACCTCGGGCCTAGCTAAATCCGTCAGTTTTTTTATTCGCAGGGGATTACCGGTCGCCACCATCAGCCCTTGCGTACGTCGCATCACTGGATAGGCCATCATGCCTGCGTTTTTTAAATGTGCCTGAACTTGCAACAATCTATCTTGATCAGGCAAATGAAAACCAGCAATATCAGCATCACCGCCAAGTAAGCGCTCGAGCGCCTGGCCCGATCCCATGGTTTGATAATCAATATGAGCGAGTCCATCGATGACCTGCTCAATTAATGGATCGCTACTGCTACAACAAACCCAGCGCACTGGCCGAGCATTAATCCAAGATGAGAGTTCATGGGATAGTCGCCTCACCTCATCTTGACTCACCCGATCAAAGCGACGTTCCATTTCAGCAACGGAATTCAAAAAGGATTCTGCTACTGGACTGAGTTTAGAGCCATGGCCTTTGGTACTGAGCAACATGGGGGCGCCTAAAGCTTTTTCGGCCTCCTTGATTTGATTCCATAAAGTCCGATACGAGACATCGAGAGCCTCTGCTGCCGATTGAATGGTTTTCCCGCGCTGGACCTCCCGCAAAAAAATGGCGATGGAGGATAAATCAGTGGATGAATGGCCTTTGCCCCCTGACTCCAGCATAAGGACTGGCTTAATCGCAATATTCATAACGTTTTATATGTAATTAATTGCATATTGATTTATACAATGGAAGCATGAATCATACCAATTACTTTTGAAAGGATGATTCCATGTCGTTTTATAAAAAATACTCCGCTGTAGGCTCTGCCGCCTTATTAGCCTTTGGCTTATTCATGGGAAGTGGGCCGGCTGCATCGCAAGCCCAGAAAAGTATTCTGGTTTCATCAACCACCTCCACCGAGCAGTCCGGTTTATTTGGTCATATTCTGCCGGTATTCACCAATAAAACCGGTATTGCCGTCAAAGTAGTTGCTGTAGGTACTGGTCAAGCACTGGATATCGGTCGCCGCGGCGATGCCGATGTGGTGTTTGTGCATGACAAAGCGGCGGAAGAGCTTTTTGTATCGCAAGGGTTTTCCGATAAACGGCAAGAAGTGATGTTTAATGACTTTGTGTTGCTGGGACCCAAATCGGATCCTGCCAAAATCGCCGGCGGCAAAGACATTCAAGCAGCGCTCAAGAAAGTTGCCGATAGTAAATCTACTTTCGTGTCGCGCGGTGATAAAAGCGGTACCCACGCAGCAGAGTTACGTTATTGGAAAGGTGCGGGCGTTGAAGTCAACTCAACCCTGCCTTGGTACAAAGAAACCGGATCGGGCATGGGCCCTGCCCTCAATACTGCATCAGGCATGAACGCCTATATCTTGGCTGACCGAGGTACCTGGCTTTCCTTTAAAAATCGGGGTGATCTCACCATTTTGGTTCAAGGTGACCCCAAGCTCTTTAACCAATATGGCGTCATGCTAGTTAGCTCAGAAAAGTTTCCCAATGTGAAAAAAGCAGACGGTCAGGCATTTATCAACTGGCTGGTTTCAAAAGAAGGTCAAGATACCATCGCCTCTTACAAGGTGGGTGGCGAACAACTGTTCTTTCCGAACGCAAAATGATGAAGCAGTGAGCATATAAAAAGGCCCGCAGTGCGGGCCTTTTGTTTTTATGCAGCGCACACTGCGATGCGCGCATCAATGCTTACTTCTTTGGCGGCGTTACAAAACCAATCGCCATGTCGTCGATGTACTCGACTACGACATCGTCATTAACCTTGAACTTATCAAGACCCAATACTTTTTGATCCACTTTGACTGTTTGCTTTTCGCCGCTAGGCAATGTCAATACAGCGGTGCGCTTAGCAACATCAATGCTGGTGATCTTGGCAGTGGCAACGATCACATCGGTAATTTCCTCAAATGGCTTCTTGGATCCTTTGCCAGCAATGGTAATCGTGCGCGTTCCAGCAACACCAGGCTTCGCATCTTTTGGTGCAATGGCTAATCCAACGGCCAATGCCTGGGCATACTCCACTACAAATAAATCGCCCTTCTTTACTTTTTCTAAATCATTAATCTGCTTGCCAACCGTCATGGTTGCTGTATTGCCTTTGTCATCTTTCAAGGTAACGATGCGCTTTTTTACGTCAACCGAGTCAACGGTCGAGGTCATGACAACGACTTCGGCTGCAACGGGCGCCATCGAAACCGATGAGGCTGCTGGCTTGGCGGGTGCCTGCGCAAAACTGGTGGCTGCAAATGCAGTACAAAAGGTAATGAGGGCAATTTTCTTCAAGTGAACTCCTATTGGATGAAGGATCTAAAAATGGATTAGCGTCGTGCGCGAATCTCTCATCGATTCTACTATTGCGATAAGGCAGATTGAGCCTTAGGCTGATCGCTTTTGGGGAAATAACCCCCATGCACTAAATTAGTGCAAACATGCCAAATGCGCTTTTTTTAAGAAAGTTCAAAATAAATCATAATTTTTGTTAACTTATTCAAAAGTCAGTGCGTTATTTGCCTCATAGGAGACATATATGCGTAAAAGACTACATAAATGGGCCCAAGTAGCCCTACTGATTCGTGAAACCAAGACTACTGGCATTCCGGCAAGCAATCTGCTCGATCCAGCCTCGCTTGAGATGCTGCAACGCTATGTTCGCGTGATGGGCGTTCAATTTGCCGCCCAGTTCATGGCGAGTCCTAGTTTTTGCCAAGAATAAAGCAGTAATTTATCGGTTTTAAGCCGAAATCGTCTGCAAAAGGCCCTGTTTGGGTCTTTTTTGCATTCAGCTGAGTACACTTTGACTATGCCATTACCAACTTCAACGCCTTCCCCCAACGCCCTTGTCGAGGCGTTCTTAATTGAGCCCGAAAATCTGCAGACTGCATTGGATAGCCTAGGTGGACTACTCATCGATGCACGCTCACCCGAAGCCTATGCTGCAGGCCATATTCCTGGCGCCATTTCAGTAAGCACCTACGATTATTTTGTGCCGAACACCAAACCAGACGGAATGCGTAGCTTTGCGACCACGGCTGCAAACCTCTATGGTGCTGCTGGTATTACGCTAAATACGCCTGTAGTGATTTACGACGACGATACCGGCGTTCGGGTTGCGCGGGAGTGCTGGCTACTGGAATACCTTGGGCATCGTCATGTGCATTTATTGCATGGCGGTTTTAATGCCTGGCAACGGTATGGGGCGCCAGTAAGCGCCGCCCCCCATCACGCTACGCCACACGCATTTGAGATCAGACTCAGTAATGCAGGCTTTATATCTGCCGATCAAATTACCGCTGAACTGGGTCACCCTCAGCGCGTAGTAATTGATGTACGCGATGAGCTAGAGCATGATGGCCTAGATCACACAGCGTGTTGTGAACGCCGTGGCCATGTACCTGGTGCAGTGTGGATTTACTGGTCTGAATTTTTAGAGCACGGCCGCTTTAAATCAGCAGCAGCAATACAGGCCTTACTGCAGAGTCGCGGCATTGGCAACGATGATGAGCTGGTACCCTATTGCCATCGCGGAGCGCGCTCCGCCAATACCTACTGGGCGCTGCGTCTCGCTGGATATTCGCAAGTTCGCAATTACATTGGCTCTTGGCACGAGTGGTCGGCTAGGCCGGAGCTACCGCTAGAGCTTGGGCACAGGCAAAGCCGCTAGACCACGCCCACTGGAAGTTATGGCCACCAAGGTGGCCCGTCACATCAACGCATTCCCCAATAAAGTACAAACCCGGATGGGCTTTTGCCATCATGGTTTGACTATCCAGCGCTTTGGTATCAACGCCGCCCAGCATCACCTCGGCTTTCTTCCAGCCCAAAGTCCCAGCAGGCTTTACAGTCCACTGCTGCAGGACTGCCTTAAGGGCTTGCCGATCTTTCTTACCGACCTCAGCCCACTTGCGACCGAGCAGCGACTGCTGTTCTGTAAAAGCTTTTGCTAAACGCTGCGGCAACACCATGGCCAACATCGTTTCGGTATGTTTTAAGCGATTATCCGGGTCATCAAACAAAGTATCGCAATTAAATGGTTTGCCTTTTGCGTCATGCGCGCCGAGCCAATCGATTTCAATCGACTCTCCCTCTATCCAGTAGCTACTGGCTTGCAATACTGCGGGACCAGATAAGCCCTTGTGCGTGATCAGGAGGTCTTCCTGAAAGTCCCCTAAGCCATAACGCTGGGCTTTTGTGCCAGCGCTAATCCGCACGGGCACACTTAGACCGGCAAGCGTACTTAAATGCGTGAACTCATCCGATGTAAATGACAGCGGGACCAAGGCCGGACGCACTGGCGTAATCGGCAGAGCAAACTGCTTGGCAATATTTAATGCGTAGTCAGTAGCGCCAATGGCGGGTACCGGTAGCCCACCTGTGGCCATTACTATGGCTTTACTGCGCTCCATCCCCTGACTTGTTTTAAGCTCCCAGCCCGTGCTTACAGATTGAATCTGCTCCACCAATACGGGATTGCGAATCGTGACACCACCCTGCTGGCATTCTGCAAAGAGCATAGCAATGATGTCTTTTGCAGAGTGATCACAAAAGAGTTGGCCCTGGTGTTTTTCGTGGTGCGGTATGCGATACCGTTTCACTAGGCCAATAAAGTCAGTAGAGGAATAGCGCGCTAAAGCACCCTTAACGAAATGTGGATTGCACGATAAAAAATGGTTTGGCGTGCTGTTGATGTTTGTAAAGTTACACCGACCGCCGCCACTAATGCGGATCTTTTCACCCAGTACAGCCGCATGATCGAGTACCAATACTTTTTTTCCCAGCTGACCAGCAATTCCGGCACAAAAGAGTCCGGCTGCGCCACCTCCAATAACAATGGCGTCCCATTGGGCGCTCATACCCTTGCGCCCCTACTCATTAAATGCATATAAGGAACGATCAATTGAGTTCGTACCAATTCGCAATGGCAGTCCAGGCCTCTTCGGCATCCTCAACAAAATGAATCAGATTCAAATCCACTTCATCGATAACGCCATAGTCAATCAACTTATTAAAACAAATTACATCATTCCAAAATGATTTACACACTAAGATGATAGGAAAGCGCTCTACCTTATTGGTTTGCATTAAGGTAAGCACCTCGAAAAATTCATCCAAGGAGCCAAAGCCGCCGGGATATACAACAATGCTGCGCGCCCGAATCATGAAATGCATTTTGCGCAGCGCAAAGTAATGAAAACGAATCGCGAGTCCGGGTGTGATGTAGGGATTCGGAATTTGCTCACGTGGCAAACTAATATTGAGGCCGATGGATAAATCACCCATTTCAAATGCGCCCCGGTTGGCAGCTTCCATAATGCCGGAGCCACCGCCAGTACATATCACTAACTTATCGGCATTGCTGTCTTGCTTTAGGTTGTATTGCGCTACCAATTGACCAAAGCGCCTGGCTGAATCATAGAAATGACTGCCTTTTTGGGCTTTTTCAGCAACACGCTTTTCACTCACGGTCGATGCCTTCTTTACCATCTCTGCAGCGCGCTCTGGACTATAAAAGCGGGTAGAGCCAAAAACAACCACCGTATTTTCAATGCCCATCGCATGAAATACCAAGTCTGGTTTTAAAAGCTCCAACTCAAATCGAATGCCCAGTGTTTCTTGGCTGGACAAAAAGGCATCATCATCTGTAAATGCAGAGGCAGTATCTACCTGACTTGAGCCCGACAAAGAGCCCGTCGGCCCAGAGAGCTTCGCTAAATCAGTAATACTAACTGGAGTATTGCGGCGGAGGGTATTACCCATAAGCAATCCAATGCGTTTGAGACCATTTCATTGTAGTCAGATTGTGTGAAAGTATTGCTCCCTCAGTCCGACCTACCTTGCCTTTAGTTCATAGGCGCAGGCACGGTTCGTTTACCATTGCACTCTTTCAGAATACACTGAGCCATTCATAAACACGAAAGCAATGGGCTGATTTAACGAGATGCTGTCACAAAATACTGCTCCAATACCGCTTGAGGCATTGGCTTTCGCCAAAAAGTTGCAACGCTCAGCGGATGCGAATAAAGCAGATGCGGGCAAAGTGCTATTGATTGGCGGCTCTCCTGGTATGGCTGGAGCACTGCTTCTTTCTGCTAAGGCTGCATTGCACAGTGGGGCTGGTTACACCATGCTGTGCATGCTAGATGGGCAATCAGCCCATGCCTTAGCCAATCAACCCGAACTCATGATTCGTAATGGGGACGTTAGTGACTTTAGTAGCGGCCCCACAACTGAACTCAAGCGCATACGGCCCCAAGTGATTGGCATTGGACCTGGCCTTGGCAGCTCCCCACTGGCAAAAGCCTGGCTTACTGCAGTCCTCACCGATCACTCACTTGAGTTTGCATTGAGTGCAATCGTCTTGGATGCGGACGCACTGAATTTAATAGCAGGGGACGACGTACTATGCGCCGCGCTCCTTCGCTGTAAAGTACCTTGCATTTTGACGCCCCACCCCGGTGAGGCGGCGCACTTACTCCACTCCACCAGTGAAAAAATTCAAGAAAATCGCCTGGCTAGCTTAGAAGCCCTTATTGAACGCAGTCAGCAGATCGTGGTACTGAAAGGCCAACATACCCTGCTTGGTTCGCCTAGCGAAAAATCCCGCATTTGTAATGATGGCAATCCTGGTTTGGCGGTCGGTGGCTCAGGCGATATTCTAACTGGTCTAATCGCCTCTTTGGCGGCCCAAGGTATTACGAAATGCCTAACGCCATGGGAGGCGGCGTGCCTGGGGGTCCAAATCCATGCGCACGCAGCCGATCGCCTAGCCATCAAGTTAGGTGGCCCGATTGGCATGACCCCAAGTGAACTCATTTTGGAAATAAGACAGCTTCTCAACGACCTGCTATAAAACGGGATGTCTTTTTTTTCAAGCACTGAATCACGCCGCCTGTACTTAGCCAGCATTTTCATGGCTGGAGCCGGATCCATTCTCTTTTCTGGCAAGGCCATCCTAATTAAATTGGCCTACTCATACGGTACCGATCCGGAAACCCTATTGGCATTACGCATGATTTTTGCGCTACCCCTTTTTTGGCTTCTGTACTTTTGGCAAGCCCGTAACAGTCCAATGACTGCCATATCGTGGACGGATACTTTCAAAGTATTTGGCTTGGGATTTTTAGGCTACTTTTTATCCAGCTATTTGGATTTTCTGGGATTGCAATACATTTCAGTTGGACTTGAGCGCATCATTTTGTACCTTACGCCCACGCTTGTTTTATTGATCTCGTATTTTGTTTTTAAAAAACGGATCTCCCGCATTCAGTGGCTAGCATTAATTACGGGGTATGTCGGCGTCACTCTGGTTTTTATTCAAGACGTCGCAACCCTTGGGGGTGAAGCCTGGCTAGGCATGATTCTCGTTTTTGCTAGCGCCTGTGCCTATGCAGCCTATATGATCGGTTCGGGTGAGATGGTTCGGCGAATCGGCAGTGTTCGGCTGGTCGTGTTTGCAAGCTCAGCCTCTGCGGTATGTAGCATCATTCAAATTCTGTTTTACAGCCCGGGTGCGATTTTTACCCAAGCGCCCGAGATTTATGGGCTCAGCTTAATCAATGCCAGCATCTGTACCGTCATTCCCATGACCATGATTGTGGTTGCCATCAATCGCATCGGCTCGCCCTTAGTAGCCCAAGCCGGCATTGTTGGTCCGATTGCTACCCTTTTTATGGGATGGCTTGTACTTTCTGAATCCGTCACCCTACTTCAACTCATTGGCATGGCTATTGTGATTGCCGCCATGTGGCTACTTGTGAAGAATGATCCGGTTGATAAGGCTATTCTGGCTAAGTCAAGCGAAGTTGATGCGCGCTAAATGGGTCGCTTGATCAGTTGCTAAAATAAGTTTAAAGGGCAAATAACAATGAATGCATCGAACAATCAAACAATTCCGGCAAAAGACTATTCCTTTGTCCGCACCCAATTACTAGAGCGCCAAGAGATTGCTTTTTTGGATGTGCGCGAGGAAGGTCCCCATGCTGAAGAGCACCCACTCTTCGCAGCTAATTTTCCGCTCTCTCGAGTTGAAATCGATGCCTATGCAAAGCTACCTCGGCGTGATGTGGTGATTGTGACCATTGACGATGGCGAAGGTTTTGCTGAATTAGCGGCACAGCGCCTAATTGCATTGGGATATACCGATGTTTCTGTCTTTGCTGGTGGTATTCGTGGCTGGGAGGCGGCGGGCGGTGAACTCTTCCGAGACGTCAATGTGCCGAGTAAAGCCTTCGGTGAGTTAGTCGAATCAAAACGCCATACGCCCTCACTTTCAGCGGAAGAAGTAAAGCAACGCATCGATGCCAATGAAGACATGGTAGTGCTGGACGTACGCCGCTTTGATGAATACAACACCATGAGCATTCCGACCGGGATAAATGTTCCCGGTGCGGAGCTGGTTTTGCGCGTCAAAGAGATTGCACCCAATCCCAATACGCAAATTATCGTGAATTGCGCTGGCAGAACCCGCAGTATTTTAGGCACCCAATCCTTAATTAATGCCGGCATTCCAAACCCAGTTCATGCCTTGCGTAATGGCACGATTGGCTGGAAGTTGGCCGGCCAAGTGCTCGATGTTGGACAAACACGCCGCTTTGCTGAGGTTAGTTCTGAAACTGCTGTTGAGGCTACCGCACGTGCGCGTTCCGTTGCCGATCAGGCCAAGGTAAAACGTGCCCACTTAAATGATGTACGGCAATGGCAGCAGCAGAGCGAGCGCACCAGCTACTTTTTTGATACCCGCACCCCAGAAGAATATGAGGCTGGTCACCTGCCTGGCTTTCGCTCTGTTCCAGGAGGGCAGTTGGTACAAGAGACCGAAATGGTCGTACCAGTCCGAGGTGCCCGCATTGCCTTAGCCGACCCCAGCGGCGTGCGCGCCGACATGGCAGCATCGTGGCTGGCCCAAATGGCGTGGGATGTCTATGTGATTGACGGTTTAACCGCCAGTGATTTGACTGAGCGTGGCGCTTGGCAGAACCCATTGCCCCTTTTACCAAAAGTAGACTTTATCGATGTAACTAGCCTAGTCGAACTTCAGCGGTCCAATACAGAAGTGCTGGTGATTGATTTCAGTACCCATGCCTTTTATGTTCGTGGTCATATTCCAGGGACATGGTTTGCGCTTCGCTCTGAATTAGCGCAGGCCATGAAGTCGATTCCAAAAGCCGATCACTATGTACTGACCAGCACGCCGCCGGAGCTAGCCATCTTTGCTGCCGCAGAAATGCAGCAGCACTCTGGTAAACCTATATCTGTATTGCAAGGCGGCAACACCGCATGGGTCAAGGCTGGGAATGCCCTAGAAAAAGGGGAAACCCACCTTGCCTCGCCTGCCCGCGATCGCTATAAGCGTCCATATGAGGGCACCAACATCGATCCAGCAGCTATGCAGGCTTACCTCGATTGGGAGTTTGGTTTAGTCGCGCAATTGGGTAAAGACGGCACCCATCATTTCTGGGTCTTATAGGAAAAACGCCACCCGCAATGAGGGGTGGCGCGCATCGCTTAAATCAACAAAAGATTTAAAGCTTAAGCTTTCTTTTTAGCTACTTTCTTTACTGGCGCTTTCTTTACTGCTGTTTTCTTTGTTACGGCCCGCTTAGCAGGCGCTTTTTTAGCAGCGGCTTTTTTGGCGGGGGCTTTCTTAGGGCTAGCAGCGCTGGTTCGACTAGTAAGGTTGCTGATATTTTTTTCAGCAGCCTCAGCCGCTTCATTAATGACTCGGCGCCCTTCCTTGAATGCTTTTTCACCTGCACGAGACAAGTCACGCGCTACTTTGGCCAAATGCTCACCACCCGCAGGCATTTTCTTCTCGACATCCTCGAGCCAAGTTGATAAGGATGAGCGCGCCTTCTCTAAATACTTTTCCGCCTCATCAGCAGCATCATCACCCATCTCGCGCAGCATTTCCTTTACTTTCTTATGATAGGTCTGCAGACGATCAGCAGCGGCTTGCGTTGCTTCCTCTTGTAGCATTTTTAAGCTCTCGAGGTCATTCTTGGCGGCCGTTTTTGCAAAGCGGAGTGCGTGATCCATATTGTGCTTCAGCTCCGTTGCATGATGCTCGCTGAGTTGCTTTGCGGTATCGAGCAATTTATGCGAGAGAGCGAACAACTCTTTGGCTTTCTTTTGTTGCCACTCTTGAATGTCTTTTTGGTTCATTGCAGATCCTTTTTGGGGTAATTGAAATAATGCATCACTAATTACTTTAAACCGAAAGAGACGAACTGCCAACCGCCGATGTCAGGGAGAAGGCAGTTTTTTGACAGTCTGTTTTGTTTGTCGGCAGCGATCGGAACAGTATTTCACTTCATCCCAAACCTTTTCCCATTTTTTTCGCCAATTAAAGGGTCTACCGCAGCAAACGCAGTCTTTGCTGGGCAGATCGCCCTTCTTACGCATACCCATCATTTAGATCCGAATTGGCTTTGCCATGCTGCAATACCTTACTTATAAGCTAGGGTAATCGGTATAGCCTTTTTCGCCACCGCCATAAAAGCTGCCCCGGTCGTATGGATTGAGTGCCGCATCCTGTGCGAAACGCTCAGCCAAATCGGGATTCGCAATATAAATCCGCCCGAAGGCAATGGCATCGGCAAGGCCAGCCTCTAATGCCGCTTCGCCTGATTCCTTTGTATATCCGCCAGCACTAATAAACTTGCCATGGAATGCTTTCCGAAACAAAGCGGAAGTTATCGGCGCAGCCGCATCGATGTGATCATTTCCGCCGGCACTGGTAGCACGCGGCTCGATCATATGCAGATAAGCGAGACCCAATGGATTGAGCTTATTGATAAGCGCCGTAAAGAGCGCCTGAGGATCGCTGTCGGCGATGTCGTTAAAGCCGCCATAGGGGGATAGACGTACGCCAATCCGGTCATATGAAAATACCTCACTGACGGTTTTCAATACATCGATTAATAAGCGCAGTCGATTTTCAATTGAGCCGCCATACTGATCATTTCGTTGATTGGTTTTGTCTTGCAAAAACTGATCGAGTAAATAGCCATTTGCTGCATGGACTTCGATGCCGTCAAACCCAGCTTTTTTTGCATTGAGCGCTGCATTCCGAAAGTCAGTCAGAAGCTCGGCAATATCTCCCGCACTCATGGCTTTGGGGGTTTCATAATCGTGCAATTGCCAATCGGCACCGTAAGTTTGACCAGTAGGCGCAATCGCTGAGGGCGCTACCGGAAGGCCTTCGCTTGCATGCAGCGATGAATGCGAGATACGGCCGACATGCCATAACTGCAAGACAATCAAGCCACCTTTGGCATGTACCGCACTCACAATTTCTTTCCAGGCCTCGGTTTGTGCTTCAGAATAAATGCCGGGCGTGGCTGGATAGCCTTTACCCAAAGGGGAAATTTGAGTTGCTTCGGTGATGATCATGCCAGCAGTCGCGCGCTGACTGTAATAGGTTTTCGCCAGCGGACTTGGCACATCACCATCAATTGCACGCATGCGTGTGAGTGGTGCCATCACTAAGCGATTTTTAAGCGCGAGGGAGCCAAGCGAAACAGGGCTGAGAAGTTCTAAATGGGTCGACATGCATGCTTCCTAGGTGTAAATGGATAAATTAAACAGAACTGATCGTAACAAGAATGGAACTTATCTGCACGTCGTTATAAAAGCGGATCAAAATGAGAAATTACCCCTCTATAACGCTTTTAACTGGATCAACAAAGTAAGGTCATATTGTTTAGGCTCATTTTAGACGCCTCCCAATAACCATTTATTCAAATTGAGAATACGCTGTTTAAGCCATGTATTCTGTATGTCTTGATGGTATTTTTGCTTAGATAAAAGGATGAATATGAAAACCTGGCAATGCATTGTGTGTGGATTTATTTACGACGAAGCCAAGGGCCTTCCAGAAGATGGAATCGCTCCAGGCACAGTTTGGGACGATGTTCCAGCGAATTGGGAATGCCCTGATTGCGGCGTCGCCAAATCGGATTTTGAGATGGTGCAAATTTAAATCCTGCGTCTTTTTAAAGACACAGACATCACATTCATTTTAGGAGTATCGCTTTGAGCGAACACCACATGCAATCTAAACCCATCGTCATTATTGGAAGCGGGCTAGCCGGTTACACCGTAATACGAGAGCTGCGTAAGATCGACAAAGAAGTGCCGATCACACTCGTCACCCGCGAACCCGGTTACTTTTACTCCAAACCGATGTTATCGACTGCATTTGCCAACAGCAAAGTAGCCGAACAGTTAATTAGCTCAAGCAGTGATGCCATGGCGGCTCAGCTCAATCTAACTGTGCTCGGCAATACCGATGTCCATTCAATTGATGCGCAGGCACAGATGCTCCAGACTAGCAATGGCGAGGTGGCTTATAGCAAGTTGGTATTGGCTTTGGGTGCCGATCAAATCCAATTGGAGCTGCAGGGGACAGCCGCTGATCAAGTCATGATGGTCAATGACCTCGAAGACTATGTTAAGTTTAGAAAAGCCATTGAGGGTCGCCAGCGCGTAGCGATTCTGGGGGCTGGCTTAATTGGTTGTGAGTTTGCCAATGACCTCACGCTGGGTGGCTATTCTGTGGATGTAATTGATTTGGCGCCACATGCCCTCGGTCGCCTCTTGCCTGAGGCCGCAGCAAAAGCGCTCGAGCACAAGCTGAGTGTAGCGGGCGTACATTGGCACTTTGCTACCACCGCGCAATCGATTGATGCAAGCGGTGGTGCAATCCAAATTACCTTGGCCAATGGCGATGTGATCGAAACGGATGTTGTTCTATCAGCAGTGGGTTTACGTCCGCGCATTCAATTAGCACGCGAGGCTGGCATCAAAACCGGGGTAGGTATTGAGGTTAATCGCCAACTGCAAACCAATCTGGATGCCATTTACGCGATTGGTGACTGCGCAGAGACGGATGGACTGGTATTACCCTACGTCATGCCCATCATGCAAGCAGCGCGCGCTCTAGCGCCAGTGCTTCTTGGACAAACTGCCACGCTCCAATACCCTGCAATGCCTGTCATGGTCAAAACTCCAGCCTATCCGATTGTGGTCTCACCTCCAGCTAAAGGGGCAAACGGTCATTGGAATGTCATTGAATCAGAAGATGGAATGCAATGCCGCTTTGAGTCAGCGGATGGCCAGTTGCTGGGCTTTGCCCTATTGGGCACAGCTACCGCGGAGCGGGCTGCATTGGTCAAGTTACTGCCTCCAGTATTGGTATGAGCGACGATCAGACCCATGGCGAGCGCACTACTGCGTACGCCCTGATTGGTGGCGCAGAGCCCATTCGGCAATTGGTTGATCGGTTTTACGACCTCATGGACTTAGAAGAAGCCTATGCTGTGATAAGGCAATTGCATCCGGTTGACTTAAGCACATCCCGCGACAAGCTATATTTGTTTTTGACCGGCTGGATGGGTGGCCCAGACCTCTACCAAGAAAAATATGGTCATCCCAAGCTACGCGCCCGTCACTTGCCTTTTCCGATTGGGTCAATTGAGCGCAATCAATGGCTGGACTGCATGCAGCGCGCCATGGATGAAGTGGCAATCGATGCGCTACTTAAAGCACGTCTCCATGAATCGTTTTTTGCGACTGCCGACTGGATGCGCAATAAGCCTGACTAGGTCGGCCTGTTTTGTAGAACCAGAAACAAACAAGTCACCCGCAGGTGACTTGAGTGGCTTAACGGTTAGCTAGGTATTATGCAAAGTTCTTTGATGCAAAATCCCAGTTCACTAAATTCCAAAACGCCTCAAGGTACTTAGGGCGTGCGTTGCGGTAATCGATGTAGTACGCATGCTCCCACACATCACAGGTTACCAATGCTTTTGCATCGGTCGTCAATGGTGTAGCAGCATTGCTAGTGGATACGAGATCAAGCGAACCATCGGGCTTCTTCACAAGCCAGGCCCAGCCGGAGCCGAAGGTACCCACAGCGCACTTGGCAAACTCTTCTTTGAACTTATCAAAGGAACCCCATTTGGCATTGATTGCATCCGCTAATGCACCAGTAGGAGCACCGCCGCCGTTTGGCTTAAGACCCATCCAAAAAAAGGTATGGTTCCAAACTTGCGCGGCATTATTGAAAACACCGCCAGACGATTTTTTGATGATGTCTTCTAAACTAGCGTTCTCAAACTCGGTACCCTTGATTAGGTTATTTAAGTTAGTAACGTAGGTCTGATGGTGTTTGCCATAGTGAAAGTCCATGGTTTCTTTTGAAATATGTGGAGCCAAGGCGTCAAGCGCGTAAGGCAACTGGGGTAATGTGTGTTCCATGGTGTCTCCCTAATTGGATGGTTTTAATGAATCAACGTTTTATTTAGAAACGGAATCCGTTTCCACTGCGGCTATTTTATGCGGGTGGAGCACTTTTTGCATTTTTACCCCCTTTTTCCTACAGGCCCCCGTGCGATTGGGCGCTCATCAAATACAGCATCGGAATCGATAGGATTGTATTCAAACGCGATACCAGCATGGCACGGCGCGCTGAAGCGGCTTTGACTGCAGGCTCGGCAGGCACAATGCCCAAAGCCCGTTTTTGGTTAGGCCAAATCACAAACCACACGTTAAAGGCCATAAACAGCGCAATCCACATACCAAGGCCAATGGCTCGAAAGGCTGGCTGCAAGGTAAACGCCTGGTGTGCATAGCCAGCGAAGATAGCAACCAGAAGACCGGTCACTACAGTGCCCAGAGCGGCATACCGAAACCACAGGAGCGCCCGCGGAGCGATGACCTTACTAATTGCCGGCTTTTGCTCGTCCGGAATCAAGGGCATGGAGGGAATTTGCACTGCATTGAAGTACCACAACAAACCAAGCCACATCACTCCGAACAAGATATGCGACCAGCGCAGTAAAAAGAGTAACCATTCCGGCGTAGCCATGTAGGAATGATTTGCAAAAATGAGCAAAATGGCTGCCAGTAGGACAAATCCCGCCAGTATGGTGCGACTCAGGGAGTTCAAAATGCTTGTCATGCGAGGTGTCCTTGTTTTCTTAATTTGGTCTTGTTAAGCGCATAAACCATTGCTGTAGGAGAGTAAGCAGAGTGCCAAATCGGTTTTACAGATCAAAGTGTCGCTTTATTTGCTCAAAACCGCATTTAATATCCTAATTTTTCTCGAATTATTACAAAAATATGGCAGAATATATTGCACTGCAATGCAATCTTTTTACTTCGAATACCGCTTTTAAGGCCCCCTATTATGACCGCACGCACCCAATGCCACAGCCTCCAAGTTGCTACCCCCCTTTACCGCTTTATTGAGGACAAAGTGCTACCTGGTTTAAATGTGAAAAGTGCTGATTTTTGGAAGGGTTTTGATGGGATCGTGAATGACTTATCGCCCAAAAATGCAGCCTTACTAGCGAAGCGCGATCGCCTCCAACGTGATTTGGATCAATGGCATAAAGCCAATCCAGGCCCAATCAAAGATATGCCTGCTTACCGCAAGTACTTGAAAGAAATTGGTTATATCGAGGATGTGCCAGCCAAAATTACAGCCACTACGCAAAATGTAGATGATGAGTTAGCGCTCCAAGCCGGACCTCAGCTGGTTGTTCCAGTTCTTAATGCACGTTATGCCTTAAATGCTGCCAATGCGCGTTGGGGCTCTTTATATGATGCTTTGTATGGCACAGACGTGATCTCTGAAGCAGATGGCGCCACTAAGGATGGCGCTTATAACCCTATTCGCGGCGCTAAGGTCGTTGCTTATGCACGTCAGTTTTTAGATGAATCTGCTCCTTTAGCCGGCGCTTTGTATAGCGATGTAGTGGCATATAGCGTTATAGATAAAAAGTTGTCCGTGAAATTAAAAGATGGAAGCACCACGGGTTTGATTAACGAGAAACAGTTTGTTGGTTATCAAGGCGATGCCTTAGTACCCTCATCTGTTTTATTGCGTAATCATGGCATTCACATTGATATCCAAATTGATAAGACTAAAACCATTGGCGCTGCAGATGCAGCAGGAGTCAATGATGTGGTGCTTGAGGCTGCGCTCTCTACCATTCTGGACCTAGAGGATTCCGTAGCCATTGTGGATGGTGATGACAAAGTGCTTGCATATGAGAATTGGTTGGGGATTCTCAAAGGAACCTTGGTTGAAGAAGTCAGCAAAGGCGGCAAGACCTTTACTCGTACACTGAATCCAGATCGTCAGTACTCCGCAGGTATTGGCGCTGTCAATGCGAAAGATGGCGTTGTCACCTTGCACGGCCGCTCACTCTTGTTTCTCCGTAACGTGGGTCACTTGATGACGAACCCCGCCATTATGACTGGCGAAGGCGACGAAATTTACGAAGGCATCTTAGATGCAGTCGTGACTGTGTTGATTGCCTTGCATGACATCAATCGCCCAGTGACTCAGGCTATTGGTAATACGCGTAAAGGCTCTGTCTATATTGTGAAGCCAAAAATGCACAGCGCAGAAGAAGTCGCTTTTGCTTGCGAGCTCTTTGGTCGGGTGGAGAAGTTACTTGGCTTACCCGAGAACACCGTCAAATTAGGCATCATGGATGAAGAGCGCCGGATGAGCGTCAATCTAAAAGCTGCCATTGCTGCAGCGGGTGCTCGCGTTGCTTTTATTAATACCGGATTCTTGGACCGCACTGGTGATGAAATGCATACCGGCATGTATGGCGGCGCCATGGTTCGTAAAGGTAGGATGAAGATTGCCAAATGGTTTGGGGCGTATGAGCGTCGTAATGTGTTGGCTGGCTTGGATTGTGGCCTACGGGGTCGCGCACAAATTGGTAAGGGCATGTGGCCTGCCCCCGATCTCATGAAAGAAATGGTTGAGCAAAAAGCGGTCCATCCTCAAGCTGGAGCCAATACCGCTTGGGTGCCATCGCCTACTGCTGCTACCTTGCATGCAATGCACTATCACCAGATCGATGTGGCAAAGATCCAAGAGGATCTCGAGAAACACGATATTGCAGCGGAGTATGAAGCCTTAACCGATGATCTATTAACGGTACCCATTGCGCTTTATCCGGATTGGACGAAAGAGGAGATTCGTGAGTCCCTCCACAATAATTGCCAAGGTATTTTGGGTTATGTCGTTCGCTGGATTGATCAAGGTGTTGGTTGCTCTAAGGTGCCTGATATTTATAACGTCGGTTTAATGGAAGATCGCGCAACCTTGCGGATTTCGAGTCAGCACATCGCCAACTGGTTATTGCACAAGTACGTCAGCAAAAAAGAAGTGGAGGAAGCCTTGCAACGCATGGCTTCGATTGTGGATGGTCAAAATGCCGGCGATCCTCTCTATAAGCCAATGATGCCAAACCATAAAGAGTCATATGCATTCCAAGCCGCAAGTGATCTGATCTTTAAAGGCCTTGAGCAGCCGAACGGCTATACCGAACCCTTGCTGCACGCCTATCGCTTAAAAGTGAAAGCGGATGCGAATAGCTGCGTAGCGTAGTAGTGTCTTTGGTGGAGCTGGATGCCTTATTGGGCTGTCCAGCCACCATCCATATTCCAAGCCGCGCCGCGCACTTCGGATGCGGCATCACCGCATAAAAATACAGCGAGAGCGGCAAGCTGTTCGGGCGATACAAACTCACCCGATGGCTGCTTCTCCGATACCAGTGCCAATTTAGCGGCATCATTAGAGACGCCATCCCGCTCTGCCCGCGCATCGACCTGCTTTTGCACTAAGGGAGTCAATACCCAGCCTGGGCAGATTGCATTGCAGGTCACGCCGGTTCTGGCGGTCTCTAGCGCCACCACTTTAGTCAAACCAATAATTCCATGTTTTGCAGCGACGTAAGCTGCTTTTTGCATTGATGCAACGAGGCCATGAACGGATGCAATGTTAATGATGCGACCCCAATTACGCTGCTTCATACCAGGCAAGGCAAACCGGGTAGTGTGGAATGCCGAGCTCAGGTTAATCGCAATCACCGCATCCCAACGCTCTTCTGGGAAGTCTTCGACATTGGCAACATGCTGAATGCCGGCGTTATTGACCAAGATATCAATCGCGCCAAAGCGCTTCTCGGTTGCGGCAATCATCGCTTCAATTTCAGCGGGCTTGCTCATATCAGCGCCGTGGTAATCGACCTCAACGCCGCAGGCTTTCACGCTGGCGATGGCTGCATCTTTCTCTCCAAATCCATTCATCATGATGTTGGCCCCCTGCTTGGCCAAAGCAACTGCCATAGCAAGGCCAATACCACTGGTTGATCCGGTTACAAGGGCTGTTTTTCCGCGTAAGCTAGACATAGCATGCATTCCTAATGAAGTGGGGATGGAGGGTGGTTTTTAACTTGCCTCAATTGAGTTCAATGATAGCCGATAGCGCTAAGTACCAATCCCAATAAAACGGCCAATGGCATGCCAGAATTCAGTGGGTATGCTGACCAAGATCAGCGTAAAAGTAACGTAGCGTAAAAACTTACCAATTGCCATGTAAATTAAGCAGGCCTTCCACGGCATCCGTAGCCAACCTGCTAAGGCGCATAGCGGATCTCCAATACCCGGTAACCAAGAAAGCAATAGCATCTTGGGGCCTAGGCTAACGAGCCAGCGCTGCATTCGGCCGCTAGTTGCCCCCTGATACGCTTCAAAGGCATTCCGAGCGCCAAGGCCCAGGAGCCAGTTCACCATGCCACCAATGGTGTTGCCGACCGTTGCAATCCCGATTGCCGGCCAGAGCATAGCGGGGTTGACGCTGACGTAAGCAAATAGAACCGGTTCAGAGCCCATGGGCAATAAGGTTGCCGAAATTAGGGCGACTAAAAATACCGCAGGTAATCCCACGGCCGGCATCCCAAACCAATCTAAAAACGCAATAAAGTAATGCTCCAATGCGCAGTGCCCTTTACTAAAAAATCCATTGCAATCGCCCAGCATAAATCCAACATGGATCATGTATCTCTTCAGAATGGCAAACCGAGTCCCTATTTTCCAAGATTTCGGATTTTTGCTTAAACTAGGGGTCTATTGTGCCTTGTACATGCCATGCTTTTTATCCCGAAGGATCTAAATGAATCACCCTATTCCAGCCCCCGATCAATACCAAGACATTCGGGATGCTTTGCGTGACCTCTGCGGCCAATTTGATTCCAGCTATTGGCAAAAAGTGGATCATGCGCGCGGCTACCCTGAGGCATTTGTCGATGCGGTCACCAAAGCAGGATGGCTTGCCGCATTAATTCCAGAAGAATATGGTGGCTCTGGGCTAGGGCTAGCCGAAGCGTCGGTCATCATGGAAGAGATTAACTTTTCTGGCGGTAACTCAGGCGCCTGCCACGGTCAGATGTACAACATGGGTACCTTGCTGCGTCACGGCTCTGACGCCCAAAAGAAACTCTACCTCCCCAAGATTGCCAGCGGCGAACTGCGCCTCCAGAGCATGGCCGTAACCGAACCCACCACTGGAACCGATACCACCAAACTCAAAACGACTGCCGTTAAAAAAGGGGATCGCTACGTCATTAATGGTCAGAAAGTTTGGATCTCGCGCATACAGCACTCTGACTTAATGATCTTGTTGGCTCGCACCACCCCACTCAGTGAAGTGAAGCGCAAATCTGAGGGCATGTCGATTTTTATAGTGCACTTAGCTGATGCGATTGGTAAGGGCATGGAAGTACGTCCGATTGAAAACATGGTTAATCACGAAACGAATGAAGTCTTTTTTGATAATTTGGAAATCCCGGCCGAAAATCTGATTGGCGAAGAAGGCCGTGGCTTTAAATACATCCTCGATGGTTTAAACGCGGAGCGCGTATTGATTGCAGCAGAGTGCATTGGCGATGCCTACTGGTTCATTGATCGTGCGCGGCGTTACGCCAATGAGCGGGTGGTATTTGACCAGCCGATTGGCAAGAACCAAGGGATTCAGTTTCCGATTGCAGACAGTTACATGGAAACCGAAGCAGCCAACTTAATGCGCTTTAAGGCCTGTGATTTATTTGATCGCCACCAGCCATGTGGTCCAGAGTCCAATATGTCCAAATACCTCGCAGCCAAAGCATCTTGGGAAGCAGCCAACGTCTGCTTACAAACCCATGGCGGTTTTGGCTTTGCCTGTGAATACGATGTCGAGCGTAAGTTTCGTGAAACCCGCCTCTATCAGGTGGCTCCGATCTCGACGAACTTAATTTATTCGTATATCGCCGAACACATACTTGGCCTTCCCCGGTCTTTTTAATATGAGCAGTAAGTCTGCCTTAAGGCCACTGGATGGCATCACCGTTGTCTCACTAGAGCATGCCATTGCCGCCCCTTTTTGTACCCGCCAACTGGCGGACTTGGGCGCACGCGTGATTAAAGTAGAGCGTCCTGGCGCAGGTGATTTTGCGCGGGCGTACGACGAGCGTGTCGATGGCTTAGCCTCGCACTTTGTTTGGGTGAACCGCTCTAAAGAAAGCTTGACGCTGGACTTAAAGCAAGCAGAAGCACTAAGTGCCCTTAAGACACTACTTAAAACGGCCGATGTCTTAGTGCAAAACTTAGCGCCTGGCGCAGCTGCGCGCATGGGGCTGTCTACAAGGGAACTACACCTTACCAATCCCAAACTGATTGTGTGTGACATTTCTGGCTATGGCAACGATGGACCTTATCGCGATAAGAAGGCTTATGACTTATTGATTCAGAGTGAGGCAGGCTTCTTATCGGTTACAGGTACGCCCGATAATCCCAGCAAAGCGGGTAACTCAATAGCCGATATAGCGGCTGGTATGTATGCCTACAGTAATATCCTGGCAGCCCTACTTCAACGTCAGAAGACGGGGCTTGGCTGCAGCATCGATGTATCGATGCTGGAATCCCTAGGTGAGTGGATGAGTTACCCAATGTACTACGCCTATCAGGATGCCAGCCCACCCCAGCGAAACGGCGCAGCACATGCCACTATTTATCCCTACGGTCCATTTAAAGCAGGTGATGGTGCTACGGTCATGCTGGGCTTGCAGAATGAGCGCGAGTGGCTGGCCTTTTGCGAAATCGTTTTAGATAGTCCAGCATTGGCAAATGATGCTCGTTTTGATAAAAACAGTCAGCGCCATGAAAACCGTGTTGCTTTAGCCGAACTGATTGATACCTGTTTTAGCAAATTGACGTGTGACCAGGTCATCGCCAAGCTCGATCAGGCGCAGATTGCCAATGCCCGCCTAAACGATATGCATGGGGTGTGGAATCACCCGCAATTAGCAGCGCGTGAGCGCTGGGTATCGGTGGCCTCACCAGCAGGTCCAATCCCTGCTTTGTTGCCACCGGGCGCAAATGATCAATTTGATTACCGCATGGATCCCATTCCTGCCGTCGGAGAGCATACCGAAACCATCCTCGCGGAAATTGGTCTAAATGCAGCACAAATTGCTGCAATGAGGAGCAGTAAGGCGATTTAGAGTAAGGGCGAAGTGAGGTGTGCCAGGTTCTCCAGTAAAAGGCGCCAGCGCGGCCGCTTTGCCCATTTTTTGGCGTCCACCATGTCTGCCTTGTGGAGGTAGCTGTGGATCAACTTTTCCAAATGGGCACAAAAAATCGCATCGTACACAATTAAGCTGATTTCAAAATTGAGTCGTAGGCTACGCTGATCAAAATTAACCGACCCAAATATCGCAATGCGGCGATCGATTAAGAGGCTCTTGGTGTGTAAAAGGCCGCCATGGAATTCAGCGATGTGGATACCTGCTGCTAGCATGTCCGCATAGAAACTACGGCTGCTCCAGGCTACTAGAGTAGAGTCGTTGCGCTTAGGCACAATCAAGGTCACCTTCACACCGCGATGCGAGGCTGCCATGAGGGCCTGTAATAGCCCATCGTCTGGACCAAAATAAGGGGTGGTAATCACCAACTCCTCACGCGCATCCATGATCGCCGAGAGCAGAACCTGGTACAGAATATCGTCGCGATAAACCGGGCCAGAAGAAAATTCTTGGGCCAAGGTAGTGCCGTCGACCAGCGCAGGAGTGAGGTGATGGCCTTTAAAACTCGAAATGGCCGGATTATCCACGCTCCAATCAAACAAAAAAGTCAGCTCGAATTGTGCTGTAGCCGGGCCTTCAATGCGTACCATCGCATCAACCCACTCCCCGACCCCTGAGTCTTGCTTAAAAGTCCGCGGATCAACTAAATTCATGCTGCCAGTCCACACCACGGAGCCATCAATCACAAAAATCTTTCGGTGCAAGCGCAAATCGGCACGGCGGAACTGAAACCGCCCAAGCTGAATTGGCAAGGCTTCGGTAACTGCAATGCCCGCTTCTTTAAAACGGGCGGGCCAGGCCGATTTAAACCAGGCTTTACTACCCAAAGAATCCAATAAAACGCGGCAGGCTACGCCTCGCTTTGCGGCCATTATCAGTGCTTCGCCAACGGCATCCGCATCACCGCCTAAGGCCCAAATGTAAAACTCCATGTGCAGGCTTACTTTGGCTCGATCGATTTCCGCTACAAAGGTTTGCAAAATACTCAAAGACTCGGTAAATAACTCGATTCGGTTACCGGCAGTAACAGGAGAACCGTTTTGGGATTCTGCTAGTAAGCTGAGCGCATTGGCTTCGCTTGGTAGCAAGGCGCGATCGGCAGCATAGTGGTGGCGCATGGTTTCGCGTAACTTGGCGTGTTCGCGCTCCATTCGTACGATCTTCTTAGTCAGGGTACGACCCACGGGCCGTTCGCCAAATAGGACATATAAAACAATGCCTACGGCAGGTAACATCACCACAACCAAAAACCAGGCAAACGAGACGCTGACAGGTCGCCTGTACCATATCAATCGCAGCGCAAACAGAATGACTAAAACGGCATGTGCTAATGCAAACCAAGGAAAGGATAGATCCGCTTGGCGACCAATAAGGATGTCAATCAAGTTCATAAAAGTTCCAATTCAGCGGCAATACCAAGGTGATCCGATAGCCTAAACCATTCCTCAAGTAAATCGGCAGAATGGATATGTAAGCCACGGACATAAATGCGATCCATGGGTAACATCGGTCTAATGCTGGGAAAGGTTTTAGCAGGAGAGCCCGTCAAGACCTCAAAAACCTCTGCAAACCCGGCATCCAACATTGGGGTGCTAACGCGATTGCGCCAATCATTAAAGTCTCCCGCCACAATACTAGGGCCGCCCTGCGTTAAGTTATTGATGTAAGAAATAATCTCCCTTAGCTGGCGCTCCCGACCGCGCTCAAATAAAGCCAAATGAACGCAAAAGCAATGAATCGGAACTGTACCACCAGGTAATTGAATGGAGCTATGCAATAAACCACGGCGCTCAAATCGGTATGCTGAAATGTCGTAGTTAGAACCCTTATGCAAGGGATGCTGAGAAAAAATAGCGTTGCCGTGATGACCTTGGCGATACTCTACGTTTTTGCCGTAGTGCCAGTCATGCCAGAAACCCTCCGCTAAAAAATGGCTGAGCTCATTATCGGGCCATTGCCCAAAGCGCTTAACCCGGCCGCGATGCTCTTGTTGAAATTCTTGGATGAAAATAAGGTCAGGGTTTTGCGAGCGCATCTGCTGCTTTAAACGGTACACCGTCGAATGGGTATGCATGGCTGAAACGCCTTTATGCATATTGAGGGTGACAACACGCACCCTATTTTTTTTCTGGGTGGGGCTAATTGGCTGCACTTTGACGGCGCACTTTGGCGTAATAAATCTCTAACTCCACTGATTCTTGGCATTGCATGCATTTATTGCAAATCGACGCCTGTTCTCGCAAGTCCTCGATTGAATTGATGGGGTGCGTATCCAGATACTCCCGTAAATCCAGGTCTACTATCCCATTACAAACACACACTACCTCTGCCATTCCGCTTACCTAATCGTGCTGTCGGTTGTACTTCATCACTAAAAGCCCTATAACTTGATTGTGCCACCGCTACTAAGGAGGCTTGCTAGAATTAGGCATGTTAATCGCCTTTCAAGACGCCCTAGCCTTACTGACCCAGTTTGATCGGGGTGTTATCAGTATTGTGCTGGTCTCCTTGCAGGTCAGCCTCACCGCTTTGCTGCTAGGCACCCTGGTTGGCCTCCCCCTTGGTGCTTGGCTAGCAACCGAGCAATTTCGGGGTAAGCGCGCGCTGATTATTACGATCAATACCCTCATGGGCGTCCCTACGGTCATTATTGGGGTGCTGGTGTATTTAGTCTTATCGCGTAGCGGTCCACTGGGTGAATTAGGATGGCTGTTTACCGTCAAAGGCATGATAGTAGCTCAATTTCTGCTCACCACACCGCTAGTAGCAGCTCTGAGCAGGCAGGTCTTAGAAGATGCCTGGCAGATTCACCGCGAAACCTTTTTATCCCTGCGCTTCACTCGGTTTGGCTATATTAAATGGCTACTTTGGGACTGCCGCTTCTCACTCACGATTGCGATCTTGGCCGGCCTAGCTAGGGCGATCTCGGAAGTGGGGGCCGTCATGATTGTCGGCGGCAATATTCTGAATTCCACCCGTACGATGACTACTGCCATCGCCCTTGAAACCAGCAAAGGCGATTTACCATTCGCACTAGCGCTCGGCATCGTACTACTAGCCATCGTACTACTAGCCAATTTACTCACTTTCGCAGTTCGATCACTAGCAGAGCGGCGCTATGGCTAATCAAATGACAAACCAAGCGAAGTGGATTGAGTTGCGGGCGATTCAAATTGTGCGTGATGGGCGCACTATTTTAGATATACCGAATACCGACATTCAGTTTGGCGGAATTACCGCATGCATTGGTCCCAATGGAGCCGGTAAGACGACGTTTTTAAAGTTAGTGCATGGGCTGATTAAACCCAATGTGGGTGGTAGCGTTGGCTACGCCGACGGTATTCGCAGTGCCCTCGTATTGCACCATACACCCATGATCAAAGCCAGCGTTCGATGCAATATTGGCCTAAATGGAGTGCGCAAGCCGACTGAAGATGAAATTGATCTGGTGCTACAAGAAGTAGGCTTAAGCCATTTACAACATCAGCCAGCACACCAACTTTCAGCCGGGGAAAAGCAGAAATTATCTCTAGGCAGGGCTCGCTTGCAGAATCCAAATCTACTGCTACTGGATGAGCCGACGGCCAATCTAGATCCCGCCACAACAGAGCAAGTAGAAACCATGATTCGGGGTTTTGCCGCATCGGGCTGCGATGTCCTGATTAGCTCCCATCAACTAGCGCAAGTAAGGCGCTTGGCTGATTCGATTGTGTTTATCGATGGCGGACAGATCATAGAAAAAGGGGCTTGCGCCCCCTTCTTTACCCAACCTCAGACTGAAGCTGCGCTTCTTTATCTGCAGCGCGAACGCACTGCGGATTAATTACTTCTTTGCTGCCGCGGCGGGAGCAGCAGCAGGAGCTGCTGCTGGTGCTGGAGCAGCGGCTTGTACTGTTGGCGCAACAAAAGGCGGTGGCTGAACACAGGCTGCTGGTGCTGGTGTTCCGGCTTTCTTATAACGATTGGCAATGGCGTTTTCAGACTGACACAATTGATAAGCGCTAATTTGCCCTGCATAAGCCGTTTTCGCTTTTGCTAAGTCGGCTGCGGCGGCCTGTTCTGGGGTCGGTGCAGGTAACTTTGCAAACACTCCAGTTGCAGTTAAAGCGCAAGCGAGAAGTGCGATGGTCTTTTTCATAGCCAATTCCTTATTTAACTTTGTGGTACCAAGCTTCATGGTGTTCTTTTGCCCAAGTCTCATCGACATAGCCGGTTTTCATACCGTCGATCGAACCTTGCATTCCAATACTACCGATATACATGTGGCCAAAAGCCATTGCGGTGATGAGTAATGCGCCTACCGAATGAATAATGTGCGATATCTGCATAGTGCCGCGCCAGTACTCAAGTCCTGGAACTGGAACAATCATGTCTAATACCCAACCGGACGCCGAAACCAATCCGCCGAGCACGACCATGCCAAACCAAAACCAAAACTTTTCACCTGGATTGAAGAAGTTCGCTGGCACATGCTTGCCACCGAACATGCCCCCAAATGTTTTGATCCATTCCCAGTCGCCTTTTTCAGGCATATTGCGTTTTACAAATTGGAGGAAAAACGCAATCAAACTGATCGTGAAGAGTGGGCCTACAAAGTTGTGAATGTTCTTGCTAACGAGCAACAAGATACTAAAGGCGCTAGCGCCCAATAGATCAATCGCAAAGTACTTACCGTAGAGAATCAATAAGCCGGTAATCGCGAGTGCAATAAAGCTAAATGCCATGGTCCAGTGATTGACTCGCTCAAGTGTTGTGAAGCGCTTGATTTTCTTGCCCGTCATTGGCTCATGCAGTTTAATTTTTCCTTTGAGCACGAAGACCGCCAAAATGCCGCCGGAGGCGAGTGCCAGTAACCAAGCTCCGTATACGGTGATTACCCCGTTACGAATCAAACGCCACTGCTGACCTGATTTTTGAATCAGTACACCGGCCTGCTTATCGGGAATACTGACGTAGTTAACATCATCGCTGTTTACAGTACGCCAAATGGGAGCACTATTTCCAGGTTGGTTTTGCGCCGCTTTGCGTTGCGCCTCGATGGTTGCGTCAGGAGCACGGCCTACATCCATGATGTTGGCAGATTGGACCTGTGGCAAGGTTGCGGGCTGACCGGCGGCTGGAGCTTGTTGCGCTAAGCTGGTGCCTGCAAAAACCGAGCAAAACAGTCCTGTGGCTAAGGCCCAAGGACGGAGTGTTGCGCAAATAGATTGATTCATGCGAATTTCCTCAACAGCAATTCTGTTATTTAATGTTCCGAATAAAGGTACAAAAGTCCATTACTTGATTTTGCTGTACTCAGATTGTTGTTGATTGCGCTTATTAATTTCCTCTTGCCAGCTCTTGGCATCGCCTGGTTTCCAGCCTTTGACCATAAAGCCGTTATCCGCACCCATGAATGGAGCGATATCGGGTCGTTTGGAATTCAGAGCCAATGTTCCCGGCTCGTTATTGCAGGCGCTTAAAAAACCAAGGGCTAAGAGTGCAGCCGTTACGGTGCGAAACGTTCTCATATCTTGCCTCCACTCGGTGCGGCTTTGGCGCCAGCTTTATCAGGCTGACCGTATGCGGTAGTCCAGCCAAATACATCGGCACCTGCATTTTTGCCTGCGGTTTGACGCTTCACTACCCGCGCACGGAAGATGTCTGCAATCACATCACCGTCGCCACCAATCAAGGCTTTGGTAGAACACATCTCAGCGCACAAAGGTAACTTACCTTCAGCTAGGCGATTACGGCCATATTTTTCAAACTCAGCAACGCTGCCGTTGGCTTCTGGACCACCAGCACAGAATGTGCATTTGTCCATCTTGCCGCGCAAACCGAATGTACCGGCACTTGGGAACTGTGGCGCGCCAAATGGGCAAGCATAGGAGCAGTAAGCACAGCCAATGCAAGTGTCTTTGTCGTGCAACACAACACCTTCGTCGGTGCGGTAGAAGCAATCAACTGGGCAAACAGCCATGCAAGGCGCATCCGCGCAGTGCATACAGGCGACAGAGATGGATTTCTCCGCCCCAATCACGCCATCATTGATGGTGACAACCCGGCGGCGATTAACGCCCCAAGGTACTTCGTTGTCGTTTTTACAAGCAGTAACGCAGCCGTTGCATTCAATACACCGTTCCGCGTCGCAGATAAATTTCATTCGTGCCATTGTGATCTCCTGACTTTAGCGGTTGGGCTTATGCAAACTTTTCGATCTGACAGATCGTAGTTTTGGTTTCTTGCATCATTGTTACGTTGTCGTAGCCGTAGGTTGTTGCCGTATTAACAGCTTCACCACGCACCATTGGATACGCTCCCTTAGGATAGTACTCAAGCAAGTCCTTACCTTCCCACCATCCAGAGAAGTGGAATGGGATGAAGGCTGTATCTGCTCCAACACGCTCGGTTACCATTGCACGCACCTTGATCTTGGCGCCGGTAGGCGACTTAACCCAGACGTAGTCCCAGTTCTTGATGCCGCGCTTTGCCGCTGCTGCTGGGTTGATCTCAACAAAGTTTTCTTGTTGCAACTCAGCCAGCCATGGATTCGAACGAGTCTCTTCACCGCCACCCTCGTATTCGACCAAACGACCTGAAGTGAGAATAATTGGGAACTTATCAGCCAATTTATCTTCAATGTTCTTGTCTTGAAGTGTCTTGTACAGGGTTGGCAAGCGCCAGAAGGTTTTACGGTCAGCGGATGCAGGGTACTTCGCAACTAAATCAGGGCGAGTGCTGTACAAGGCTTCACGGTGCTGCGGTACTGGATCTGGGAAGTTCCACACCACTGCCCTTGCCTTCGCATTACCGAAAGGATGGCAACCGTGGTTTTTCATGGCAACGCGAATAATGCCGCCCGATAAATCGGTCTTCCAGTTTTTACCTTCGGCCGCTTTTTGCTCGGCTTCAGTCAGCTCGCTCCACCAGCCCAATTTTTTCATGAGCACGTGATCAAACTCAGGGTAGCCGGTCTTAATGTCAGCACCCTTCGAGTAAGAGCCATCTGCTGCCAGCAAGCTCTTGCCGTCTTTTTCAACACCGAAATTGGCACGGAAGTTACCGCCACCATCCATGACGTGCTTGCTGGTGTCATAGAGGTTAGGTGAACCAGGGTGCTTCAGAGCCGCATTACCAAAGCATGGCCATGGCAATCCGAAATAATCACCAGTGGTGTCGTAACCCGTAACTGGATCTTTACCGCCACGCGACTTCAGGGTCTTCGGATCAAAGACACTCATCATCCGCATGTGGGCTTTGAGGCGCTCCGGCGTTTGACCTGTGTAACCGATGGTCCAAACGGCGCGGTTGATCTCACGCAGGATGGATTCGATTTCAGGCTCTTGCCAATTCTTACCAGCGTATTTTGCTTCGTTCATCTTGAAGTTAACCGACAGCTCTTTGCCGAAGCCAAGGCGGTTTGCAAACTCCTGCATGATGACGTGGTCTGGAACAGACTCAAACAATGGGTCAATGACTTTCTCACGCCACTGAATCGAGCGGTTCGATGCTGTAACTGATCCGGTGGTTTCAAACTGGGTACATGCAGGCAACAAATACACTGCGCGGTTTTTATTAACTGGATCGCCTTTAGCAGCTGGCATCGCAGCCATCGCCGCAGTCGCACTTGGATATGGGTCAACTACGACCAATAAATCCAATTGATTCATGGCGCGCTTCATGTCCAAGCCGCGTGTCTGCGAATTCGGCGCATGACCCCAGATAAACAGACCTTTAACAGCCGTTTCTTGGTCAATCATGTCTGGGTTTTCAAGCACCGCATCGATCCAGCGGGAGACGGTCGTACCCGACTTCTCCATCATGTTGGGAGCGTAACGGCCTTTAATCCACTCGTAATCCACACCCCAGACGGTAGCGTAGTGCTTCCACGATCCCGCAGCCAAGCCATAGTAGCCAGGCAATGAATCCGGATTAGGGCCAACGTCCGTTGCGCCTTGTACGTTATCGTGACCGCGGAAAATGTTGGCGCCACCACCGGACTTGCCGATGTTGCCCAAAGCCAATTGCAAGATGCACGATGCACGAACCATGGCGTTACCGATGGTGTGCTGTGTTTGACCCATACACCAAACAATGGTGCTAGGACGATTCATGGCCATGGTTTGCGCAACTTTATATACCTGCGCCTCAGGAACGCCGCATGCTTCTTCAACTGCAGCGGGAGTCCACTTTTCCATTACTTCTTTGCGAATGTCATCCATGCCGAATACGCGGTCATTGATGTACTTCTTATCTTCCCAGCCATTCGCAAATACGTGATACAGAACACCAAACAGGAATGGAATATCCGAGCCTGAACGAATGCGCACATATTGATCTGACTTGGCGGCGGTACGGGTATAACGTGGGTCGACCACGATCAACTTACAGCCGTTTTCTTTAGCGTGCAGCATGTGCACCATGGAGACAGGATGCGCTTCAGCGGCATTCGAGCCGATGTACAGCGCTGCCTTCGAGTTCATCATGTCGTTGTAGCTATTGGTCATCGCACCATAGCCCCAGGTGTTGGCAACACCAGCAACCGTGGTGGAGTGGCAGATACGCGCCTGGTGATCGGTATTGTTGGTGCCGAAGAAGGACACCCACTTACGCAGCAAATAGGCTTGCTCGTTATTAAACTTGGACGAGCCAATGAAGTACAAGGAGTCAGGGGTGTACTTGGCGCGAAGATCTTTCATCTTGGCGGTAATTTCATCCAGGGCCTGATCCCAAGTAATGCGCTGGTATTTGCCGTCGACCAATTTCATGGGATAACGCAAACGATAGTCACCATGGCCATGCTCACGCAATGCAGCGCCCTTGGCGCACTGGCCGCCCATATTGATAGGGGAATCAAACACGGGATCTTGACGAACCCATACACCGTTCTCAACCGTAGCATCGCTGGCACAGCCAACAGAACAATGGGTACAAACGGTGCGTTTTACTTCAATCTTGCCCTTGCCATCCAGCATTGCTTTGCTTGGGTCGGCTGCGGTTGCTTTTTGCACGAGATTGAGCTGGCTAACTGCAATTCCGGCGCCAACCCCAATTCCGGAGCGCTTCAGGAAGGTTCGGCGATCCATAGTTGGAACTGCCGCCTTAAGACCTCGCGACAAACTCCCAATTAAGTTCGATACCGGTACCGAGCGGGTCGTTGTGTTTACTGGATTTTTACGAATCAGACTCATCTGATGCTCCTGAGGGGTTTTATATTTTTAGAGTAAGGGTCGGTTAAAACTAAATTAAGGTTGTTTCGTAATACTTGCGAACGTGGGCTGTCAGTTGGTAGCCGTCT
>Ga0247831_1000439_pt1 | contig 90445 bp, 79 predicted proteins | sample LaCruzMarch2015__9_FD_192406 | JGI IMG/M metagenome (GOLD analysis project Ga0247831, IMG submission 192406) | Freshwater microbial communities from meromictic Lake La Cruz, Castile-La Mancha, Spain - LaCruzMarch2015_1m | ecosystem: Environmental > Aquatic > Freshwater > Lake | place: Spain...
GAAGACCCGTATGCAGTACCATCGCGCAGCCTTGGGAAAAGCCGGCCAACACAATGTGCTGGTATGGGATGCCACGGCTCGCTTCTCGCTCTATCAGGGCACTGATGGCTTTAGCTGAATTCTGAATGCCCTTTGCATCTTCAAGATCGTTATCGCTTCTGCCGATGATGTCATACCAGGCTGGCATCACATAGCCGCCATTGACAGTAACTGGCATACTTGGGGCGCTCGGAAACACAAAGCGAATGCCAGGTAGGCCATTTAGATCTAATTGGGGAACAAGGGAGGCAAAATCATTGCCATCGGCACCCAGGCCATGGAGCCAAATGATGGCGGCAGTAGGCTTGTCGGCGGTCTCAATTTCGATGCAGGGCAGTAGTTCCATGGAATTCTCGATAAAAGTGAAAAGGGTATTTTAAGTCGAGTATGCTGATGTCAACTTAACTCACTGGATTCATCCTTCATGACTATTTCTATGTACCAGGCCAGCGCGCCACGCCTCATAAACAGTATGCGTAATTTATCCGCCATTTTGGATAAAACCCAAATCTACATCGATACCAAGAAAATCGATCCAGCAGCCTTACTGCAATTTAGGCTCTTCCCAGACATGCTGAATTTGACTCGGCAAATACAAATCGCCAGCGATACCGCAAAAGGGGTGGTGGCCCGTTTAGCAGGAGTCGACATTCCAGCCTTCGAGGACAATGAAACGAGCGTGGCGGAATTGCAGGCACGGATCGCGAAAACCATCGCGTTTATTGAAGGCTTTACACCAGCCCAGCTCGATGGAACCGAGGATAAGGCGATTGTGACCAAGCGGGGCGATAAAGAAACCCATTACACCGGCATGCAATTTTTACTAGGTCATGCCATTCCCAATGTGTACTTTCATGTATCGATTGCGTTTGCCATATTGCGCCATAACGGGGTTGAGATTGGCAAACGGGATTACTTGGGTAATCCATAAGACGGACTCCGCAGGATACGATGCTGGGTCGCATTTACCGTTTTCTATCTGGCCAACATATTGCAGCCCTTGGTTTTGTTCGTAACGACGGCGGCAGACTGGCTTCAGGATTTCAGGGAGGGGCGGGGGATTGTGTGGTGAGGGCCATTGCGATTGCTGCTGAGCGGTCGTACATCGAGGTCTATGAGGCCCTGCGCAATGCCAATGCACACTACGCAGAGCGTAGTACCAGTCGCCTTGCCAAACACATTGCTGCACGGGGCTCAAGCCCCCGTAATGGCAATCACCGTTCCGTCTTCCACGATTACATTTTGAGTCTGGGATTTGATTGGGTGCCAACCATGGCAGTGGGACAGGGTTGCCAAGTACACCTGCGCCAAAATGAAATACCAGCAGGCAGGCTCATTGTCAAAGTATCCAAACACCTGAGTGCCGTGATTGATGGGGTAATTCACGATACGCATAATCCGGCGCGCGGCGGAAGGCGCTGCGTGTATGGCTACTACATTCAGAAGCGATAACTGTTGGTTGCTTTGGCTGCGCGAGCCTGCTCTTTAGTTTCTTTACGGAAATCCCACGGCGGCACCGGATTGGGATCAGCCCACAAACCCTTTTGTTTTGCGCGCGCATCCTGCTCAGCTTTTGCATAGCGCAGCGCTTCTTCCTTGGGCTGCTCTTTTGCGTAGTGCTTATAAAACCAAGCATAACCATCCTGAATCATCAGTTGATTGATGTCGACACCGCTAAGGTAAATCACGCCGAGGTGGCGTCCATATTGGTCTTTCTTGCGCAGATCCACTTCTACATCTTGTTTAAAGATGCGGCTCGCTAAATGCTCCCGCGCTTTCGAGCCATAGGCCTGCTTTTTTTCAGGTGTATCAATTCCCACTAAACGAATTTTGAGCTGCTGCTTATCTTGGGTTAGCAGGGTAATGGTGTCACCGTCACTAATGGCCACAATCAGACCTGGGGTTAGGGGCGCTGCACCAATGGTCGCAGAAGCGAACAGAACAAGGCTAATCAGCAGGGAGCGAATGTCATTCATCCGATTATTGTTACATTTTTGGTGATTATTGCCGAATTATTTTGGGTAATTTACCAAAATAAACACCCCTAATTTAGCAGGGGCTGCAATTTAGGTGACAATTGCGAATACCGTTTTTTTACTGTTTTTATGCAGAGTGAGTTAGATATGCCCTCCTATTGGTCCAGTAGCCCGTATCGCCACCTTATCGTTAGCCCCGATCGCCAGCTGATCGTAACGGATGATTTTTTGCGTACCTACTTGGATCGACCCGAGCTTGCCTTGATTCCGGAGTCATGCCAAGCGGAACAGGCCCTTCATCAGCGCTTGGTCGACAACCCCAAAGCAGATATCAGTGAGGCAGAAATTGCACAAATGCAGGATGCTGATATTCAGGTGAACTACGGCATTTGGCTGCGCTACCGCAGCAAGCTTATGAAGGCACCCTCACTGGAAGCCTTCTATATGAGCCTGTTTGAAGGTGAGGGGGTTGATGTGCCACCCCTATTTATTAGCCAACTGACTCAGGTCTTTATTCAGCATATATTGGGTGAGGATGCGCCGCCACTCGAGCTCCGCATGGCTGAACTCTTTTTTAGAACCCAGGCCATCTCGATTCAGGAGGGCGGCGTCGTAATGGCTGCTGATGCCCAAACCATTGAGCAAAGCTCGAAAGCCGATGAATTCGGTAGCATCGTCGACCTACTGAAGCAAGGCACTATGGCTTCGCAATCGGTTGATTTGGATGTATTGCATGAGGAAAATGCCACCAACTATTGGACGCGCGATGAGGATTTTGATTTTGCTGTTCAGCTCAACTACAGCCAGCCCACCACCCGGAGTTTTTGCACTGTGCTGCAAAAGTGGATTAATCACTTTTTAGGTGTCGACGTCAAAATCAAGCCCCTAAAAGAAGTCAGCGATCCGAACTGGGTATGGCATGTTGGATTAGATGCCGCCTCGACTGAAATTTTGAATGCGCTGTACAACAAAGAGCCTGTGGATGAATCGGATATGGCTCGCTTACTCTGTTTGTTCCGCTTGGAGTTCATCAATTCGACCGATACCCGTCCGGAGTTTGCTGGACGTAATGTCTATATGGCTATTGCAATGAACGAGAAGAACGAGCTCAAGTTAAAGCCGCAAAACGTCCTTTTCAACCTACCCCTGGCAAAAGCTTCTTAGTTTAGGCATGCAACCTTTAATTCAGGTATGGTCTAAGTATTAACCCTTAGATATTTACCCTTAAATCGGAGCATTATATGAGCCAGACCCTTGCAAGCCCAGCAGTAAACATGGAATTAAACACATCATTTTTATCAGAAATGATCAATAAAATCAGTAATATAGCTAGAATCATCCATGAGTCTTCCGTCGAAGCAAAAGAGCAATACAAGAAGCACTCTGTTTTAGGTGGCGGCTGGGAATAAGTAGCAAATTGGTCTAATCTGGGCTAATTAGAAGGTTCTACGGAAGGGGTGAGTCAGCTTGGCTCACCCCTTCTTCTTTTCCGCTTTAAGCCCGCTTCCTTCGATATAGTGCACACATGCCTAAACTTCAGCGAATGCTGCCTGCAGAGTGCCTTGAGTGCGGCAATCCACGCCACCTACTCGGAAATTGCTTGAATTGCGGCAGTACGGATTTGCCGCAGGCCCTAACGGATACGGTAGTGCTCAATTTAGAGGCAGGCGGGCCATCAGCCGAAGCAGCCTTAGAGCGCCTAACGCTGCATGTGCGCGCCGCCAGTGAAGCAGGTATTCGGGCTTTAATCGTGATCCATGGCTACGGCTCGAGTGGCGCAGGCGGAAAAATTAAGTGGCTTGTGCGGGATGCTCTGGAAAACAACTTTTTCTCCGACCGAGTAGACGAGTACTATTTTGGAGAAGATCTCTCCGCGGGAAGCGCTGGATACCATGCTGTTATTAAGCGCCGTTCTTCTTTAAAGCAGCACTTAAGTCAGTTTAAGATAGGCAATGCTGGCATGACTGTACTTCTGATGCACTAAATACGAAAGCGTAAACCATGACAAGTAAGCATTCTCAGGACGGAATAAAGCCCACCCAATCTGCAGTGGATACCGATCAACTGTTGGCGGACTTTAAGGCCTTGGTCGCAGATGCAGAGGCGCTGATTGGCGCGACTGCCGATCAGGGCGGCGAAGGCATTGCGCAAATTCGGGCACAAACACAAGACTCACTGGCACAAGCCAAGGCCAACTTAGCAGATGTACAAGACGAAATTACCGCAAAAGCCAAAGCGGTTGCAGCCGATGCAGATGCGTTTGTGCATCAGAAGCCATGGCAGTCCGTCGGCATAGCGGCTGGCCTTGGGCTACTGATTGGTTTACTGATCAGTCGCCGCTAAAAGGAATTGCCATGTCAGTAGACGCCATGCTCTCGTCCATCAAAAATCTAGGGTCCACTGCAGTTGAGATAATCCAAACCCGCTTAGAGCTTTTTTCAAGTGATATTCAGATTGGCTGGCAGCGCTTACTCTCAGTACTGGTGCTAGTGATCATCACTCTCTTTAGCCTCTTGTTTGGTTTAGTACTGCTGGCAATCTTAATTGTGGTGTTGTATTGGGATAGCCATCGGGTATTTGTGCTCTCCTTGATGACGGGCAGTTTTTTATCCATCGGCATTTTGCTTGCACTATTCGTGCGCGCACAAATCAATGCGATGCCCAGATTATTTGAAGCCAGTTTAGGTGAGCTAGCAAAAGACCGTGACCATCTGACATGAACACACGCCTAAAGCAATTGCTAGAGCGTCAGCAGCGCTTGATTGCTAAATCAGCCGAGCAGCGCGCCAGTATGGCAGACGACATGCGCGTGTGGCAAAAGCCCATCGCATGGCTTGATCGTGGACTGGGAGTGATTGAGTTGATTCAAAAGAATCGCGTGTTGCTGTATGCCGCATTTGCGCTATTGGCGAGCTACAAGCCAGCTGGCGCTCGTAAGTTGGTCGTGTTTGCAGTAAGTGCGCTGAAGATAGTGCACCATGTACGTGATTTAATCTCACCCAAACCATCGTCCAAACCAAAGGATTGAAGTATCTGCCCGCGGCACTAAGTGGGATTGCGATTAAAATACGCCTCATGCCGTTTAAACCCGAAGAAGACGATCTAGGTCCGAGTAAGTCAGAGCTGAAACGCGAGATGACCGAGCGCCAAAAATTGGCCGAAGTATTGTCTAAGTTAAGTGGCGATGCACTCAAGAGCGTTCCGCTCGAAGAAAACATTCGCGATGCGATTGCCCAAACCCAAAAGATTAAAACATTTGAAGCCCTGCGGCGCCATAAGCAGTATCTTGGTAAATTGATGCGCGCACTCGATGCAGAGGAAATTGCTGCAATTGAAAAGCGCCTGGAAATTATTGAAGGCCCTGGAAAAGTTGAGACAGCAAAGTTGCATCAGCTTGAAGCGCTGCGCGATCGACTCATTGCCGACGATGCTGCTTTTACTCAACTCATTGAACGCTTTCCGGACTTGGACGTGCAAAACATCCGAACGCTCATTCGCAATGCGCGAAAAGAAAAGGAGCTGAATAAGCCTCCCAAGGCGTATCGCGAGATCTTCCAATTGCTGCGCAATTTAGAACTCAATTAATACTCAGTTTGGTTTGCGTGCAGGTCTGGATTGCGTCCGGCGCGGAGCGTTACTCGGCCTTGGCGCATTACCTGCCTGTTTTTTACTTGCCTGCCCTTGACCTCGACCTTGCCGTTGGCCTTGCCCCTGGCCACTACGCAACTGAATAGGCTGAGGCTTAGCATGTGGATCTGGCTCAAATCCAGCGATCACTTCCTGCGGCACGTTTTGCTTAATAAGACGCTCAATGTCTCGCAGCATTTGATGCTCATCAACGCACACTAGGGAAACCGCAACACCATTGGAGCCAGCGCGGCCCGTGCGACCGATGCGGTGGACGTAATCTTCTGGCACATTGGGCAAGTCATAGTTAACGACGTGCGGCAGCTGGTCAATATCAATGCCACGGGCAGCAATGTCAGTTGCGATCAGAGCAGTTAGCTTGCCTGCCTTAAAGTCAGCCAATGCTTTGGTTCGGGCAGATTGGCTTTTATTGCCATGAATGGCCATGCAACTGATGCCGTCTTTTTCTAATTGCGTCACCAGCTTATTAGCGCCATGCTTCGTACGGGTAAAGACGAGCACTTGCTCCCAGTGATTCGATTTGATCAAATGCGCTAATAAAGGGTGTTTAGCAGTGCGGTCCACTGGATGGATCTTTTGGGCGATGGCCTCATTAGTACTATTGCTGCGCGCCACCTCGATTAGGGCAGGCGAGTTCAATAGGCCGTCGGCAAGGGATTTGATTTCAGTAGAGAAGGTGGCAGAAAACAATAGGTTTTGCCGTTGGGCTGGCAAGGCCGCTAAGATTTTTTTGATGTCGCGTAAAAAGCCCATGTCCAGCATGCGATCTGCCTCATCTAAGACGAGAATCTCGACTCCCTTGAGGTAGACGGCATTTTGACCCATAAAATCCAGCAAGCGGCCTGGTGTCGCTACCAAGATATCGAGACCACTCTGTATTGCTTTGAGTTGCGGATTGGGGCCGACGCCCCCAAAAATGACAGCAGACTTTAGTTTGGTGTATTTACCGTAGGTCATGACGGATTCATGTACCTGCGCCGCCAATTCTCGGGTTGGCGTCAAGATTAGCGCACGAATAGGGCGGCGAGCACCTGCTACCGGCGGAGCGCCAGTAATGAGGCGTTGCAAGATGGGCAAGGTAAAACCAGCGGTTTTGCCGGTGCCCGTTTGGGCTGCAGCCAACAAGTCGCCGCCCTTTAATACGGCTGGGATCGATTGACCTTGAATCGGAGTAGGGGTGGTATAGCCATGTTCTTTTATGGCTAGAAGGATGGGATCGGACAGGCCGAGATCAGTGAATAACATGAAAACCAATACAAAAAAAGTACAAACAAAAAAGCAGGAAGATGGGAAATGGCAATCCGAATGAAGGAGATGAAGCTAAACGCGCTAGGCATTTAGTGTGGATCCCTTGAATGCGTTTAGGCGATCTGGCTCTTCGAGCGCAAGAGGAAATAAAATCCTCACAACGAAGAATAGCACAACAGGCATGAAAAAAGCCGCTGTATTAGCGGCTTTCTTCGTTAGCGTTACCTCGAATTAATCGAGTTTGGCGCCAGATTTTGCAACGACAGCAGCCCAGCGCTTCACGTCTGCATTCACTTGCTTGCCGAATTCTTCACCGTAGAGGTTCGGAATATCGGAGCCGTTCGCAGCCCAGATTGCTTTGAGCTTTGGGGTGCTCAAGGCTTTTTTCACTTCAGCAATCATCTTATCGACGATGGGCTGTGGTGTGCCGCGTGGAGCGAAGAGCGAATACCAGGTCGACACGATGTAGTCTGGCATGCCGGCTTCTACAAAGGTAGGTACATTCGGAATGGCTGGATTGCGATTCTTCGATGCAACTGCAATCGCAACCAATTTACCAGCATTGATTTGTGGTGCTGACGTTGCTAAGCCATCAAACTCAAGATCAACCTGACCCGCTAACAAATCGCTCATTGCAGGACCTGCGCCGCGGTATGGGATGTGGGTAATAAAGGTACCCGTTTGAATCTTGTAAAGCTCACCAGCCAAATGGTGAACGGTTCCGCTACCAGCGCTTGCAAAGTTATATTTGCCTGGATTCTTTTTCATCAGATCGACAAATTCTTTCGCGTTGCGGGCGCTGACTTTTTGTGGGTTTACAACCAAGACCTGAGGCACGTTCGCAAGCATTGCCACTGGAATAAAGCTCTTCTCAATGTCATAGTCTAAATTCTTATACATCGAAGGAGCAATGGTGTGGTGTGTAGCACCGACAAACCAGTTGTAACCGTCTGGGGCTGCCTTTGCAGCGGCAGACGCGCCTACTGTACCGCCAGCTCCGCCGCGGTTGTCAATGATCACTTGCCTACCCAATTGCTCTGTGAGTTGTGCGGCTAAAGGACGCGCAAAGGCATCGGTACCACCACCGGCTGGAAATGGGTTCAGGAATGTAATGGGCTTCACAGGCCATTCTTGCGCAACTGCTGCGGTTCCTGTTACCAATGAGACACAGAGAACAGACTTCAGTAGCTTCTCAATTAATGAGTTCTTAATCATTGTTTATTTATCCTTCGTTAATAAAATCGGTTCATCTATTGCAATGCCTAAATCAAACGGATGCAGTCTAGCTGAGAATAAACAATAAAAAAGTGACGAAGATCAACTTCAGCAGCTTCTTTGGGCTTATGGCTTGTGTCTCAATCTAGCGGTATTCCGCTTTATTCTTTTTGCAACAAAGAAACATTTTTAATGGATTTATGGATTAACCATATAGCGATTTACCCCTAGAATTGAAAGAGGGTGTTTTAGGTCTCTTGAAGCCCTTCCTATTGGGCTGGTTCGCAATACAGGCAGAACATGACAAGGCTGGGAAGACGATAAAACGAGTTTACTGATTCGATAGCCTAAACCTATTTACCTTGCCAATTCGGGGGTATTCCATCCAAAAAAGCATTGACCCCGGTTTTAAAGTCATTGCTGCCATAACATTCCCGAATTAAGTCGTTGCAGTTGGGTAACTGACTGCGGAGAATGCGATGGATGGTCGCCTTGGATACCTTTTGCGTAACGGGCGCGAGGGAGCTGAGTTTGGTTGCTAGGGCTTGTGCAGCCGCATCCATTTCGTCCAGGGCATAGGTTTTGAGTACAAACCCATTGGCAACTAACTCGGTGGCATTGACTAGCTCGGCCAAGAGCAGCATGCGCTTGACCATGCCAACCCCTAGGTGGTGGGTAAGCCAAGCCACGTTACCAACAGACAGGCAGTTGCCGAGTGTGCGGGCGATTGGGACACCAAAACGAGCATCGTGCGTGGCAATCCGAAAATCACAGCAGCTGGCAATCGCTAGGCCACCGCCTACTGCCAAGCCCTCAATCACTGCAATGGTCGGAATGGGCAGATCAATTAATGGCGCAAAGTAGGAATCAATCGAGGCTTCGTAGGCAATTCCATCGTCTCCACTCGTAAAGCCACTAAATTGTGCAATATCACTACCAGATACAAATGATTTGCCGCCGGCGCCGCGCAGTACAGCCGCCCGAATGCTCGGCGTCTCGGCAATCTCCAGGCAAATGCTGCGCAAGCGTTCATACATCGCTACAGTCATGGCGTTGCGTGCCGCGACATGGTCAAAGGTGATGTGGGCAATGCCATTTTCTACTGAAAAGAGGACTTGAGCTACTTTGGGGCTAGGGGAAGGGGGCGGGGCAGATGGGCTCATAAATGATTTATATTAGGTAATGGGTTCATTCTAATTACAAAAGAACCCGCTACAACAAAAGAGACCATGACCAATTCCACGCAACGTGTAAATAAGCCATTGCAGGCTGCCAATCGACCCTTGCCGCTAGCAGGCGTGCGCGTTTTAGATGTAAGTCAAGTGATGGCAGGTCCTTACTGCTGCATGTTGCTGGCTGATTTGGGTGCTGATGTGATCAAGATTGAGCCGCCCGGTACAGGCGATCAAACCCGCGGTGCGATGGGTTTTAAGATGAAGGGCTCCGATAGCATGGGTTTTTTAAACATGAATCGCAATAAACGCAGTGTTGCCTTGAACCTTAAAAGTAAGGCCGGTAAAGAAGTGTTTTTTGAGCTCGTAAAAACAGCCGACATCTTAGTTGAAAACTACCGACCCGGCGTTATGAAAAAACTCGGTATCGACTACGCCGTTTTAAAAGACATCAACCCCGGTTTGGTCTACGCGAGTATTTCTGGGTTTGGTCAAACAGGCCCCTGGGCCGAGCGTCCTGGTTTTGATTTGATGGCCCAAGCCATGTCGGGCGTAATGAGTGTGACGGGCTACCCTGATGGACCGCCTGTAAAAGCAGGTGTCCCCGTTGCCGATATTGGCTGCGCGCTCTTTGCCGTCTATGCCATTTTGGCAGCGCACATTGGTAAGAAAAATACCGGGGAAGGGCAGTTCATTGATGCTTCTTTGTTTGACGCGGCTTTGGCATTTTCCATTTGGGACACTTCGCAGTATTGGGGAACTGGCGTTGAGCCATACAAGCTCGGTACTGCCAACCACATGAGTGCACCCTACCAAGCCATGAAAGCATCCGACGGCTATTTTGTGATGGGCGCCACCAATCAAAAGTTATGGGCTTTACTGTGTGACAAGATTCATCGATCTGACCTGCTCAGCGATGCGCGCTTCATGACAAATCCATTGCGGCTTGCGAACCGTGAGGAACTCGTTAACGAATTAGAAAAAACCTTTGTGACTAAAACCGGAACAGAGTGGGTCGATCTATTGCTCGTTGAGGGTATTCCGGCAGGACCAATTAATACCTATCCAGAGGCATTTGAAAGCGAGCATGGTAAACATCGCCAAATGCGCATGGAAATCGATCACCCGATTGAAGGCAAGGTTCCGAATATTGGGTTTGCCGTGAAGTTATCCGGCACGCCCCAACAGGTTCGCATGCACCCGCCTTTATTGGGCGAACACACGAATTCAGTCTTAGCAGAAATTGGTATTACGGGCGAAGCACTGAAAGCCTTTGAGGCCGATGGCGCCTTTTTACCCTAAGCAAATCCCATTACAGGAGTAAGCCTTGAATACCTTAATTGACCGCATTGACCACATTGTTCTCACCGTTACGGACATTGAAGTCACTACGCAGTTTTATGAAAAAGCCTTTGGCTTTGAGCGTGAGTTTTTTAGAGGCCCTGAAGGGCAGCCCCGCCATGCTTTACTGTTTGATCAATTGAAAATCAATTTGCAAGACCGCAATACAGAAACGCCAACTAAAGCACGCATTCCGACGATTGGCTCGGGTGATTTTTGTTTGATTGCACACGTGCCATTGGATGACTTTATTAAGCACCTCGAGGCACAAAAGATCCCCATTGATGTTGGTCCGGTTTCGCGCCGAGGTGCTTTGGGTCCAATACGTTCGGTTTATTTACGCGATCCCGATGGTAATTTAGTTGAAGTAGCCGAGTACGTGTAGCGATGGCGCCTCACTCACAATCACCCAAAGGCAATGGAATTGGTTTTGTTGTGGTGCAGGCAGTTTTGCTAGGAATTCTTTTTTTTGGACCCAGCCATCTAAATGCCGATACAAGCATCTACTCACCTAGGGGCCTGCTGCTGTGGTTCGGTTACGGCATTTTTATTCTTGGTACCATCATTGCCCTAATAGCAGCAATCAATCTAGGAAAAAATCTAACGCCATTACCAAGACCAAAAGAAAATGCTGAGCTCGTGCAAACCGGCTTATATCGTTTAGTACGCCATCCGATTTATTTTGGAGTGATTGTCTTGTCAATTGGCTGGGGAGTGATTCAGCAATCCGCTTTAGTTTGGCTATACGTAATTGCGATTGCCATCTTCTTTGACATTAAATCGCGCAAAGAAGAGCGGTGGTTAGTAGCGCGTTTCTCTACATATGCCGATTACCAAGGGCGAGTACGCAAACTCATCCCTTGGGTTTATTAAAGCAGAAAATCACGCTTTAAAAGGCTGCTACAGCTCCATCGCTTCTTGGATCCCAGCCGCCGCGCAATACGCCCGATGGTTCACGAATAATGCAACCGGCGTGACCCACAGTCTCATCAAAATCAGCGAGCATTTCAATATCATGACCCATGGCAGCCAATTGAGAAACTACTTTGCTATCAAAGCGGGACTCCAGTTTTAGGCTGTCACTGGTTTGACCCCAGGTTCTGCCGAGTAACCAGCGCGGCCTGCTGATGGCATCCTGTGGGTTAAGTCCATAGGTCGCAGTGCGCGTAAACACGGCGCATTGGGTTTGCGGTTGACCATCGCCACCCATGGTGCCGTAGACCATCGAGCGGCCATCCTTAAATAATGCCAAGGCAGGATTGAGCGTATGAAATGGTTTGCGATGCGGCTCAAGCGTATTGAGGTTGTGTGGATCCAGCGAAAAACTACAGCCCCTGTTTTGCCAATTCACGCCGGACTTAGGCAAGACAATGCCGGCGCCAAACTCGTGATAAATACTTTGAATGAAGGAGACACAGCGGCCTTCGCCATCCACAACGCCCATCCAAATGGTATCAGCTGGGCCCCGGCCAGCGCCCCAAGGCAGGGCTTTCTGAGCATCCACCTTGCTAGCCAAGCCCTTTAAAAAGTCAGGGGTCAAAAAGTGCTGCGCATGGTGCGCCATGTATGCAGGATCGGTAACGTGCTGATCGCGTACTTTAAAGGCCTGCTTGGTTGCCTCAACGCAATGGTGCACGTATTCCGCGCTATCGACATCAAAGCGTTTTAAATTGAGTTGATCCAAAATGCCCAAAATCATCAGAGAAACAACGCCCTGAGTGGGCGGCGTCATGTTGTAGACATTACCCAATCTGTGTTTGAGTTCCAGTGGGTCAATTAGCTTTGCCTGGTGGCGTTGCAGGTCGGCTAGGCGCAATGGACTGCCAATGGCCGTTAACTCTTTCGCGAGCAGCTCAGCAAGCTCACCACGGTAATAGTCGTCCGTGCCTTTTTTTGCAATCTGCCGGAGGGTGGCTGCAAGCCTACCTTGCTTAAAAATGCTACCCACTTCTGGACTTTTGCCATTGACTAAAAAAGTCTCCGCAAAGCCAGGGATGTTGGCTAACTCGACCCGTTTTTTTTCCGTTAAGCTGGATTGACTTAATGTGACTGGAACGCCCGCTTCAGCATAATGAATCGCATCCTCGAGTAGGCGCGATAGGGGTAATTTGCCACCCAGTCCTTTTTTGGAGAGGGCATGCGCTGCGCCCCAACCTGAGACGGTGCCAGCAACGGTATTAGCCGCAATAGGGCCCCGAAAGGGAATCGATTTAGTAATGCCTTTATCTGCATACCATTGCTTGGTGGCTAATCCAGCAGAGGCGCCGCAGGCATCAATGCCGCCCATCGCTTTGCCTGGAGCATGCACCACCCAAAACGAGTCGCCGCCAATGGAATTCATGTGGGGATAAACCACGGCTATGGTTGCCGCCGCTGAAATCATGGCCTCCAGCGCATTACCGCCTTCACGCAATACTGCGAGAGCGGACTCAGACGCCAGTGAGTGTGGCGCTACCGCCATTCCTTGAATACCCCATTTTGCTTGCATTGCGCTGTGTTTCCTTAGTTGCGGTTAACCACCATATGAAAACCACTAGTTTAGATTCTTTTAATCACCAATTTGAAGCATGCGACAAAATCATCCCAAAAGAGGTACTGTTCATGCACTAAATTAGGGAATATCCTGAGTTCTTAGTCGGAGTCATGCACTACATTGATTATGTTGTAAAAAATATCTTGTTCGGTTGCGGTGCATATCAGTCATTCCCAGAATCTTGATGTGCGTCAACTTTTAATGGTGTACGTGTCGTTAGTATTTTTTCAGGAGGAGTCAATCATGGAATCAAACCGCCGTAAGTTTTTGAGTACCGGTATTGGTGCAGGAGTTGCCGGTGTTGCTCTCGGAGCGCCAGCCATTGTGCAAGCCCAATCAGCACAAACGTTTAATTGGAAAATGACCAGTGCTTATCCAAAAGGCTCGCCGTTTTATATGGATGGTCCAGGAAGCGCTACGGACCTTGCTAAGCGCATCGGCGAGATGTCCAATGGCCGCTTGAAGATACAGGTTTTCGGCGCTGGCGAGTTAATTCCAGCGTTTGAGGGTTTTGATGCGGTGCGTTCAGGCACCGTGGAAATGAACCATGCCAACAGTTATTTTTGGACCGGCAAAACATTTGCTGCGCAGTACTTCACCGCAGTGCCATTTGGTCTAAATTTCCAAGGCATGAATGGTTGGTTGTATGACGGTGGCGGTATTGATCTCTGGAACGAGACCTATGCCCCATTTGGTATGGTTGCGATGCCTTGCGGTAATACTGGCGTGCAAATGACCGGTTGGTTTAAAAAGAAAATCAATACCGTAGCGGACTTAAAGGGCCTGAAGATGCGTATCCCTGGTCTCGCCGGTAAGGTCTACGCTAATTTGGGTGTCGATGTGAAGGTGCTCCCAGGCGGTGAGATTTTCCCTGCACTGGAGCGTGGTGTGATTGATGCGGCTGAGTTCGTGGGCCCATTCCAGGATCGTCGTCTAGGTTTGCAAAAAGCAGCCAAGTTTTACTACACCACCGGTTGGCATGAGCCTGCAACCACATCTGAGCTCCTAATTAATAAAGCAGCATGGGAGAAGTTACCAAAGGATCTCCAGGCAGTAGTACAAAATGCCTCGGCAGCCTGCAACGTCATCGGCGAGGCATGGTGCCAGCGCAATAACGCAGAAGCGATGGAAGACCTAGTCAAGAAGCAGGGCGTAACCGCTTTGCCCTTGCCAGATTCCGTCATAGCTGCAATGCGCGCAGAAACGAAGAAGATTTTGGATGCTGCCGCAGCAGCCGACCCAATGACAAAGAAAGTGCACGATTCGTATTTTGCATTCAAGAAGAGCTATGACAGCTGGGCTTCATACAGTGAAGCAACGTACCACAGTAAAGTTCGCGGCTAATCTGTTTTTTAATTTTTTGAGTTAGGAATTCATGTGCAAAAGTCCTTAAATACAATCGCATCGCGTATTGAAGGCTTACTTGATCAGATTGGCAGGGCCACGTCGTATGTGGCCCTTGCCATTGTGGGCTTGATAGTCATCAACGTAACATTGAGATACAGCATGAGCCTCGGAACCGTATGGGCTCAGGAGCTTGAGTGGCACCTCTTAGCGGCATTAATTTTATTTGGCATGAGTTACGCATTGCTGCGTGGTGATAACGTCCGGGTTGATTTGTTTTATGCCAATTACAAACCTAAAACGAAGCTGTACGTTGACCTTTTATCAGCCGCATTAACTGTGGTGGTGGGAATCATATTCATATTTCTTTCGATAAAGTACGTTAACCAATCATTTTCGATTGGGGAAATGTCACCCGATCCCGGCGGCATTCCCTATCGCTGGATTGTGAAAGGACTTATTCCCATCGGTTTCTCTCTTTTAGTCTTGCAAGGTGTGGGTGAGTTTTGCCGCGTGATTGTGAACTACCAAACCAAAGGTGGAGGCAATCATGTTTGAGATGGAAACCATGGCTATTTTTATGCTCATCGGCTTTTTTGCAATGCTGATGATTGGCGTACCGGTCGCCATTACCCTGGCTACCGTTGGCTTTGTGTTCGGGTATTTGGGTTTTGGACCAGTACTGTTTAACTTACTACCAGCTCGGGTTTTTGGCGTAGTGGCAGGCTACCAGTGGCTTGCGATACCCCTGTTTATCTTTATGGGCATCACGCTTGAAAAGTCCGGGCTAGCCGATGATTTATTGGATGTTATCGGGCACCTTGCCGGCGGCGTTAAAGGTGGTATGGCCGTTGGCATTATTTTATTTGGCGCCTTAATGGGGGCTACCACCGGAATTGTGGGCGCAACGGTGATTACCTTAGGGCTCTTAACACTACCAACCTTGATACGACGAGGCTATGACAAAAGCATTGCGTGTGGCGCCATTTGTGCATCTGGCACTTTGGGGCAGATTATTCCACCCAGTTTGATCTTGATTTTGCTCTCCGACATCATGCAGCTGTCTGTGGGAACCTTGTTTGCGGCAGCAGTCGGTCCTGGAATGTTATTGGTAGTGGTCTACATCATTTTCATTCTGATTCTAGGATGGATCAAGCCTGATTTGATGCCGCCCATACCAAAGGAAGAGCGTAGCCGGGTTTCCGGTAAAGAGCTCGCCATCCGCTTCTGGAAAGTGGTTGTTCCACCCATCATGCTTGTTATCGCTGTATTGGGCTCGATTGTTGCAGGTATTGCTGCGCCAACAGAAGCGGCTGCGATGGGTGCAATCGGCGGCGTAATCGTAACCATATTCTCCGGGCGCTTTTCATGGGCTAAGCTGAAATTGGTTGCGTTAGATACAACGAAGATTAGTGCGATCATGATGTTTATTTTGATCTGTGCTCAGGTATTTGCGCTATCTTTCCGCGGCTTAAATGGTGAAGAGTTAATTGCCGGTATGTTTGAGGTGATTCCAGGCGGCGTCAATAGTGATATTTGGTTTATGTTGCTGCTGATTTTTATTCTGGGTTTCTTTATTGAATGGATTGAAATTAGTTATATTGCCGTTCCACTATTTTTGCCGGTACTCATAGCGCAAGGTGCAGATCCTGTTTGGATTGCCATGATGATTACGGTATGTTTGCAATCTTCTTTCCTAACACCCCCATTTGGATGGGCGCTCTTTTATCTCAAAGGGGTGGCGCCGCCAGAGGTGAAGATCAAGCATCTGTATAAAGGCGTAATTCCTTTCGTACTTATGCAGGGTGTTGCTTTGTTCTTAGTGTTTTATTACCCACAGATTTCTTTATGGTTACCTAAGGCGATTGGCTGGTGATGTAATACCTCCTAGGCACAGCATTAAGACAATCAGGATCGCATTACGATCCTGATTTCTTTTAGAGGGGCGGAAAATAAGTTGATGCCGAACTTTGCCTTAACTCATATTAGCTTGCTTTAGATCCAAAGAGAATTGCATGAACTGCCTTATTGCCCATCGATTGATTTAATCCAAGCACAATCAAATAAGGCCAGAGGATGAGCCAATACATTAGTGATAAGGCAGCGATATAAATTGGGTCGCCGTGTCCAAATGAAGAGATTGACTCTATAAATGACTTGCCATGCAGCAGTCCATCAATTCCAGATTCGGCAAAGCTAAGTGCAATCACGATGCCGAGGTAGACGATGGAATGCCAAAAGATAGATGTGATTAGGCCGCGATTGGCCTCCACACGCAATGGAAAGATTGCTTTACCAATCATCATGAATTTAGCGCATAAAGCTGCTTTAATAAGCGCTAAACCAAATGGGGTAATGGAAATTGCAGCCTCTCGTAATACGGCAAGCGTAAAAAATGCGATGGCACAAAACCACGCCGCAAAATACAGGGCCAAGAGTGAGGCCTGGATAAATTCATCTTTAATCCGGTAGCGCAGACTTGGTTTTGCATTGTGTGCTGGGGCGTTTTGGTCTGTCATTACTGAATTGTAGCGATCTTCGTGTGGATGATTGGCTTTGATTTATGCTTGAGTTGTGGATATCAATACTGACCTTAAACAGCGCGTGGTTTTGCATGCTGATCAATTAGCATGGCAAGCTTCTCCTGTCCCTGGAGTCGACCGTAAATGCCTCGATCGCTTGGGTGGTGAAGTAGCCCGCGCAAGCTCCATCGTTCGATATGCCCCCAATACCATTTTTACGCAACATGCCCATGATGGCGGTGAAGAGATTTTGGTGCTGGATGGTTGCTTTTCAGACGAAAGGGGTGATTACTCCGCCGGAATGTATTTACGCAATCCGCCCGGTAGCCAGCATGCCCCATTTTCAAATGATGGCTGCACTCTATTTGTAAAACTGCGGCAATTTGCCCAAACGGATAATCAAGAACTACGCATCTATACTAAAACCAAGGATTGGTATCCAGGTCTGGTACCAGGTTTATCCGTGATGCCACTGCATGAACACGATGGCATTAGTACAGCATTGGTTCGCTGGGCCCCCAATACGGTGTTTAACCCCCATGTGCATCCTGGCGGCGAGGAGATCTTTGTTCTGGACGGTATCTTTCACGATGAGTTTGGCGCCTACCCCAAGGGAAGCTGGATACGCAGTCCCCGTTACAGTAAACACGCACCGTTTACCAAGGAAGAGGGTGCGCTGATCTACGTTAAGGTAGGCCACTTAATATAGGTTCAAATAGCACTCAGTAAGCCAGCCGTTTGTGCTCCAAATAACGGGCTCCAGTACCCTCCAAGTGTATGATTTGAGCCATGCAAGAAGGCCCTAATTTCACCCAGCCAAAACAAGATGGGCAGCACATTGTTCAGCTTGTCCGCAACTGGGGCCCAGTCGGAGGCATGGAATCCTATGTTTGGCATTTAAGCCATGCGTTAGCAGAGCGCAATTGCCGCATCACGATAGTCTGTGAAAAAGCCCATGCGCAGCCACTTACTGGCACTATTAAAGTGATCGAAATTGGGGTGTTGCCGCCTAAGCCACGTTGGGTTCTGTATTGGCGTTTTGCGAATCAGGTTGAAGCGGTAGTGCAATCGATTCGGCGTCAAGGCGAATGCCTTGTGCATAGCCACGAGCGTTCCATTAGCCATGACCTAACGACTTTCCATTCCATGCCATTTGCTTCAATTAAAGACAAATCCATTTGGCGGCGTTTATCAGTTCGGGTTTGGGCTTACTTGCGCATGGAAGCTCGTGAATTGGGTGAGCCGCCATACCCTAGCGTTTGCGTTGTGCCCGTGTCTACTGTTATTGCCAATGCAATTGCCCGTTATTACCCATCGGTTGTAAGGCAAATAGCAGCTCCCATTTCTCCGGGTGTAATGGCAATGGCAATTCGGCCGCTACGCATTGTTCCCGATAACGGCGGCACCATTGGGTTTATTGGAAAAGAGTGGGGCCGCAAGGGCTTTGCTCTTTTTATGCAAATAGCGAAGCAGTTGCAATTACAGCGCCCTCATTTACAGGTCTTGGTATTGGGACCAGAAGAAGTCGAAGTGGCGCGCCTTTGCCAAGATTACCCTGGAGAAATCGAGTTTCTAGGCTGGCAAGCTAGCGAACCATTTTTTCAGCAACTGGATTTATTGATACATCCTGCTGCGAGCGAGGCCTATGGCATGGTGATTGCAGAGGCAATGGCCTGTCAAGTACCCGTACTGGTATCGGATGCCTGTGGCGCTGCTGTAGACGTATCCGTCAGCAACGGACGAGTCTTATCCCTCAACGAGTCGGTCAGTCAATGGGCGCAAGCAGGGGATGCATTGCTCTCCAATACACAGTCCATGGCGGGATATCTGCGGCCATGGGCGCAAGTTGCCGCAGAATACGAAACGCAATATCAAGCAATTTCATTCAAAAAATACAAAACCACCACAAAACCATAACAAGATGAAATACAACCTACAGCTGACATTTCAATACGGCCTTACTATTTTTCTGAGTGCCTTTTTATTGTTTCAAGTACAACCCCTGATTGGCAAAATGATATTGCCGTGGTTTGGCGGCTCGGCATCGGTTTGGACAACGTGCATGCTATTTTTTCAAGCGACCTTGTTGTTTGGTTACGTTTATTCCCACTGGATTGTGAAGGCCCTGAGCCCCTATCGGCAAAGTATCTTGCACATTGCCTTGCTGCTGATTAGTTTGTCTTTATTGCCATTGGCTGCGAGTGAGCTATGGAAGCCTATGGGTAGTGAAAATCCCACCTTGCAAATTCTGGGGCTTTTATTTGCTTCCATTGGCTTACCTTATTTTGTACTGTCGACTACAGGCCCCCTAATTCAGGCATGGTTTGCGCGTGAGCGTACTGGTGGCATTCCATACCGTCTGTTTGCCTTATCAAATTTTGGTTCGATGCTGGCCTTATTGGCTTATCCGATTGCATTTGAGCCGATGTTACCAACCCAGTGGCAATCCTATTGCTGGTCGGCCCTGTATGCCGTATTTGTAGTGACCTGCGGTATCTTGGCATGGCGCAACCGCAATAGCGTCGCCTTTGTGGAAACAGACCACGATAACGCGCCGGCACCATCCGCCTCCAACTTAACCACTTGGATTTTATTGGCAGCCTGCCCATCGATCTTGATGGTAGCTGATACCAGTTTCTTGACCGAGAACATAGCACCGGTTCCGATGATTTGGGTAGCCCCTTTGGCGCTCTACCTCCTTTCCTTCATTATTTGCTTTGAGGGTAGTGGCTGGTACAAACGCAAGCTCTTTCTGCCCTTGCTACTCGCATCTTTATTTATTCTGGCTTATTTGCCGACCCTTGGCTTAAATGAATTACCGGTGATGATTTCTACCGGCATCAATTTATTTTCATTCTTTGTGGTGTGTATGGTCTGCCATGGCGAGTTGGCAGCGCAGCAGCCAAATGCACGCTACTTGACCACGTATTATTTGATGTTAGCGGTTGGCGGCGTGATGGGCGGCTTCTTTGTAGGTATCGTTGCCCCCTATTGGTTTACGGAAAACTACGAGCTATCGATTGGAATAGTGTTGTCTGGGATTGTGGTCGCATTGGTATTTTTATCCAATACGCGCTTTAAAACGAAGCAATTTAAGGCAGTAACAGCCACCGGAATACTTTCTTTCTTAATTCTGATCAGTGTGATTCGTATTAATGATCACTCGCATGATATTGCCGGTATTGAGTTGAGTCAGCGTAATTTTTATGGCACCCTCAAGGTATATGTTGATGAGTCGCGTGGCTATAAAACAATGCAGCATGGCCAGATTAGCCATGGCAGTCAGTTTATTGATCCTGCGAAGGCGCAAGAACCCACTACGTATTACGTGCGCGAGAGTGGCGTTGGTCAGGCCATCTTGGTTAAGTCCCAATCCAATCAGTCTATCAAAGTCGGGGTAGTGGGCTTGGGGGTTGGGACTCTGGCTGGGTACGCGAATAAAGGGGATATTTACCGTTTTTATGAAATCAATCCTGAAGTCATTGAGGCAGCAAAAAAACACTTTAGCTTTTTATCGAATAGTGCCGCAAGCATTGAACATGTCTTGGGTGATGCACGCCTGCAATTAGAGCAAGAGCCCAATCAGCAATTTGATGTTTTGGTAATTGATGCCTTCTCAGGTGATTCGGTGCCGATTCATTTACTGACCAAAGAAGCCTTTGCCCAATACTTTAGGCATTTAAAAAGCGATGGCATTCTTGCGCTACACATTACAAACCGCTTTTTAAACCTGAGGCCAGTGGTTAAAACTGCTGCTAACGCATTTGATCAAGACATCAAGGTTATTAGCTTTGCTGCCTCAGAAACAAAGGTAGGTTATCGCTCGGAATGGGCTCTAGTAAGTAAAGATAAAAAAGCGTTTAGGGATATTCAATTCATCAATGCTCAAGAAATTGAAACCCCCAAACACTTTTCCTTATGGCGGGATGATTACAGTAGCCTCTTATCCATACTTAAGTAAACCAGTTATTTCATGAGCATTCAGTCCTATCTTGAATAAACCATGAGCTTACCTGCCTCATCCCTTGATTTTGACACCATTATTGTTGGGGCTGGTAGTGCCGGTTGCCTTTTGGCTAATCGCCTATCGACCGATCCTAAACACCGTGTACTTTTACTGGAGGCTGGGGGAGAAGATGATTGGTTCTGGATTAAAGTTCCTGTAGGGTATTTATTTACCATTAACAATAAACGCACGGATTGGTGTTTTAAAACCGAGGCCGATCCGGGGTTGAACCAACGTTCCATTCATTACGCCAGAGGGAAGGGCATTGGCGGATCATCGTCGATTAATGCCATGATTTACATGCGGGGGCAGGCCAGTGACTATTCGCGCTGGTCAGAACTGACTGGCGATCCAATATGGCAATGGGATACCAGCCTTGAGACCTATAAAGCATTGGAAGATTACTATGCAGGTTCCAATCCATGGCACGGCGATTCCGGAGAGATGCGTATTGAGCGGCCCCGCGTGCAATGGGACATTCTGGATGCGTGGCGCGAGGCGGCCGACGAGCAAGGAATACCTAAGATTGAGGAATTTAATCGCGGAGATAACGAAGGCTGCGCCTACTTTCAGATGACGCAAAAGCGCGGTGAGCGTTGGTCGATGGCCGATGCTTACTTGCATCCCATTCGGCAACGACCGAACCTCACCATATTGACTAAAGCCCAGGTTTTGCAGTTAAAGTTGCGCGCTATCACTTCCGAAACCTTGAATCAGAGTCGCTACACTGCATCGGCATGGCACGGAGCCCAAACCGAAGTCTATGGTTTGGATTTTTTACACGATGGCGTTCGCAAAACAGCCCTAGCTCAAGACCAGGTCATCCTCTCTGCTGGATCCATTGGATCGCCGCACTTGATGCAGATTTCTGGGATAGGATCCAAGATCCATCTCGATAGTATTGGCCTCAAAACCCAGGTAGAGCTACCGGGCGTTGGTGAAAATCTGCAAGATCACTTGCAAATTCGGACGGTGTATCAGGTTGAAAACTGTAAAACAGTCAATACCCTGTATAAGAATTGGCTAACCCGAATGGGTATGGGCCTTGAGTATATTATTAAGCGCACTGGGCCTTTAACCATGCCACCATCTACTTTGGGTGCATTTGCAAAAAGTGACCCGAATCAAGTTAGTGCCAATATTGAATGGCATGTGCAGCCACTCTCGCTACCTAAATTTGGCGAGCCCTTGCATCCGTTTAATGCCATCACACCGAGTGTCTGTAATTTACGCCCCAGCTCTCGTGGCTGGGTGAAGGCGGTATCAGCTGACCCCTTTCACGATCCCAAGATTAGCTGCAATTACTTATCTACCGCGGATGATTTGGCAGTCGCTGTTGCCAGCCTAAAACGTACCCGTGAGATTATGGCGAGCCCGGCACTGCAGCCATTTAAGCCAAAAGAGTTACTGCCAGGGGCAAACATTCAAAGCGATGCCGATCTGGAGGAGGCAGCCAGAAATTTAGGCACTACCATCTTTCATCCGGTAAGTACATGTGCCATGGGGAAGGTGGATCAACATGGCAAAGCAGAAAATCCCCATACCGTCCTAGACTCGGAATGCCGAGTGAGGGGCGTTGCAAGGTTGCGTGTGATCGATGCATCCGCTATGCCCTGCATTACCTCAGGCAACACCAATGCCCCGGTTATGTTGATTGCGGAGACGGTAGCTCGTAAGATGGTCTCTGAGCGAAATTAAATAATAAAAAAAGGCCTAGAAGTATCTAGACCTTACATGATTTTCAGTGTTTTTGGCTCCTCGACCTGGGCTCGAACCAGGGACCTACGGATTAACAGTCCGGCGCTCTACCGACTGAGCTATCGAGGAATTGCGTAAGCCAATATCATACAACATCTTTCTAAATAGGCTCAAATATGGCTCCCCTCGACCTGCGTGTCATGCTGTACCTGATGTTGGCTGCTTTGCTGTGGGCAGGCAATGCCGTAGTCGGTCGTATGCTGGTGGGTGAGATCTCACCGCTCCTATTAAGTACCATTCGTTGCATTGTTGCGGCGCTGGTATTGATGCCACTGGGCTACTCGGTTTTGTGTGCCAATTGCGATCTCTGGAAAAACAAAAAGCGCTTCATGCTTTTGGGTTTACTTGGTGTTGGCGGCTACAACATGCTTCTTTACTTAGCGATTCAGACATCCACTCCAATTAATGTCACCCTCATTGGGGCCAGCATGCCCATCATGATGCTGTTGATTGGGGCCGCATTTTTTTCGACCAAACCCAATTGGTTTCAGGTGATTGGTGCGTTGATTTCGATAACGGGTGTATGCGTTGTATTGTCCAGAGGCGAGCTTCAAGCGCTTCTGCAGGTACAACTAGTCTTCGGCGATTTGCTTATGGTTCTCGCGACTGTATTGTGGGCATTTTATAGTTGGATGCTCGCCCGTCCCGGAAAAAGTACGGAGCGCCAGTGGCCTTGGAGCGGTTTTTTACTGGCCCAGGTATTAGTCGGTTTGCTGTGGTCATCGGCGTTTACCATTGCGGAGTGGCAGGGCGGCTATCTGCATTTTGAGCCCAGTATTATTGTGATATTACTTATTTTGTATGTGGCCATCGGACCGTCACTGATTGCATATCGGTGTTGGGGCTTAGGCGTCATGAAAGCAGGGCCTACGATTGCTGCTTTTTTTGCCAACTTCATTCCCCTATTTACCGCTATCTTATCTACAGTGATTTTGGGTGAAGCGCCTCAAGGTTTTCATGGTTTGGCTTTTCTATTGATCGTTATTGGCATAGTTATGTCTGCGATCTTTACACCCAAATTAGCCAAGACGAATTAAGATAGAAACATGAAATCATCAAAACATACCGCCGTGCGCATACCAAAGGTTCTAACGATTGCTGGATCGGATAGTGGCGGCGGCGCTGGTTTACAAGCAGACCTCAAGGTGATGACATCCTTGGGTGTATATGGCATGACCGTGGTGACTGCCATCACTGCGCAAAATACCCTGGGTGTGAGCAAAATTCAGGGAATTGATTTGGATGTGATTGACGCTCAAATCGATGCGGTAGTGAATGACATTGGGGTGGATGCAATCAAGATTGGCATGCTTTCCAGCCCCGAGATCGTGCACTGCGTTGCTGCGGCATTGCGCCGGCATGCCATAAAAATCATTGTGCTTGACCCGGTTTTGCGCGCTACATCGGGTGCAAGCTTAGGCGGCGATACAACGGCGCATGCGATGCGCGAAGTCCTTTTCCCGCTGGCAACCATCATTACGCCCAATATGGAGGAGGCTTCTATTTTGCTGGGCCGACCCATCTTAGAGCCCGATGACTTTGAGCAGGCTGCCCGGGATTTATTGCAAATGGGCCCAGCAGCCGTTTTAATTAAGGGCGGTCACCTCGATCAAAAGCACACCCAACTGATGGATTACTTGTTATGGCGTGCAGTCGATGAAGACGGTAAAGCCATTACTGAGGAGCAGAAGTTACTACATTACCGCGTTAATACTGCCAATACGCATGGCACAGGCTGCTCTTTATCGTCTGCAATTGCTTGCTATCTAGCGCAGGGCCATCAGCTCAAACATGCGGTCGCAAAAGCCATTGCCTATGTTGAGGCAGGCTTAGAGTCGGGCGTTTATTTAAGTATTGGCGCAGGCTCTGGACCACTTTGGCATATGCACGCGTTTTACCCTACTGCGTTGCCTGACGACATCAATCCCTCAGTTGCTTAGGCAGGAATTGATTGGGATGCTGCTTGTTTCATGAGTTGAGTTAGGTTCTTGACTGCGGCCTCCGGATCATCCGATCCCGTAATTGCGCGTACCACTGCAACTGATCCGACGCCGGTCTGAGCAACTGCTTGTATGGTGGATTCATCGATGCCGCCGATTCCAACGAGGGGATAGTGCTGCATTAACTTCGCATACTGGCGTAAGCGCCCAAGGCCTTGCGGTGCGGTTGGCATCTTTTTCAATTGAGTTGGAAAGACAGCGCCCATCGCAATGTAACTGGGTAAGAAGGTATCGGCATAGACCATTTCGGCATAGCCATGGCTGCTCAGACCTAAACGCAAACCGGCCTCACGAATCGCAGCGATATCCGCAAACGCGAGGTCTTCTTGGCCGAGGTGAACGCCATAAGCGCCCGCATCGATTGCTTCGCGCCAATAATCATTGATAAAGAGCAGGGTCTTACTGCCCTTGACGGCCGAAATAGCCGCGGTGATCTCCATCATCAGGTGATCGTGGTTAAGGGGCGCCTCTGTCTTATAACGTAACTGCACAGTAGGCACTTCTGCGTCGACCATACGCTTTACCCACTCGGCGCTCGGTAATACGGCATACAGCCCGAGCGCATGAGGGCACTCAGGAAAGGCATTGAGGTTAGTTTGGCGTGGCCTTGGCAATAAATCAAAGTCCTCTGGCTGGGTAGGCCAGCTCGCCGGGTTAAAGCCGCCAGCGTGGTGTGCCATGCGCGACCATGCTTTACCTAATACCTGTGCATCTGTTTCAATAAAGCCCATCTGAATCGCCGCCAAGGCACCAGCCAATTCATAGTGATCTCCTGCGTGGGTGTTATCCAAGGCAGGTGGTAGACGCGTAATGTTCGATTCTGGAACGGGTATAGCCAAGTCATCTTGCTGATGGCAGGCAACAATTTGCTCCGCAAGATCCCGAATTAAACTCATGAGGCTTGATGCCAAAATGGCGTGCCAACCAAGGGCGTACTGGCCTGAGCTGAAGTCTGCGCCTGCATTGCTCCCGATAGATAGGCAGTCCTACCCGCATCAACTGCTTTAGCAAAGGCATTGGCCATGGCAACTGGATCATCTGCGAGTGCAACTGCAGTATTCAGCAAGACCCCATCAAAACCCCATTCCATGACGGTACACGCATGCGAAGGTAAGCCTAGACCCGCATCGACTAAGAGCGGTACCTGCAAGCGTTCACGTAAGAGTTTCATGGCATAGGGATTAAGCGGTCCTTGTCCTGTTCCAATGGGAGCCGCCCAAGGCATCACCGCTTGGCAGCCGACGTCCACTAGGCGCTGACACACTATTAAATCTTCGGTGCAGTAGGGCAACACCTTAAAGCCATCTTTAATCAGCGTCTCTGCTGTTTGCACTAAACGCAAGGTATCTGGCTGCAAGGTGTAGTCATCGCCAATTAATTCCAGCTTTATCCAATCGGTTTCGAATACTTCGCGCGCCATTTGCGCCGTAGTAATGGCTTCCTGTGGGCTGTGGCAACCTGCCGTATTAGGTAAGACCGGCACTGCCATTTTTTTGAGTAAATCCCAAAAGCCCGTATGCGATTCTGCGGTTGATGTACCTTGGCGCCGCAAGCTCACCGTAATCATGCCAGGGCGAGATAATGCAACCGCGTTTTCTAAAATTTGCGGCGATGGATAACGCGAGGTACCAAGTAAGAGCCGGCTAGCAAAGGTTTCGCCATACAGCATGAATGCATCATTTGAATTAAATGGGAGTGGGGCTGTCATGGCTTGAATGAGATTGATGACAGCATCAGCCACCGGTTACCGGGGCAATAATTTCCACCTGATCGTTTTCATGCAGGATATATTCTGCATGACGGGTCTTTGGCACAAATTGTAAATTGACGGCAACGGCGTAGGGCGGCACTGCCTCGATCATTGCTAGCAGATCAGTAAGGCAGCTATTGCTTGGCAGCTCGCGCGGAATTTGATTGGCTAGGATGCGCATGCAATTAACTCACTTAGTGGTACTTGCGCAATACGTAGATCCAGACGCTGGGCTAATGGACTTGTTGCAGTTGCGCCATCGTTTCCTGCACTTTGGATCAGCTCGATTGCACTATCCATTACCGCCGGTGCGATTAAGAAACCATGCCGGTACAAGCCATTAATCAACATTAATCCCGGTTTGCTGATTCGGATCTCAGGCAAATTATCTTTTAGGGTAGGACGACACTGGGTGCTCATTTCTAAAATGCGGGCTTCTGCAAAACCACTGTGCACGGTATAGACCGCACTGAGTAATTCCATGGCAGAGCGAACGCTGGTTGGTGAAAGATCATCCGATTCAATTTCGGTAGCGCCAACCACGTACACATCATCTTCTTTTGGGGCGATGTAAATGGGGTAGCGCGGATGTATTAGCCGAGTTGGGCGTTTGAGTTTGACTTCGGGTGCATGCAGCCTCAGCACTTCCCCCCGAATACCACGCAAGGGATTCGATTCCCAGGCAGCTTTTGCACCGAGGCCGCGGCAGTCAATCACCCAATCATGCTTTTCTTGGCGATGCAACTCATCGGGATCAACAGACTGATTCCAATGCAGTGAAACCCCCATAGCATCCAGCGCATGCAGTACGGAAACTAACAACTGCCGGTTATCCAATTGCCCTTCATGCGGCAAAAATAAACCCTGCTGAAAGCGATCGGCTAGGCTTGGTTCGAGCATTTGCAAGGCGGTACGGTCAAGTTGCTCTGGCTGTTGTAGCGGGAAGGCAGAAGTACTTATCTGCTGACTCTCTCGGCAATTGCGCTCGAGATGGGCAGTCAGACGCTTGGCTTCAGTCGCGTCTTGTTGATGCCAAACAAAGACCGTTCCTGCTTGCTGAAAAAACACGGGCAGACTGAGCTCCGCAATCAATTCTTTCCAGCGCGGCAAGCTATAGATGCCCATTTGCACGACATTGGCTTCAGTAATAGCCGATTCAGCCAGTGGTGCCAGCATGGCCGCCGCAATCGTTGCAGCGGCATGCTCGCCATCCGGTCCGCCGCGATCATAAAGCGTTACCTCTGCACCGCCTTTTGCGAGGGCGTAGGCCATCATCCGGCCCATGAGGCCAGCCCCGATAATGGCTATTCGCTTGCCAGAAAAAGATGGGCTGTGTTCAACGAGCATGGTGTGAACAGCCAATACCTTATTGGTAAATTTCGCTACCGCGTTTGCGGAACTCAATCGACTTTTCTTCCATACCCTTGACTGCCTCAACTACTTTTGGATTGCCATCGGCATCCAAGGTGGCAGCGTATTCACGTACTTCTTGCGTGATCTTCATTGAGCAGAACTTGGGACCACACATGGAGCAGAAGTGGGCAATCTTGGCGCCTTCGGCAGGTAAGGTAGCGTCGTGATACTCACGCGCACGCTCGGGATCTAAGCCGAGATTAAATTGATCTTCCCAGCGGAACTCAAAGCGCGCTTTCGATAATGCGTTATCGCGTACTTGAGCACCCGGTAATCCTTTGGCTAGGTCTGCACCATGTGCTGCAATCTTGTAGGTGATAATGCCTTCACGCACATCTTCTTTATCCGGCAAGCCTAAATGCTCTTTGGGTGTCACGTAGCACAGCATGGCAGTACCATACCAACCAATTTGCGCTGCGCCAATTCCGCTGGTGATGTGGTCGTAGCCGGGGGCGATATCGGTAATCAGTGGTCCGAGGGTATAGAAGGGTGCTTCTAAGCAATGCTTGAGCTCTTCCGTCATATTCTCTTCAATGCGCTGCATGGGAACGTGGCCCGGCCCTTCAATCATGACCTGAACATCGTGCTTCCATGCTTTGGCGGTAAGCTCACCCAAAGTATGCAATTCACCAAACTGCGCTGCATCATTTGAGTCGGCAATGCAGCCAGGGCGCAAACCATCACCTAAGCTAAACGAAACGTCATAGGCTTTCATGATCTCGCAAATTTCATCGAACTTGGTGTAAAGGAAATTTTCCTTATGATGAGCGAGGCACCATTTCGCCATGATCGAGCCACCGCGCGACACAATGCCGGTGATGCGATCCGCTGTCAGTGGTACGTAGCGCAGCAATACGCCCGCATGAATAGTGAAGTAATCCACGCCTTGCTCGGCTTGCTCGACCAAGGTGTCGCGGAACATTTCCCAGGTGAGGTCTTCTGCTACGCCACCTGTTTTATCCAGGGCTTGGTAAATGGGTACGGTACCAATCGGTACCGGTGAGTTACGAATAATCCATTCGCGGGTTTCGTGAATGTGTTTACCAGTAGAAAGATCCATGATGGTGTCTGCACCCCAACGAATCGACCACACCATCTTTTCGACTTCTTCATTGATGGAGGAGGTTACTGCCGAGTTACCTAAGTTGCCGTTAATCTTGACCCGGAAATTACGGCCAATAATCATCGGCTCTAATTCAGGGTGATTGATGTTGGCAGGAATAATCGCACGGCCTGCAGCAATTTCTTGACGGACAAATTCAGGAGTCACGATCTCAGGCAAGTTAGCGCCATAGCTTTTACCCGGGTGCTGCTTGAGTAATTGGGTGTAACGGGGATCTTTACGTAACTGCTCGAGGCCCATTGACTCCCGCAGGGCAACGTATTCCATTTCGGGGGTAATGATGCCTTGGCGGGCGTAATGCATTTGGCTAACATTGGCACCAGACTTAGCAACGCATGGCGCGCCAATGTGGGCAAAACGCAAGTGCTGGGTTGCTTCATCTTGGGAGCGAGCAACACCATAATCTGATGTGGGGCCAGCCAACTGCACGGTATCGCCGCGCTCTGAAATCCAGCTTGCGCGCAACTTAGGCAATCCCTTTTCGAGGTTAATCACAATATCTGGATCGCTGTAAGGGCCTGAAGTGTCATAGACGGGAACGGGAGGGTTCGGGACCATCTCTTTGCCAACCGCAGTCGATAACTGCTCAATCATGCGAATCGGTGCTTTGATGTCGGGGCGTGATCCTTCTAAATACGTTTTAGTCGATGCCGGATAGGCAAACTTTTGACCAAAGTCGCGCTCGAGGCTCTTGAGGGTTGGAATCTCTGGCTTTACGGGTTTTGTTTTTAAGTCTGTGCTCATATCCATCTCCTAACTGATTATTAGATGGACGAAACCGGGTACCGGTTTTGATGACACTCCCCACGCCAGCATTATCTGGATCGGGTAATAGGGTCTTTCTCAGCGCCACCAATTACGGAGGGCACCCCTGTTTCATCCTTGCAAGCATTTAACCACGAAACGCTGACGGGTATGCTGACACAAATCAATAATGGTTAATTCATGTGTTCTGAAGTGATTCTGCTTAGCTAATGTTGCGTCGCAAAATAAAATCAGCCGTTACCAAGGCGGCATCTGCCGTGAATTCATCGGCCAAAATACGGGCGGCTGCTTCACCGTGGGTAACCGCTATAAAACCAGCCACTTCACCATCGCGGTTCGTTGGCAAGAGGTTGCTGGGAATGAAGAGGTCATAAATAAACAGGGATTCAGCATGAAAGCCCAGCGGCGGTGTGGGTCTGCGCATTTCCATTCGGCCTGCTGGCTGAATGCCTGCCGCAATTGCCGGTGGAATGCCTGCCTCTTCCCACAATTCACGGCGGGCGCAAACCCAGGGTGTTTCATCGGCAGCAATGCCGCCGGCACTGAGGTTATCCAGCTTACCCGGATCAATGTGCTTGTTTTCACTGCGGCGACCCAGCCAGATTTGGCCGCTTTCCGTAAAGCCATTCATGTGACTGGCCATGCTTTTGAGACCAAAGGTCCGAAACGCAGCCCGCTCGAGCTGAAATAGGGCGTGCCCTTGCTGGTCTAAAAAGGCAAATTCCTCATTTCGCCAGCCGGGTATAAATCCCCCTTCGCGCATCCGTTCGGCTAAAGCAGTCCAAGTTTGGCTGAGCAGGGCAGGACGCTCCCCGCTAATGAGCAATCGCTGGGCCTCAAGGTAAATGCTGGCGATGGGATTGGCCTGAAGCGATTGCTTGATGAAGGCAAAAAAATCGCCTTGTAAGTGACCCACTGTTTGACCCAACTGACTAGCAGATGGAACCGTCAGGTAAATTGGCACATAGTCCGCAGGTACAGAGCGTGCTGTGTTCTGGAGCATTTCCTCTAGGGCTGCCAAGGTGCTGGGTGTGAGTGCATTCATGTGACATTAGTGTACGAGAAAATCAACTCTACTTGGCAGATAGCAGTGCCCGATAACTAAGACTACTTTCGTATTTATCGATCACTTGATCGAATAAAAAATAACTTACAACATGATTAAAAAATAAAAAGTCAATGGCTAAATAAAATAAAAAAGAGGAATAAAAGACTGCTTATTTTTTAAGCAAGCCAGCTCATCCTATAAATATTCAATACTTAGGAACACTTTTAATAATTTATCCACATCCGCTGTGGATAACTTTAGATGAAATAAATTGATTGACTTTTAAAATCCTTTTGGAATGCAGCAACACTCACTTATAAATAATACGGTGGTCCCGCCGACAGGAATCGAACCTGTATCCCACGCTTAGGAGGCATGTGCACTATCCATTGTGCTACGGCGAGTAATGGCGTTAAAAGCAGACTGTTAAAAACCGCACAGCGCCCAAACTGTATTCGTTAAAGCAACCATCATATCTGGCCTAAAGTAAGCCATAAATGTAAGGGCAAGTACAGTAAGAGCGAGGGTGAAAAGAGCAAGCCCCTGCCATCGTCGTTTTCGAAGGGGCTGAATAAACAGATGGCGCATGCTGAATTGTAACCAGCCATCGCATGTTTGCCAGGAGGCCTAATTAAATTGACTGAGGGCGCCCAATAGCACGCTCTTGAATCGGCAAATTAATCAACGCAGCAAAAATACCCAGGCCAATTGCAATCATCCATACCAAATCATAAGTGCCAGTGCGATCATATAAAAGGCCACCAAAATAGGCGCCACCAAAACTCCCCAGCTGATGCGAAAAGAAAACCAGACCAGAGAGCATGCTCAGGTACTTCACCCCAAAAATCTGCGCCACGATGGCATTGGTAAGGGGTACGGTCGAGAGCCACAGAAATCCCATCACCGCAGCAAAGAGGTAAGTTGAAAAGGGCGTGATTGGCATCAATACAAAGAGGGCAATGGCAACAGCGCGGCTCGCGTAGATGCCCGAGAGTAAATAACGCTTTGGAAAACGCTGGCCCAAGACGCCTGCATAAAATGTGCCGAACACATTAAAGAGACCAATCAAGGCAAGAGCAGTACTAGCGACTGCGGGTGAGCCAACCGATGGTACTGCCTTAGATAGATCGCTGAGGTAAGGCGCCAGATGCACTGAAATAAATACCACCTGAAAGCCGCAAACAAAATAACCCATGGTGAGCAACTGAAAGCTACGGTTATGCATAGCCTCACGCAGCGCCTCTGCAATGGTTTGATTGCCCAATTGCAAATGGGATGACCCCGCGGGCTCCCTAAGCTTAAGGGCAATCGGCAGCATAAATGTAGCCATTAAACCCAGCAGCAGTAATGCGTCTGCAGCACCAAAATACGTTATCAAGCCCTGCTCCACCGGAATCATCAGAAACTGACCAAAGGACCCGGCTGCCGCCGCAACTCCCATTGCCCAAACCCGTTTTTCAGCAGTTACATTGCGACCTAAAATTCCATAGACTACGCTGTAGGTGGTGGCGGTTTGGGCTAAGCCAATCAAGAGACCGCCCGCGACTGTGAACGGAAGAATATCGGTTGACAGACCCATGCCCACCAAACCCAAGGCATAAAGGATGCCACCGGCCAGCATGATGCGAAAAGCGCCAAAGCGATCAGCGAGTGCGCCCGTAACGGGCTGCAGCGCACCCCACACTAAATTTTGCAGGGCAATAGTAAGGGCAAAAGTCTCGCGATCCCATCCATTGGCAGCGGTGATGGGTAAATTAAATAATCCAAAGCCATGGCGAATACCCATCGATAGGGTAACGAGCAGACCGCCATAAATCAGAACCTGTTTGAGCGGCAGTGACCCGCTGTGAAATTGGCCTGGCATGCGATGAAGTGCCTAAATAGCCTGCTTGTTTCGTAATGCGGCGATTTGTTCTGTACTCAGGCCTAGGCGCTCGCGCAGTACTTCATCGGTGTGTTGCCCTAATGTGGGTGGTGCCATGCGCACTTCGACGGGGGTTGCGGATAATCTCATGGGGCTGTTAACCAATTTCATGGTGCCGGCAGTGGGGTGTGGCAGTTGCATTTCAATTTGGCGCGAGACGACTTGCTCGTTTGCAAACACTTCTTCTAAATCATTGATCGGTCCACAGGGTACGTTAACTTTTTCTAAAGTAGCAATCCAATCGGCTTTGCTTTTGCGCTTGGTCATTTCAGTTAGAAGCGGGACTAGGATTGAGCGATGTGCAACGCGTGATGGGTTGTCGGCGAAGCGAGTATCGTCTGCTAAATCTTCTTCGCCACCAGCCTTTACAAATTGACGAAATTGCTTATCGTTGCCAACCGCAATAATCATCCAGCCATCCGAGGTTGGAAAAGTTTGGTACGGCACAATGTTGGGGTGGGCATTGCCCCAGCGTCGCGGTGCAACGCCAGTACACAAATAATTACTCGAGATATTGGCCATCATCGTAATTTGGGTGTCCAGTAGAGCCATATCAATGTATTGACCCTCGCCAGATCGATCGCGATGAATGACCGCGGCCAAAATAGCAGAGCTAGCGTACATCCCGGTAAATAAATCTACAATCGCAACCCCGGCCTTTTGTGGGCCGCCGCCCGGAAAATCATCGGCTTCACCAGTTACGCTCATAAAGCCGCCAAGGCCTTGAATAATAAAATCATAGCCAGGACGCTGGGCATAAGGCCCTGTCTGGCCAAAGCCGGTCACCGAGCAGTAAATCAGATCGGGTTTTTGTAACTTCAGGCTGTCGTAGTCGAGCCCGTATTTTTTTAATTGACCCACTTTGTAGTTTTCGATCACCACATCGGACTCTCGGGCGAGCTCGCGGATGATATCTTGACCCTCAGGGGCGCTGATATCCACGGTAATCGAGCGTTTATTGCGGTTAATCGAGATGAAGTAGGCTGCCTCTGCCGTGTCTTCGCCTTGCGGGTTTTTTGCGAAAGGAGGCCCCCAGTGGCGAGTATCGTCCCCTACGTGTGGGCGCTCGACTTTGATGACGTCTGCACCTAAATCCGCTAAATTTTGCGCGCACCATGGCCCAGCAAGAACCCGACTGAGGTCTAAAACTCGAATATGACTAAGTGCACCCATATCGCAATTTTGGCATGGATGAGCCAAAAATCCGTCGCAGGGGCCAAAGAGGGTCTTTAAATACGCAAGCAAAGCCCATGTAGCGGTAAAAAAAGAGGCTAATCCCAGACATGACTACAATTTCTGCGCATGGCAACCCGTAAAACCACCGAATACAGCGAATCGTCGATTCAGGTCCTCAAAGGACTTGAACCTGTTCGTCAGCGTCCTGGAATGTATACCAGGACCGATAACCCACTCCACATCATCCAAGAGGTGCTGGATAACGCTTCCGATGAGGCGCTCGGTGGCTTTGGCAAGCAAATCATGGTCACCTTGCATGCTGACGGTAGCGTCAGTGTTGAGGACGATGGCCGCGGTATTCCGGTGGGGATGCATCCCACTGAAAAACTACCGGTAGTGCAAATTGTCTTCACTCAGTTGCATGCAGGCGGTAAGTTTGAAAAAGGCAGTGGCGGAGCGTATGCCTTCTCCGGTGGACTCCACGGCGTCGGCGTCTCGGTTACGAATGCCTTATCCAAACGCTTAGACGTTACTGTGTGGCGTGAGGGACAAATATCTACTTTGAGCTTTGCCGACGGAAATGTGATTGAGAAACTCAAAACCAAGCCGGCTGATAAAGGCGATAAGGCCCATGGTACCCGTGTGCGGGCATGGCCTGATAGTAAATATTTCGATAGCGGCGCTATTCCGATGGCCGATCTAATTCGCTTACTGCGTTCCAAGGCAGTCTTGTTGCCAGGGGTCAAAGTGACTTTGATTCAAGAAAAAAGCGGCGAGACCCAAACTTGGCAATACGCGCAAGGCTTGCGCGGCTACCTTAATGAGGCCCTAGCCCAAGCAGGCCACAGCGCCGAAGTGATTCCTGCATTTGAGTCTGAGCAATACGCCACTGGGAACGCCGATGAAGATACCTTTGCGGAAGGCGAGGGCGCTGCCTGGGTCGTGACCTGGACCGAAGATGGCGCACCCGTGCGCGAAAGTTATGTGAATTTAATTCCGACGCCGGCTGGTGGTACGCATGAGAGTGGCTTACGCGAAGGCTTATTCAATGCCGTTAAAGGCTTTATTGAAATGCATGCCTTGCAACCCAAGGGCGTGAAGTTGATGCCCGAGGATGTTTTTGCCCGTGCTTCGTTCATTTTGTCCGCTAAGGTACTTGATCCCCAGTTCCAGGGGCAAATTAAAGAGCGTTTGAATTCACGCGACGCAGTCCGCTTAGTGTCTAGCTTTTCTAAATCCGCCTTAGAGCTTTGGCTGAATCAGCACGTGGACTATGGCCGTAAATTAGCCGAACTCGTTATCAAACAAGCCCAAGCCAGAACCCGCGCCGGACAAAAGGTAGAGAAGAAAAAATCATCTGGGGTTGCCGTATTGCCAGGCAAGTTAACGGATTGCGAGAGCCAAGACATTGCACTGAACGAACTCTTTTTAGTCGAAGGTGACTCTGCAGGCGGTTCAGCCAAAATGGGTCGTAACAAAGAGTACCAGGCTATATTGCCGCTACGCGGCAAAGTCCTTAATACCTGGGAGGCAGAGCGCGATCGCTTGTTTGCGAACAATGAGGTGCACGACATTGCGGTTGCGATCGGCGTCGATCCCCACGGCCTAAATGATGCGCCTGATTTATCCAATTTACGCTACGGTAAGATTTGCATTCTGTCTGATGCCGATGTAGATGGCTCCCATATTCAGGTTTTATTGCTCACCTTATTCTATAAACACTTTCCAAAGCTGCTGGATGCCGGACATGTGTACATTGCAAGACCACCACTGTTTCGGGTGGATGCGCCTGCACGCGGCAAAAAACCGGCACAAAAAATATACGCCTTGGATGCCAGTGAACTCAATGCGATCGAGGACAAATTGCGTAAAGATGGTGTTCGCGATAACGCATGGCAAATTTCGCGCTTCAAAGGCCTTGGCGAGATGAGTGCGGAGCAGCTGTGGGACACCACCTTGAATCCCGATACTCGGCGCTTGCTCCCCGTTACTTTAGGCATCATGAGCGAGCAAGACACTTATAAAACCATGGACATGCTGATGGGTAAATCCGAATCGGGCGCCAGGCGGGATTGGCTAGAAGAGCGTGGCAATGAAGTGGAGGCAGATATTTAATGGCAACGCGCAAACCAAATAAAGCCCCTAGCATGCAAGAGCAAGCGGATTTGTTTGCTATCGAAGCCATTGGCTCAAATTCTAATTTACCTCCCACTCCACCACGTGGATCATCCGACAGCATGGATGGCGACGGAAGCGATGGATTAACGCTGGCAGTCTATGCCGAGCGGGCCTATTTAGATTACGCCATTAGTGTGGTGAAGGGCCGCGCCTTGCCAGAAGTAGCCGATGGTCAAAAGCCAGTGCAGCGCCGCATTCTGTTTTCGATGAGTGAAATGGGTTTACGCTCTGACGCCAAGCCAGTCAAAAGTGCCCGCGTAGTTGGTGATGTGCTTGGTAAGTTTCATCCGCATGGCGATCAATCGGCTTACGATGCCTTGGTTCGATTGGCTCAAAGTTTCTCCCTGCGTTACCCCCTGATTGATGGGCAAGGTAACTTTGGCTCACGCGATGGCGATGGGGCTGCCGCAATGCGTTACACCGAGGCGCGCCTAACCAAGATTGCAACCCATTTACTCCTCAGTGAAATCGATGAGGGTACGGTTGAATTTGCGCCTAACTATGATGGCTCGTTTCAGGAGCCTAAGTTGTTACCGGCGCGTTTGCCCTTTGTTTTACTGAATGGTGCCTCAGGCATTGCTGTGGGCATGGCCACTGAAATTCCATCGCATAATTTGCGCGAAGTGGCTGCTGCTGCAATAGCCCTAATGAAATCTCCCAATATGAGCACGGCTGATTTATTGGCGATTGTTCAGGGCCCTGATTTTCCTGGCGGCGGACAGATCATTTCATCGGCAAGCGATATTGCCCAGATTTACGAAGTTGGTCGCGGCAGCCTTAAGGTGCGGGCACGTTGGTCGGTAGAGGAATTGGCGCGGGGCCAATGGCAGATTGTGGTGAATGAATTACCGCCTGCGACATCAACCCAGCGGGTGCTGCAAGAAATTGAAGAGCTGACCAATCCCAAAATTAAATTAGGGAAAAAATCATTAACGCCGGATCAAAGTAACGTCAAAGCCAGTATTTTGAACGTACTCGATTGCGTGCGTGACGAATCCAGCAAAGACGCTGCAGTGCGTTTGGTATTTGAGCCCAAGAGTAAAAATGTGGAAGTCAATGATTTCGTTAATTTACTGCTAGCCCATACCTCGCTTGAGTCCAATGCACCGATTAATCTGGTGATGATTGGTAATGATGGTCGGCCGCGGCAAAAGAATTTAAAAGACATTATTTCCGAGTGGGTCGCTTTCCGGGTGGCAACGGTAACGCGTCGCACGGAACATCGCCTGGCGAAGGTGAATGCCCGTATTCATATTCTGGAAGGTCGTCAGATCATTCTGCTGAATATCGACAAGGTAATTAAGATCATTCGCAATAGCGATGAGCCAAAAGCGGATCTGATTACGGCATTTAAGCTGAGCGATCGCCAAGCCGAAGACATTTTAGAGATTCGCTTACGTCAATTAGCTCGCCTTGAAGCAATCAAGATCGAGCAAGAATTGGCCGAGTTGCAGGCGGAAAAAGCGGATTTAGATGGCCTCTTACAGAATGATTCGACCTTACGGAAACGCATCATTAAAGAGATTGAATCCGATGCGAAAGAATTCGGTGATGAGCGCCGAACCATCGTTCAAGAGGACAAGCGCGCAATTGCCGAAACGAAAGTGATTGATGAACCGGTAACGGTGATTGTGTCGCAAAAAGGCTGGGTGCGGGTACGCCAAGGGCATGAACACGATGCCCAGCAATTCTCCTTTAAATCCGGCGATGCGCTGTATGCGACCTACGAATGCCGCACCGTAGATGTGATGCAGGGATTTGGTAGTGATGGCCGCGTTTATACCGTGCCTGTGAGTGACCTGCCTGGCGCGCGTGGCGATGGCGCCCCTCTTACCAGTTTTATTAATCTTGCGGCCGGTTCACAAATGGTAGCCTATTACGCAGGTCAAGTAGATGATTTGGTGTTGATTTCTACGCGGGCAGGCAATGGATTTTTGGCGAATGTGGCCGATATGCTCACGCGCAACAAAGCAGGTAAGTCGTTTATTGGCGTCGACAGTTCGTTTAGTGCTGGCGACGCGCCATTGGGCGTAAGTAAGGTGCGCCCCGGCATGAAACAGGTTGCCTGCCTCTCTGAAAGTGCCCGTTTATTAGTGTTCCCCCTGACTGAGCTCAAACGATTACCTACAGGTGGTAAGGGCGTTATTTTGATGGGTCTCGAAGACAAAGAATGTCTTTCATCCGCCATTGCAGTTGGCCCCGATGGCGCAACGTATTTTGGCGCTGGCCGAGCAGGGAAGCCGTCGCAATTAAGTTTGGATAGCAAAACTTTGAAATCGTTTGCTGGCAATCGCGCGCGCAAGGGACATTACTTAGAGCCCCGCTTAAAAGATGGAAAGCTGAGCTCAAATTAAGTTGCCGCTTTCTGCTGGGCCTTACTCAATCTCGGCGATGAGTTCAATTTCAACACAGGCGCCGAGCGGTATCTGAATTACCCCAAATGCACTGCGGGCATGTTTACCGGCTTCGCCAAATACTTCAAATAAAAGCTCGGAGCAGCCATTTATTACTAGATGCTGCTCAGTAAAGAGGTCGGTTGAGTTGACTAACCCCGTTACTTTTACAATCCGCTTAACGCGGTCGAGCGATCCTAGGTGCGATTGCAGGGTAGCCATCAGATCAATTGCAATCGAGCGTGCCGCAGCTTTGCCGCTAGCGGTGTCCATGTCTAGGCCCAATTTACCAACCCAGGGCTTCCCATTTTCTTTGGCAATATGCCCCGATAGAAAGACGGTGGAGCCGCTGCTGACGGCCATCACGTATGCTGCGGCTGGGCTAGCAACAGGAGGAAGCTCGATTCCGAGGCTTTTTAAGCGGGCGGCAATGGTTTCGGTAGGCATGTATTTAATGGGCTTCCATAGGGATAAAGGGGGAGGGCAAAATCGTTGCAAATGGTGTAAAAATGACGCTCAGATTGTCTCCGCTATAATGGCACAAACTTAATATTAATCATTTTTTAATTGATGATTTACATGAAAAATACATCCTTATTCCGTTCGCTTCCCTTGTTATCGGCTACCGTGTTTGCAGGACTATTTTCTGCAACCGTTAGTGTCCAAGCGCAAGACGTCAAGGGCTCGGCGGCTGCTGGCCAAGCCAAGGTCTGGTTGTGTTCTGGTTGCCATTCCATTCCAGAGTACCGCGCGGACTATCCTCTGGTCTATCGTGTTCCTAAGATTGGCGGACAAAATGCCGCCTATATCTATGCTTCGCTTGAGGCGTACAAATCAGGTGAGCGCAAGCACCCCACCATGCGCTCGATTGCGGGCAGCATGACTCCACAGGACATGGCTGACGTTAGCGAGTATTACGCCGCACAAAATGCGACTTCACCCCAGAACCCCCTGAAGTAATTCCGATTTAGAGGCCTATTTATGAAAATCGCACTCCTTATTTCTTTTTTACTTTCCAGCATTGGCCTTGCTCAGGCATCCAATCTGGCCAAAGGCAAAGAACTGGTTGAAAAGAACAATTGCGCAGCCTGCCACGGCGCCAACTTGAATGAACCCGTCATTCCGGCTTACCCCAAGCTTGCAGGCCAGTACGCTGATTATTTGTACTATTCCTTGAAATCCTATCAGGTTGCTAACAATCCTAATTTTGGTCGTAAGAATGCCGTAATGGCGTCCCAAGTGACCCAATATAGTGATGCGGATTTACGCAATATGGCAGCCTACATTGCCTCATTGCCCGGCAGCATGGTGATACGGAAGTAATTAGTCAAGCACCGCTTGGCGCGTAGCCTCGAGTCCGCGTGCTAAATGTGCATGCATCGCCTCTTGTGCGGCAATACCGTCTCTTTTTATTAATGCTTTCAGTATGTTACGGTGCTCATTTAAGGCACTTTGTAATCGCCCTGAGCGCCCCAATGAATCCCTGCGCTGTAGTTTAAGCACTTTACGCAGGTCAGCAATAACCCCATTCATCCAGCGATTTCCGGCAATGTCCATTATCAGCTCATGAAAGCGGACATTGATCTCAAAAAATTGCTCTACATCCCGGTCTGCGGCGGCTTTTTCTAGCTTGAGGTGCAAATCATCCAACTGATTTAACTGGGCTTCAGTAGCTTTCGTTGCCACTTCCTTAGTGGCAAACCCTTCTAATTGGGCTAAAACTGCAAATATTTGCTCCAAGTCTTGGCGTTTAACCTCGGTGACGTAGGCCCCGCGGCGGGGCTTCATGGTCACAAGACCCTCCGAAGCCAATACTTTGATGGCCTCACGCATCGGTGTGCGGCTAATGCCGAATTCCACCGCTAAGCTTTGTTCGTCAAGCCAACTGCCTGGTGGTAAATCATGGGCAAATATTTGCGTGCGCAGTCGCTCTGCAACCTCGTGATAAAGGGGTTTATTGCTTAAATTCATGGGCTTTTAAATAATTTGTATTCATAATTATGTATACAATATTTAGACAGAAGCCCATTTGTCAAGCAAAATAGCGAAAATGAAATGCGCAATGCAATACAGCAAAGAGGAGTGAGTTGAATGAGTTCATCGAACACAAAACCCAGTCAATGGCCTGATTCCAAGGAGGTGGAATTAAGCGATTGGGAAAAAGCAGCCCAGAAATCCGCTCCCAAAGGGAATACCGACGCGTTGGGCTGGAATACACCCGATGGCATTCATGTGAAAGCTTTGTATACCGCTGCTGATACTGCCCATCTTCCGTATGCCAATACCTTACCTGGTTTTGAGCCGTTTGTGCGGGGGCCGCAAGCCACCATGTATGCAGTAAGGCCTTGGACTATCCGTCAATACGCGGGCTTCTCCACCGCAGAAGAATCCAATGCGTTCTACCGTAAAGCACTCGCTGCCGGCGGCCAAGGTGTTTCTGTGGCATTCGATTTAGCAACCCATCGGGGCTACGATTCGGATCACCCTCGCGTAACTGGCGATGTGGGTAAGGCTGGGGTAGCAATTGATTCCGTCGAGGACATGAAGATCCTCTTTAATGAAATTCCGCTTGATACTGTTTCGGTCTCCATGACCATGAATGGTGCTGTGCTGCCAGTCCTTGCTGGCTACATTGTTGCGGGCGAAGAGCAAGGCGTAAGTCAGGCTCAGCTTTCGGGGACGATTCAGAATGACATTCTGAAAGAGTTCATGGTGCGCAATACCTACATCTACCCGCCTGAGCCATCGATGCGCATCATTGGCGACATCATTGAATACACCGCACAGCACATGCCCAAGTTCAACTCGATCTCGATCTCGGGTTACCACATGCAAGAGGCTGGGGCTAATCAAGTATTAGAGCTTGCCTTCACCTTGGCCGATGGCAAAGAGTACGTTAAAACCGCCTTAGCTAAGGGCTTGGATGTCGACGGTTTTGCCGGGCGGCTATCTTTCTTTTTTGCGATCGGCATGAACTTCTACTTGGAGGTTGCAAAACTCCGCGCCGCCCGTTTGCTGTGGTGGCGCATCATGAAGGAATTCAATCCGCAAAATCCAAAATCGCTGATGCTGCGAACCCATTGCCAGACCTCGGGTTGGTCCTTGACCGAACAAGATCCCTATAACAATGTGGTGCGTACCACTGTTGAAGCGATGGCGGCAGTCTTTGGTGGCACCCAATCCCTGCATACCAATTCATTTGATGAGGCCATTGCCTTGCCTTCTGAAATATCGAGTCGCATTGCACGCAACACCCAGTTAATTTTGCAAGAAGAAACCCACATCACCAGCGTGATAGATCCCTGGGCGGGCTCCTTCATGATGGAAAACCTGACGCAGGAGATGGCCGATAAAGCATGGGAAATTGTCCTCGAAGTTGATGCCATGGGCGGTATGACTAAAGCGGTTGAAAGCGGTTGGGCTAAGCTCAAAATTGAAGCCGCTGCTGCTGAAAAGCAAGCCAAAATTGATTCGGGTGCCGATGTGATTGTGGGCGTCAATAAGTACAAGCTGGACAAAGAGGAATTAGTCGATGTCTTAATGATTGATAATGACAAAGTACGTATCAATCAAATCGAACGCCTCAATTCGATTAAGGCATCGCGTGATAGTAAGAAAGTAGCGGCTGCACTCGAGGCGCTGACCAAGGCGGCAGAAGATCACACCGGCAATTTATTGGAGTTAGCAGTCGCAGCAATGCGCTTGCGCGCCACCGTCGGTGAAGTGTCGGATGCTTTAGAAAAAATCTACGGGCGCCATCGCGCCGATACGCAAAAGGTGACCGGTGTGTATGCAGCTGCTTATGATTCAGCCGAAGGCTGGGAAAAACTCAAAGGGGAACTTGCAGAGTTCGCAACTGATTTTGGACGCAGGCCCCGTGTGATGATTGCCAAGCTGGGTCAAGATGGCCATGATCGCGGCGCAAAAGTCGTCGCAACGGCATTTGCGGATCTGGGCTTTGATGTCGATATTGGGCCGCTCTTTCAAACGCCAGAAGAGTGCGCACGCCAGGCGATTGAAAATGACGTCCATGCATTGGGGATTTCTACCTTAGCGGCGGGTCACAAAACTTTGGTGCCGGCGATCATCGCTGAATTGCGTAAGCAGGGCGCCGATGACATTATTGTGTTTGTCGGTGGCGTCATACCGAGACAGGATTATGACTTCTTGTATGAGGCAGGCGTCAAGGGTATCTATGGGCCTGGTACTCCCATTCCAGCTTCTGCCAAAGACGTGCTTGAGCAAATTCGCAAACAGGCAAAGCCGCTCTAATTCGCCATGCTGCCTGCCGCTGATCAAGCCTTGTTTGATGCAATTACGGGTCCACCAGGGCCAGTACAGCGCCGCGCTTTAGCCAAGGCCATTACCCTATTAGAGTCAACGCGCGTGGATCATCGCAAGCGCGCAGATGAATTACTCAATGCCTTGCTTCCAAAGACTGGCAAGTCATTTCGATTAGGGATTTCAGGCGTTCCAGGCGTAGGGAAGTCGACCTTGATTGAAACACTGGGACTCTATTTGATTGAGCGCGGTCACCGCGTAGCTGTTCTGGCAATCGATCCGTCCTCAAGCCTATCGGGCGGATCAATTTTGGGTGATAAGACCCGGATGGAACGCTTATCGATTCATGAAAGCGCATTTATTCGTCCTAGCCCGTCTTCTGGAACACTGGGCGGCGTTGCTGAAAAAACCCGTGAGGCACTATTGGTAGCCGAGGCTGCAGGGCATGACGTGGTAATTGTAGAAACGGTGGGCGTTGGCCAAAGCGAAATCGCCGTTGCTGGTATGACAGATTTATTTTTACTCTTGCAATTACCCAATGCAGGCGATGACTTGCAAGCAATTAAAAAAGGGGTGATGGAGTTAGCTGACTTGATTGTGATCAATAAAGCCGACATTGATCCCAATGCAGCCATGCGCGCTCAAGCATTTATTACGAGTTCATTGCGTTTGTTGGGCTTTCAGGGCAATCCAGATCACGCTACCCATGATGCCGACTACTGGCATCCCATGGTGATGTCCTTATCCGCATTGCAAGGAACGGGGGTCACTGATTTGTGGGATCACATTCTGCACTTCCAGAAACTGCAAACAGCTAATGGTCGATTAGCTGCCCGGCGTCAACTGCAGGCCGGCTCCTGGATGTGGGAGCGTATCGATGCTGGCCTCAAAAGTGCGTTTAAAAACCATCCCGCGGTTCAGGCCTTGCTGCCTGAGCTGAGTAGTGCAGTCAATCTCGGAACCATTGCCCCCTCAGTTGCCGCCAGGCGCTTACTCGAGGCAATGGGCCACAGCCCTTTCTAAGGAGTCAGTATGCAAGACATCATCCAACAACTCGAAGCCAAGCGTGAGCTCGCGCGCCTGGGCGGCGGACAAAAGCGTATCCAAGCACAGCATAGTAAAGGCAAGCTAACCGCTCGTGAGCGCATTGAACTACTCTTAGATGCTGGTAGCTTTGAAGAGTGGGATATGTTTGTCGAGCACCGCTGCGCCGATTTTGGCATGGCAGATCAAACGGTACCTGGCGATGGAGTCGTAACGGGTTACGGCATGATCAACGGACGTCTGGTCTTTGTGTTCTCTCAAGACTTTACGGTTCTTGGGGGTTCATTATCTGAAGCCCATGCCGAAAAGATTTGCAAAATCATGGATCAGGCCATGAAGGTCGGCGCTCCAGTCATCGGCCTGAATGATTCGGGGGGCGCCCGCATTCAGGAGGGGGTGGCATCCTTGGGTGGCTATGCCGATATCTTTCAGCGTAATGTGACTGCTTCCGGTGTCATACCGCAAATCTCCTTGATCATGGGGCCATGCGCTGGCGGCGCGGTCTATTCACCGGCATTGACTGACTTTATTTTCATGGTCAAAGACAGCTCCTATATGTTTGTTACGGGCCCAGAAGTGGTTAAAACCGTAACCCATGAAGACATTACTGCGGAAGAACTGGGTGGCGCTGTAACCCATTCCACGGTGTCAGGTGTCTGTGATTTGGCATTCGAAAATGATGTGGAAGCAATCATGGTCTTGCGCCGCTTTTTTAATTATTTACCTCTTTCCAATAAAGAAAAGCCGCCAATACTGCGCTCTGCTCGGCGTGATGAGGCGCCCGACTATTCGCTCGATACGCTGGTCCCCGCTAATCCCAATCAACCGTATGACATGCATGAGCTGATTCGTAAGATTGCAGACGATGCCGAGTTCTTTGAGTTGCAACCCGATTACGCCAAGAATATCTTGATTGGCTTTGGCCGGGTAGAAGGACAAACTATTGGCATTGTCGCCAATCAGCCGCTGGTTTTGGCTGGCTGCTTGGATATCAAAGCATCAATTAAGGCTGCCCGTTTTGTACGTTTTTGCGATGCCTTCAATATTCCCGTTGTAACCCTAGTAGACGTACCTGGGTTTATGCCGGGTACTGTACAAGAATACGGCGGCATTATTAAGCACGGTGCCAAATTACTCTACGCCTATGCAGATTGCACGGTCCCTAAGGTAACCTTAATTACACGTAAAGCCTATGGCGGTGCCTATGATGTGATGGCATCAAAGCATTTGCGCGGTGATGTCAATTTTGCTTGGCCGTCGGCTGAGATTGCGGTCATGGGCCCCAAAGGGGCTGTTGAAATTATCTTCCGTGAAGAAAAAAGCGACGCAGTAAAAATCGCGGCGCGCGAAGCAGAATACAAAGCCAAGTTTGCCAATCCCTTTGTAGCCGGCCGACGCGGTTACATTGACGATGTCATTTTGCCGCACGAATCGCGCAAGCGCATAGCCCGATCACTGGCCATGCTCAAAGACAAGGACTTAAAAAATCCTGAGCGCAAACACGGCAATATTCCCCTGTAATGGATAGGCAAGATCACATGAAAACTACCTTATTTAAAAAGATATTGATTGCTAACCGGGGCGAGATTGCGTGCCGTGTGATTAAAACAGCTAAACGTATGGGTATACAGACGGTTGCTGTTTTTTCTGAAGCCGATCGAGAAGCAAGGCATGTCCAGCTCGCAGATGAAGCAGTCTGCATTGGGCCTGCGCCATCGCGTGAATCCTATTTAGTAATGGATCGAATCATTCAGGCGTGCAAAGAGACTGGTGCTCAAGCAGTGCATCCGGGTTATGGTTTTTTATCCGAGAACGAGCAATTTGCACGGCGCTGTGAAGAAGAGGGCATTGTCTTCATCGGGCCTAAATTTGCATCGATTGCTGCTATGGGCGATAAGATCGCATCCAAAAAACTGGCACTGGAAGCGAAGGTCAATACGATACCTGGCTTTAACGAAGCAATTGATACTCCAGAAGTAGCAGTGCAGATTGCCAAAGACATTGGCTACCCCGTGATGATCAAAGCATCGGCAGGCGGCGGCGGCAAAGGCTTGCGGGTTGCACATAACGATCAAGAGGCCTTCGAAGGTTTTACCGCTTGCCGAACCGAGGCCATGAATAGCTTTGGTGATGATCGGGTGTTTATTGAGAAGTTTGTCGAAGGCCCACGGCACATTGAAATTCAGATTCTGGGTGATGCGCACGGCAATATTGTGTATTTATGGGAGCGCGATTGTTCGATTCAGCGACGCCACCAAAAGGTGATTGAAGAAGCGCCATCGCCTTTTATTGACCCAGCCACCCGTAAAGCCATGGGTGAGCAAGCCGTTGCCTTGGCACGCGCTGTCAATTACCAATCGGCCGGCACGGTGGAGTTTGTCGTCGGTAAAGATAAATCGTTTTACTTCTTGGAGATGAATACCCGCCTGCAAGTTGAGCACCCCGTTACAGAATCGATCACAGGACTTGATCTAGTCGAGCAAATGATTCGGGTTGCTGCCGGTGAAAAGTTATCCTTTACACAGGATCAGATCAAGCTCGACGGCTGGTCAATGGAGTGCCGGATTAATGCCGATGATCCATTTCGGAACTTTTTACCCTCGACTGGCCGTTTGGTTAAATACCGCCCTCCAGTAGAAGATAATGGCGTGCGCGTCGACACCGGTGTGTACGAAGGCGGTGAGATCCCAATGTACTACGACTCCATGATCGCCAAGTTAATTGTTCATGGTAGCGATCGTATGGATGCCATTCATAAAATGCGCCGTGCACTCAATCAATTTGTGATTCGCGGAATTCATTCGAATATTCCGTTTCAGGCGGCGCTCTTGCAACATCCGCGCTTTGTTTCTGGTGACTTTACAACCGGATTTATTCCCGAAGAGTACCCCCTGGGCTTTAAGCGGGATTCAGTGCAACCAGCAGACCCGTATCGCTTGGCAGCGCTTGCTACCTTTATGCGCACGCGCTACCTCGAGTACATTCAGGTGATCGACGGGCAACTGCCTGGCCATGAAATGCAAATTGCCAAGCGCTTTGTATTGGTTACCGGTAAGCGTGTGGGCTCAGCAGATGACCCCATTCATTTACCTGCGCGGGTCGAACTAAAAAACGGGGTTTACTCGGTTTATATTGAGGCGGCAGATGGTATTAGTCGCTACGACATTGTTAGCGACTGGCGCCCTGGGCAAATCGTGCTCAATGCCACTATCAATGGCCTGGAAATGATCTCAGCTCAGGTTGAGCGCCGCGGTATTCGCTACCACTTAGTTCTCAATGGAGCGCAATATGAATGCATGGTTCTAAGTCCCCTTGGTGCCGAATTACAAGCGCGCATGCCCATTAAATTGCCACCAGATACCTCGAAGATGGTCTTATCGCCTATGCCAGGCCTCTTAACGAAGTTATTGGTACGCGTTGGAGAGAATGTGATTGCGGGCCAAAAGCTCGCCTCGATTGAAGCCATGAAAATGGAAAATACCCTCTCTGCTTTGCAGGATGGTGTCGTTTCTGAAATCCTTGCCAATGAGGGCGAAAGCTTGGCAGTGGATCAAATCATCATTCGTTTTGAGTAAAGGGTAGAAGTATGACTAGCGCTAGACCATTTCGCATTTTGGGGATTCAGCAAATCGCCATCGGCGGTGAAGATAAGCATCGCTTGCGTGCGCTTTGGGTTGATTTACTTGGCTTTGCCTTTAAGGATACCTATGTATCTGAGCGTGAAAATGTCAATGAAGATATTTGTGCAATTGGCACAGGGGCGCATGAAGTTGAGGTGGATTTAATGCAGCCCGTGGATATTGCAAAAAAACCCGCAGTCCACCAAACCCCGCTAAATCACGTTGGGTTATGGGTAGATGATTTGGTATTAGCGCATGCGTGGCTCAGTAGCAAGGGTTTGCGTTTTGCCCCTGGCGGCATTCGCAAAGGCGCAGCAGGTCATGACATTATTTTTATTCACCCCAAGGGTAATGACGAATTTCCATTAGGCGGCGAGGGCGTTCTAATTGAACTGGTTCAAGCGCCGCCAGACATTATTCAAGCGCTGTCTGCTTAAGGGGTTTTCTTGAAACGCATACTGGCAGTCGACACTTCATCTGCTTGGTGTTCCGTCGCGCTATTGATCGACGAACGTATCGTACAGCGCCATGAGTTACTTGGCTCATCCGCAAGCCAGCACCTATTGCCGTGGATTACCGACCTGCTGAAAACCGAAGGCGTTGCTTTACGTGATTTGGATGCGATTGCCGTTGGCACTGGACCAGGCGCCTTTACTGGTGTTCGCTTAGGGGTAGCAGTAGTTCAAGGCTTAGCCTTTGCTGCTAATTTGCCCGTTGCGCCAGTCGCGAGCCTGGATGCCATTGCTGCCAGCGCGCTGACGCATCCCCTGATCGAAGCAAAGGCTACAGGCCTGCATCACTTCACCGTTGCGATTGATGCCCGCATGGGTGAAGTCTACTGGGCGAACTACAGTGTTATGAAGGCTCATCATCCCGATCAATTAGCATTATTAAAACTCCAAGCTGAATTGCCTATACGTCTGGGTGATATTCACCTAACTAAACCAGAAGATGCCCAATTCCTGAATAGCGAATGTGCCTTTGGCAGCGCCATAATCGAGTACTCCACATGTTTTCTTCACCAATTTCAGGCCGATCAATTAAACGGGGCCCTGGGCGTTAGTGCAACTGGAGTCCTGCGCTGTGCAGCCGAGATGCTGGCTAATCGCCAGTTAGTGAAGGTGGGTCAATTAGAGCCGCTGTACGTGCGTAATAAAGTCGCCCTGACTAGCGCTGAACGCAGTGCAAAATAATACGCGCACGCAATGATTAGCGATAACCAAACTAAACTTCGGTTTATGCCGATGCAGCCCTCCGATATGGCGGAGGTGATGTCCTTAGAGGCCGTCTCGCATCAGCATCCATGGACCCAGGGTAATTTTTTGGATTCGCTGACGGCGGGGCATTGGGCCTACTGTATTCGGCCAGAAATCAGTGCTGCTCTGCATGCCGATACGCCGTTCCCATCGACTCAATGGCCCTCGCTTTGGGGCTACTGCATTTTATATCCCGCAGTGGACGAATTGCATTTACTCAACATCACAATTGATCCCGTATTGCGTCGCCAGGGAATTGGCACACGCGTCATGCAGGTGATTGAAGGTATTGCGCTAGAGCAACAGATGAGCCGCATCATTTTGGAAGTACGCCCTTCTAACACGGCTGCGATTCAATTGTATGAACAGATGGGCTTTGCCACTATCGGCCTACGCAAGGCCTATTACCCCGTCGATGCGGTCTCAGGCGGGCGTGAAGATGCGAGCGTGATGGCGAAATCGTTTACTCTAGAGGCATCATGAGCACCATTTCATCCAGCAACTTAAGTTCACGCTCTTCTTTTTTAAAAGAAATGGGTATTACGGAATGGACTGATCGATCTTCTAACGCCACAGCACAAGATACCTTAGTCTCACCTCCGGTTCAGCCCAACGGCGTGGTAGAGTCGCCTGCGAAGATGCCTGAATACCTACCTGAAGTCAATGGGCGCTGGATCTTTATAGGCGCCAAGCCCCAAGGCGATGCACTTACATTATTTCAAAACATAGTCAGGGTCTTGGGTCTGCCGAGTAGCGCGTGGAGTCTGCAGGATCAAAAAGTAAACGTAGACGCTGTTCTTGGCGCAAGCACAGCCCAAGTAGTCGCGATTGCATTTGGCGCAGCCACTGCCCAGCGCCTAAGCGGTGAAAATGCCCCACTAACAGAGTTGCGTGGATCCATTCATTCATTGATCCATGGCGAAAACGAAATACCCTTGATTGCTACCATGGAGCTAGCGCAAGTCTTGGCTAGGCCGCAAGACAAGGCATTACTTTGGGAAGATTTATTGCTCGCCCGCTCGGTGCTGCAAAGCCTTTAGTCACCAATCAAGGTGCTGGCCTTACTAATGCTTGCTCTCGCCAATGAGATGCATAGAGTCATACTCCGCTTGGTTGCGGGCATGCCTGCGCATAATCAATACCATGATGATGCTGACTGATAAGCCGAAGCCTGTAATGACATAGGCGATTGGCACATCAAGCCAGATGAGTAAGGCGTACAACAACAGCATGCTTAAAACGGAAAGATTTTCATTAAAGTTCTGCACCGCAATGGAATGGCCTGCCGATAGCAAGACGTGACCACGATGCTGTAAGAGGGCGTTCATTGGCACCACAAAGTAGCCTGCGAGCCAGCCGACCGCAATCAGTAGCGCATAGGGCGGAATCATATTGAGCGTAAGTTTCATGTTGCCAAATTCCATAAGCACAATCGGCGGAATCATGTCGATGTGGTAAATGGCCATGAAGCACACCCCAATACCCATCACTACTCCGTACGGCAAGACTTTCAATGATTGCTTTAAAGGAATACGGCTTGCCGCCCAAATTGCACCCCCGGCAACACCAAAGGCGGAGATGGCTTGCAAGATTGCGCCTTGCGAAAGGCTCATGTTTAGCGCAACCTCAGCCCACTTAAGAACAATAAACTGCAAAGTAGCACCCGCCCCCCAAAATAGGGTGGTTACGGCCAGCGATATCTGGCCGAGGCGATCGTTCCACAGGGTTCTGAAGCAATGGGCAAAATCCTGAACCAACTCAATCGGATTGGTCTTTTGGGCTACGTAGCGAGCACCCGTATCCGGAATTTTGAGGTTGATTAAAGCGGCGATGATGTAGATCACCATAATGATCAAAATAGCCGCCTCAGCTGGCGAGTCTATGCCTGTTTCGATGATGGGAAAATCAAAACTGAGCAAGCGCGATGAGACGCCAACACTGATCAGCACTCCGCCTAAAACCGTACCTAAGATGATGGATCCGACTGTTAAGCCTTCAATCCAGCCATTCGCAGCAACTAAACGCTCTGGCGGGAGCAACTCCGTCAAAATGCCGTACTTGGCAGGGGAATATGCGGCTGCGCCTAGACCAACAATGGCATAGGAGAGTAGGGGGTGGCTACCAAACAGCATCACAACACAACCCACAAACTTGATGGTGTTGGTAATGAACATCACGTTGCCTTTAGGCCTCGAGTCAGCAAAGGCGCCTACAAAGGCCGCCAGTAGGACATAAGAGAGTACAAAAAACAGCTTGAGCAATGGGGTCATCCAATCCGGAGCATTGAGCTGGATGAGGAGGGCAATAGCCGCAATGAGGAGTGCGTTATCGGCTAGCGACGAAAAAAACTGCGCCGCCATAATGGTATAAAAACTACGGTTCATTCGTACAATCGAGTTATTTACTGCATTAAAACATGAAAGGGCTTTGAACTATGAATCGGCCTATTTTGGCATCAATTCACATTGAGGCCTTTAAACACAATTTGAACCGGGTCCGTACGCTTGCTCCAGAGGCGCAGATTTGGTCGGTCGTAAAGGCTGCGGGTTACGGCCATCGCTTAGAGTCGGTTTTAGAGGGCCTTGCTGATACCGATGGTTTTGCCCTACTTGATCTGCGTGATGCAGATTGGCTACGAACACAGGGCTGGCAAGGGCGCATCTTGCTGCTGGAAGGACTCTTTAGTGCCAACGAGCTGACGGAAGCCTTGGCCCTCGACTGCGATTTAGTCGTACATTGCCAAGAGCAGGTCACCTTACTGGAAGCATTTGCAGCCCATTCAGGGCATGCCATTCGGATCTTTCTAAAGCTGAACTCGGGAATGAATCGCCTGGGTTTTGCCCCTACGATTTATCGGGATATGTACCATCGCCTGCATGCCCTAGGGCACCAAGTGGACCACATGACCCATTTTGCAAACGCCGATGCAATCGATCAAAAACCAACGGTGGGCGAACAAATGGATTGTTTTAGTAAGGCAGTGGAGGGCTTATCTGGAAAAACTAGCCTGGCTAATTCGGCGGCGATTTTATGGCACCGCACAGCCCTAGGAGATTGGGTTCGTCCTGGGATCATGTTGTACGGACTATCTCCGACTGGACTGCACGAAGACATCGCACACGCAAACCTCAAACCTGTCATGTCTTTGACCAGTGAAATTATTGATATCCAGCATTTGGCCGCTGGCGAGCATGTCGGCTATGGCGGACGCTACACAGCGCCACAAGCAATGCGAATTGGGGTGATTGCCTGTGGTTATGCAGATGGCTATCCACGTCATGCGCCTGATGGCACGCCGGTTTGGGTTCAGACCAATGGTACCGGTGTGATCTGTCCGATTGCGGGTCGCGTTTCGATGGATATGATCACCATTGATTTACGCAATGCGCCGGATGCGCAGATCGGAAGTCAGGTGGAGCTATGGGGGCAGAAGGTTCCTGCAGACACCGTTGCTGCCGCTGCCGGCACGATTGGTTACGAGCTCATCTGCGCGCTAGCACCCCGAGTGCCCGTGAAATTGATTCGCAAATCTTGAAACAATAACTGAACGTTATCTATTCCAGATCTGCCACCACGAGCGCTGTTTTTTTGCACGCTGTCCTGTGGCTAGCATTTGGCTGTCTGGAAAATTCAGTTTAAAGACCCGAATGGCATCTGTACTTAAATCGGTCATACCCAAGCGCTCGTATGACTTAATCAGAATGTAAAGCGCTTCTTCTACTGCGGGTGCACGGTCATAGTCTTTAAGTACGAGTTGAGCACGATTTGCTGCTGCAAGGTAGGCGCCGCGCTGAAAATAGTAGCGCGCGACGATGACATCGGCCTCCGCTAAGGAGTTGACGATGTAGCGCATGCGATCCAGTGCATCGGGTGTGTATTTGCTGTTTGGAAAGCGATCGACAACAACCTTAAACGCTTCAAATGCTTCGCGCGCTGCTTTGGGATCGCGCTCGCTTAAATCTTGGCCTGTGAACTTGCCTAAAAATCCCAAATCATCGTTAAAGGTAATCAAGCCTTTGAGATAGAAGGCGTAATCCAGATTGGGACTGCCTTGGTGGAGCTTAATGAAGCGATCGACCGCAACCAAGGCTTGCGCCTGTTCGCTGGCTTTCCAGTAACAGTAGGCGGCATTGATTTGAGCCTGCTGGGAGTAGGGTCCGAATGGAAAACGCGCTTCGAGCTTTTCAAAATAGGTGCCGCATTTTGCAAAATCATTGTCTTTGAGTTTTTCAGTGGCTTCGCTATACAACTTGGTCTCAGACCAGCCATCGGTCTCGTCTTTATTGCCATCGCTCGCGCAACCGCTAATCAATAGGGTAGCAATTAAGGCAAAACCCAGCAGCACGGTGCTGATGCGAGAAGAGAGAGGCAAACCATTCGGGCTTACGTTTGTAGGCCTTACACTGTCGGCTGTTACTTCAGATAGGTACTTCACGCGTGGCATTGCCGATAACTCCAGATTCGAATCCAATTGATTATATCGATGAAGAGGATTTCATTGCCTTAGAAATTCCATGGGAGGCATCTGGCGAGCGCCTAGATAAGGTTTTAGCAGGCGCTTTACCCGATTATTCTCGAAATCGCCTCAAAACCTGGGTCGAGGCTGGGGCTGTAACGGTCGATGGCAAGATAATGCGAGCCCGTTACCTTTTACGGGGTGGTGAGAGCGTCAAAGTCTACCCACAAGAAATGCCCGAGCAGTTTGCCTTCGAGGCAGAGGATATTCCCCTCGATGTGGTGCATGAAGACAGTGCCTTAATCGTAATTAACAAACCCGTGGGGTTAGTGGTGCATCCCGCCGCAGGCAATTGGTCTGGGACGCTCCTCAATGGTTTGTTGTTTCGTTACCCTGAACTCGCGCAGTTACCGCGCGCAGGTATTGTGCATCGGCTTGATAAAGATACCTCGGGCCTGATGGTGGTGGCGCGAACCGATATCGCGCAAACAGCATTGGTGCGCCAGTTGCAAGAGCGCACAGTAGGGCGTCGCTATTTTGCATGGGTATGGGGAACGCCAGCAGCCCAAGGAAAAATCCAGGCGATGGTAGCCCGCGATCAACGTGACCGCCTCAAAATGGCAGTGCATTCGATTCAGGGCAAACCTGCAATTACGCTTTACCGTCGATTGGCCAATGGTCGCTTTGGAGAAGTGCCCGTATCGCTCTTAGAATGCCGCCTAGAAACAGGACGCACCCATCAAATTCGGGTGCATTTGGAGTCGTTGGGATTCCCCCTCTTGGGCGATCCGGTTTATCGCAAGAAAGCGCCGAATGTGTCCAAAGAGTTACCCTTGCAGCGCCAAGCCTTGCATGCCTACGCTTTAAGTCTGATTCATCCAGATAGCAATCAATTGATCCAGTGGTATCGCTTACCGCCAGATGATTTACTGGCTCTGTTGCCAACTATTGGTATGACTGCCGATGATTTACCTTGCGAGCCTAAATTGGAATCACCAGATCCATCATGAGTGAGGCCACTAGTTCATTCCAAATGATGGGCGGACTGCCGATATTGATGCCGGCCTGGCCAGTAGCAAATCAAATTAAGGCGTTTTGTAGCACACGTAGCGGCGGCGTTAGTAAAGCGCCCTTTGATAGCCTCAACCTGGGGCGCTACGTCAACGATGACCCCCTTGCTGTTAGCGAAAATAGAGCGCGGGTGAAAGCCTTAATGCCTGCCGAGCCCGTTTGGCTTAAGCAGGTCCACGGTACCCGGGTTTGGGATGCAGATCAGGTTTTGCCAGAGGCGGTGATTGAGGCCGATGCGGCTGTAGCCACCAAGAGCAATACCATTCTCACGGTCATGGCAGCGGATTGCCTGCCGGTCTTGATCACGAGTTCGGATGGCGGGGTTTTTGGCGCTGCCCACGCAGGCTGGCGTGGCTTATTGGGCGGGGTACTAGAAAATACCGTGGATGCCATGCAGGCAAAAGCCAAAGAAAGCGATGTCAGTCAATATTTTGCTTGGCTTGGCCCCGCTATTGGTCCTAAGGCATTTGAGGTGGGCGAGGAAGTGCGCAGCGCCTTTATGGACTATGAGCAAACGCATTCCTTGCCAAGCTCTGCCGCAGCTTTTGTGGCCGTCGATGGCAGGCCAGGCAAATATTGGGCCAATCTCTATCAATTAGCCCAGCAGCGTTTGACCAGTAAGGGCCTAAGCCGTATCTACGGGGGCGAATGGTGTACGGTACGCGATCAAACTCACTTCTTTTCCCATCGCCGCGACGGCCACTCTGGACGGTTTGCGGCTTTTATTTGGCGCCAATAAGGCGGTCAGCATCGCAAGTAATTAGCCATGGGGCTAGGGTTAGTGCTTATAACCCTTGAGCCACATTCAAACGAGAATGTGTATGTGCAGCAATCTTGTACAGCTTGCCACCATAAGAATAGAGAACCGCATGTTTACTGGAATACCGTCTGGGAAGTCGCCAAGTTTGGCACCGCAACATATGGCATTAATTCCGCCCGAGCGTTTGTCTGAAATCCAAAAGCACTACATGACTGAGTTGGCTGCTTTCGTGAGCAATCCAGGCGCCTTAGAAATTAAAGATCGGCGCTTTTCAGGCAACGCATGGCAGTCGCCCTGGAGCAAATCGATCGCCGGAATGTACTTGCTGAACTCCAAGCATTTAATGGAACTAGCTGAAGCGGTAGAGACCGATGCTAAAAGCAAGCAGCGCATCATGTTTAGCACCTTGCAAATGGTGGACGCGCTTTCGCCATCGAATTTCATGGCGACCAATCCAGAAGTCCTGGAGCACATTATTAGCTCACAAGGCCAGTCGATTCAGAACGGCATATTAAATTTATTGGGCGACCTCAAAAAAGGGAAGGTCTCGCAAACCGATGAAACGGCTTTTGAGATCGGTAAAAATTTAGCAACCACTGAAGGTGCTGTGGTTTTCCGCAATCATTTGTTTGAACTGATTCAGTACAAACCGCTGACTGAATCCGTATTTGAGCGCCCATTTTTAATGGTGCCACCCTGCATTAATAAGTATTACATCCTAGACTTACAGCCCGATAACTCGGTGGTGCGCTATATGGTGAGTCAAGGCCACACGGTCTTTTTAGTGTCCTGGAAAAACCCCGACAAATCGATGGCAAAGGTGACTTGGGATGATTACATTGATGGCGTCATTAAAGCCATTGAAGTCAGCAAAGACATCGGCGGCCTCGATCAAATTAATTTATTGGGCTTCTGTGTTGGTGGAACCCTTGTGAGCAATGCCTTGGCCGTTTTGGCAGCGCGCAAACAAAAACCCGTTGCAAGCCTGACCTTACTAACTACCTTGCTTGACTTTAGTGACACTGGAATACTGGATATCTTTATTGATGAGGGCACAGTTAAGCTTCGAGAGAACAGCATTGGCGGCGAGCAAGGCCAATTTGGTTTGATGTCTGGCCTAGACCTAGGAAATACCTTTTCCTTTTTGCGCCCCAATGATTTGGTATGGAACTACGTGATCGAGAATTACCTGAAAGGCAATTCACCACCGCCATTTGATTTGCTGTATTGGAATGGCGATTCCACCAATCTACCTGGCGCCATGTATTGCTGGTATCTACGCCATACTTATTTGCAAAATGATTTAGTCAAGCCCGGGAAACTGAAAGTGTGCGGCGAGAAAGTGGATCTTTCGCTGATTGATTGCCCCGCTTACATTTATGCATCGCACGATGATCACATTGTTCCTTGGCATAGTGGCTACCGCTCGACTCAAATTCTCAAAGGCAAAAATCGCTTTGTGCTTGGCGCATCCGGTCATATCGCTGGTGTGATTAATCCGCCTGCTAAAAATAAACGGCACTATTGGGTCAATGCCGATTTACCAGAGAATGCGGATGATTGGTTGGCTGCAGCCAAAGATATACGTGGTAGCTGGTGGCCCGATTACACCGAGTGGCTTGCCCCATTTGGCGGTAAGCAAATTCCAGCGAGCAAGGTATTTGGTAATACAAAGTACAAAAAGGGTGTGGCGGCGCCGGGTACCTACGTGAAAGAAAAAGTAGACGAAGCAAATTAAAGAATCAAGCAATGCAACACCATTTAGACGCAGTACATACACAGAAAAGAGGGTAATACGATGTCACAACGAATTGCTTATGTAACAGGTGGTATGGGTGGAATCGGTACCGCGATTTGCCAGCGACTCTCTAAAAAAGGACACTTAGTAATTGCCGGATGCGGCCCGAATTCCCCTCGGCGTGAGCGCTGGCTAGGAGAGCAAAAAGAGCTGGGCTATAACTTTATAGCCTCAGAAGGCAACGTATCCGATTGGGCGTCGACGGTAGCTGCTTTTGACAAAGTAAAGGCCGAGGTAGGTCGCGTTGATATATTGGTTAACAATGCTGGCATTACTCGGGATAGTGTTTTCCGTAAAATGACACCTGAGGATTGGAAGGCAGTCATCGATACGAATTTAAATTCTCTATTCAACGTCACCAAGCAGGTCATCGAGGGCATGATCGATAACAACTGGGGTCGCGTCATCAATATTTCCTCCGTCAATGGCCAAAAAGGGCAGTTTGGCCAAACCAACTATTCAACTGCTAAAGCAGGCTTGCATGGCTTCACCATGGCTTTGGCACAAGAAGTAGCTGGTAAGGGCATCACCATTAATACCGTCTCTCCGGGCTACATCGCCACCGATATGGTCAAGGCAATTAAGCCTGACGTGCTGGAAAAGATCGTCTCCGCCATTCCGGTAAAGCGCCTTGGAACCCCTGACGAAATCGCCTCGATGTGTGCCTATATCGCATCGGATGATGCTGCATTTGCCACTGGAGCCGATTTTTCTCTGAACGGCGGTATTCATACCGGTTAATTCTGGGGCTAAACTGTCGTTTATTGCGCTGATGCAGTGCGGAGGAAATTGAATATGGCGACCAGAACAAAACGTGTGGGTGAAGAACGGCTGATTAAGAAGTACCCTAATCGCCGTCTTTACGATACGCAAACCAGCACCTATGTAACCCTGGTTGATATTAAAGGCCTAGTAATGGCCAACGAGGCATTTAAGGTGGTCGACGCCAAAACAGAAGACGACCTTACGCGCAGTATTTTGATGCAAATTATTTTGGAAGAAGAGGCCTGTGGTTCCCCTGTCTTTTCTTCGCAAATGCTGTCGCAAATTATTCGCTTCTATGGAAACTCGATGCAAGGCCTGATGGGGAATTACTTGGAAAAAACCATGCAATCCTTTGTTGACATCCATGGCACGCTCAATGATCAGTCAAAAAACGTGACCGGCGGTGCAGATGCCTGGGCACAAGTAATGCATATGCAGAATCCCATGATGCAGGGCTTAATGGGCAATTACATGGAGCAAAGCAAAGATTTATTTATGAAGATGCAAGAGCAAATGCAAAGTTCGCAGAGCTTATTTAAAGGCTTTCCATTTTCACCGCCTAAAAAAGAAAACGATTAGTTGTGGTGGGCAAGATTGGTTTTGTTTCCTTAGGATGCCCTAAGGCGCTGGTTGATTCAGAGCTCATCCTCACGCAATTGAGTGCGGAAGGGTATGAGACTGCCAAGGACTATTCGGGGGCTGATCTCGTAGTCGTTAATACCTGTGGCTTTATTGACTCTGCGGTTGAGGAGTCTTTAGCAGCCATAGGTGAAGCCTTGTCAGAAAACGGCAAAGTCATTGTCACTGGCTGCCTAGGGGTCCGTAAAAACGAGGACGGCTCCGATTTAATTAAAAGCATTCATCCCAAGGTGCTAGCTGTGACTGGACCGCATGCTACGGCGGAAGTGATGCAGGCGATTCATTTGCACTTGCCTAAACCGCACGATCCATTTACGGATTTGTTACCGCCAATTGGGGTGAAGCTCACGCCAAAACATTACGCCTATTTAAAGATATCCGAAGGCTGCAACCACCGCTGTACGTTTTGCATCATTCCGAGTATGCGTGGCGATTTAGTCTCTCGGCCGATTGGGGAAGTCCTGCTAGAGGCAAAGCGCCTGTTTGAGTCTGGCGTCAAGGAGCTGCTCGTTGTGTCGCAAGATACCAGCGCCTATGGTGTTGATGTGCAATACCGTACGGGATTTTGGGATGGCAAGCCAGTCAAAACCAAGATGCTGGATTTAGTCAGCGCCCTCAATCAAATTGCGCGTGAACATCAAGCGTGGGTGCGCTTGCATTATGTCTACCCCTATCCGCACGTTGATGACGTATTACCCATGATGGCGGAATTCAAAGAGTATGGGTATGGCTTGCTGCCTTACCTTGATATTCCCTTGCAACATGCCCACCCGGACGTACTCAAGCGCATGAAGCGCCCCGCGAGCGGGGAGCGCAATTTGGATCGCATACAGGCCTGGCGTGCAATTTGCCCTGATCTGGTGATTCGCAGTACCTTCATTGCGGGATTTCCGGGGGAAACCGAAGAAGAATTTAGCTATTTAATGGACTTCTTAGACCAGGCGCAAATTGATCGCGCCGGTTGTTTTGCATACTCCCCAGTAGCAGGCGCAACAGCAAACGCACTAAAGGGTGCTCTGGATCAATCGATACGGGACGAGCGCCAGGCCCGTTTTATGGCTAAAGCCGAGGCAATTTCAGTCAATCGACTGAAAAGCCGGGTAGGAAAGCGAGTTCAGATCTTGATTGACCGGGTTGATGAAGCGGGTGGCATTGGCCGTACTGCAGGTGATGCCCCCGAAATCGACGGAATCGTGCGGATTTTGCCTGCAACTAAGCCATCCAAGCGTTATCGGGTGGGCGATTTCGTGCGGGCAACCATAGTAAATACACAAGGACATGACCTGATTGCTCAAATGTAGGCAATCAGGTAAAAATAGCCATTGAGTTTGTATGCTTACCAGGTCGACTGGTTAATTTAAGGGGATTGATATGAGTCGTGAAGTCGTCGTATTAAGTGCGGTGCGTTCTGCCATTGGTGCCTTTAATGGCAGCCTGAGCAGCATGGAGCCATCTGAGCTCGGCGGTATTGTCATGAAGGAAGCGGTTGCGCGATCGGGCGTGAACCCCCAAGAAATCAATTACGTTACGGTGGGTAATACGATACCAACCGATAGTCGCTATGCGTATGTTGCGCGCGTTGCCTCGATTCAGGCGGGCCTACCAATGGAGTCGGTCGCAATGTCTTTAAATCGCCTCTGCAGTTCGGGTTTGCAAGCAATCGTCACCACATCCCAGGCCATCATGCTCAATGATTGCGATTATGGCGTTGGTGGCGGTGTTGAGGTGATGTCCCGGGGCATGTATGGCTCACCCGCAATGCGCAGCGGCGCACGCATGGGCGATACCAAAATGATTGACCTGATGGTGGCTGTGTTAACCGATCCATTCGGTGTTGGCCATATGGGCGTGACTGCAGAGAACCTCGCTGAAAAATGGCAGTTGACGCGCGAAGAGCAAGATGCCTTTGCGGTTGAGTCGCACCGCAGGGCCAGTGTTGCGATTAAAGAGGGTCGCTTCAAATCCCAAATTGTGCCGATTACGATTAAGTCCCGTAAGGGCGATGTGGTATTTGATACCGATGAGCATTGCAAGCCCGATACCACGATGGAAACTTTAGGCAAGATGAAAGCGGTTTTCAAAAAAGAGGGCGGCACGGTAACTGCAGGTAACGCATCTGGCATTAATGATGGTGCAGCCTTCTTTGTGTTGGCCGCTGCAGATGCGGCTGCTAAGGCCGGGCAAAAACCGATTGCGCGTTTGGTGTCGTATGCCGTTGCTGGCGTACCGAACCACATCATGGGTGAGGGCCCTATACCGGCATCTAAAATTGCACTGACCCGTGCTGGACTGAAACTTGATCAGATCGATGTGATTGAATCGAATGAGGCATTTGCTGCACAGGCTCTGGCTGTCACGAAAGGCTTGGGATTAGATCCTGCCAAGACCAATGTGAATGGCGGTGCGATTGCGCTTGGCCATCCGATCGGCTGCTCGGGTGCTGCGATTGCAACCAAAGCGATTCATGAGCTGCAGCGCGTGAATGGCAAGTACGCTTTAGTCACCATGTGTATTGGCGGTGGTCAAGGTATTGCTGTGGTGTTTGAGCGCCTGTAAATTGCGCAAAATAACTTAGTAAATTTACTGCGCAATCAACGCCAGTGTGGCGTCTAAGCCGACTCGGTCAAACGCCGCGTCGGCTTTTTCTTTAACAATGGGCTTGGCGCGGTAGGCAATGCTGAGGCCTGAGCCTTTCATCATCAAAAGATCATTGGCGCCATCGCCGATGGTAATCGCTGCGCTTTTTTTGCATCCCAATGCCGTACAGGCATTTTTGACATGCATCGCTTTGCCGCTAGCATCGACAATATCACCCAGCACCAAGCCGGTTAATTTTCCATCTTGAATTTCTAAAGTGTTGGCGTGGGCTTCTGTAAATCCGAGCTCACGCTGCATGCGCTCGGTAAAGAAGGTAAAGCCCCCTGAAACCAAGAGGGTGTGTAAACCCGCTGCATTCGCAGCAGACAGTAATTCGCTTGCGCCCGGGTTCGGTAAAAGCCGCTCTTTATAGACCGCCTCGAGTACTGATTCAGAAACTCCTTTTAATAGCGCAACACGGCGACGTAGGCTTTCACTAAAGTCTTTAATTTCACCGCGCATGGTGGCTTCGGTAATCGCTGCCACTTCCGCTTTCTTACCAGCAAAATCAGCGATCTCATCGATGCATTCAATATTGATCAGTGTCGAATCCATATCCATCGCCAAAATCCGAAGGCGAGCAGGCTTAAAGCCCGCATCTAAGAAGGCAAGATCAAGGCATAAGCTCGCTGCCAGCTTACGAAAGGCCTCACGTTCGGTTGGGGCTAGTTCGCGCGAGACCTGCCAGCGCTGGGCGTGCGTATTGCCTACTAGGACACAGCCCTGATTATCAAAAGGCTTAAGAGACAGACCTAAATTGGTTGCGACATTACCTAAAACATTAGAAAGCCCACGATCGATCGGGGCTGTTGACAGCACAACAATAATTTGGCCAAGACTCATAGTGGGGTACTCATAACACCATAGTAAGCGAATTTTGTTTCATAAAAAGACGTTTTTTGAAGGCATATGTATCTACGCACTGGTTAGCGCCGCAGACGCATTCAAATGCTTCAAAAGTCGACGTATTTGATCCAAGCGCTGCTCAAGCTTATCAAAATCACCCTGTTTTATTGGAAGGACTTTGAGGCGATCTTGTCCATTAAGTAACACGTGTTTACTGGATTGCACCAATTGAATGATTTTGAGTGGGTCAATTGGGGGATTGGGAATAAATGTAAGCTGAATCGCTTTGGCGCCAGCATCAATCTTTTTGATACCAAAACCACTCATTTCAAGGCGTAAGCGGTGCGTCTCATAAAAGGACTTGGCGGGATCGGGTAAATCACCAAAGCGATCAACGAGTTCCTCTCGCAAGCCCATGAGCTCAGAAAAATCCTGCGTGCCTGCAAAACGCTTGTAAAGCGAGAGGCGTTCATGCACATCGGGGCAATAATCTTCCGGTAACAATGCTGGAACGCCTAAATTCACATCGGTCGTAACCTGCAGTGGCGCTAATAAATCAGGCTCTTTTCCGCTGCGCAAGGATTTCACGGCGCGATTGAGCATCTCGGTATACAGCTGAAATCCAATATCGTGAATATCGCCTGATTGTTTGTCACCAAGCACTTCACCTGCGCCCCGAATTTCTAAATCATGCATGGCCAAATAGAAACCAGAACCCAATTCTTCCATTGCTTGAATAGCGTCTAAACGCATTTTGGCTTGCTTACTGAGGGCCTCAGGATCAGGTACCAATAAATACGCATAGGCCTGATGGTGCGATCGACCAACTCGGCCACGCAACTGATGCAACTGCGCTAAACCAAATTTATCGGCACGGTGCATGATGATGGTATTTGCTGTCGGTACATCGATACCGGTCTCAATGATGGTAGTGCAGAGCAAGATATTGCTCCGCTGCGTTACAAACTCTCGCATCACCGATTCCAGTTCACGCTCATGCATTTGCCCATGCGCAACACTAATACGCGCTTCCGGAATCAGTGTTTGCAAAGCATGCCGACGATTTTCAATCGTTTCGACTTCATTGTGTAAAAAGTAGACTTGCCCGCCGCGCTTAATCTCGCGCAGTACTGCCTCACGTATTACGCCATCGCCTTCACGTCGCACAAAGGTTTTAATAGCCAAGCGCTTTTGCGGCGCAGTTGCAATCACGGAAAATTCCCGTAATCCCTCCATTGCCATACCAAGGGTTCGTGGAATTGGGGTGGCAGTTAGGGTCAAAATGTCGACTTCTGCACGCAATGCTTTAAGGGCATCTTTTTGACGCACGCCAAAGCGATGCTCCTCATCCACGATCACGAGACCAAGGCGCGCAAATTGGGTTTCTTTGGAAAGCAATTTATGTGTACCAATCACAATATCGGCATCGCCTTTTGCTATTGCCTCGAGCGCCACATTAATTTCTTTTGTGCTTCTAAAACGAGAAAGCTCAACGATGCGAACAGGCCAATCTGCAAAGCGATCTTTCCAAGTGGCCACATGTTGCTCGGCAAGTAGAGTAGTTGGCGCCAGTATGGCTACTTGTTTGCCACCCATGACCGCAATAAAGCTCGCGCGCAAGGCAACTTCGGTTTTACCGAATCCCACATCGCCACAAACGAGGCGATCCATCGGTGTGCCACTGGTCATGTCACCAATCACCGCTGTGATCGCATTGGCTTGATCAGGCGTTTCTTCAAAGCCAAAACTCTCCGCAAAGGCGGCGTAATCGTGCGCCGAATACTCAAATGCATGGCCTTTTCGAATGGCTCGGGCGGCATATAAGCTTAGTAATTCAGCAGCAGTATCCCGAATTTGTTGAGCAGCTTTGCGCTTGGCCTTATCCCACTGACCCGAGCCCAGTTGATGCAGCGGTGCCGAATCCAGATCTGCGCCAGCGTAGCGTGTTACTAGCTGCAACTGATGTACCGGCACATACAAGGTTGCTTGGTTGGCATAAATGAGATGCAAAAACTCTTCAAAAATGGGCGCTTCTCTTGGAGGCGCTAAATTTAATAAGACAAGACCTTGGTAACGACCAATGCCATGCTCCACGTGCACTACTGGATCGCCGATTTTGAGCTCGGCTAAATCCTTAAAGAGCATGTCGGGATCGCTTGCTTCTTTGCTGGTCTCTTTACGTCGCTGGCGGGCAGTGAGGGTAAAAAGTTCAGCCTCAGTAATAAAAAGAAGGCCTTGGCTTGGCCAATCAAATCCATTTAAAAGTGGTGAAACCACCAGTGCAAATGATTTATCGCTTTTAATAAAGGCAGCCAAGTCATCTAGCAGTACTGGATTAAGGGGAAATAAACTACCGCCCCCGTCGCTCGTTACGGCGTTACTCTCATCCAGCAGCGCGCGAATGGATTCACGGCGACCCGCACTATCGCAGCAAATCACGATGCGGCGTTGGGCCTGTGCAACCTGATGACGTAATCGTCCAATCGGATCAGAATCGCGGCGATGAATACCCACGTCTGGTACCGATAAAAACTGGGGTGGCTCATTTGCTTCGACATTTGAGACAATGCCATCGCGATTCAGTACGAGGCGCGCATTCGTTTTTGCAAGACTAAAAAATTGATCAACGTCTAAGAAGAGTGCTTTAGGTGGCAGTATGGGGCGCTCTAAATCGTGTTTTAAGAATGCATAGCGTTGCTCGGTGTCTTTCCAAAAGCTGCGTATGGTTTCTTCGGCATCGCCCACTGTCACTAGCCATACCGGATCGCCCGAGCGGGGGAAGTAATCAAATAAGGTCGAAGACTTGTCAAAGAAGAGGGGTAAATAGGACTCGATACCGGCGCTGGGTATACCTAAGTTAGCATCTTTATAAATGGAGCAGCGCGTCGGATCACCCTCAAACACTTCGCGCCAACGATTGCGAAAAGCGGTACGCGCAGCATCATCAAAGGGAAATTCATGGCCTGGCAGTAAGCGAATTTCCTTGACGGGGTACAAACTCCGTTGCGTATCGGGATCAAATGCGCGGACCTGCTCAATTTCATCGCCAAATAAATCCAGTCTATACGGTAGAGCAGAGCCCATCGGGAATAAATCAATTAGGCCGCCGCGCACGCTGTACTCACCGGGGCGCATGACTGCGCTAACTTGGTCATAGCCCGCTTGCTGCAATTGCAAGCGCAAGGCACTTTCGTTGAGGCGGTCGCCTTGCCGAAAGAAGAAGGTATGGCCAGATAAGAATTCGGGTGGACCAAGGCGCTGCAGAGCAGTAGTGACTGGCACTAAGACAATGTCACAGGTGCCCGCCAGCATTTCATAGAGGGTGGCAAGGCGCTCGGATACTAAATCCTGGTGGGGCGAAAAATGATCGTAGGGAAGAATCTCCCAGTCAGGCAATAGCCGTGTTTTTAATTGCGGCGCGAATGCAGGGATCTCTTCCAGTAGGCGCTGCGCTTCTTGCGCTTGCGCGCAAAAGACCACCATCACAGAAAAGTCGGCTCGATGGCGAAGTGCAGACTGGGCAATTAGGGCGGCGTCGGCTGAACCAACAAGGCCAGAAAAGGTAAAGCGCTGCCCAGCCCGCGGAGCAGGTATGGGGGGCGCTTGATTTGTTACGTCAGACATCTAGCGGCATTATAGAATCAGATATGCGCGATTTTCTTCATTCTTGCCATGCCGTTCTGCCTACCGCTGGCACCGGGTCCCGTTTAGGGGGCGAGATTCCAAAGCAACTGCGCATTCTGGCGGGCAAGCCCATGCTGGCATTTGCACTGGAGGCCTTCATCGCGACGCCTGAGATTCAGTCGATTTGGGTTGGCGTGAGCCCCAGTATGCACAACTCGGGAGATTTTGCGGCGCTTCAAGAAAGCATTAGCGGGGCGCTTAATTCCAAGCCCAATTACTTTTTGCCAACTGGAGGCCCAACGCGTCAAGAAACGGTTCTCAATACCCTGAAGGCCATGCTCGATGCCGATATTCCAGGTGAAGATTGGATTTTGGTGCACGATGCAGCGCGGCCAGGTATTACATCCGGTGCAATTCAAGATTTAATTCATGAGGTGCTCGATTCAGACTCAGGAACCCCAATGCACGGAGGCATTTTAGCCATGCCAGTAGCAGACACCTTAAAACAGGCCGCAGAGGATACATTCTCGATTCAGAGTACGATTTCGCGCGAGGGTTTATGGCAGGCGCAAACCCCTCAAATGTTTCGTCTTGCAGACTTACATGCTGCTTTGGAGCGTGCAGTGGCGGATCAGGCAGCCGTTACAGATGAGGCGAGTGCGGTTGAGCGCTTAGGTGGAAAACCTATACTAATCAAGGGCTCAACCCGCAACTTTAAAGTGACGCAACAAGCAGACTGGGAGCTGATGGAGCTAGTCTTAGGTAAATAGGGTGTGTAATCATTAGATGAAAGCAGAGTAAGAATGGCCTTAGAAGCAAGCGCTAAAACAGCAGCACGAGGAGTACCACCATTTCGAATTGGTCAGGGTTACGACGTCCATGCATTAGTGGAAGGTCGTCCACTTATTTTGGGCGGCGTTGCCATTCCCTACGGAAAAGGCTTGCTGGGGCATTCGGATGCCGATGCATTGCTGCATGCATTGACGGATGCCTTACTCGGCGCTGCCGGCTTAAATGATATAGGGCAGCTTTTTCCAGACAACGATCCCCAGTTTAAAAACATGGATAGCCGTATTTTGCTTAGGCGCGCCCTAGAATGCGTTTCTCAGGCCGGCTTTCTGGTTGGCAACGTCGATGCCACGATCATTTGCCAACAACCCAAATTGGCAGGCTATTTGCCTGAGATGCGGGCCCATATCGCAGCCGACTTGGGAGTTGCGGTCAATCAAATCAACCTAAAAGCAAAGACCAATGAGTTATTGGGGCATTTGGGGCGAGGTGAGGGCATTGCTGTACATGCAGTGGCACTGGTTTATCGGGCCTAAGTCAGATCCATCTCACCTTCAAATACGGCTTTAGACCAGCCTAAACCCTTGATCATTGTAGAATTCATCTTTTAGAGTGAAGTTTAAGCAAGGTATTGTCTGCGGTATTCGCGAGGATGGCGAAATTGGTAGACGCACCAGGTTTAGGTCCTGACGCCAGAAATGGTGTGGGGGTTCGAGTCCCCCTCCTCGCACCACAAGGCATACCTTGGCTTGGGCTTCACGTAACCTGATCTTCACATAAGAGACGAGAATGGCTTTCCAGATAGAAAATTTAGGTCAACTAGACCGCAAGATGACCTTAGAAATCCCCCGTGCTGATTTGGCAAAGGCCCGCGCCGCTCGCTTAGCGAAGGTAGGTAAAAATATGAAGCTTGCTGGGTTTCGTCCTGGCAAAGTACCACAAAAAATGGTTGAGCAGCAATATGGCATGCAAGTGGATTTCGAGGTGCAATTTGATAAAGCATCAGAACTCTTCTTTGAGCTCAGCAAAAAAGAGGGCATTTTGTTAGCCGGTCAGCCGCGCCTAGAGCCCAAAAGCGAAATCGGTGCAGACCCGATTGTGTTTGAAGCCTTTTTTGAAGTCTTGCCTGAAGTCAAAATTGGAGACCTCAGCAAAGCAGAAGTGAATCGGTATAGCACCACGATTGGTGAGCCGGAAATCGATCGTGCCTTAGATGTTCTGCGCAAACAACAAGTGCATTACCATCCGCGCGGTGTCCCTGGCGATCATGGTGATGGCGGCAATAATCTCGCAGCTCAGACGGGCGATCAAATTACCATCGACTTTGTTGGCACCATTGATGGCGTGGAATTTACTGGCGGTAAAGCCGATGGTTTTCAGTTTGTCTTAGGTGAGGGCCGGATGTTGCCTGAGTTTGAGGCGGCTGCTCTTGGCCTTAAATGTGATGAAAGCAAGACCTTCCCATTAAAGTTCCCTGACGATTACCACGGCAAAGACGTTGCAGGTAAAACAGCGGAGTTCACAATCACAGTGAAGCAGGTCAATTGGCCCCACATGCCTGAAGTGAATGATGCCTTTGCTTTATCGCTTGGCGTAACCGAAGGTGTTGCCAAGATGCGCAGTGAAGTGCGTGAGAACTTAGAGCGCGAGGTGAAGCGCCGCACCACTGCTTTACTGAAAAATGAAGTAATGGATCAGCTCGAGAAGCTATGTGACCTGGACGTACCCAAGTCATTGATTGCCAGCGAGCAAGAGCGCCTCGTTGAAATGGCGCGCCAAGATTTAATGCAGCGCGGCATCCCTAACGCCAAAGACGCCCCCATTCCAGCGGAAATGTTTGCAGAGCAAGCGAAAAAACGCGTTCGCCTTGGCCTAATTCTCAGTGATTTAGTAAAACAGCAAAATCTGGTAGCCACTACCGATCAGATCAAGTCCGAGATTGAAGAGCAAGCATCGACCTACGAAGATCCGAAAGAGGTGGTGCGCTGGTTCTACAGCGACCCCCGTCGCTTAAAAGACGTGGAATCGGTCGTGCTGGAGGCCAATGTGATTCAATATGTGAGCGGCTTGGGCAAGATTACTGATAAAGCGGTAAGCTTTGAAGAACTGAGCAAACTTAATTAATTAATCGATCACGAAAGCCTATTCGCATGAACCGTACTGATTCCCATTTTTACAATGCCAGCAATGCATCCGCAGGTGATTTAGAGACCCGCGGCCTTGGCATGGTGCCGATGGTGATTGAAACCTCTGGTCGCGGTGAGCGTGCTTACGATATTTACTCCCGCCTCCTGAAAGAGCGCGTTGTCTTTCTGGTGGGTGAAGTGAATGATCAAACGGCCAATTTGGTGATAGCGCAGCTGCTCTTTCTGGAAAGCGAAAATCCCGATAAAGAAATCTCGCTCTACATCAACTCACCCGGTGGCTCGGTTTCGGCTGGCCTGGCCATTTTCGATACGATGCAATTCATCAAACCACACGTCAGTACCTTATGCATGGGTATGGCGGCGAGTATGGGTGCTTTTTTACTTTGCGCCGGGGAGAAGGGCAAGCGCTACGCCCTGCCGAATTCCCGCGTGATGATTCATCAGCCCCTGGGCGGTGCGCGCGGTCAGGCTTCAGATATTGAAATTCAAGCGCGTGAGATTTTGTATTTGCGCGAGCGCCTCAATCAAATCTTAGCGGATCGCACTGGCCAATCGATTGAAACCATTGCCAAAGATACTGATCGAGATAATTTCATGTCGGCCGATCAAGCCCGTGATTACGGTTTAATCGATAAAGTCATTGATAAGCGCCCCTAATTGAGCGATCCCAAAATACCTACTTCGGCTGACAAGCTCCTCTTTTGCTCGTTCTGCGGCAAGAGTCAGCACGAAGTCAAAAAACTCATTGCCGGTCCTTCGGTTTTTATTTGCGATGAGTGCATTGATTTATGCACCGACATTATTCAAGAAGAGTTAGCTAATTTACCGTCGTCAAAGGGTGATGGTGGCTTGCCTACGCCGCATGAAATTCGTGCGGATCTCGATCAATATGTAATTGGTCAAGATCAAGCTAAAAAGACATTAGCTGTGGCGGTCTACAACCATTACAAGCGTTTGCAGTATTTGCCGGCACCTAAAAAAGACAAAGCAACTAAAGCGGATGGCGCTGCCGATACCAAAGATAGTAAAACCGAAACTAAGCAATCAAAATTACCCGCTAAGGCCATCGTGGATGGCGTTGAGTTAGCCAAAAGTAATATCTTGCTGATTGGCCCAACTGGTTCAGGCAAAACCTTACTCGCACAAACACTGGCACGCTTGCTTGATGTCCCCTTCGTCATGGCTGATGCCACGACCCTTACGGAGGCCGGCTATGTTGGTGAGGATGTTGAAAATATCATTCAGAAGCTACTACAGGCTTGCGACTACAACGTCGAAAAAGCGCAACGCGGCATAGTCTACATCGATGAGATTGACAAAATTTCACGCAAGTCAGATAACCCCTCAATCACCCGCGACGTTTCGGGTGAGGGCGTGCAGCAGGCCCTCTTGAAATTGGTTGAAGGCACCATGGCATCTGTACCTCCCCAGGGCGGTCGCAAACACCCCAATCAAGATTTCTTGCAAGTCGATACAACCAATATTCTGTTTATTTGCGGTGGCGCATTTGACGGATTAGAAAAAGTGATTCAGCAGCGTACGGCAAAAACCGGTATTGGCTTTAGCGCCGAAGTGCCAGGCAAAGACGATCGCGGCTCCAGCGAGTTACTCAAAGAAGTGGAGCCAGAAGATCTGATTAAGTTTGGTTTAATTCCAGAATTGATTGGTCGTTTGCCAGTGCTAACCACCTTGGCTCAGCTAGATGAGACTGCTTTAGTCCAAATCTTGACAGAGCCAAAAAATGCCTTGGTTAAGCAATATCAAGCCCTCTTAACCATGGAAGGCGCTGAACTCGAAGTGCGTCCAGAAGCCTTGTCTGCGATTGCCAAAAAAGCGATTGCCCGTAAAACGGGCGCTCGTGGTCTGCGCTCGATCCTAGAAGGCGCCTTGATGGACGTCATGTATGACTTGCCATCCCTGCGTAATGTTCAAAAAGTCGTGATTGATGAAAGTAGCATTCAGGGTCAAGGAAAGCCCCTTTTGGTCTATAAGCAGAGCGAAGCCCCTCTTGCAAATCAGGAATTGTCTAAAAAAGCTTAATTTGACCTAAATTTGGCTACTTTTGCCCTAATTTTGTTACTTTTTCCTCATTTTGCTCTTGTAATTCAGAGGCACAAACCCATATAAGTAGTATTCTGATCATTGAATTACGCCTTTTAAGTAGCTTTTGGTACTTTTAAGAAATTTTGAGCGTTTGACTACTTTGGAGGATTCGCCCCATGCCTGGCCATTTATTACTGCCCTCTGAACCGATTCAACTGCCTTTGCTCCCCCTGCGGGACGTAGTTGTCTTTCCCCACATGGTGATCCCCCTATTTGTGGGGCGTCCTAAATCCATCAAGGCGCTTGAAGCAGCCATGGAAACTGGTAAGAGCGTTTTGCTGGTTGCCCAAAAGACCGCCGCAAAAGATGAGCCCTCGGTCGATGATTTATACGATGTGGGTTGCATTGCCAGTATTTTGCAGATGTTAAAACTGCCAGACGGCACTGTTAAGGTACTAGTCGAAGGTTCACAGCGTGCTGAAGTGAGTCAAATTGAAGATGCCCTTGGCTACTTCAGTTGCGAAGCAACACCCAAAGCCATCGATACCTTAGATGCCCACGAGACAGAGGCACTGCGCCGCGCGATCATGGCCCAGTTCGATCAGTACGTCAAACTGAATAAAAAGATTCCGCAAGAGATTCTCGCGTCCTTAGGTGGCATTGATGACCCAAGCCGTTTGGCCGATACCATTTGCGCCCATTTACCGGTCAAGCTAGAGCAAAAACAGCGCCTATTGGAGATGACCGATGTCGTAAAACGCCTCGAGAGTTTATTAGCTGACTTAGAGAGCGAAATCGATATTCTGCAAGTTGAGAAGCGCATTCGTGGCCGCGTCAAGCGCCAAATGGAAAAGAGCCAGCGCGAGTACTACCTTAATGAACAGGTTAAAGCGATTCAGAAGGAGTTAGGCGAAGGCGAAGAGGGCGCTGATCTCGAGGAATTAGAGAAGCGCATTAAAGCGGCCAAGATGCCAAAAGAAGCGCTGAAAAAAGCCGAGTCGGAGCTGAAAAAACTCAAACTAATGTCACCCATGTCAGCAGAGGCAACGGTGATACGCAACTACATTGATACCCTTGTAGGCCTTCCTTGGAAAAAGAAGAGCAAGGTCAACAACGATTTAGATAATGCGGAGAAGGTGCTTGATCAGGACCACTATGGACTGGACAAAGTCAAAGAACGCATCTTGGAGTACCTTGCAGTTCAGCAACGCGTTGATCGTGTAAAAGCCCCCATCTTGTGCCTGGTAGGCCCTCCAGGTGTTGGTAAAACATCTCTAGGTCAGTCTATTGCCCGTGCTACCAATCGCAAGTTTGTGCGCATGGCCTTGGGCGGCGTTCGCGATGAGTCAGAAATTCGCGGCCATCGTCGTACCTATATTGGTTCGATGCCGGGCAAGATTTTATCGAGCTTAACCAAGGTCGGCGTCCGTAATCCCCTGTTCTTATTGGATGAGGTGGATAAGATGGGCATGGACTTTCGGGGTGATCCTGCTAGTGCCTTATTAGAGGTGCTCGATCCAGAACAGAACCATACTTTCCAAGATCACTATGTTGAGGTCGACTTTGATCTATCCGATGTCATGTTTGTTGCTACCGCGAATTCCTTAAACATTCCCGGGCCACTGCTCGATCGCCTTGAGGTGATTCGTTTGGCAGGCTATACCGAAGACGAAAAAACTAGCATCGCCACCAATTATTTAATTCCCAAGCAAATTAAAAACAATGGTTTGAAAAAAGGCGAACTGCAAATAGAAGAAAGCGCAATTCGCAGCATGATTCGCTACTACACCCGTGAGGCAGGGGTTCGTTCACTTGAGCGTGAGATCAGCAAGGTTTGCCGCAAAGTGGTCAAACTGTTGCTCCTCAAAAAAGAAGCTGCGCCGATCATTGTTGATGCAGATAATTTAGAAAAGTTCTTGTCTGTCAAGATTTTTGATTACGGCTTAGCCGCAAAAGAGAATCAGCTTGGTCAAGTGACTGGTCTTGCATGGACTGAGGTGGGAGGTGATTTACTCACGATCGAAGCAGCACTCATGCCAGGCAAAGGCGTCATTACGCGCACTGGTTCTTTGGGCGATGTGATGAAAGAGTCGGTAGAGGCTGCTAGAACCGTAGTGCGTTCACGTGCTCGCGCACTCGGCATTACCGATGAGGCGTTTGAAAAGAAGGATATCCACATTCATTTTCCAGAAGGCGCTACTCCCAAAGACGGGCCATCGGCTGGTATTGCCATCACTACCGCCTTGGTTTCCGTTTTCACTGGTATCCCAGTGCGTTCTGATGTTGCCATGACCGGAGAAATTACCTTGCGCGGTGAGGTCTTGCCGATTGGCGGTCTGAAAGAGAAATTATTGGCCGCGCATCGGGGCGGCATCAAGCTGGCTTTAATTCCGGAAGAGAACGTGAAGGACTTAATTGATATCCCAGACAACGTCAAGAACGCAATTGAGATCATTCCAGTTCGCTGGATCGATAAAGTGCTCGAGCTTGCCTTAGAACGCAAGCCGGAGGCCTTGCCTGAACTCAGCCCGGATGATCTAGGAAAACAGGCGGCAGAAGCCAGTAAGGCTAGCGCCGCAATTGCTACTGGGGAAGTCTTAAAGCATTAATCTAATCTCGGGATCGTACCCTTCGTTCAGTGTAAGCATTGGGCCAATCAAGAAAATTGGCACCCATGCTGGACTAAGGGTACAATTTCGGTTGTTTTATGGGGCGCTTAGCTCAGTTGGTAGAGCGTCTGCCTTACACGCAGAATGTCGGCGGTTCGAGCCCGTCAGCGCCCACCATGCCCCCTATTTGTGATCTTGTCTGGATTCCCTCGTATTTCATTGCTTGCCACTCCGACACTTTTATAAACCCTGCGATCATTAAGCGGTAAAGCCCATTCATGTTTGATTCCGTTCGTAAACACCAACGCTTATTGCAGTTCATTCTGCTCTTGTTCATTTTCCCTTCCTTTGTTTTGTTTGGTGTTTCAGGCTATACGGATTTCTTTGAACAAGAAACCGACCTCATCAAGGTCAATGGTAAGGCCATTACCGCCCAAGAGGTCGACAATTCAGCCAAGCGGCAGTCTGAGCGGGTTGGCGCTAATTCCCAAATCGCCCAAAGTCTCCCGTTTCGTCAAGCCGTATTGGATGAATTACTGCAGCAGCGCCTCTTGGCCTTTGCAGTGAACAAACTGCAGCTGCGCATTAGCGATCAAGCGCTGACCAAAAACTTAGCCACTATTCCAGAAATCAAGTCCCTATACAAGCCAGACGGTACTTTTGATAGTACCCGTTATCGCCAGCTCCTAGCTAATGCCGGAATGACGATTGAGCAGTTTGAAGGCGGGCAGCGTTTTGACTTGATGATTCAGCAGTTTGTGACCTCTGCAGCCCGTACGGAGCTACCTGCACCCAAGCTTGCCAACATCATTTCTGCCTTGTACGAGTCGGAGCGCCAAGTGCAGTCGATCCAATTTACAGCGGCTGATTTTGTCTCCAAGGTAACGCCAACGGAGGCGGAACTTGAGGATTTTTATAAAGCCAATGCGCGCTTATTCGAAACTCCCGAGCGCATTGACATTGACTTTGTAGTACTACGTGCTGACCCCAAAGAGGATGCTAAAGCCTTTGGTGAAAAAGCCGACCAGTTTGCTAACCTGACTTACGACCAATCCGATAGCCTGAAACCTGCGGCCGATAAGTTAAAGCTTGGTATTCAATCGGTCAAAGGCGTTTCCCGTGGTGGTAAAGCAGGGCTTCCGGCAGATCATCCACTCAATAACCAAAAAGTAGTCCAGGCTCTATTCAGTGATGACGCCCTAAAAAATAAACGCAACATTGAAGCTGTGCAGATTTCCCCAGGAGTCTTTGTGTCGGCCCGTGTGACCCAGCTGTTCCCAGCCGAAGTAATGCCCTATAGCGCAGTTGCTAATGAGGTCAAACGTCAAGTTACGTTACGGGGCGCAGAAAAGCTAGCGAGTGCTATGGCAGCCGAGCGCTTTATTGCTGCTGAGAAAAATCCCTCTAGTGCCGCTGGATTTGGTGCTCCTGTTTGGGTATCACGCAATAAGCCTGCAAACTTAGTCGGCTCTCCACTGGATGCGGTCATGGCTTTAGATCCAAGCAAGTTGCCCATGGTGATTTCTATTTCCAATCCGGGATCAGGTACGACCTTGTATCGCATTGATCAAGTACGTCAGCCTCCCGCAGCCGATGCCAAGATTCGTCTGGCCCAAGCCCAGCAGATTCAGGCCCTTGCAGCGCAGGCTGAATTCGTCGGTTTTATGTCCTACTGGCGCAATGAAGCCAATGTCAAAGTGATTAACCCCTTAAAGCAAGCGAGTGCGGGTAGCGCTGGGGGTTAATTCTTTTTCGGTATTAGCTGCCCATAGAAGGGGGCAAGTGCAGTCCAGACGTTCTGAAACATAATGCTCTGTGCTGCCTCGTTCGGATGAATGCGGTCCGCCTGAAAGAGTTCATTACGCTGAGCAACGCCTTCCAAAAAGAATGGCAGTAGCGCCACTTGCTGGTTTTTTGCAATGCGCACAAAAAGCTGGGCAAACTGTTGGGTATATTCTTGGCCATAGTTTGGCGGAATGCGCATTCCAAGCAGCAGTACTTCAGCCCCTGATTTTTTACTGAGCTCTACCATGGTGCGGATATTTCTTTCGGTTTCCGCTAGGGGAAGGCCACGCAATGCATCGTTTGCCCCCAATTCAATAATGACTAGTTTCGGTTTTTTCTGACTCAGCAACTTAGGCAGGCGCGTTAGACCGCCTGAGGTGGTCTCGCCGCTGATGCTGGCGTTCATTACCTCCCAGTTACTGCCTTCTTTTTGCAGGCGACTGGTGAGTAAAGCAACCCAGCCACTGCCCCGTGCAATACCATATTCAGCAGACAAGCTATCGCCGGTGATTAAAAGAGTCGGTTTAATGGGGTCTTGTGCCCTTGTTGGGCTAATAAGTGTCAGCCCGAGTAAGATGATGGCAATGCAAAATTTCAAACTATATTCCTTATGAGCAATCAATCGGTTGTGCTTAACGTACAGCATTTAGGCAAATCCGTACAGACCAGCGATGGACCATTGACTATTTTGCATGACATTTCATTTAATGTCTGTGCTGGAGAAAGCGTTGCCATTGTGGGTGCATCAGGCTCAGGTAAAAGTACCTTACTAAGCCTGTTGGCTGGCCTAGATACGGCCACCGATGGCCTGGTTGAATTAGTCGGTGAAAACTTAGCCAATTTAAGCGAAGATGGTCGGGCTCAATTGCGGGGCAAATATGTTGGCTTTGTTTTCCAGTCGTTTCAGCTGATACCGCACCTCAGTGCACTTGAAAATGTCATGCTCCCTTTAGAGCTTCGTGGCATAGCGCTTGTAGAGGCACGCGAGCAAGCGCAATTTTGGTTAGATAAAGTTGGCTTAAGTACACGCCTCAATCACTTTCAAAAAACGCTATCGGGCGGAGAGCAGCAGCGCGTTGCTCTTGCCCGTGCATTCGTTGGTAAACCCGCTATTTTGTTTGCCGATGAGCCTACGGGTAGCTTAGATCAGGCCAGTGGCGCTAAAGTAATCGATCTGTTGTTTGACCTTAATCAGGCCAATGGGTCTACTCTGATTTTAGTAACCCATGATGCTGCCTTAGCAGGACGGTGTGCACGCCAGCTCCATCTGCAGGGCGGAGCCTTACTAGCAGAGTAAAACGGCAGGGTTTTTTAGCCAAAACCTTATAATTACCCCATGTCTTTTTTTCGTTGTTTGCCCGGGGCTGATGCCCTTTCAGCCTTCCGCCAGCAGCGGCTTTTAGCCTCGCTAGCAGAACTGGGCATTCCACTTAGGGCGATTCAGGCACAGTACCTTCATTTCGTCTGGTCAGAGACCGAACTGGATGATGCCCAGCTCTTGGTTTTGGAGGGTCTGCTTACGTATGGCGAGCCCTTTACCTTAGCTGAGCCAAAAGCAGGGTGGCTAGCTAGCCTAGGTCAATCACCGCAACCGTCCCAGGCTATTGCCATTCCCCGTTTCGGTACGGTATCGCCCTGGGCGAGTAAGGCGACTGATATTGCACACCAGTGTGGTCTGCCACTACTGCGTATTGAGCGCGGAATTCAATACACCTGGATTGCTCAAAGTAAGTTAAGTACGCAACAGCAGCAGTCGGTATTGGCGGCCTTGCATGACCGGATGACCGAAACCCTAGTTGACTCGGTTGATGCAGTTACGCCGCTCTACCAAAGCCTAGAGGACCGTCCGCTCCTTCGTATACCCCTTATGGCTGAGGGCGAGGCCGCCTTAGAAAAGGCCAATCTCGAATTCGGGCTGGCCTTATCGGAAGATGAGATTACGTACCTGGCCGAAAACTTTAAACGCCTAGGTCGCAATCCAAGTGACGTTGAGCTCATCATGTTTGCGCAAGCCAATAGCGAACATTGCCGCCACAAAATCTTTAATGCTTCGTGGACCATTGATGGCCAGCAGCAAGATATGTCCTTATTTGGCATGATTCGCAATACGCATCGCTTGCAACCCAAAGGGACCATCGTTGCCTACTCCGATAATTCGGCCGTCATGGAGGGCTGCGAAGCACAAACCTGGGTACCGCAGGGCGCCGATCAGCGCTATCAAAAAGAGCAGCGCTTGACCCATACCTTGATGAAGGTCGAGACGCACAATCACCCCACTGCAATCGCTCCGTTTCCTGGCGCTTCTACCGGTGCTGGCGGTGAACTTCGCGATGAGGGCGCAACCGGTATTGGTGGCAGACCCAAGGCAGGCCTGACTGGCTTTTCAGTATCGAATTTGAACATTCCCACTATGAACTTGCCGTGGGAGGCACCACAGTACGGCAAGCCAGAACGCATTGCCTCACCGCTGCAGATCATGATCGAGGGGCCGCTTGGTGGCGCTGCCTTTAATAATGAATTCGGTCGACCGATTCTGGGTGGCTATTTCCGGGTCTATGAGCAAACCATCAACGGCGTGCGTCACGGCTATCACAAGCCCATCATGATTGCCGGCGGTATTGGCAACATCGATGCCATTCATACGGCTAAAAAAGAAATCAAAGCAGGTCACTTATTAGTTCAATTGGGTGGGCCTGGTATGCGCATTGGCATGGGTGGCGGAACTGCCAGTTCCATGGCAACGGGTACCAACGCAGCTGACTTGGATTTCAACTCAGTGCAGCGTGGCAATCCAGAGATTGAGCGCCGGGCGCAGGAAGTCATTAATGCTTGCCGTGCCATGGGCGCTGCCAATCCGATTGTGTCGATACACGATGTCGGCGCGGGCGGACTATCGAATGCCTTTCCTGAGCTGGCCGATGGCGCTGGACTTGGGGCTGACTTTAAGCTGCGTAACATCATGCTGGAAGAAAGTGGTATGAGTCCAGCTGAAATTTGGTGTAACGAATCACAAGAACGTTATGTGCTAGCCATCGATACCGCTGATTTGGATTTACTTAAGGCACTATGCGAGCGCGAGCGTTGCCCCATCTCGGTAGTGGGTCACGCCACCCTCGAGCGCCAATTACGCCTCGGCGATAGTAAGGCAGAGCCTGATTCAGATGCGGCATTTCCAATTGATATGCCGATGGAGGTATTGCTCGGCAAGCCGCCCAAAATGCATCGCGATGTCACCCATATTGCGCAACGTTTTGCAGAGCTCGACGTCACGGACGCCAAGCTAGAAGAATGCATTGCCTGGGTTTTACAGCAACCGACCGTAGCCAGTAAGTTATTTTTAATCACCATCGGTGATCGGACGGTCGGCGGTCTCAATGCACGCGACCAACTGGTTGGCCCATGGCAAGTGCCAGTAGCTGATTGCGCCGTGACAATGATGGATTATGTGGGTTACCGCGGCGAAGCCATGTCGATGGGTGAGCGTACCCCAATTGCTGTGATCGATGCGCCTGCAGCAGCTCGTATGGCAGTGGGTGAAGCCATTACCAATCTATTGGCTGCTGATATTAGTGGACTCGATACGGTGAAGTTATCGGCAAACTGGATGGCGGCCTGCGGTAAGCCAGGCGAAGATGCCAAGCTCTTTGATTCGGTGAAGGCAGTCGGTATGGAACTCTGTCCTGCATTAGGTATATCCATTCCTGTCGGCAAGGACTCTTTATCCATGGCCTCTGAGTGGCAAGAGGGCAGTGATATAAAGAAAGTGATCTCACCCGTTTCCTTGGTGATCTCGGCATTTGCACAGGTTACCGATGCACGCAAAACCAGCACTCCCTTATTGCAACTCCGTGATGCTGGGCAGCCTTTAGATAGCGAACTGATTTTGATTGATTTGGGCCGTGGTAAGAACCGCATGGCTGGTAGCATATTGGGTCAGGTTTTAAATCAATCTGGCAAAACTGCTCCAAATTTAGATGATCCAAGTGATTTGAAAGCCCTTGCAAGCGCAATCATCGAATTGCGCGCTGCCGGTTATCTCTTGGCATACCACGACCGTTCAGATGGCGGCCTCCTTGCGACCATTGCTGAGATGGCTTTTGCATCCCACTGCGGTATTTCCATTAATGTGGATATGATCGCGGTCGATTTAGATCAAGAGCCCGATTATGGCGATGCTAAAAATTGGTCGCAGCAAGTCTCTGGTCGCCGCCATGAGCAAACAATTCGAGCCCTGTTTAATGAAGAGCTAGGCGCCGTCATTCAGGTACGCCGCACCGATCGCGATGCAGTATTTGCACTATTACGTAAAGTTGGATTGAGTGCCTGCAGTCATGTGATTGGTAAACCCAATACCAACGGTCGCATTGAGATTTGGCGCGATGCCAAAAATATTTATGCCGAGCCACGTGAACTACTGCACAAAGTATGGCAAAGCACCAGCTGGCAGATTGCCCGCTTGCGCGATAACCCATCCTGCGCCGATAGTGAGTATGGGCTACTGGATGACAAGGAAGATCCCGGTCTTTCACCTCTATTGACATTTGATGTGAGCGATGATGTTTCTGCGCCCTTCATCAACTCAGGTACTCGGCCCAAAATGGCGATTTTGCGCGAGCAGGGCGTGAACTCCCATGTGGAAATGGCCTACGCCATGGATTGGGCGGGCTTTGATTCATATGACGTACATATGTCGGATTTGATTTCCGGCAAAGCGAGCTTATCCAACTTCCGTGGTCTGGTTGCTTGTGGTGGGTTTAGTTATGGCGATGTACTCGGTGCTGGTGAGGGCTGGGCTAAAACCATTTTGTTCAATCCGCAATTGCGTGATCAGTTTTCCAGCTTTTTTGATCGTTCAGATAGCTTTGCTTTAGGTGTATGCAATGGTTGCCAGATGATGAGTAACCTGGCTGGGATCATTCCAGGAGCCGATGCCTGGCCTAAGTTCACCCGCAATCAATCAGAGCAGTATGAAGCGCGTCTCGTAATGGCAGAGGTGCTTAAGTCCCCATCCATTCTGCTCCAAGGCATGGAGGGGAGCCAGATTCCGATTGCGATTGCGCATGGTGAAGGCTTTGCCAACTTTGGTCAACAGGGTAATTTAGCCAAATTGCAAAGTGCAGGTCTAACCGCACTGCGTTTTGTTGATCACCGCGGTAATCCGACCGAGGCCTACCCGATGAATCCCAATGGCTCCCCAGGCGGTCTGACCGGCGTTACCACGGCCGATGGCCGCTTTACTGTGATGATGCCGCATCCGGAACGGGTCTTTCGTACGGCCCAGATGAGCTGGGCCCCAAGCGAATGGCAACAAACCTCCGATGGCGCTAGCCCCTGGATGCGTTTATTCCGTAATGCCCGCCGCTGGGTGGGGTAAGTAAGGTGCCGATCCCATGCTGATGGAGCCGGTGACCTTTTCTGAATCGGGTGGCATTCGCTATTTGCATTTCGGTACGGAGTTAATTCAAGGAGCAATGCGTCTGCGCGACCCTAATGAAATCTACCTGGAATACAACCAACAAATGATGGCTTGGCTTTTATTTCTAGGGACCAAGCCCGGAATGCGGGTTGCCCAGCTGGGTCTAGGTACTGGCGCTTTGACTAAGTTCACTCACCTGCATTGCCCCGCAGTCAAAACTACGGTAGTGGAAATAAACCCGGCAGTCATTATTGCGGCGCGCAGTATGTTTTTTTCGCCTGACGATGATCGAAGATTGCAGACCCTGCAGATCGATGCCCGTGCATTTGTGCATGATGATCAATTTCACAATCAGTTCGATGCGCTGCAAGTTGATTTATATGATGCCATTTGCGACGGCCCCTCGGTGAGTTCTCTGGATTTCTATAGCGGCTGCTATGACTTGCTTAAATCACCCGGAATTCTGACGGTCAATTTGTTTTCTCGACACAAAAGCTTTGATATCAATCTCAGCAATATCTGTGAAGCCTTCCATAATCGCGTCTTACTATTTCCAGAATCCCACGATTGCAATGTGGTGGCTATGGCATTTAAGGGGCCCATCTTACAAGCAGAGTGGTCTGATGTGGTCAAGCGTGCCAAGCTAATTCAAGCGAAGACGGGCTTAGCAACCGCATCGTGGGCTACTGGTTTACGTCACGCCAATGCGAGGCAAGAAAATGCCCTATGTATTTAAAGTGTGATGCGATAAATTGTCTTGAGCAAATGAATAAGGGGATCACTGATCCCCTTATTTCATGGCAATGATTGCTGATTGCCTTACTTAAACTGTGACGGTATCCGCAACATCACTAAACGACTTGATCTTGTCAAAGTTCATGTAGCGATAAACCTCATCCGCCTTCGCGTTGAGCGAGCCCAATTGATCCAAGTACTCCTGCATTGTTGGAATGCGGCCCAAGAGCGCTGCTACGGCAGAGAGTTCAGCTGAGGCCAAGAAGACATTGGTATCAATACCCAATCGATTAGGGAAGTTGCGAGTCGAGGTCGAAACCGCCGTGGCGCCTTTGCGCATCGATGCTTGATTACCCATGCATAGGGAGCATCCAGGGGCTTCCATGCGGGCGCCCGTGCGGCCCAGAATGCCGTAGTAACCCTCTTCGGTGAGAACCATCGCATCCATTTTGGTTGGAGGAGCAATCCAAAGGCGAGTTGGAATATCGGTTTTACCTTCGAGTACTTTTCCAGCAGCACGGAAGTGGCCAATATTAGTCATGCAGGAGCCAATAAAGACCTCATCAATCTTGGTTCCCGATACCTCAGAAAGGAACTTCACATCGTCTGGATCATTGGGGCAGGCGAGGATGGGTTCTTTGATTTCGTTAATGTCGATTTCAATAATCTCGGCATAGTCTGCATTGGCATCCGCTTTGAGTAATTGGGGATTGGCAATCCAGGCTTCCATGGCTTTAATGCGGCGACCTAAGGTGCGCGCATCTTCGTAGCCATTGGCAATCATCCACTTCATTAACGTGATGTTGGAGCGCATGTACTCAATGATGGGCTCTTTGTTCAAGTGCACGGTGCAGCCACCAGCAGAACGTTCGGCAGAGGCATCGGACAATTCAAAGGCTTGTTCTACTTTGAGCTCAGGCAAGCCTTCGATCTCCAAAATACGGCCGGAGAAAATATTCTTCTTGCCTTGCTTTGCAACCGTCAGCAAACCGCGCTTGATGGCATATAGCGGGATGGCGTTGACTAAGTCACGCAGCGTGATGCCAGGCTGCATGTTTCCTTTGAAGCGAATCAATACCGACTCCGGCATATCGAGAGGCATGACTCCAGTAGCGGCAGCAAATGCCACTAAACCAGATCCGGCTGGGAATGAAATGCCAATTGGGAAGCGGGTATGGCTATCGCCACCCGTGCCGCAGGTATCGGGCAAGAGCAGTCGATTGAGCCAGCTGTGAATCACGCCATCACCGGGACGCAAAGCAACGCCACCACGGTTGGTCATGAAGGAAGGCAACTCGTGGTGGGTGCGGATATCGACTGGCTTGGGGTATGCCGATGTATGGCAGAAGGACTGCATCATCAGGTCGGTTGAAAAGCCGAGACATGCCAAGTCCTTGAGTTCATCGCGGGTCATTGGGCCGGTCGTATCTTGCGAGCCCACGGTAGTCATGTGGGGTTCGCAATAAGTGCCAGGGCGAACACCTTGACCCTCTGGCAGTCCGCAAGCGCGACCCACCATTTTTTGCGCCAAGCTAAAGCCTTTTTTATTGTCGGGCGGGCTAATCGGCAAGCGGAACTCGGTCGAGGCCGCTAAACCCAGTGCGGCACGCGCCTTCGCAGTCAGGCCACGTCCAATGATCAGCGGAATACGGCCACCAGCGCGCACTTCATCCAAAATCACAGGGGATTTGAGCGAGAACTCAGCAATGACTTGGCCATTTTTCAGGGCCTTGCCTTCGTAGGGGCGCAGCTCAATTACGTCACCCATATTCATTTGATTGACGTCGAGCTCGATTGGTAATGCGCCGGCGTCTTCCATGGTGTTAAAGAAGATCGGAGCAATCTTGGTACCAAGGCAAACACCGCCAAAGCGTTTGTTGGGCACAAAAGGAATATCTTGGCCGGTCCACCAGAGCACCGAGTTAGTCGCCGATTTACGGGATGAGCCAGTGCCAACCACATCACCTACATAAGCAATTTGATGGCCTTTTTTCTGCAGCGATTCAATTTGCTTCATGGGGCCTCGAACACCAGTCTCATCTGGCTCAATGCCAGTGCGGGGGTTTTTTAGCATCACAGTGGCATGCAATGGAATATCCGGGCGGCTCCAAGCATCAGGGGCAGGAGACAGATCGTCGGTATTGGTCTCGCCAGTAACCTTGAATACGGTTAAGGTCATACTCTCTGGAACAGCAGGACGGCTCGTGAACCATTCTGCATCCGCCCAGCTCTGCATTACTCCCTTTGCGTGGGCGTTACCTTTTTCTGCCATCTCTTGCACATCATGGAAGTAATCAAACATCAAGAGGGTCTTCTTGAGAGCCTCAGCCGCTGCTGCTGCGCACTCTGCATCTGCCAGCAATTCCACTAGGGGAGCAATGTTGTAGCCGCCCAGCATGGTGCCGAGCAACTCGGTGGCCTTAATGCGTGAAATGAGGGGAGACTTATCAGTTCCTTTGGCAACTGCAGCCAAAAACTCGGCCTTAACTTTAGCGGCCTCATCAACGCCAGCAGGAACGCGGTAGGTAATTAAGTCAACCAGCTCAGCCTCTTTGCCTTTCGGTGGGTTTTTTAGTAAACCAACCAGTTCAGCAGTTTGATCTTTGGTTAAAGGCAGGGCGGGGATACCGAGTGTTGCGCGTTCTGCAGCAAGGGCGTTGTAAGCTTCTAACATCGCGTTTCCTATGAATAAGGGGTTATCAATTGAATGGCGAAGCAAGGAAAGTCAAGGACTTGACCTCGATCAAGCCTATTGTAATGTTTTGATCGGATGCTGGACATCAAAATTTGTAAAAAATGCTATTAAACATAGCTTAACAGGGTCAATTTATGGCTGAATTCACCTAAATTGTGTGCTCAACCTTGAGGGCCCAAACCAAGGAAATTACCCAGCCAATCAATGTCCAGCCTAAAAACAGGTTGAGGGCAAAAATAGCGCCCGTATTGACACGCTTCTTATAAAACGCGATGGCAAAGGGTAAAAAATAAAATAGGGAGAGGATGGTAATGAAAGCTGCAAATAAAAAGCGCATTTTGACTTCCTCTAGGCCCTATTAGGGCAAATGGGGGGTTATGAATAAAATGGCATTTTACTGCCTGCGTAAATTTGGAATTCTTGTAAAGGTATCGTTATAATTAGAATTTCCAACAGAGCCAAAGCGCGATGACCAAATACGTTTTTGTCACTGGTGGCGTAGTTTCTTCCCTAGGGAAAGGAATTGCTGCCGCCTCGCTTGCCGCGATTCTTGAATCCCGCGGCCTGAAAGTCACCCTCCTTAAATTAGATCCTTACATTAACGTTGATCCGGGCACCATGAGTCCCTTTCAGCATGGCGAAGTCTTTGTGACGGAGGATGGGGCTGAGACGGATTTGGATTTAGGCCATTACGAGCGCTTTGTTTCGGCGAAGATGCGCAAAAGCAATAACTTTACAACTGGCCAGATTTACGAATCGGTGATTCGTAAGGAGCGGCGTGGCGAGTACCTCGGTAAGACAGTCCAGGTCATTCCGCACATTACCAATGAAATTCAGGCCTTTGTGGAGCGGGGTGCCAAAGCCAGTCATGATGGCCTGGCCGATATCGCCATTTGCGAGATAGGTGGAACGGTTGGTGATATTGAATCCCTGCCGTTTTTAGAGGCAGCACGCCAAATGAGCCTGCGCCTTTCGCCCCACAGTTGCGCCTTTGTGCACCTAACCTTGGTTCCTTACCTGGTTAGTGCCGGGGAACTGAAGACCAAGCCAACCCAACATTCTGTGCAAAAACTGCGCGAGATTGGCATCATGCCAACGGTTTTGCTATGCCGCGCCGATCGCCCGATTCCAGAGGACGAGCGTGCGAAGATTTCCTTATTCTCGAATGTAAGAGAAGAGTCGGTCATCTCCGTGTGGGATGTCGATACGATCTACAAGATTCCTCAGATGCTGCACGAACAAGGCATGGATGACCTGATTTGCCGTGAACTGCATATTGAAGCAAAGCCAGCTGATCTCTCCGTATGGACGCATTTGGTGCACGAGATGGAAAATCCCCAATATGAAGTCACGATTGGCATGGTGGGCAAGTACGTTGACTTAACCGAGTCGTATAAATCCCTTATAGAAGCCTTACGGCATGCTGGTATACATAACCACACCCGGGTAAATATTCGTTACATCGATTCAGAGCAGGTTGAAAAAGATGGGGTTGATTGCCTTGCCAATCTCGATGCAGTTCTCGTGCCAGGCGGCTTTGGTAAGCGCGGCACCGAAGGCAAGATTGCCGCCATTCGTTTTGCCCGCGAGCAGCATATTCCTTATTTGGGTATTTGCCTTGGTATGCAACTGGCTGTAATTGAATTTGCCCGCCATGTAGCCCGCATTACTGGGGCCAACAGTACCGAGTTTGATCCGGAGACAGCGCACCCCGTTGTGGCCCTCATTACCGAATGGCTTGATCGTGAAGGTCGTGTGGAAAAGCGTGGTGACGATTCGGATTTAGGTGGCACCATGCGCTTAGGTTCACAGCGCTGCCCGGTGAAGGCGAATACCTTGGCGCACACCATTTATGGCGATGAAGTGAACGAACGCCATCGCCATCGTTACGAGGTCAATAACTTTTATGTACCGCGCCTAGAAGAATCAGGGCTGGTGATCTCAGCCCGTACCCCAACCGAATCCTTGCCTGAAATGATGGAACTGCCTAAAGCAATGCATCCGTGGTTTTTTGGTGTGCAGTTTCACCCTGAATTTACGTCGACGCCGCGCGATGGGCATCCCCTCTTTTTGGCCTACATTAAAGCAGCGCTGGTTCGCCACGATGCAATCCAAGCGGTGGCAGCATGAAACTCTGCGGATTTGATGTTGGACTAGAGAAACGTTTTTTCTTAATTGCCGGTCCTTGCGTCATTGAGTCGGAGCAGTCGGCCCTCGATATTGCCGGCACGCTAAAAGAAATTACTGGATCACTTGGCATTCCATTTATTTATAAGTCATCTTTTGACAAGGCCAATCGCACTTCGGGCAGTTCCTTTCGGGGTCTTGGCATGGAAAAGGGTTTGGCGATTCTGGCGAAAGTTCGTAAAGAAGTTGGCGTGCCCATTCTGACGGACGTGCATGACATTAGTGAGATTGCCTCCGTCGCCGCAGTGGTGGACGTAATGCAAACACCGGCTTTCTTATGCCGCCAAACCGACTTCATTCGGGCTTGCGCGCAAAGTGGTAAGCCGGTCAATTTCAAGAAGGGCCAGTTTCTGTCTCCGCATGAAATGCTCAATGTGATTCAAAAGGCACGTGATGCGGCAGCTGAAGCAAATGTGCCGGATCAGTTTATGGTTTGTGAACGCGGCGCCTCCTTTGGCTACAACAATTTAGTGTCGGATATGCGCAGCCTTGCCATCCTGCGTGAGACCCATGCACCCGTCGTGTTTGATGCAACCCATTCAGTGCAATTGCCAGGCGGGCAGGGCGGCAGTAGTGGCGGTCAGCGTGAATTTGTCCCCGTGTTGGCTCGCGCTGCAGTAGCGGTCGGCATCAGCGGCCTCTTTATGGAGACCCATCCCGATCCTGCTAAGGCTCTATCGGACGGCCCGAACGCAGTGCCATTAAATCGCATGAAAGAATTATTGGAATCGCTTGTTGCAATCGATGCGGTTGTGAAAAAAAGCGGTACTTTTTTAGAACAGCAGTTTTGAGGAGAAGTTCATGAGTGCCATTGTCGATATTATCGGTCGAGAAATTTTAGATTCACGCGGTAATCCAACGGTCGAGTGCGATGTGCTTCTCGAATCTGGCGTAATGGCCCGAGCTGCAGTTCCATCGGGCGCCTCGACTGGCTCACGCGAAGCAATTGAAATGCGCGATGGCGATGCCGAGCGGTACCTTGGTAAAGGCGTTCTCAAGGCCGTTCAAAAAATTAATACTGAAATTGCTGAAGCGGTGATGGGACTAGACGCCAGTGAGCAGGCATTTTTGGATCGCACCATTAATGAACTCGATGGTACCCACAACAAAGCCCGCCTTGGGGCAAATGCTACTTTAGCCGTTTCCATGGCCGTGGCACGCGCTGCTGCCGAAGAATCTGGCTTGCCGCTCTACCGCTACTTTGGTGGCTCTGGCGCCATGCAACTTCCCGTTCCGATGATGAACATCGTCAATGGTGGTGCGCATGCAAACAATAGCCTCGATATTCAAGAGTTCATGATCATGCCGGTGGGCACGGAAACCTTCCGTGAGGCACTGCGCTGCGGCGCTGAAATTTTCCATGCCCTCAAGAAAATCCTACACGATAAGAATATGCCGACTTCGGTTGGTGATGAGGGTGGCTTTGCGCCGAACTTTACGAGTAATAAAGAGTGCCTTGAAACCATTTTGCTCGCCATTGAAAAAGCGGGTTACAACGCCGGTGAGGATGTTCTTCTCGCGCTTGATTGCGCTGCCAGTGAATTCTATAAAGACGGCAAATACCACTTGGCTGGCGAAGGCCTGCAACTGAGCTCGAGCGAGTTCTCGGATTACCTGGGTAATTTGGCTGATCAGTTCCCCATCGTTTCCATCGAAGATGGCATGCACGAAAGTGACTGGGATGGTTGGGCTGACTTAACGCAGAAGTTAGGTAAAAAGATTCAATTGGTTGGTGATGACTTATTTGTTACCAATACGCGCATCCTTAAAGAAGGCATCGAGAAGGGCGTTGCGAATTCGATTCTGATCAAGATCAATCAAATCGGTACCCTAACAGAGACCTTTGCTGCCATCGAGATGGCCAAGCGCGCCAATTACACTGCCGTGATTTCCCATCGCTCCGGCGAAACCGAAGACAGTACGATTGCGGACATTGCAGTAGGTACCAATGCAGGGCAGATTAAAACTGGTTCTTTGTCACGTTCGGATCGAATTGCCAAGTACAACCAACTTTTGCGCATTGAAGAAGACTTGGGTGATGTTGCTACGTATCCTGGTAGGTCCGTTTTTTACAACCTGAAGAAGTAAAAACGCGCGCTCAATTGTCATGCGGCTGATTATTTATTCCATGTTTGCCCTGCTGATAGCGATTCAGTATCCGCTTTGGCTAGGCAAAGGCGGCTGGTTTAAGGTGTATGAAATGGAGCGGCAACTCAAAGACCAAAAAGAGCTGAATCAAGCATTGGCCTTACGCAATACTAAATTGGCCGGTGATGTGGCTGACTTGAAGACAGGTACTCGGGCCATTGAAGAGCGTGCACGCACTGAGCACGGCATGATTAAACAAGGCGAATACTTCATTCAGATATTACCAAGCGACAAGTCAGTAGCCGAGGTAAAGCAGGATGCGCAAGCGAAAGAGGCACAAAAGCCGCAGTAAGTAGCCCTTGGTGTTCTGCTTAATGCCCACCCGATGGTGGCCGGGTGGCATCGGTCAGCAAATCCGTTTTGAACACCTGAATGCAATCGACTGCATCAAATCGGTAGCTCTTACCGCAAAATTCACAACCGGTTTCCACTGCGCCTTGCTCGGCCAGAATGCTATTCACTTCCTCTTCCCCTAGCATGCGCAAAACATCGGCAACCTTGAGGCGTGAACAGCGGCAGGCGAATTGGACTGGCCGTGTTGGAAAGGTCCGTACCCCAGCTTCGCTGGATTCATTTAAAAAGAGTCTGCGCAATGTAGTCTCGGGGCTGAGCTCTAGTAACTCATCCGTAGTAATCGTCTCGCCCAGCGCCTGAATGCGACTCCAGCCTTCGGCTGCCGTTTGTGGATCAAGGTGCACATGACCCCCTGAATTCGGTAGACGCTGCAATAGTAAGCCGCCGGCTACCTGTTCGTTTGAGGCTAGCCAAATGCGGGTCTCCAATTGTTCTGAGTGGCGCATGTAGAGCATGATGGCCTCAGCGGCATTTTGAACAGGTACTGCAATGCCATTGTGATCTTGCTCCAGACCAACTATGCCTTGATAGGGCGGCTGTCCAGGCTGCCGTTCAGTCGGATCTAAGGTAATCACCAGACGCCCAGTGTTAGCGGCATCCAGCAAATCAGCTAGCGTGGCATTGGGATCAATTTCAGTAGGCTCTACGGATAGCTTGACCGTTGCACGCATGATTAAGTTGGAACTGCATTCCACCACCAAGAGGGAAATCGGCCCCTTGCTTTGTGCCTGAATAATAAGAGTGCCATCAAATTTAAGGCTTGCGCTTAATAGGGTTGCTGCCGCGACAAAATCACCCAAAATCTGACGAATAACAGGGGGGTCATTGCGCCGGGCTATGACCGATTGCCACGCCGTACTGATCGATACAATTTCACCGCGGACAGGGGCGCCTTCGCATACAAAAACAAGTAATTCATTCATGGGCCAAAGTATCCTTGGTTTTGCCTTGATTTGCTTGACCTGAGATAATACTGTTTATGTCTATACGTACCCGATTTGCTCCCAGCCCAACTGGTTTTATCCACCTTGGCAATCTTCGCAGCGCCCTCTACCCTTGGGCCTTTGCACGCCACCATGGTGGTGATTTTATTCTCCGCATTGAAGACACTGATCTTGAGCGCTCATCCCAAGAGGCGGTGGATGTCATCATCGATGGCATGGCTTGGCTTGGTCTTGATATCGACGAGGGCCCCGTCTATCAAATGCAGCATATGGATCGCTACCGTGAAGTGATTGCACAGATGCTGAAATCCGGCCTGGCATACTCTTGCTACATGAGCGAGGCCGAACTCAATGCCTTGCGCGATCAGCAAATGACCAATAAGGAAAAGCCACGCTATAACGGTTTATGGCGACCGGAGCCCGGGAAAATATTACCGCCTGCTCCAGAGGGTGTGCTGCCAGTGATTCGTTTTAAAAATCCCATTGGTGGCTCCGTCATTTGGCAAGATGCGGTTAAGGGCCAAATCGAAATAAGCAATGACGAACTCGATGATCTGGTTATTGCCAGACCCGATGGCACGCCAACATATAACTTTTGCGTCGTAGTGGACGATATTGATATGAAGATCACCCATGTGATTCGGGGCGATGATCACGTTAATAACACCCCCCGTCAAATTAACATCATGCGCGCTTTAGGTGGTACGCCACCCATTTATGCCCATCTGCCCACCGTCCTTAATGAGGAAGGTGAAAAGATGAGCAAACGTAATGGCGCCATGAGCGTGCGCGATTACCAGCGCGAAGGCTATTTGCCCGAAGCCATTCTGAATTATTTAGCCCGCCTCGGTTGGGCACATGGCGATGCTGAAGTCTTTACCCGCGATCAATTTGTAGGCTGGTTTGATTTGGATCATTTGGGGCGCTCGCCAGCCCAGCACAACCCGGAAAAGTTACTTTGGCTCAACCACCATTACATTCAGCATAGCGATGCGGCAAAACTAGCAGAGCAGGTCAAACCATTTGCGCTTGAGCGCGGGATCGTCATTCCGGAATCAGGACAAGGTCCTGACTTTGTTCAGGTGGTGGGCCTTCTTAAAGACCGCGCCAATACATTGCTGGAAATTGCCGATGGCGCCAAGCTGTTTTACATGCCAGCACCCGCGTTTTCGCAGCACGAAATCGATGCCAATATTCCTGCAAATATTCGTCCAGCATTGACTG
>Ga0247831_1000440_pt1 | contig 90426 bp, 63 predicted proteins | sample LaCruzMarch2015__9_FD_192406 | JGI IMG/M metagenome (GOLD analysis project Ga0247831, IMG submission 192406) | Freshwater microbial communities from meromictic Lake La Cruz, Castile-La Mancha, Spain - LaCruzMarch2015_1m | ecosystem: Environmental > Aquatic > Freshwater > Lake | place: Spain...
CGAACGCACCATACCGAGCTCTTCCTGTACCATTTCAGCGATTTCTTTGTAAGATTTTTCTTCAAAATAAAACAATTCTACGCTGCGGCGCTGGAGTTCGGGCAAAATTTCGAGGCATTTTTGCAGGGACTGATTGGTACCGGGCAACTCTACTTCAAAAGGGCTTTCGATGGCATCGTAAAATACCATGTTTTCGGGTGCGTGTAAATCGGTGGGCCGGCGTTGTTTTTTGCGCCATTCCATCAAACAATGGTTGCGTGCCAGCACATACAGCCAGCCTCGAAACGATTCGATCGTGTGGTCATGTACTTTGCGATCGAGGGTTTCGTAAATGGCCATCACAGCATCTTCTGCCAGGCCGGTATCTTTCAAAATTTTTACGCAAACACCATATACCATCGGCATGTAGCGTTCGTACAATTGTCCCAAATACCGTGCCTCCCCGGACAAACGGTATTGTGCCAGCAAAGCCTCATCGCTTGCTGGGTCGGAAGGACCAGGACGGAATAATTGGATCATGCGTTTAATTTCGCCACAAAGGTAAACAGCGGATGCTTTATTTTAGGTATTTACATACGGGTGGGCCAGGAATGTTTGTTTTGTCGGCATCGTTCTTGCTTAGGCATGGGGAACAATGGCTCGAAGGCGCAACAGATAATAAACTTGTTTTATCTTCGCGCCGTTCAAAAATGCACCACAACGTTTAATTGATTTGCTTTCACCGGCATTTAAACACCATAACATGCTTGATTTGTTGACGCAGCTGCTTGATTTTATCCGTCACCTGGATGTACACCTGGAAGCTTTATTGACCCAATACCAGTGGCAAACCTATTTTATTTTGGCACTGATTATTTTTTGTGAAACCGGGTTGGTCGTAACGCCTTTTTTGCCGGGCGATTCGCTGTTGTTTGCCGCAGGTGCCTTGGTGGCCAAAACGGGCATTCTCAATATTTGGCTGCTGATTCCGTTGTTGTTTGCGGCTGCGATTTTGGGCGATAATACGAATTACTTTTTTGGCAAATACCTGGGTAACCGTGTTTTTACCCGTGATTATTGGTTTATCAAACGGAGTTATATTACCAAAACCCAAGAGTTTTACGACAAACACGGCGGTAAAACACTGATTATGGCACGTTTTATTCCCATCGTGCGCACGTTTGCTCCATTCGTGGCGGGTGTTGGCAATATGAAATACCGCCGCTTTATGTTCAATTGTGTGGTAGGTGGTATTTTATGGGTAACAGGTGTTACGCTGGCAGGTTACTTCTTTGGCCAGATTCCGATTATTAAAAACAACTTTGAAATTGTTGTTTTTGGGATCATTGGGGTTTCTGTTTTGCCGGTAGTTTTTGCGTTCCTTCAGGCAAAATTTGGTAAAAAAACGCCAAAAACGGAAGCATAAAGCATTTATACGCCTCATCGCAACAAGTCCAATAGGTTCTGAGCAATTGAATGATTCAATCAGTTGCTCAAAACCTGTTCTAATGGGGCTTATGCACTGGTTTTAGGCGACCATTTCCAATCGAACGGTTTGTTTTTCAATTCCTCCAGTTTTTCTTTGAGTTTGTGATCGATCAGCGCTTTTTCCATCGCAATGCTTGAAACGATCAGGTGTTGTCCTGTTTCGGTATCAAATTTTAGTTTAAAGTTAATGGCATTTGCGCGCAAGGTGGTTGATTCCCGGGTAGCCATTTCAAATACGTGCTCATGCTCGTGCAGCAAATAATCGTAGGGGCTGCGGTAGGATATCAATTTGACCAAGATCGGTGCCGTTTCGATGGCAACAAACAATAGGGTAATGAACAAACTGGCGTATAAAAATGCCAGACTGCGTCCTCCCAAACGGGAAAGTGCCTCCATACGTGCCGCGATACCGTCGTATTTAGAACGTTGCAAACCCGCTGTTTCCGTTTGAATGGTTGTTTCCAGGGCTTGATTGGCCTTTTCTTTTTCCAAAATAAGCGGTTGATTGGTCGCTAGGGTTTGTTGTAACTCTACTTCTGCTTTTTCAGCAGCGGCTAATTTGGCGCGGTAAATCGGGCCGAGGTTCTTTTTCCCCGAACCTCCTGTACCATCTGCTTCTTGCACGGCCTGCCGCACAAGCGTATCACGCAAGGCTGCTTTTTGCGTTATTTCTGCTTTTAAAAGGGCGATTTGTGCCCTTGCATCATCCAAACCAGTTTGAAAACGGGTTTTCAACTGGTCTTCCTGTTGTTTGAACACTTCTTGTTCCATCATCACCAATTCGGCCTTGATTTCCTTTTCAAAAATCTTCATTTCCAGGGGTTTGGATATGACCAACGCCAGCAATACCGCGAGCGCAATACGGGGCAGGGCTACCAGCCAGTCGCGCCACCATTTGCCAAAACTTTTCATGCTTAGCACAATGTAGCGGTCGAGGTTGAAAATCATCAAACCCCACACCAGGCCGAAAATTGCTGCGAAAAAGTAGGAATCAAAGATGGTGTACAAGGCAAAACTGGAAGAGAAAAACGCCAATACGCCGGTGAAAAATACCGTAGCGCCGATGCCCATGTATTTGTTGCGATCCGATGGACAGCGATCCAGCAACGAAAGTTCTACCCCGGAGCAGAACAAAAAGAAGTTTTGTAGTTGTTTCATAGCAGGTTTTAACAACCCCAAAAGACCAAAAAATATTGGCGATTAATCCATTTTTTCGACAATTCGACCTGTTTTATCGAAAAGTGCGCCCCATGTACGCACGCAACGCATACATGGGGCCGCTGCGGAACCTCAATTAATAAAAGAATTGCTCCTTCATAATTTTGCCATCGCGCACTTCATACACGGCGACTTCATCCATTTGCATTCGACCCTGGCCTTTGATCGTTACATCCATGCCCATGGTGCAAGCGAAAAAGTTACCCGCAACGATGGGTGCATTGGTGTAACCGCCGTGCATTTCCTCCGTTACATCATGCCATTCCTGGCCTTTTTTGATGATGTTGTCCAAGCCTTTTACAGATTGGAAAGGGGCGTTTTCAGGCTCAATGCTTGCTGCATCGGGGTGGAATAATTCGGTGAGGATTTGTTCGAACTTTCCTTCCGTGGCTAATTCGAAAAAGCGCTCGGCTACTGCTTGAGTTGACATAAGTTTAAGTGTTTTAGTGTGCTGCAAAGATAAAATAAAATGTTTTATAATTGCTTTATTTTTAAAACAAAAAAGTAATATATTTTTTAAGTGTATATTATTTCGCCTCCTGGCTGTTTACCAACAATTTATTAAAGGTTTGACCAACCGTCGCATTTGCGACACATCCCCATTTTGTACCTTGCAGTCATTCTCTTCCAATTACCTTTGGAAGCATCACCAAAATCTTAATCTCCTATGAAATTTACCTTTTCCCGATCTATTGTACTGTTGTTCTTTGTTTTGAACAGCATCCAGGCTTTCTGTCAGATTCAATTGACGCGTGACATTATGCTTTGTCCTGGCGAAATAATCACCCTCCACGGTACCAATTACAGCAGCGCCGATACCTTTAAGGTGTTGGTCAGTGGCGGTAATAACGTGGATACGAACTTTACCTACCGTTTGCAGGTATTGGACAATGTAGCCAACGCTGCTGCTTGCAATTGCCATCCAAAGTCTTTCTTTAAAGTGTTCGGACGTGAAAACCAAACAGAACTGGGTACGGCCATTGCCAAAAGCAGCGACGGAAATTTGTACCTGACTGGTCGGAAGGCAGGGCGCACTTTTATCCAAAAAATGAATACGTCGGGTGAAGTGATCTGGCTGCGCGATTTTGCGGTCAGTATTTTTGAGCCGGTTACACCAACTGAAATTTTTGAAGACGCAGAGGGTTTGCTTATTGGTTGTGGGATCCAGGGTTTGGTTGCCGACCAGCGGAAAGGTTTTGTTTTTCGATATAATCCGGAAAATAACGTGATGCTTTGGACTAAAACCATCACCAGCAGTAACCCTACATCGGTTGGGATATTGGAAAACGGTGCAGGTGGTAACTACCTGTATTATCAAAATCCGACGCCCTCTAACGGCAATTTGGATGCAGAAATACTTGAAATTGATCGTAATTCAGGTAATATTATTGCAAATTTATCTAAACGATACGAATTTAAGGGCGCCGACGTGCTGAACAAGTTGCTTTGGTACGATGATAACACCTTATATGGAACGGGCACCAGTACGGTACGGGCGGGTGTGCTGGATGCAAGCCGCCGGCAATTGCTCACTCAATTTAGCCTGTTCAATGGCAATCCGGTTTGGAGCCAAATCAATCATTTGGACACCAATGCTGTAGGCGACCTTTTTGGCCGTGATTTGTTGGTAGATGGTCAATCGCTCATCACTTTATACGAAGGGAATGATAGTGTCAATCAAGCCACCTCGAATTCCGTTTTCTTTTTACAAAAATCGGATTTACAAGGCAATCGCATTTGGCTGAAGCGTTTTCAGGTGCCAGGCAATACGTTTAAATTGCTTTCTGACGCATCAGGGTATTTGGTATATGGCCAATTGGCATCCAATGCCTACTTTTTTATTAAAACAGACAAGGACGGTATTCCAGTTTGGGCCAATCGGTTGGTGTACGGCCCAGCGGGAGCCCCTACGCCCCGTGCTTTTGGTCCGGCGCAAGCGCTTGCTTTGGGGGATTCATACATATTTACAGGTTCCACAGCCAGTGGTTTAAATGATGTTTTTCTCTTGCGTTTGCAACAAGATGGCACCCTGAAGGATTCCTGTGCTTATTTGGAGCCCATTGATCTGGATTTTCAGGACATTTTGGATACTTTACGGCAAGACATTACCCTTACCCCGAAATTGAGCACCGCAATTGCAACGGGCAACAACCTTTCGCCGGTCGTTTCCGAATTGTTTGAGCAGTTTTTGTGTCCCGATTGTGTGGTTCCAGATCCTTGTCCTGCCGGCAATGATTTAGTTTTAAAACTTGAAAACACCAGTTGCGCAGCAGGTACAGTAAATCTGAACTTGCAGATTTGTGATTTAGACGGTGGCGCATTACCTGCCGAAATCGCTGTGGCCTTTTATGATGCCAATCCTATAACAGGCGCTGCCAACTTCCTGGGGAATTTCAATTTTAGTCCGAATACCCAGGATTCTTGTTTCACCGCAAGTTTGTTCAATCTGGAAGCGGAATTTGGGGCTGCTTTTGCCAAAAATGGGGCACAAATTTTCGCTGTAGTCAATTTTGACGGGGTGTTGAGTACGCCCTTTTCGTTCGATGATTTTCCGGTAACCGATTTGGAAGAGTGCAATTATGCCAACAACCTCGACAGTTTTGTGGTGCAATTGCCTGCTTTTCCGACCCTTGATTTAGGCGCAGACCGCAGTATTTGTATTGGAGAATCTGCAGTTCTGACCCAAGGGCCTATTTTTTATAAGTACCAATGGTCGAATGGTTCGTCGAATGACACCATCATCACAAAAGTAAGTGGCCTGTTTGCGCTCACCATCACCGATGAATGTGGTGGGAAACAAACCGATATTGTGTCTGTAACCGTCAATCAATTGCCTGTTTTATCCAAAAGCGGCACCTTATGTCCAGGCCAAACGATTGACGTATACGGCTTTCCGTTTTCAGATGGTGGTATTTTTACCGATACCATTCCTGCAACGGTGGGCAATGCCTGCGATACGGTCGTAACATTTACGATTACCAAACTGCCTTACCAGACCCGGGAAGAAGAAGTTTATTTTTGTCCAGGCTCGGTTGTCACGATCAATGGGGTGGATTATACCGAATCTGGTTTGGCGCGGGATACCGTGGCTGCCAGTGCCGGTTGCGACACCATTGTTTTCTATTTTATAAATCAATTGCCAAAACCTTTCCGTTTTGACACCGCTTATATCTGTCCCGGTGGTTCCATCACCATCAATGGGCAAGTGTACACCCAGCCTGGATTGATTATTGACACGCTTCCCTCCAACAACGGGCTGGCATGCGATACCTTGTTGCGCCTGGAGTTGTATCTGCTTCCACAAGCTACTAAAGACTCGACCATTCATTTCTGCCCTGGACAAACGGTCGTCATTGATAATCAGACCTATACCACACCAGGTATCGTAAACGGTGTGTTGCCCGGTTTAGGTGCGGATTGTGATACCTTGATCACCTATACGTTGGCTTACACCGCGCCCCAACCTTCGCAGGTGAGTATTCAATGTCCAGCCAACCTTGAACTTGAGGTGTTACCGGGTTCCGGTGCAACGGTGGTAAATTACAACCAACCAACCGCCAGCAGTACTTGTTTGTGCGACGGCATTGATTTGCAATTGCAAAGCGGCCTTGCATCTGGCGCGGCATTTCCCATCGGTACTTCGCAGGTTTGTTTTGTGGTCAGTGATTATTGCAATGCCACTGCAACTTGTTGCTTTACGGTAAAAATCCGGGAAGAATTGGCCTGCGATGTAAAAAATACGGCTTGTATTAAATATGAATTGTTGAGCATCACGAGCAACAACATCAATCAATACACCTACACGATGCGGGTGACCAACAATTGCAGCAATAAATTGATTTATACGGCCATTGAATTGCCTTCAGGCATCACAGCCGTTAGTCCGGGCAACAATACGACCTACAATACGCCTGAAGGCAAGGCTTATAGTGTGCGCAACCCGAATTTTGCGCCATTTTACTCCATTCGCTTCAAATCGGGTGCCGACAGCATTGCAAACGGACAATCAGCGACCTTCTCGTTTACCTTGCCCAAGCAAATTCGGCCGACCTTTTTCAATTTGAGCACCCGTTTGGCGCCACAATTGAGTTACGATGCTTATTTGAACACCTTTAATTGTCCAATTGGCATCACGCCATCGGTGCAAAGCCGCAATGAAAATTCGGAGCCATCTGTTGTATTGGATCGGGAGGCTACTTTATTGTTGTACCCGAACCCTACCACTGGCTTGTTGTTTGTCGATTTATCGCCCTGGAATGGTCAGGAGTTGAACGTACGTATCCTGAACAGTATCGGACAAACCGTGCAAACCCAGGCTATTTTGGCCGATATGCAACCACAAGCACTGCAAATGTCGGAAAAAGCAACCCCAGGCTTGTATGTGTTGGAACTTTGGACTGCCGACGGACAGCGTTTTGCGGTGAACTTTGTGAAAAATTGATATTAAGATAATTTACGGTTAAAACAGCGCTCAAAGATGATCCCCTATCTTTGAGCGCTATGTTTTACCAACGTCTACTTCCGCTCCTTTGGGTGTGCTGCGCTTTTGTTGCCCAGGCCCAACCGGTTCAATACCGGACTTATCATTTGCATTCCCACAACGATTACCAGCAGGCATTTCCCTTTTGGGATGCATACAACCATGGTTTTGGTTCGATGGAGGCAGATATTTTTTTCATTCAAAATAAAATATTGGTTGCCCATGAGGTTTCGGAATTGGATCCGAAGCGCGATTTGGCCACTTTATACCTCGATCCGTTGCGCGCCTGCATCGAAAAGTACAAGGGCCACCTGAGCGCCGATACCAGCCGCAACCTGCAATTGATGATCGATTTGAAGACGGAAGGGACCAGTACCTTGCCTGCTTTGGTCAAATTACTGAACCGCTACCCGGATATTACGGGCAACCGCCATGTGAAAATCCTGATCAGCGGCAACAAGCCGCCCGTGAGCACATTTCGGGACTACCCGGCCTTTATTTTATTTGATGGAAACCTGGAGGATACTTATTCGCCGGAAATCATGTCAAAAATTGGGATGTTGAGCGGCAATTTTGCTGAATATGCCCAGTGGAATGGCAAAGGTGTGCTGACCAACACCGAGTTACACCGCCTGGATTCGGTGATTGCGCGGGCGCATGCACAAGGGCGTCGGGTGCGTTTTTGGAATGCACCGGATATGGTCAATGCCTGGCATCAGTTTATGCGTTTAAAAATTGATTGGATAAATACGGATTTGATCGAACCTGCTGGTACTTTTATGCAAACACTTACTGACCGCGAATACCTTCCAACCGACGCACCTTATACTTGTTACCAGCCTGCTTACCGCAATGACGGCGGCACAGGACGGGTGAAAAATGTGATCTTGTTGATCGGGGACGGTATGGGGTTGGCGCATTTACATGCTGCTTACACGGCCAATCGGGGCGCTTTGAATATTTTCAATATGCGGTTTAGTGGTTTATCCAAAACCAGTTCGTTTGATAGTTATATCACTGATTCGGCGCCAGGCTCCACGGCATTTTCATCGGGCATCAAAACCCGCAACCGCTCCGTTGGGGTGGATGCAAATGGCCAACCCTTGGTGTTATTACCCAGTATTTTAAAGCAAAAAGGACTAAAAACAGGCCTATTAACTTCGGGCGATTTGAGTGATGCGACCCCAGCCGATTTTTATGCCCACCAAAGCGACCGCAGCAACCGGGAGGCAGTGGTGCACGACCTACAAAATGGGGGCATTGATATTATCATGGGTAGCCCGCCTGATGTAGACCGGCCTTTGCAGGATCTGTTACCCGCCTATACGGTGGTAAAACAGCCCTCAGATGTGTTGGATTTGAAACGCCAATGGGTGGTTTCCGACCCGGTGGCAGGCAAATCGGTGCGCGATGGACGGGGTATCTGGCTGCAAACAGCCTTTGAAAAAACCTTATCCCTCCTGGCTACCCACCCGGAAGGCTTTTTCCTGATGGCGGAAGGTGCCCAAATTGATTATGGCGGACATGCCAATATACTGCCTTATGTAGTGACAGAAGTGGCTGATTTTGATCAGGTTGTAGCGAAAGCGATGGCTTTTGCCGATCAAAATGGAGAAACCCTCGTTATTGTTACTGCCGATCATGAAACCGGCGGCCTTACCTTGTTGGATGGCGATTATAAAACCGGCTATGTGAGCGGACAGTTCTCGACCAATGATCATACCGCAACGCCGGTGCCCGTATTTGCGTATGGCCCGCGCGCGCAATTGTTTACGGGCGTGTATGAAAATACAGCGGTGTTTTACAAGGTGTTGGAGGCATTGGGGTTGGGGAAATAGGAGGGCTCAAGGCTTCCACTCCTCAAAAAACGCCCGTTCATACGTGCGCCCGATGGGTATTTCCACACCAGCCAGGGTAATCACTTTTCGGCGCACATTTTCGATGCGGCGTTTTGGAATAATGAAGGAACGATGCACCCGCACAAAATCAGTGGCGGGTAATTTGTCGTACAGGTTTTTCATGGTCATGCGGGCCACGATGCGTTGTTTGTTTTCGAGGTGAATTTTCAGATAATCGTCGAGGCCTTCAATATACAAAATATCCGCAATTTGTACTTTTACCATGCTGTAATCGGCTCGAATGAGGATGCTCGGGTCGGTGTTTTGGGCTTGCAATTGTTGGAATTGCTGGTAATCGTGCGCCTTTTCGATGGCCTGTACAAAACGCGCTTCGGTATAAGGCTTGAGCAGGTAGTCGATGGCCTTGAGGTTGAAGCCTTCTACGGCAAATTCACTGTATGCTGTTGTAAAAATGACCATCGGTTCGGCATGAATCGTTCGATAAAAATCGATACCGCTCACCGAAGGCATTTGTATGTCCAAAAACAACAAGTCTACGGGGTTTTCTGCCAGGTATTGTTGAGCATCTTTGGGTTTCGTAAAGGTTTGGATCAAATGCACCTGCCCTGTTTTCTGGCAAAAATGGTCCAAAACCTTCAGCGCAGGTGGTTCGTCATCGAGTGCAATAGCGATCATAGTTGCAATTGAATAGAAAGGTGGACGCTAAATTGTTGTTCGGTATCTTTGACTTGCAACTCAAACCGGCCCGGATACAGCAATTCCAATCGGTTTCGGGTATTTTGGATGCCTAATCCGGTGGAAGATTCGCTGCCTGCCTGCACGGGCACCTTGTTGTTTTGAACCTCCATGTTCAGCACGCCTTCTTGTATATATAGGTGTATCCGGATACTTGAATGGGCCTCCGGGTTTACCCCGTGTTTAAAGGCGTTTTCTATAAAGGGAATCAGGATCAATGGCGCAATTTGTTGGGCTGGCAGAATATCCGCAATGGTAAAATCAACAGCAACGGTATCCCCGAAACGGATGCGTTGCAAATCCACATAATTCCGAATATAGTCTAATTCTTTTTCTATAGATACCTGATCCTGTTGGGATTCGCTGGTGATATACCGCATCATACCCGACAACTTGACCACCGCTGCAGCCGTATCTTCCGATTGCTGAATGGCCAGGGAATAAATGGTATTGAGGGTGTTGAATAAAAAGTGCGGGTTGATTTGCGCTTTCAAAAACGACAACTCCGATTGGGTTCTTTCTTGTTCGGTTTGCCGTAAACGCAGGCTGATGCGCAGTAAAAGCGCAATGAAAAAAGCCAGTACAAACCGCAAAAAATGATGACTCATGATATGCCACCATAATTTGCCGTGTTTGGGGCCACGCAATGGTCCGGGTGGCCGAAAACCGGTGGATTCTGGGAATTTTAACAAAATTTCCGGCAACATGACGATGACGGCGAAACAAAGCAAGGTGCACAACAGGAACCATCCATACCGCCGGCTAAAGTAAAAGCGCGGTACCAGTACCAAAAAATTCAAATAGAAATAAGCCAGGGCCAGGGTATATCCAAGCAAATCCCGCATCATCCAATACGAAAATGCAAATCCGTCCTCGTGACGATCAGAAAATACTTCTGATAACAAAGGCAGGGATAAAAATGCCAGACTGGCTAGCACATGCAGGACAATTTGTCGTTGATGTTCGCGCATGGATGAATTTAAAATGCAAAAATAGGGGCTAAATGCATGATTTTTTTGGTCAAATACCGCAAAAAGCAGGTTGTTCACCGCTTCAGATTAACACAGGGTTAATATTGCCAATGTAATTTTACGCAATTTTGTAACTAAAAACTTGCGTAATGAAAAAAACAATACAATTACTTTGCATGTTGCTGCTGGGCCTTGTTGCTCAGATTGGATCTGCTCAAACACTGGTACATTACTGGAATTTTAATGTTTCAACATCTGAAGCTACGTTGCTTGCACCAAGCTTGAGTTTGGTAAGCGGTGCATCTATTGTGCATATTCAAGGAGGGGCCAGTTTAATTCCAATTACAGGAAATACTGGTTCTGGTTTTGAAGTAACCAATCCGAATGCTCGAAACGGAGATGCCGCCTTGTCGCATCTCCGTTTTAATAATCCGATCGGTGGTACGCTTGTTTTTGCACTGCCTACCACCGGCTATCAGCAAATTGTGGTAAAATACGGCACCCGTCGCTCTGGATCGGGCGCTGGTACGCAGAAAATTGAATACACTTTAGATGGGCTTGCATATGATTCCTTGACGGTTATTGCACCTATTGATGGCGATCCTACCGTACAAACCCTTGATTTTTCGGGTATTACAGGCGTAAACAACAACCCTAATTTTGGATTGCGCATTACCTTCTCCCAGGGTTCGGGTGGCTTGGTCGGCAACAACCGATTTGACAATATTACCTTGGAGGGCAATACGTTTGGCGCCGATAATACGCCGCCCATTGTTCAGTTTTCGCCCGTAAATGGTACCTTAGATGTAAGTACATCCGTTCAGCCAACGATCACATTCAATGAGGATGTGCGGTTGGTATCAGATGCTGCCATCAGCAATGCAGACCTCCTAAATATCGTTGCCTTGCGCCGCGACAGTTTGAATGGTGCTGCTGTGCCATTTACAGGAAGCATTGCCGGCAAAGTAATCACCTTGGTACCTAATACTACTTTGGAAAATGCGGTACAATACTTCGTTGTGTTGTTGCCTAATACTGTTGAGGATGCGTCGAATAACGCTGTAACAAACTTTCAATCGGCAGGATTTACCACCATTTCACCTCAAACGGTGTTTCAGGCTGGTGATTTAGTACCGGTAGCTTACCGCATGAATGCCACCGCAACCGGCGATGAAATTGCATTTTTGACTTTTATAGACATTTTGCCGGGCACTAAAATTAACCTGACGGATGCAAAATACACCGACAACACACCGGCGCAATGCGCTGGCGGAATAGTTTGGACTTCCCCTGCCAGCATTATACCATCGGGTACCGTATTTATCATTCAGAACGATGCCGGTACCGCCAGCGTTGGCACTGTAACGGGCTCTACTTTTGGATTGAGTTCTGGGGGTGATCAGGTAATCGTGTATACCGGCACACCCGATGCACCTTCCTATATCACGGCTTTAAGTTCCAATGCATGGTTGGCTGCAAACACGGTTTGTAATGGTAGTTTTTCCAAAATTCCGGGCAACCTTGCCGATGGTATTAACGCAATAAACCTGAGCACCGCGCCTGGCAACACGGCCGGTAACACCGTAAATGGGTACTATTCTGGAATTCAAGACGGTACGGTAGCCGAATTGCGCGCCTCCATTTTAAATCCAGCCAACTGGAATGGCGTTGGTGCCGGTACGCCCCCACAGGTATGGCCTGCCTGGGCATTCCCTGGTCCGCCACAAGTTGTAAGTGCGGCAGTTTTGAGCCAAACCAGCCTGCAATTGGTGTTTAACCGCGATATGGATGCCATTTCGGTTGCTAATTTGGCCAATTATACGGGCATCGCAGGTTTGGTTAGCGTAAACAAAAGCAACAATGGCAGTGTGCGCGACACCCTGGTACTTACCTACGGCACGCCATTTTTGAACGGCGCAAGTTATACCTTATCGGTAGTGGGACTGAAAGATACCGATAACCGCAGCATGGTTGGGGCATATACTTTTACGTTTAGCTATGTTACCCGCATCGCATTTGCCAATCGATTTACTTCTGTAGCAGAAACAGCGGGCAGTGTTTCCTTCAATTTGCAGATCAGCAATCCATCTACCGCAAGCGTAAACCTGGTTTTAAAAACAGGTAAATTCAGTACCGCAGGAACAGAAGATATCACTTTTGCCAACCAAACAATTACCCTGGATGGAAACTCGGCACCCGTACGCACCATCACCATTCCGGTTGTGAATGACAACCTGGATGAGCAAGCCGAATATTTTGTATTGGCGCTGGAGCAAGCCAACGGCGTGGCCATCAACGGCAGCCCGTATTACACCATCTATATCCGCGACAATGATCGTCAGGCACCTGCAGCAACTAAATCCATCGAACTGGAATTCAAAGCGCGTTATACCGTACCGAATCCGGATGATGCGAGCGGCCTTGCCGAAATCGTTACCTACGACCCCGGCACGAAGCGTTTGTTTACCCTGAGCACCGGTTTGAAAAAATTTGATATTGTCGATTTTGCCAACCCTGAAAATCCGTTGACGATTCAACAAATTGACGTAAGTTCCTACGGTACCGGCATCACCAGCATCGCAGCAAGAAACGGCGTCGTAGCGGTTTCTGTGCCTGGTATCAACAACGAACAGGAAAATGGATCCGTCGTGTTTTTCAATACGGATGGCGTGTTTTTGAAACAAGTAACAGTGGGTGCGTTGCCCGATATGATTACGTTTACACCCGATGGCAAATCGGTACTGACCGCCAATGAAGGCCAACCCAACGATGCTTACACCAACGACCCGGAAGGCTCTGTTAGTATTATCAACATCGAAGGCGGCATTGCCAATTTGACGCAAGCCAATGTTACAACGGTCGATTTCACCGCATTTAACGCCCAGGCAAATGCCTTGATCGCAGCCGGTGTTCGTCGCCTGAAGGCAAGCAGCACCATGGCGCAAGACTTTGAACCAGAATACATTACCATTGCTACCGATTCAAAAACGGCCTGGGTAACCTTGCAGGAAAACAATGCTGTAGCGGTGTTGGACCTGACGACCAAGACTTTTACCGCTGTTGCACCGCTGGGTACGAAAGATTACAGCGTAGCCGGAAATGGTTTGGATCTTTCAGATCAGGGCGGCTTCGTACACATCGCTAATTGGCCGGTGAAGGGCTTCTATTTGCCCGATGCTATAACCAATTATGTGGTAAATGGTAATACGTACCTGGTGACCGCCAATGAGGGCGATGAAAAAGAATACGCCGGTTTGAACGAACGTACAACCGTTGGTGCTGCAACCACCCTGCTTGATTCGACGGCTTTCCCGAATGCAGCGGTGTTGAAAGAAAACCACAACATGGGCCGTTTCCGCATCTCCAACTTACAGGGAGACACCGATGGTGATGGTGATTTTGACGAATTGTATGCGGTAGGTGCCCGTTCTTTTTCCATTTGGAATGCAGCAAATGGTTCTCTGGTATTTGATAGCGGCGATGATTTCGAGCAGATCACCGCAGCAGACCCGTACACTGCACCTATTTTTAATGCCGACAATGAAGGAAATGCACCAAAAGGTCGGAGTAGAGCAAAAGGTCCTGAACCTGAAGGTGTTACGTTGGCTCGCGTGAATGACCGCATGCATGCATTTGTCGTGCTCGAACGCGTAGGTGGTGTGATGGTGTACGATATTGAAGATCCTGCCAATCCCGTTTTTGTAGATTATAAAAACTCCCGCGATAACACCCAATATGCCGGGGATAATGGTCCGGAAGGCATCATTTTTGTACCGGCTTCAAATGGTAAATTCTACATCGTAACCGCCAATGAATTGAGCGGCACCCTGGCCATTTTTGAAGTGAAAAATATCACCACGGATACAGAAGATGTTTTGACGGAAACCACCGATTTCTTGTTCCCGAACCCCGTAACCAACGGCTTGGTTACGTTCAACCGGACACAAGATGTACAAGTATATAATGTTGCCGGACAATTGGTTGCGCAACAAAACAACACCAATAAAATGTCGGTAGCGCATTTGCCAAATGGCTGTTATTTTGTGCATTTTGCCAATGGGAAGGTTGCAAAAATGATTGTGCAACAATAGGTTATACCAGTATTAAAGTGGATTTGAAGGATGGATGGATAAAAAAAATTGATTTTCAATGGATTAGAAACCAGCCGTTTTCACTACCGCTTTAAGTTGAATATAAACCATCCAGTATCCGCTTCATTGCGTGGTATTGGATGGTTTTTTTTAATCGTAAATCATTAAACAAAATAAAATATTTATTTGCAGTACTTGAATATATAACTTTTTATTTATGTTTGCTGCACACCAAACCGTTTAAGGATATGTTTCGTTTATTTAAATTACTTAATATTAAACCCAAGTTTCTCAAAATATTTGTTTGCTTGGTATTAATTTACCCATACTGGTATTTCTATTTTGGCTATGGCCTTTTTATACTAATCATGGCATTTACCTATTATGCGTATGTTACAGAAGTAGATAAAATTACAACAGGAGATGAGTATTTTAAAGATGATAATATCTTTTTTCGATACGGCAAACTAGCGCGTGCTTATGTTTTCCCTATTCGGGTAAAAGATGGCTGGAGTGTAGAAGAAAGCAGAAGTTTTGCAGATGGTCTAATCCAACGTTTAATTGAAGATTTTAAAAATCTTTTAACGGACAACCCCATGGGGGGCAAGCATGTGGTTGCTGTTGTGGGCGTATTTGATCAGGATCGTCCCAAAACGGGCCGTGGTTTTTTAAAATCGTCTTTTACTGGTACCAATGGAGCAATTATTACCAACATGGTGACTTACCAACTCGTTGGAAAAACGGTTGCTTTGCATCATGAAACGTATACCTTAGGTATCGGGAAATGGTATGACATTCTCTATTTTGTAATGGTAAGTCCAATTACGATTCTTTTTTGGATATACCCTTATTTTAAAAATGTTTATAGTCTTCGTTGTCAGATTAATCGAGAAGTAGAAAACTCTTTTGAACAGTATGATTTGGACTCATTTTACAGCGCTTCAATAGAAGTAGTAACGGAAACTTTGAGAAACTACCTCAAAGAGCATCAATTGTATTTTGAAACGATTGAACGGTCTATTAATAATTTCATTACCAATATGACCACCAATAATATATACAATTATGGTGGTCAAAATACCAATACAATCAATAATTAAACGAAATCAGCCATGGAAAATAAGAACTACGGTACGATCAATAATATCGTCAACAATGGGGGGAATAATATCAATACCATCAATAATAATTCGACTTCCAATCCAGTGCAAAATCAGGCAGACACTGATGTTAGGAAACGATCGTTGCTCGAATTAGTGGGCAAAAACGAAATAAGAAGCGTCCTTTTTTCTGTCCATGATCAAACCACCGATCAAAACATTAAAAATACCTGTTTCCAACTGATTGGTCGCTTCTCCAAAATGGAGTTTGATCAGATAGGTGGTACCTTAAGCTTGGAGCATTTGAACCTCGAAATGAATCAAATTCGCCAGGCAACCATCGAATTAATCAATAAACTGTAATATAGCCAACGCAAGGTGGTTACAAAACGGCTGGATTTTAATCCTCTGAAAATCGTTTTTTTATCCATCGATCCTTCAAATCTACTTTAATCTTGGTTTATATGCTGATCTTCTTCAAAATACTATGCGTCCTAATCGCCCTAGAACACTGCTACATCCTGTGGCTGGAAATGTTTGGCTGGACCACCCGAGGGCCGAAAGTGTTCAAAACCTTGCCAGCGCATTTATTTGAACCCACCCGCGCTCTAGCCGCCAACCAGGGTTTGTACAACGGCTTTTTGGCGGCCGGTTTGTTTTGGTCTTTGTTTATCAGCGATCCAGTGTGGTCGGGAAATGTAGCCGTGTTTTTTCTTTCCTGTGTAGCAATTGCTGGTATTTACGGCAGCATTACCGCCGACAAAAAGATCTTTTGGATACAGGGCTTGTTGCCGTTGTTGGCTTTGGGCGTGTATTTCTTAGCATAACAAAAATTGTGACCCATAAAAGCCCACGCTCTTATAGGTCACAACCTGCATAAATGGATATGAAAGCAGTTGGCTCCTAATTCATTGAAAATCAATTTTTTATCCATCCATCCTTCAAATCCATTTAAATCTTGGTTTAGATTAATTATTCACCATCTGCAAAACGCCTTCCAGCGCCGCCTCGGTAAACTTGCCGCCCGACATTGCCACCATTTTAAAAACAGGAATATCGTTCAAAAACGCAGCCATGCTAGCCTTCACTTTTTCCTTCGATGCTGCATCCAAATCGGGCGGAACCATACCACCGATTGTATTGTCGTAAAACGCTTTGCCTTTCGGATGATCCCGGAATTCTTTCAACATAGAAGTACGGCTCAATTTAACCACCGGTATTTTAGACCATTGAATATCCACATTTTGCTTTAAAGGCAAATTGTCGGAAGCGCCACCCACCCGAATTTCGAACGCGCCAGGCTGAATTTGCCAGTCGTTGGTACGCACATCAAAATAGGCAAAATCGCGGAAGTTGAGTTGAAAAGTAACCGTTTGAGCAGCACCAGGTGCCAAACTTACCTTTTCAAATCGTTTCAATTCTTGTTCCGGCCGCGCAATACCGGTTTGGGCATCATGCACATACAACTCCACGATTTCTTTGCCCGCCACTTTACCCGTATTTTTTACCGTACAACGCACCGTCAGGGTTTCATTGTCTTTTATACTTTTGCGGTCCAATTCCAACTTGCTGTATTCAAATTGGGTATAACTCAAGCCAAAGCCAAACGGAAACAAGGGCTTGATTTGCTTGGTGTTATAATAACGGTAGCCGATAAATACCCCTTCACCATACCGCGCTACACCGTCTCTGCTCGGAAAATCAGGAAACGCCGGTGTATCTTCGATGCGTACCGGGAAACTTTCCGACAATTTTCCGGAAGGGTTTACTTTGCCACTCAGCACATCGGCCAATGCATCGCCACCCGCCTGGCCACCCAGCCAGCCTTCTACAATCGCCTTCACTTTACCCGCCCAAGGCATGGCAACAGCAGATCCATTCAGCAATACCACCACCACATTGGGTTGTACCGCTGCAACGGCCTCGATCAGTCGATTGTGCGATGCGGGTAAATCAAGTCCGATGCGGTCAAAGCCCTCCGACTCATAACTATCTGGTAATCCGGCAAATATCACCGCCAAATTGGCTTGTTTAGCCGCTGCAACGGCCTCTGCGATCAGTTTATCATCCGTGGTAGCCTCCGGTGTGTATCCGGCCGCATACGTAAATCGGGTCGATTTACCATGATCGCGCTGCAAGGCATCCCAGGCGTTGGACAGTTGGGTCGGTTGTACCAGCGACGAACCGGCACCCTGATAACGCGGGCTTTTAGCAAATGCACCCAGCACGGCAATTTCTTTGTACGATGCACGGAAGGGTAGGGTAGCCTGCTCATTTTTCAATAAAACGACCGATTCTCCCGCAATTTCACGTGCCAAGGCATGGTGCGCAGCTACATCAACCTTCACATCGGGCTTATGCGCCGCTTTGGCTTTTAATAAAATGGTCAGGTAATCCAACACCACCGCATCGAGCCGTGCCATGGTCAAACTACCATTTTTCACGGCTTCGATCACTTTCAGGTCATTCATCCCACCCGATGCAGGCATTTCCAGGGCCAAACCTGCTTTTACCCCCGCTGCACGGTCGGTGACAGCGCCCCAGTCGGACACGACAAAACCCTGGAATCCCCAGCGTTTGCGCAAAATTTCGTCCAATAAAAACGGGTTTTCTGAGGCGTACACCCCATTTACCCGGTTGTAGGAACACATCACGGTCCATGGCTGTGCTTCTTTTACCGCCATTTCGAAAACAGGAAAATAGATTTCATGCAGGGTGCGCAAATCGACCTCCGATGAATTGCTCATCCGTTCCAATTCCTGACTGTTGGCAGCAAAGTGTTTGATGGAAGTACCAACGCCTTCGCTTTGCACGCCATTGATGAGTCCAATGGCCATTTTTCCGGCCAAAAAGGGATCTTCAGAAAAATATTCAAAATTTCGGCCACCCAGGGGCGAGCGTTTCATGTTGACACCCGGACCCAACAGAATTTGCACATCGTTGGCCTGCGATTCGCGGCCCAAAGCCACACCCATGCGTTGAGCGAGGGCTGGATCCCAGGATGAAGCCAGCGCCGAAGCCGTTGGAAAGCAAGTTGCAGGCACACTTTTGCTAAAATCGGAACCAACCGATTTGCGCAAACCGTGCGGGCCATCGGTCATAAACATGGAAGGAATGCCTAGGCGTTCAACGGGTTTGGTGCTCCAAAAAGACGCGCCAGAACACATAGACGCTTTTTCTTCGAGCGTCATTTTGGCCAATAATTGTTGTGCCTGGCTGCGATAATCGACGGATTGTGCGGCAAGACTAAAGTTTAGCAACAGAAAGATTGCTATGGTTTGAAAACGTTGCATAAAAGTTCGTTTTGAAATTGTTATTGTATCATTATGGTACAATAGTAATTGCTTTCTTCGCTTTGGCAAAATTTTTTTAAAAATATGTGGTGAAAATCGACGAATCATCATGAAAATAGCCTTTCGATACCTTCGTGTTGGGTAAGTCCAGTACTTTTGCCAACTATTCACTATTATGGAGCATCAGAAAAACGCGGAAATATTTTTATCCGACGGCAACCATTTGCTGCCGCAGCTCTCTATTGATTGTGTGGTTTTTGGATTTCATGAAGCGCAGTTGAAGGTTTTACTGTTAAAATTTAAAAATTCGGAATACTGGGCTTTGCCGGGTGGATTTATCGAGCAGGACGAGGATTTGGATGCTGCGGCACAGCGCATTTTGCAGGTGCGTACGGGTGTACAGGATATCTATCTGGAGCAGTTTCACGTTTTTGGGAAGCTGGGACGCAGTTTTCCGGAGATGCATAAAAAACTCATGCAGGTTTCGGGCCTTGAAATACCCGATTCACACTGGATTTTCAAGCGTTTTGTGACGGTGGGTTATTTTGCTTTGGTCGATTTTTCCAAAGTGGTGGCTGCGCCTGATTTGTTTTCCGAATACTGTGACTGGTTTGATATCAAATCAATTCCTGAGCTCATTTTTGACCACAACGAAATTGTACAGAAAGGCCTGGAAACCCTGCAGCGTTCTTTGGACGAAAAATTGGTGGGATTCAAACTTTTGCCTGAAACCTTTACCATGGGTGAATTGCAGGCGCTTTACGAAACCATTTTGGATCGCCCGTTGCTACGGACCAATTTTCAGCGTAAAATGCTGAGTTTGCATATCTTGGAGCGCGTTGAAAAGCGTTATTCGGGCGGTGCCCACAAGGCTCCATTTTTATATCGGTTTTTGAACGAAAATAGCGTGTAATTGCGTTTTTGATGCCAAAATATTTGTTTTTTCTTGTTTTTATTTGTTTAGTGCACGGTTTTAAAGCACTTCAAGCACAATCAATCACCGAATTGGAGGCTAGATTAGCGGCCAGCTCCGACCCTGCTGTACAATGGAATTTCCATTACAAACTGGCCCGCAATTACCTGATTGACCAGCCAAACCGTGCAATTTCCCATGCGGAAGCCTGCCAAAAACTTGCAATTACCTTGTCCGATCAGAAAAAGACAGCCCAAGCGGCCCTGGTTTTAGGGGATATTTATACTAAATTAGGACAAAAAGACAAGGCGCTTCTTGCGTACACCCAGGCGCAGAAAGTGGCATTCGAGCAGGGCGCAGCGGATATTGAATTTAGCGCAGTTGACAACCTGGAAGCTTTAAGTGTTGAAAATAAGGATTTTGACCAGGCGTATCAGTGGAAAACAGCCCGACAACGCATTTTACAGGCACAAACGCGGTCGGCCTCCGAACAACAGAATTTGCGCATTTCGAACCTGGAAAACGCACTAAAAGCGGAACAAAACAAGCAGTTACGCTGGATTCTGCTCGGATTATCGGGTTTTGCGTTGGTCTTTTTTGTCGCATTGAGTATGATGCGGCGGTCGGGTAGGCGGGTGGCCGGTGAATTAGCCGAAAAAAACGCTTTGATTGAAGAAAAACGCCGCCGCAGCGAACAGTTATTGCTCAATATATTGCCCCGCGCGGTCGCAGCCGAATTAACGGTACGCAATAAAGTAGCGGCGCGGCGGTATGAATACTGCACAGTCATGTTTGTCGATTTTGTCGGATTCACCAAAATTGCCGAACAATTGAGCCCGGAAGTGCTGGTGGAAGCGCTCGATCATTGTTTTTCCCAATTTGACACTATTATCGGACGCTATCGCATTGAAAAAATAAAAACGGTGGGAGATGCCTATATCTGCGCCAGTGGACTGTCGGACCGAAATGATCATCCTGCAGAAATGATCAAAGCTGCGCTTCAAATGCAGGCATTTTTACAGCAATTTGAATTGAAACATGGCGACCAGCGTTTCCAATTCAATGCCCGCATCGGGATACATTACGGTCCTGTGGTTGCGGGTATTGTGGGTACAAAAAAGTTTGCATATGATATCTGGGGCGATACGGTCAACACCGCAGCCCGTATGGAAGCAGCGAGCAGCCCTGGGCAGATCAATGTAAGTGGCGCCGTACAAGCAGTTTGTGCCGAGGAGTTTACGTGGCATTATCGGGGCAAAATTGCCACAAAAAACAAGGAAGAATTGGATATGTATTTCGTTACAGTACAAACGAATGCTTAAAAAACTTCGATCCCATTACTTTTTAAACACCCCGTTTAAAAATACGCCATGTTTGTCCATCCCGAGTCGATTGGCATAAAATGAAAAAATGCCGCCAATTGCCCCTGTTTTCAAATTGAAATTGGTTAAGGTAAACAAGCCGTCGCGGCATTCGTAGGTTTCCCATTCTTTCGCATTGACCGAAATTTGACCAATGGCGTAAAACCGCAATGGGGCGTTGTAATCTAGCTCATACACACCGGTGAGCGGGACACGCGCGAGGTTCGATTTGTTAAATCCGGCTAAAACGAGGTGAAATTGATGTTCGGTGGCATTCGAATCCAACCAACTCAAGTTGATGTGCAGCGAAAGCATCATGTTGTCGGGCGCTTCGTCAATGAGTTGTACGCCTTTTGTCCAAAAGGGTTCCGTACTCATGAGGGCCTCTTTTTTCAAAATATCATCATAATATCGCCACATCAGCAAATTAGAACTGATCGGGATATTTAAATCGTTTGGGTTCAGGCGCTGTTCCTTGTTCAAAGAAATGGAGCGCACCACAACGGTGCAGGTTGGACAAGACAAGTTGAACGTGTCGTTGGGAGCCGAAAGTACAAGGGTCGCCTGTCCGGGCAGGGCAAAGCACAACAGACAAAGTAGACAAACGGGCAAAATTTGCATTTAAACTGTATTTTATTGGATTAGTTTACAAAAACGAGGCGTAATATTAGCGTGTTTCTAAGAGCGTGAGGGCTTTTTCCCGAATGGTTTTCCATTCTTCCGCCTCACTTTCGGTCCATTGTGGGTCATTTTTTTGGATGGTTGCAATAAGCACATCTAAAAATAAAGAAAAATCAGCGGTTTGGTACTTGCTGTGGTTGTTGCTGCCCGCAATCGATTTGAGTAAATCGCCCTTTTCATCAATGTCCAGCAGTACATCGACGGCCATTTGTAGCATAGCCGATTGCCGTTGTTTGCCCAAGTGGCTAAAATCACTTTGTGCGGGCGTATGCTGTACGGTGAATTCGTGGTAAAAATCGCGGATCAGGCTTTTGTTCACGGCCATACTGCGCCGGTAGCTTTGGCGCGCCAGGCTGCTGCGCGGAATATCAGCCCGCGTAAAAGGATGCAGCGCGCGCAACAACTGATGTAAATCCCGGTAGCGTTCGGCCGGGTTTTCTTGCAATAACTGCTGCATGACCCCTACCAGATTTTTTGAAGCACTGATTTTTAAATCGAACGTTTCTTTGGGTAATTGATTGAACTTGGCGCGACGATAATCTGCTTTGGCAAATTTTTTGCGCGATTCCAATATTTCATACACCGTTTCTCCTTCAAATAAGTCCTTGCCAGTCAACATCTTAAACCCTAAAAGTCCAAGGGAATACTGATCAGAGGCGCACATGGCATTCAAATCCAGGCCCTTGCCATCCAGGCGCAGTAATTCCGGGCTCCCATACCGACAAACATCCAGGTATCGGTTAAACGAGTGTTCTCCGGTGGTCACCCGATGCAAGTCGAACGGCGAAATCATAATCTGCCATTCATCATCGATGTATATTTTGGAGGGCCGCATATTCGTGTGCAGGATCCGTTTATGCCGCAGATAGTCCAATGCATCGGCTAACTGGTACAACCAATCTACCGCTTGTGCTGCTGGTCGCGGGCCGGTTTTTGCAATTGCTTCCGGTAGGGTAGTGCCATGTACGTATTCGGTGATAACAAAATATGGATAGGTGTTCAAATCCTGATCAAGCAATTTGATCACATTTCGGTGGCGTAAATCTGCTAATTGTAAAATTTCTAATTTTGTATCTCCTTCTAATTCACCTGTTTTTAAAACAAGTGCAATCGCATGGCGCTGGGTATCTACATTGAGTAGCCGGTACACGATGGAAGAATTTCCCTCGATCATTTGTTGTTCGCGCAAGTACTGTTTGGGGCGCAGGCGCAAATCAAGGATTTCATGTACAATCGTATCCCGGTTTTCAAAGCTTTTAAAAATCTTTTCCCGGTCGGTCATGTCAAAATAAACCGACATAACATCCCGCCGAAAATCGTCGAGTTGGGTCTGAAAACTCATACGAATGCGGTTGCGCTCGATGTTGGCTTCGCTGCCCACAGTCGCCGCATTTACCTGGTTTTCCATAAAAGCGTACCGGCTTTTATTTTGAGCCAATTCCTGACGCTCCAATTCACAGAACTTCAAAAATTCTGCAAATTGCGAAAATGCTTCTGCCAATTTCCCATCGGCGATGAGGTTTTCAATGTTCTTTTCTGCCATTTGATCGGTTTATTTATGCAATATTACATCAAACCCATTATTTTAATGGCAGATCAATATATAATATTTTTTTATGCAGGGTGCTTTAAAAGTCACCGTACACAAAGGCTTGTTGTTCATCATCGGGCCAACGCGGTATGACCACCCAAAAACCAACGTGGTGCAATTCGGGTATGTGTATGAAAAACAGCCAATTATCTTCTATTTTTTCTCCATTTATAGGGTTATTATCGCCCATTTCTATGGGTAAAAACTCCAAATAAGCTGTTTCCAAATAAGGCTTCAATTGGTGGGTTATTGCGGCGCGGTATGCAGTTGGTTCGTCGAAATTGAAGGCGGGAATGTCGTTTTCAAACTTTTGGGCTACCAGGTTAAATACCGATTTTGGACTAATATAATCGTGTAAAATGGTATTTAAGGCTTGCCGGAACAAACTCGGAATCGAACGCCAATCGGGGCCAAATTGTGTTTGCTGGGTCAAGGCATCCTCCTCTGGAAGCGACCATTCAAGGGAATGCAGACCAAATTCATCGTTTATGATCCGTTGAATGATTTCAGAAAGCGGGCGGGTATCTGCAACAAAACAACTGTTCGAGCCGGCATCGCCATCGTTGTTTTCGCGCGTGGCCGTCACCAGTATTTTAAAATTGGTTTTTGAAGGCATTTCTATCCCAAACACCCACTCATAATCCATTGATAATGAAATATTTGAAGGAATTGGAAACTCGGCGGTGCCTGCCTCGCTTTGTGCCTGGTAATCCTGTGGAATCAAGTACATTTTTCCGGCATTCACATAGGCGCGTAAATAAGGCTCGGCACCTAAGTCAGGATCAATCCATACCTCTTGTTTGATAAAATCATGAAAAGAAAAGCTGCTTTCCGCATTAAAAATGCCCTGCATGACCGCAGCGTAAAGCGCATTCCCAAAATTTTGATTGGGTACAATTTCCAGCTGTTTTTCCACTTCGGCAGCATCAATTTGCCAGTCCAATTGGGTAAAATCCGCGTATTGTTTGATAATCGTATTGCTTAAAGTATCGAGGGCTGTTTTTTTAGAAAAATAACCCTTGCTGTGCTGGAAATTGCCATGTCGACCAACCAATGCAATAAATCGAACCGGTTCAAAATCAGGCGTTTGGAACCCAAAAATCCAGAATGTTTCGAAATCCAAACCGTCAGGCAATTCAAAACCCAAGCTTGCTTGCGCGGCAGCATCATTCGGAATTAAAAACAAAGTGCCTTTATCAAAATAGGATTTTAGCACCTTCGCCGCGTTTTGTTGGTCCGAATAGGCCAAATCGCGGCGACCCACACAACCGGCAAAACTCAAAGTGCCCTGGTTCCAATTTAGAAATGCTTCCACGGCACCTTTTAATACCACGCCAAACAGCCTGTTTTTATCCAATTGCTCCTGAATTTTTACCGTTTCAGGGTCAATTTTCCATTTTATCTGTTTCAAATTGTATTCCATCCGCAAAACACGTACGATGGTTTGCTCCAAAATACTGGTACCTTCACTTAATTGTCCGCCCAACCAGGTAGCGGCTTCCGTACTAAAAGCATAATGATCGAGTAAATAAGCCAAGGTGCGGCGCTCAATATCCGTCACTTTGCCCCCATCCATGGCACTTTGATAAATCTGTTGAGCCCCGGTGAGGTTTATCTGTTGGTCGCTTGCAAGCGCAATCAAAGCATCGGCTGCCTTCAGGAGGTCTGCCGCGTATCGAATTTTATTGATTGTTTTGTAATAAGACATGCGCTTTTTGTTTTAAGTGTTTGTAAAACAAATGTATCCTCCTGCGCGGGCGTATGCAGCAAATTCGATATTAACTTTGTTTAAATTTTGCGCGGGTGCGTACATTTACCCTTTCAAAATTTACTTGTCTTCTGATATGCGTCAATTTTTCACATCAAAGCCCAATCATCTGTGGATGATCCTTTCCGGATTTTTTGTCACCAATGCCTTGGTGGCCGAATTTATGGGGGTAAAACTTTTTTCGCTCGAAAAAACATTGGGTTTTATGCCGGTCAATTGGTCGTTTATGGGCCAGCAGCATCTGTCTTTTACCCTCACGGCAGGGGTGTTGCTTTGGCCAGCGGTGTTCATCATGACCGATATCATCAATGAATATTATGGCCGGAAGGGCGTGCGGTTGCTTTCCTATTTAACCGCTGGATTGATTGCTTACGGGTTCATCATGGTGTTTTTTGCCTTACAACTGGATCCTGCCGATTTTTGGCGCACGGCGCATATTAAAGCCGATTGGTCGCCTGAGCAACAAGCAGCTATGCGTGCCCAGGTAGGCGATTATAATACGGCTTATACGGTGGTTTTTGGCCAGAGTTTGTGGATCATTGTGGGTTCCTTAATTGCCTTTTTGGTGGGACAGATTGTAGATGTGGGCGTTTTTCATGCCATCAAGCGTCGTACCGGCGAACATCGTATTTGGATGCGTTCGACCGGAAGCACCTTGGTTTCACAATTTTTAGATAGTTTTGTGGTTGTTTTTATTGCGTTGTATATTGGTCAACAGTTGCCTTTTTTGCAAGTTTTGGCCATTTCAATCATGAATTACCTCTACAAAGGCACCATGGCGGTATTGCTCACACCGGTTATATATGGTGTACACGCCCTGATTGAGCGCTATTTAGGCGTGGAATTGGCAGCTGAGATGAAAAAAGTTGCCCACGAATCTTAACATCCTCATTTTTAAAGCATCTTGCTTGAAACCAGAAATACTGTACGAAGACGAATATATGCTGGTGGTCAACAAACCCGCCGGTTTATTAACCATTCCTGATCGCACCGGAACCCAGGATAGTGTGCTCAAATGGCTGATCCAGCATTATGGTCATGTGATGACGGTGCATCGTTTAGACCGCGAAACGAGCGGTATTTTGTGTTTTGCCCGCACCGAAGCCGCGCACCGGCACCTCTCGATGCAATTTGAACACCACACGGCCGATAAATTTTACTTTGCCTTGGTAGATGGTGTATTGCACCATGAAGAGGGCGAAATTGACAAACCCATTGGCGAGCACCCGGGTATTTCGGGCAAAATGGCCATTGTACACCAAGGCGGCAAAGCATCGCTTACTTTTTACCGCGTTGCGGAGCGGTTCAAGCGTTTTACCCTGGCCGAAGTATTGATTAAAACGGGCCGTACCCACCAAATTCGGGTGCATTTCAACAGCATCGGCTATCCCTTGGCCGTAGATGCTTTGTATGGCCGGCGTGCAGCGTTTTTATTGTCGGAAATAAAGGGCCGGTCGTATAAATCAGGCAAATTTAGCGTAGAAGAACGCCCCATTTTAGAGCGTACTTCCCTGCATTCAGCCCGTTTGCGGGTAGATCATCCCCATACCAATGAACGGATGGAATTCACCACACCTTTGCCCAAAGATTTCAACGCGTTGCTGACCCAACTCCGCAAGTGGGGTGGATAGAAGGATGGTAACCCCGGGAGGTGACACCTCAGATGGTAACCCCGGGAGGTGACACCTCGGATGGTAACCCCGGGAGGTGACACCTCGGATGGTAACCTCGGGAGGTGACACCTCAGATGGTAACCCCGGGAGGTGACACCTCGGGAGGTGACACCTCGGATGGTAACCCCGGGAGGTGACACCTCGGATGGTAACCTCGGGAGGTGACACCTCGGGAGGTGACACCTCGAGCATCAACTAGGCATGTTCTTCCGGGACTGCCACCAGCATTTCCCACAAATCTTCATAAGGGATAATTTCAACGGCCAAGGATTGTCCTGCTTCCTGGGGAGGCAGGCTATTTAGTACCGCCATTTCCTTCTTGATTTTGCGTTCAGCGCTGGCTTGTTCAAATTCGATTTTGCCCAGGGCGAGCAGCATATTCGTAAAACTGGCGCTGCGACGATTCAAATCATTGTCTAAATAGCGTTTCCGATATTTTTCAATGGCATCCACCGAACGACCGTACTCCTCTTCATGGTCCGATCCTTGTGCCAGGCTATACAAAAGCGGCAGCAAAAACAGCGGAATGTTCATGCCTTCCTTATCGCGGTCAAAAATCTCAAAATCATTATTAAAGCGCACCATTTTAAAGGGGCCCGTTATTTTTTCTACAGCTTTAATATCCAGTTTTTTAAACTGAACCAACAGGTGCAAATAGCCACCATACAATTGCCAACTATCGCGGACATTACCCGTAAGGGTGCTCATTCGTTCACTTTTTCGCACCAAATCATAGATTTCCAATGCTTTATTGTAGTTTTTAGCATACATACAATATTGAAAATAAGTCTCCATCAACCGATACCAGTTAAAACTGTTTTTTTCTATCAATTTGAGGCAATAGGCAACAACGGCTTCTCCCTCCTGGTGTTCGAATATGCGCAGGTGCGTCAGGCAACTTAATTTCTGAATGGCAAGCGTAAACAAGTCTGTCCGGTTGGTATTCTTCCGATTTTGCAAGGTAATCAAGGCGTTATCGGCCAATTCGAGGGCACTTTGGCTGTCGTTTTTAGACATAAACTTCAAAATACCAATCAGATAGGTATAATTATAAAACTGAGACGTATCTACTTCGGTCGTGAGTGGCCATAATTCTTCAAAGTATCCATCGGCCATATTGTAAATTTCAAGATTAGGCGAGCGTTTATTGATGTAATAATCGATCAGGTTGTCGTAATAATCCAGCGCCAACATTTCACGCCGACGCTTCAATTCATATTGTTGGTGCAATTCGGTGAAATAAGCATGGTTCGATTTGTCACCTACCGATCGGGCATAACGCATGCGCAGGAAGCGGGTTATTTCGGTTGCCAACTCAATGAACTCAAATTTAATGCACTGTTCCAGGGTTTGGTGCATGAGGTAAACGGCTGCCTTGTTGGCTTCTCGAAGCCGCAAAATATTGGCCGAAGCAAAGTCCCGATAACAATTATACAGGGCTTTTGAGCGCTCGTTAAACATGGGCTGGTTCACATCAATAAACAAAGCCGTATTGATCAATTGTCGAATGAGCTTGTTTCGAAGCCGCTTATAATTCTGGTCTTTTTTTTCATCCATCCCAAAGAAGTACAACGCAGCTTGCTCATCTGACTCAAACTTCTCTGATGCGATGCGATTATACAATTCTTCCGTACGGCTTTCATCCTGACCCGGATTGCCAAGTATTTCGATGTTTTTCACCTTGTTACGGTTGATGATTTTTATCAAATCCCGGAGCGCCTCAAATTCCATATTATTTTAAGTTATGAAAAAGTTAAACGTAATAACCACTGTAAATGATTATATTTAAGCGCATCTGCCCGGATCGAAATACGACAAACTGTCCTTTTTTAAATATGATGAGTGTCGCATCTTTGCACCGAAGTAAGCACAATACCACAAAAAAACAAACAAATTTGAACTTAATCAAACGCCTCGAACACAAAAATCAGAAAACTTAACCCAAACAGTCTCATGAATTTGCAGTAAGCAAGCTGGTCTTACAAAAAAGTACAAACACCAGGCAACGAGCGCTCCGTATTCGGGATTTTCCCGAAAATGCATCGTTCTTGAACTTTTTTTGTCTTTTTCGACCAAAATTGCAGGCCAGCAGGTTCTATAGAAAATCCTTCGGTTGTACGTTCATTGACCTTTTGGGTGACCAAAAGTGCCAAAAGTCAGTGTCTTGCCTCGATCTGCCCTGATCGAAATGAGACAAACTGTCCTTTTTTGAAAATTGGAACCGAGTGATCTTTGTATCAGAAATTTTGAATAACATCTAAATCTGATATAAAATGACAACGATCACTTTGATTCTGAGCCTTTTACTCACTGCCTTAGATGGCACTACTTCCAGCACTGAACCAGCAACTGGCACAAGTTCTGAAATTTCAAGTCAACAACAAGGTTCCAACTTCATTATTACAGAAGAAGGAATGCCTTAGTGGTTATACATACAGGTAATTGCTTTAATCTTTAATCCTTTAATCCGCAAAGCACCTATGTCGCACAGCTGCATGGGGGGCTCCCGTTTTCCTTAATATTGCTTTTTGTTCAGTTCTAAACGGCTGCAATAGCCGGGGCGTCACGAAACACGCTTCCCGTTTAATCTCCATCGTGTATATTCCTGTGAGTTGGTGATCGTCTTCGTTCTGTCACCAACTCACCTCCCTTTCCTTCGGTGCCGCCTCCCTAAGCGCACTTGAAGGAAAGGTCATTTTTGAAACAAAATATTAAGAAAAATCTTTATTTTTCTCGGGCATCTTTTTTTATTTGAAAAAATATGTATATTTGCAATTGCATTGTTATATTTAATATAAATAACCGCTGCCTGGGCGTCACAAAACACATTCTCCATCCTTAATCTCTATACATTGCCTCTTGTGAACCGGTGATCGAAGCTGAACGATCATCGGTTCATGTTTTTTTAAAAAAAAGCATACTTAATTTGTGATTTTAGGCCATAGTATTACATTTACGCAACCTAATTTCCCGAATGATGGAATATATAAAAATTAAGAGCACCATATATATAGGTGTATTGCTCCATTTATTTTCTTGTAATCAACCAGGTTCAGTCGTAGATAACGCAGAGCAGGTTGGACTACAGCGATTCGAAACCATGACCACCGCACATACCGGCGTTTCGTTTACCAATAAACTGATGGAAGATGCTCAGTTTAACTACATGAATTTTAATTATTTATACCTGAGCGGTGCGGTAGGCGTGGGCGATTTTAACCAAGACGGCCTGGAGGATCTTTATTTCGTGGCAACGCGCGGTGCAAATAAGCTGTTTTTGAATAAGGGAAATTTTCAGTTTGAAGACATTACGACCAAAGCAGGTGTAGTGATCCCTGATGGCATTAAAACCGGTGTAAATATTGTCGATATCAACAATGATGGTTACCCCGATATTTATCAATGTCGAACAGGTTTTGCACCGGAAGGAAGGGGCAACTTGCTGTTCATCAACAATAAAGACCTCACTTTCACCGAAAAATCGGCCGAATATGGGCTAAACACCCCCTGCGCATCCAATTTTGCTAATTTCTTCGATTATGATCTGGATGGCGACCTTGATATGTATTTGTTAAATCATCCGGTTGATTTCGGATCGGTCGCAAATGTGCGCTTGAAAGAAGTAAACGGCAAGCCTGTACGACTTGTAGCACCTGATCCCGAGGATATTTATACTTCCGACCGCTTATACCGCAACGATAAAGGCCATTTTAACGATGTCAGCAAACAAGCAGGTATTCAAAAACGCGCCTTCGGTCTTAGTGTTACCGTAGCCGATTTTAACCGCGACCACTTTCCTGATATTTTTGTCGCCAATGACTATGTAGAGCCTGATAATCTATATATCAATAATAAAAACGGCACTTTTACCGATCAATTTAATGCCTACATGCGCCATTCCGCACATTTTTCGATGGGATCGGATATGGCAGATATGAACAACGACCTGCTCGCCGATTTGGTTGTTTTAGATATGGCACCCGATGGCAATGAACGGCAAAAAATGAAGGCCAGCGTGATGGTCAATGAGCGCTATTATGGATTGGTAAACTATGGTTATGGCCACCAAATGATGCGCAATATGTTGCAAATTAACAATGGAAATGGCTCGTTTTCGGAAATAGGCTGCCTCGCAGGGGTATCCAATACGGAATGGAGCTGGTCGCCGCTTCCGGCCGATTTTGACAACAACGGATGGCGCGATTTGTATATTTCGAATGGCATCCGACGGGAAGTTACGGACCTGGATTATATGAATTTCACCATTGACTCTGTCATGAAATCAGGTGGAAGCATAGAAAATGCGATGGCATATGTCGATAAGATTCCTGCCCAGGAAATACACAATTATATGTTTCGAAACAAAGGCGACTTGACATTTGAAGATGTTTCTACCGCCTGGGGATTTGGTGAAAAATCGTTTTCCAACGCTGCCGTGTATGTCGATCTGGACAATGATGGCGACTTGGATATTGTCGTAAACAATGCAACCGAAGAATCTTTTCTTTACCGCAACAAAACCAAAGAACTGAATGACGGGAGCCATTATTTTCAAATAAAATTAACCGGTCCACCTCAAAATATCGGGGGGATTGGTACTGTCGTAAAAATCCAGACCGCCGCCGGTAACCAAATTATTGATGCGAACCCGGCACGAGGATTTCTTTCTACATCAACTTCTATCCTGCATTTCGGATTGGGAACGGCTGATCAGGTGCAAAGCCTGCACATCCAATGGCCAGACGGTAAAGGGCAAATACTTCAAAATATAGCGGCTGATCAACGGATTACGCTTAAATATCAAGACACTCAAAAGGTGCCGGATATTTATGAACAGCATACCTCTGTAGCCCCGCTATTTGCCGATATTACTCAATCAAGCACCCTGAATTTCAAACACACCGACAACGAATATTTTGATTTTAACCGCGAACGCCTGTTGCCCCATAAATTTTCTAACCAAGGGCCTTGTATCGCCACGGGAGATGTAAATGGCGATGGAACCGAAGATTTTTACATCGGGGGGGCGTTCAAAGCAATCGGAGCCTTGTTTTTACAGGATAAAAAAGGCCATTTTACACAACAAAAAACGACCACTTTTGCGCGTGACACGGTTTTTGAAGACACTGATGCCTTGTTTTTTGATGCCGATGGCGATCATGACCTTGATCTATATATAGTGAGCGGGGGTAATGAAATGAGAACTAATTCAACCAATTACCAGGATCGTTTGTACCTGAACGACGGCAAAGGGACTTTTCAAGAAGCGCCTGCCGGGACCATTCCCCAGGAAACGGAGAGTGGCGGTTGCGTTACCGGATTTGATTATGATAAAGATGGTGATATCGATTTGTTTCTTGGCGGACGTGTGATTCCGGGTTTATACCCCAAAACACCGTATAGTTCCATTTTTAAAAACAATGGGGGCAAATTTTCCCTGGTTACCGACCAGGTGGCACCCGAATTTGCAAAAATAGGCATGGTGACCGACCTTATTTTTGCCGACCTGGATAAAGATGGCCTGGAAGAAATGGTGGTAGCAGGCGAGTGGTCGGCCATAGAAGTGTTTAAAAATACTGGGGGTAAATATGTCAAAGTCACGGCTCAATTTGGACTGAACCAGGTCCAAGGTTGGTGGGAATGTTTGGCCGCTGCGGACATAGACGGCGATGGCGACCAGGATCTGGTGGCGGGTAATGTTGGCCTGAATACCCGGTATCGTGCCAGCGCCACAGCGCCCATGCATCTGTATGCCAAGGACTTTGATGGCAATGGCAGTATGGATCCAATCATGACCTGGTCAGAAAATGGCAAAAATTATCCGGTTGCCTTTCGCGATCAGATCATCAAACAATTACCGGGTCTGAAGAAAAAGTTTGTGCGTTATGCTCCTTATTCCAAAGCTACCATAGAAGATGTTTTTGCACCGACCGATCTTAAGAGCGCGCAGCATTTGGAAGTCAATGAATTACAAACCTGTGTTTTTATCAACAATAATGGTAAATTCACTGCTCAACCCCTTCCTAAAATGGCACAAATGGCGCCGGTAAAAAGTATCCTGCTGCTGGATGTAGATGGAAACGGCAGTCTGGATATCTTGCTCGCCGGCAATGATTACGGGATCGAGGTTGAAACAGGTCGGTATGACGCAGGCAACGGACTTGTTTTGCTCAATGATGGCAAGGGCCAGTTTGCGCCAATAACACCGCGCAATTCAGGTTTTTGGGCCACCCGTGAGGTGCGACACCTGGCGCCCATTCAAATGGCCAATGGTAAAAAAGGCATTTTGATCGCCAACAATAATGACGCGCTGCAATTGATGGAAATGACGAGCATGGGTGTACATCAATAAAAATCTGTTAAGCGCGGTTTTGTAAAAAACAGCGCTACTGTATCATGATTTTACGTGTCCATTGAAAACCCGTGCCTTGTATTTTCACCAGGTACACACCTTTAGGCAATTGTAGCCCTTCCACGACTGCTTGGCTGTTGGTGGTTTGATACACCAATTTTCCATGCAAATCAAAGATGGTAACGGATTGCAAGTCGTTGATATTCAAATCTTCACCCAGTTTTAAGGCAAATCTTCCGTTGCTTGGATTGGGATAAATTTCGAATCCATTTGCCGCTATTACGTCATCCACGGCGGTAGGCACCAAACAAGGAACAAAACCATTGTAGGTGCTGGTCGTCGTGGCGCTTGGCGTAATGAAGTTAAAGGTGTACACACCATTGTTGCTCCAACTATAATTTACCGCATAATTTTGGCCGTTGCGCACATAATTGAGCTGAAAACCGTTCGAACCGGTGGGTACACAATTGGTAATCACCGCGCCTTGCAAGGGCGTTCCGGCTGGACGAATCGGGTTCGCTGAAGCTTGTGGTATAATTTGTAAAGTATTGTCTTCCGTAACCTGGCCTACCATGTTTCCAATCATATACGGTGCATTTTCCGAACCGTGGTAATGGTACACCCCGTTGGACCCAAAGTGGCCGTGGTTGGCATCTAAAGCGCTCATCGGACTGCCATCCGGTTCCTGTCCGGCATATACGGCAAAACCATCCAACGCAAATGCAATCGGCACAATATCAACCGATTGGCTATCCAAGAACATGGGGGCAGTATGGTAGTGATAATCATCGGCACGGCCGCAATGTCCGCCGTACACATCCAATTGACCATCTAATTTGGCATCCACCCCTGTATTGGTGTAGGGATTAAAAATGGCCACTCCATTGGCTGCAACCGCAATGGCACCGCGTAAAAAATGCTGTGCATTGACGGGCACCGGCGTCGCTGCAAGTACCGGATTAAGCGGAATACTCCAGGCATTGGCCCCAATATAACATTGTGGAATGGGCACCTGCTGCTGCCAACTCGTAATACCACCCATCATCGGGTGGCTCGGAATACCTTTCGATTCCACATAAAAATAGGTGTTGTCCCAACGGGTATTGACTTCCGGCTTAAATGGAATAAACGCTGAATCGATATAGGCAGGATCGGTGCCAAACAAAACGGCCTCCAATTGCGCTTTGAAACTGTATAAACCCACCAAAGTGCATAAACTGAAGATTGCTAAGGCCAATTTGCGTTGTTTAGGCGCAAAGAATAGCCATCCAGCGCACAGTATAAGTGCAATTCCAAACATCACCCATGCTTCGATAAAGCCCTTGTCGGGTATGGTTGGTGCCACCGGAGATGGTTGTATAATCGCTTTATTCAAATGTTCTATTTGTGCATATTTTTCCTTTACAAAGGCTTGATCTGCTGCGGAAAATGCGGTAATCGGAAAATGCAAAACGCGGTGATGTGCATCTTCTACATAAACCTCATTGGCCTTCAGCATCAAAAAAGAGCCAGAAATGGGGCTTTTTTTACCCGAAATGGTCCACTTTTTTAAAGATTCCGTTCCATGGTCCAACCCATGCGCCCAGGAACATACCGTTGCAAAACAGCAAAAAAATAATATTGTAAAATTCTTCATGTCAATTTGCATTTGTGTTGTTCGCTTGTACTACTAGGATTTGGTAAAAAGCTTTACCCTGATTTTTTTTGCTATAGGATCCATTATTTTTAAAAAATAAACGCCTGCTGGCAAATGTGCAAAACTTTGAAGTTCAATTTGTTGGCCGATATATAAAACCTGGCCCTGTGCGTTATACAATTGGTAATGGGTGGTTGCCTTTGCTCCGTGTACCGAAATCCGGTCTACCACTGGATTAGGATAAACGGTCCATTCCGAATCATCATCCAAAGGTGCTGTCTCGGCGCTGGTGGCATTTACGGTATAACGGACCACTACTTCATTGTCTAAAATGATATTGGAACTCCAAATAAACTGAGCGTCGTTGCCTGGGTCATCAAAAATATTGGTAAAATTGGTGTAAGCGGGTTTGTTGTTCACCCCAACGGTGGTGTTCGAAAAAGTTGATGCAGCAGGCCAGTTGCTGTCATCCAAACTTGCCGAATTCCAATTTTCAGGTTTGTTCCAATGCAAGGCATAATAAGCAGATCCATTGTTCGAATCCTGGGTGGAACAATTGTTTGATAAACGCGCGGTGCCATTTTCGGTCGGACAACCCAAATCCATGATCGGTGCCGTGTAAAATGTTTGGGCTTTCCAGTTGTTTCCGGTCACGGCCAAGGTCTTGTTTTCTGCGTCTTTAAACACCGCCACCACGCCGCCATCGCCCGGATGGTAGGCAAATCCGCCATTGCTTTCGGAGCCCAAACCCAGGTTTTCCTCCCAGTCTACCAGCAACAGGGCGATCGTAAAAGGGAATCGGACCTTAAACCGAACAATATTGGAGTTAAACTGGGTAAATGGCACATTATCTTTGCCTACAGCCACCCCGTTGATGTACATTTCAAAATAATTGTCGGCAAAAATATAAGCCGTTACGACGCTTCCATCGTTGTCAATGGTCACGATATCGCTGCCATTCAGGGCGGCCAAAGCGGCAGTTGCATTGGCATAGGTAGCTCCCGTGCAGGGGTTGTATAAATTGGAAGCTGTTGGAAAAGCCGAATTGGTAAAATTAACCTCCGCAGGCACCGTCCAAACGGTGTTGTTGGTGGCGGTAATGGTGCCTTGGCGCGTAATGCGTCCACCGGTACAGGTGTATAAATTGCCGGTGGTGGCGGACGCAGCGCCCTGGGTTACCGCGCCCGTGCCCGTGTATTGCGCCATTAAAGGCATAGCGAGGCCCAATAACAGGGCAAACATCAGTTTTTTCATAATCGGCAGAAGGAAGAAAATGGGAATATTGCTTTCTAATTGTTTATTGGATGCTTTTTTTTGCCGTAACCTGCGGTTGTTGATACCAATTCCACCAATTTCCACCAATTTTTACAAATGCATGACTTCTCCGAAGTCGGGATGGTGTTTACGGTTTTGTGTTTTTTCTACAAATGCATGACTTCTCCGAAGTCGGAATGGTGTTTATGGTTTTGTATTTTTTCTACAAATGCGTGACTTCTCCGAAGTCGCTATTATTTTAAAATATATTATAATTTGTATATTTTTGATTGATAATGGATTATTAAAAAGACTCATCATTCATCATTCATCATTCATCATTCATCATCACTCCTCACTCCTCACTAAAATCAAATCCCCCCTTCCGATTCGCCTTTTTTTCGGAGTTTTTACGCTTCGCGGCTACCCGCGCGCGATCGACGGACGCAGGTACACGCGTAATTTTGCGCGGTTTTTCTTCGATCAGGGCGGTTTCTATTTTTTTGATCAGTTTAGCTTCCGCCATTTCTTTATTGAGTAGTTGGGAACGCGCGGTTTGGTTGGTTACCGCCAACACGCCTTCTGCCGAAATTTGTCGGGCCAGTTTTTCCTGAATTCGGGCTTTTTCTCCTTCCGTGAGGGCATTCGAGTCCGCAATGAACAGCCGGGCCTCCACTTTGGTCTCCACTTTATTCACGTTTTGTCCGCCCGCGCCACTGGACCGGGCGGTGCGATATTGTATTTCCTGTTTTAATAATTCCTTGTTCATAATTGCCCAACAAACATACGGCGCTAAAAATTCCGTTTTTCCTGTTTGAACTTCCTATTTTTGCGCTTTCCTTCATAGCCTAATTTTTGAGGCGAATTACTGCACATTTACTACGATCCGAATCTATGGAACTATCGACCCGTTACGCACCGTCCGAAACTGAAGACAAATGGTATGAATATTGGGAAAAACAGGGCTATTTCCGCTCTGTACCCGATGAACGTGAACCATTTACCATTGTAATTCCGCCGCCGAACGTGACGGGGGTGCTGCACATGGGCCATATGCTGAACAATACCATTCAGGATATTTTGGTCCGGAAAGCCCGCCTGGATGGCAAAAACGCCTGCTGGGTGCCGGGTACCGACCATGCCAGTATCGCCACGGAAGCAAAAGTGGTGCGTTGGTTGCGGGAAGATATGAACCTGCGCAAGGCCGATTTGACCCGCGATGCGTTCATGGAATATGCTTACCAATGGAAGGACAAATACGGGGGCATTATTTTGCAGCAATTGCGCAAATTGGGCGCTTCCTGCGATTGGGAACGTACGGCCTTTACCATGGACAAAGGGTATTACGACGATGTGATCCGGGTGTTTGTGGATTTATACCAAAAAGACAAATTGTACCGCGGTTTGCGCATGGTCAACTGGGATCCGGTGGCCAAAACGGTGCTTTCCAATGAGGAAGTGCTGCATAAAGAGGAGCAATCGCAACTGTTTTATATCCAGTATGCCCTGGAAGGTGCGCAAGATGCCAGCGAAGGCATTGTCATCGCTACCCAGCGTCCGGAAACGATTTTTGCCGATGTGGCAATTTGTGTAAATCCAAATGACCCGCGTTATGCCGCGCTGGTGGGCAAAAACGTATTGATTCCGCTCATTAACCGCCCGATTCCGGTTATTGCCGACGATTATGTGGATGTGGAATTTGGTACGGGCGCTTTGAAAATTACGCCTGCGCACGACCCCAATGACTATGAAATCGGCCTGCGTTACAACCTGGAAGTGATTGATACCATCGACGATGACGGCCGCATTAACGAACAATGTGCGTATGCGCCGCTGGTGGGCCTCGATCGTTTTGAAGCCCGCAAACAAATTCGTCCGGCCTTGGAAGCCAGTGGGAATTTGGTGAAAATTGAAGATTATCAAACCAGTATTGGCCGCTCGGAGCGCACCAATGCCGTGGTGGAGCCTAAATTGTCGCTGCAGTGGTTTGTGAAAATGACCGATTTGCGCGAACCTGCGGTAAAATCGGTGGAAGATAAGGACATTCGGTTCTATCCCGACAGCATGAAAAACATGTACCGTTCGTGGATGGATGGCCTGCGCGACTGGTGCGTGAGCCGGCAATTGTGGTGGGGCCACCGCATTCCGGCCTGGTACCTGCTGAACGATGCCCGTGGCAAAGAAACCGCTGTTTTTGTGGCAGAAACGGCCGAAAAAGCCCTGGAAATTGCCCGCACCCAAACCGGCAACCCCGCGTTGACCCTTGCCGACCTGCGTCAGGAAGAAGATGTGCTCGATACCTGGGCCTCTTCCTGGTTGTGGCCGATCAGTGTTTTTGACGGATTTAGTCAACCAGAAGGTGAAATCAAATATTATTACCCAACCAATGTGCTGGTTACGGCCCCCGAAATTATCTTTTTCTGGGTGGCGCGGATGATCATGGCGGGTTATGAATACATGGGCGAAAAGCCGTTTAGCCACGTGTATTTCACGGGCATTGTGCGCGACCAACAGCGCCGGAAAATGTCGAAATCGCTGGGCAATTCACCCGATCCGCTAGAAATTATTGCCGAACACGGGGCCGATGCGGTGCGTTACGGCATGTTGTCCTGCGCTTCTGCGGGCAACGACGTGTTATTTGATATGAAAATGGTGGAAAATGGCCGCAATTTCACCAATAAATTGTGGAATGCCTTGCGTTTGGTACGCGGCTGGGAAATCATCGAACAGCCTGAAAGTGAAGCAATTGCCGAAACCAATGCCCTGGCAGTGCGCTGGATGCGGGAAAAATTCAGCAAAATCATTGGTTCCCTCGAAAATGATTTCAATACGTTCCATTTGAGCGAGGCCATGATGTCCTTGTATGGCTTTATCTGGGATGATTTTTGTTCCTGGTACCTGGAAATGATCAAACCGGCGTATGAACGGCCGATTGATCGCCAAACGTATGAGGCTACTCTGGACTTGTACGGCGATTTGATGATCGCTTTGCATCCGTTTTTGCCGTTTATAACCGAAGAAATCTGGCATCAGTTGCGCGAGCGTGCGCCTGGAGCGGATTGTATGATGCAAGCCTATCCGAAAGGCGGGCAGCCGGATGAAAATTTGATTTATCAGGTAGAAACGGCCAAAGAAGTGATCGCCAAAGTGCGGGAACTGCGTAATCAACATCAAATCAAACCTCGGGAAGCGCTGAATGTACAGGTACAAAACAGCGCTTCTGCCCGCAGTTTATACGAATTGAAGGGTTTATTGCCCCTGATTCAAAAATTGGCGGTATTGTCGGACTTCTCCTTTACCGAAACGGAAGCCCCGAACAGCAAAAGTTTCATCGTAGGCACCGAGCAATATTTCGTAGAGTTGAACCTCGAAATCGACGTGGTGGCCGAACGCAAAAAAATAGAAGAAGAATTGGTGTATCAGGCGGGATTTGTTAAATCTATTGAGGGCAAATTGTCCAACGAACGTTTTGTAGCCGGGGCGCCGCAAGCCGTGGTGGACAATGAGCGCAAAAAATTGGCGGACGGCTTGGCCCGGATTCAGATACTGAAAGAGCAGTTGGAGAAACTTGGGTAGGATTACCACGGATTTTTTTATGTACCACAGATTACACGGATTAACACAGATTTTTTTAATTTATAATTAATTGAAAATCTGTGAAAATTTGGGTAATCTGTGGTTAAACCTATTAATCTGTTGTAATCTGATTAATCTGTGTTAATCTGAGAGCTATCTGTGGTAAACCATAAAATCTGTGGTTGCCAATTCCTAATGCCCCATTTCCCGCTTATAAAACACAAACCCATTCTTCCGGTACAACTCATGGCAATCCGCCAAGGTAGGCAATTCGCCCAGATTGGTCACTTTTGCCACGAAATACACGGGTTTGGTGGGTATTCCGTGTGCTAATTGCGCATATTCATCCTGTTGAAGGTCACCAAAAACGGGTCGTTTGCAGGAATAAAACAAATTTGCAAAACTCTTGAAGCCCACGGTGCGTACAAAACAATCCTCCTCGCATTTACTTTCGTAAAAATCGATGGCCGCGCGTTGTGAATAGGCCTCAATATTGGGCACAATTAATACCAAGGTAGTTGCGGTAAAAATAGCGCCGCCGGTAAACAGCAACTGCGCACTGGGCCAGGATCGCTGCTTTACCCAAAAATACAAGGAACCCAAACTGGCTGCAATTAACACGAATCCGGGCAAACTCTGAAACCAGTACCAATGCACATGCGCGTCTAAATTGGCCAAGGCAAACGCATCTTTTTGAAAAAGCGGTTTCAAGGCATCTACATGGTTGCCCAACCATGGCAATACAGCCACCGCACCACCGACCAAAATGGCCAGGGTGGGCATCAAAATCATCGAAATTTTAGGAAAATAGTTCCAACGGAAGCCCCGCCACACCGTAACCGCCCCTAAATAGGTAATCGGAAAGTAAGCCAGGGAGGAATAATGCACTATTTTGGTTTGAACAATCGTAAACAGAATCAATACGACCCAAAATAAAATTTGCATCCAGGTGCCAAAATCCGAGCGTTTGCAGGAATCCAGGGTAGAGGATTCTAACATTTCGTCTTCTAATTGCCGATCACCCCACAAATTGACAATCGCGAAAATGGAGGCGGGAAAACAACCAATCAGTAAAACTATAAAATGATAGCCCAAGAAGCCGCCATGTCCGCTGTCTTTGGTCGAAAACAGGCGTATTTGATAGGTAACAAACTCCGAAATAAACCAGGGGCCGTGCAAAATCAGCTCCGTGCCAAACCATATAAATGGGGCAACCAGCGCCGCCAATCCAAACAAAACAATATGGTTAATATATCCTTTTCCCTTGAACCGATAACGTGCCCAATACAGCCCCAAAACCAGAAAGGCGATTAAAAAAGCGGTTGGTCCCTTTGTTAATACCGCTAAGCCAAGCGACAAGCCCCCCAACAACAAATGTCGGTAACGCACCCAAAAAGAAAAATCACCCTGTTTGCAAAAAAACTGCCAGCGAAATTCAATAAATCCGTATAAACCCGCGAAAATAAACAAGTTAAACCAAGGATCGATGATGCCGCTACGGAAATAAAAATGGGGCAAAATGCTGCCAATCCAAGCCAATACCCATAGCCAGCCAAACATGCGATCGTGCAAACGCAAGCCAATTTGATACACTAAAAGCAAGGTGAGGGTACCGCATAGTGCATTCGGAAAACGCGCCGCAAATTCATTGATGCCAAACAAATGCATGCTTACGGCCTGAAACCAAATAAACATGGGTGGTTTTTCCCAAAATGGCTCAAAATCAATTTGTGGACGAAACCAGTTGCCGCTCAGCAACATTTCCCGGGCGCATTCCGCAAAGTTTATTTCATCCCAGTCAAATAAATGGACGGCTCCCAACATGGGAAGAAATAAGGCAAGACCTATCAAAATGATTAAAAAATGGTCCTGGCGTAACATATTGAAGGCCCGGTAATTCAATCTGCGTTGTTTTTGACTGCTGCTTAGCGGTGGAGAAATCTGGTTAGGAACAAAAATTGGATCGCCCAAAGATACAAACCAGAGGTGAAACACTTTTAGGTGGAAATTGGTTGTGACACAGGTTTATAGTGAACGCAAAGTGGTTATGAAAAAGCGGTCTTCTAATCAATTTAAAATCAATTTTTTATCCATCTATCCTTCAAATCCATTTAAATCTGGGTTTATCTAGTCTTTTCGCGTTCGACTCAATGCCGCTCCAATGCTGTTGAGGGCCAAAATAGTGGCACAAATGGCGCAGGCGGCAGGCAAACTAATCCACCAATACCGGAATCCGACATCCCCACGGGCCAAAAAACTACCCCAGGAGGCCCCCGCTGTCGATGGGCCACCCAAGCCCAAAAAAGACAAGGAAGCCTCTAACAATATGACGGCTCCAAATCCGAATGCACACAAAATCAGTACCGAACGCAAGGCATTGGGCAAGGCATGTCGCCATAAAATAAATGCCTCCTGATAGCCCATGCCGCGCGCTGCAGCAATAAAATCCAGTGCGCGCACCCGTAACATGTCTGCCCGGATAAACATCGCCAGGTCCGGCCAACTGAAAATGCCAATCATGCCAATCAAAATCCAAAACGTATGTTCCGTTTTCAAAATAGCAATTAAAGCCAATAACAATACCATAATGGGCAATGCTTTAAACAACTCTGCCAAACGCATGATGAGCATATCGGCCGGAATCAACAACACCTTGGAAAAGTAGGGTATTTTACTCAATAATACGCCCAACCAACGAAATAACAAACTGATACCAATAAAGACAATTGTACTCTGTAACCATTGCCAACCACTTGTATCAAAGCGTAATACATATTGTCGCTGCACAAATGCAAATATAAACGCAACCACCAAACCCATCCCGCCCAGGTACCACACACCCGCGCGTACCCGCAAGCGATCATCGCCATAAAATCCAGCCACCGAGCCCAAAAATAGTCCCAGCAGCAAGGCCATGCCCATGGCCACCGAACCTGCCAACATAGCGACCCGCGCTCCAGCCACCATGCCGGCTGCTACATCGCGCCCCTGTTCGTCGGTGCCCAGCCAATGCCGGAATTGGCGGTTGGGAAAAGTCTGAACGCAACCCGGTGCCTTGGCCAATTGCGCGCTATCTTTTTCTCCTGCGCTAAAGGCGATGGGCGCAAAAACGGGCGCAACATCATAAGAAAACGTTTTCCAGGCCTTGTAAATGCGCAGCGAATCCAGCACCGGATGTGCAAAAACCGCATCGGGCGATTTCCACAACACCCGCAGACCCGGGTAAAAAGTTTGCCCCGCAATTTGGCAGCGCAAGGGAATGCCATTGCTGATCAAATCGCGGGTAAGCGCAAGCACTACCATGATGCCCAGCACCCATTTTGCGGCCCTCGGTATTTTTGTTGAATTGGACATTATAAAACCTGCGTTTGGAAGGGGAAAACAAGGTCGAATTTTTCTTGAATTTTTGCTAAAACGGCCCTGTTTTTAGCAAAACCGAGCACAAAGCCGCCCCCACCCGCCCCACAAATTTTGAGCCGAAACTCCGATTGGTCAAAACTGTCCAGCCAAAAAGCCCGCACACTGGCAGGAATCATCGGCGGCATATACGTCCATTGCAAGCGTGAAAGCTGATCCAGGTGCGTCCAAAAAAGGTTCGTATCCTGGGCCAACCATGCTTTTAAGGCCTCGGTATGTGCCGGCAATAGTTGTGTTTGCATAACCGCATGAAACGCCCGATCTGCTTGCTGTTGGAGAAACCATTGCACCAAAGGGCCGGTTTGACGGGGTAAGTGGCTGTCGAGCAAAAAAACAATCGGGCCATCTGACCAGGCAGCATCCGGCAAGGCGGTGACCTGGTTTTTTTCCACAATATATATAGGTGTGTTCAAATAACTGGTCAGCGGATCAATGCCAGAGCTGCTCCCGTGAAAATGATTTTCCATTTGGGCAAACAAGGGTTTCAATACCGCCGGTTCGGAAACAGGCTTGGTGCAAAATCGGTCATAAATACCCGCGCACAAGGCACCTGAACTCCCCAATCCATACCCGGTCGGTATATTGGACTCAAATTTCAAACCACGTTCCACAAAATCTAACAATGAAGCCTGATCCAAATCGGGTATTTCAGCCAGTGCAGCACAAGCGGCAAAAGACTGCAAATCTGCGCGATGGTGGTCTGATTCGGTCGATTCCACCCAGCGACCACCAAACAACGGGGCCGGTACAGCCAGGGCAGGGGCACCCAACAACAACACATGCTCCCCAAACAACAGCAGTTTGGCGGGATAAAACCGATTTATATCAGATGAATCAGATTGAAGTTCTATCATATTTTACTCAGTCAAAACTTTCTTTACTCTTTTTTGTTCTTAAATCTACAAAAAAAAGCGTTGAGGCAAAGGTGCGAATTCAGAATCATTCCGAACTAACTGATTTTTAAGAAAAAACATGCTTCTATCCCTTTAATAGGCTTTAGAGCAAGCAAACAATATTTACCTTCGCGCAGTTTTTTTGAAGCAAATTTATTTTACCATCATTGGAGACCCACCACATGCGCAATTTCCCACATCCTGATCAATTCGTTCGCCGGCACATAGGGCCCAGCGAATCGGAAACCAAAGCAATGCTGCACACTTTAAAGGTCGATTCCCTGGATGCTTTGATCGAGCAAACGGTACCGGACGCGATCCGCTTAAAAAAACCTTTGTCGCTCCCGACCCCCGTTTCTGAGTTCGAATATTTGCAGGAACTCAAAACCATTGCCCAAAAAAATCAGGTCGTGCGCAGTTACATTGGCATGGGGTATTATGGTACCATCACGCCGGCGGTTGTGCTCCGCAATGTATTCCAAAATCCAGGTTGGTACACCCAATACACCCCTTATCAGGCTGAAATTGCACAAGGACGCTTGGAGAGTTTGCTCAATTTCCAAACCATGGTGAGCGATTTGACGGGACTGCCGATTGCCAATGCGAGTTTGCTGGATGAAGGTACCGCGGCGGCCGAGGCCATGCACATGTTTTATGCAGAAAAAAACAAACGGGCTGAATCGGGCCAGGAAGCCAATATTTTCCTGGTATCGAATCAGGTTTTCCCACAAACGATCGACATTTTGAAAACCCGCGCCATTCCACAAGGCATTGAACTGCACATTGGCGATTGGCGCGATTTTGAATTTTCTGACAAAGTATTTGGGGTGTTGTTGCAGTATCCCAACCGGGAAGGTGCGGTGGAAGACTATCGCGCGTTTACGGAAAAGGCAAAATCCAATGGCGCTTATGTGGCCGTTGCTGCCGATATATTGAGTTTGGCCCTGCTCACGCCACCCGGCGAATGGGGTGCCGATTGTGTGGTGGGCAACACCCAGCGTTTGGGGGTACCGATGGGTTTTGGCGGACCACATGCTGCCTTTTTTGCCTGTTCTGAAGCGTTTAAACGCATTATTCCTGGACGTATCATTGGTGTTTCGGTAGATAAACACGGCAAACGCGCCTTGCGTATGGCGTTGCAAACCCGCGAACAACATATCCGCCGCGAAAAAGCAACGTCAAATATTTGTACCGCACAAGCATTGTTGGCCAATATTGCCGCTATGTATGCAGTGTACCACGGACCGGCTGGCGTGAAAGGCATTGCTACCATGGTGCATGAAATGGCGGCAGGACTCGCAAAAAGCCTGGAAGCAAAAGGGGTTAAAACCCAACACGCCCATTTCTTCGATACCTTGCGCATCGAATTGGCGGCCAATCAATTACAAGAAATTCGCAGCAAAGCGGAAGCAGCCGACATCAACTTTTTTTATGATGCCACTGGTTTGCAGATTGCGATCGACGAAACGGTTACGCAAGCCGATCTGGATGCTATTGCAGCAGTGTTTGGAGCAGGCCCCGTGACGGCGCCAGCAACGCATGCAATTCCGGTTGTTTTACAACGCGAAAGTACCTATTTGAGCCATCCGGTGTTTAATTCCTACCACACGGAAAGCGACATGATGCGCTATATTAAACGCCTGGAAAACAAGGACTTATCCTTGATGCACTCCATGATTTCTTTGGGCTCGTGCACCATGAAATTGAATGCGGCGACCGAAATGATTCCGGTAAGTTGGGAAGCATTTGCCAATATCCATCCTTTTGCACCGGCTAGCCAGACTACAGGTTATGCGCAAATCATCCAAGAATTAGAGGAATATTTGTGTGAAATAACCGGTTTTGAGGCCTGTTCCTTGCAGCCCAACTCGGGCGCACAAGGCGAATATGCAGGATTGATGATTATCCGCGCCTATCACCTCGCCCGCAACGAAGGTCACCGCAATATTGCCTTGATTCCATCTTCTGCCCACGGAACCAACCCCGCCAGCGCGGTGATGGCCGGTATGGAAGTGGTGGTGGTTGCCTGCGACGAACGGGGCAATATTGATGTAGCCGATTTGAAATCAAAAACCCTGCAATACGCCGATCGCTTGGCGTGTTTGATGGTGACTTACCCCAGCACACACGGGGTATTTGAAACGAGCATTGTTGAAATTTGCGATTTTATACACCAGTTTGGTGGCAAAGTGTACATGGATGGCGCCAATATGAATGCGCAGGTGGGACTAACGAGCCCGGCTGCCATTGGGGCCGATGTGTGTCACCTGAATTTGCATAAAACCTTTGCCATTCCGCACGGCGGTGGTGGCCCGGGCATGGGACCTATTTGTTGCAACCTGAGCCTGGCGCCTTATTTGCCGAACCACGTTTTTGCCGAACAATCGGGTGGGGTAGAGGGTACTACCGCGGTAAGTGCTGCACCTTGGGGAAGCGCAAGTATCCTGTTGATTTCTTATGGTTATATTCGGATGTTGGGTGCGCAGGGCGTAACCGATGCAACTAAATATGCCATTTTAAACGCAAATTACATCAAAGCGCGTTTGGAATCCGATTTCCAAATCCTGTATACGGGTGAAAATGGCCGTTCAGCGCACGAATTGATCGTCGATTTGCGGTCGTTTAAAAGTATCGCCGGTGCCGAAGATATTGCAAAACGCTTGATGGATTATGGCTTCCATGCGCCTACCTTATCTTTTCCGGTAGCAGGAACCATCATGATCGAGCCAACGGAAAGCGAAAGCAAAGCCGAATTGGACCGCTTTTGCGATGCCTTGTTGCAAATCAGAAAGGAAATTGACGAAATTGCGGAAGGCAAATACGATGCACACGATAATGTGTTGCACAATGCACCGCATACAATCGACATGGTGACTGCCAATGATTGGTCGCATGCCTACAGCCGCCAAAAAGCAGCGCATCCACTGCCATATTTGCATGAAGGCTACAAGTTTTGGGCCAGCGTTGGTCGGATCGACCAGGCATTTGGCGACCGCAACCTCGTTTGCACCTGTCCGCCGATCGAAGCATATCAAAATACAGAAGCCTAGATGATTCATTGGTACGCCGCTGCAAAAGCATTACACTTAATCGGTGCCATCTCGTGGATGGCCGGGTTGTTTTATCTGGTGCGGATTATGGTGTACCATGCGGAAGCAAATAATAAACCCCTGGAGGAGCGTCGACTCCTTCAGGGGCAATTTTCTTTGATGGAATGGAAGGCTTACAACATCATTCTAAAACCGGCGGTGGTGATCACCTGGTCGTTTGGTGTGATGATGTTGTGTTTGCAGCCCATCTGGTTAGAACAACCCTGGTTGCATGCAAAACTGGGTTTTTTAGTGCTTTTAACAGGCTATACCCATTATTGCAAGGGACATATTCGCCGTTTGGAGGCAGGAACATCCACCTTTACCCATTTACACTATCGAGCGCTCAATGAGGTGCCCACCATTTTAATGGTAGGGATCATCTTTTTAGCTGTGTATAAAAGCAGCATTCATTGGGTTTCCTTGGCCGTGGGGATCGGATTGTTTACAGCACTTATTTTTTATGCGGTAAAAAAAGCCAATCGCAAACGACCTGATTAATGCTCGTGGCCAATAATCCAACTTTGGTTGGGGATCGTTACGCTGATTTCGGCTGATTCGTCAAGCAGGATACACTGACATGCGAGCCTACTTTCCAGCCTTGGATTGATGGCGCGGTCGATAAAATCTTCCTCTTTATCTGATATTTCTTCGATAAAGTCTTCCCCTTTTTCAACATAAATGTGGCAGGTAGAACAGGCACATACCCCGCCGCAGTTGTGGTTGAGGTGCACATCGTGTTCTTCGGTAATTTCAAGAATCGATTGATCCACATAATTACCAGTTACCGTTTTGGCAGGTATGGTAGGATCTTCAAAAAAAAAGTGAATTGTAGCCATGGTAGTTTTCAAAAACGCCGCAAAGATAGCATTACAATATCAAAACAGGTGTTCAGCATGAAAGTTTAATGCATTTACCCAAATTCATGCCCCAGTTTCTATTCCCCTACAGGCAGCAGGAGCACAAAATGCTAGTAAACTTTAGAGGAATACTCCCCCTAGCCGTAGGAAAATTACCAGGAAAATAAGCGCCGATGTATTAGCGGATTTTCTTATATCAGGCTCCACCACGATCATTCTATCCAGCTGTTCATATTCAAATACTTGAATAGAGTCTCCCTTTTGAATTTCAGCAACTAAGGCTGGCTTTGCATATAAATAAACATTTTTGCCATTTTCTTGGGCCGCCTTTTTTGACTTTGTTTGAATGACTTGCTTAATTTCCTCAGGAGGTAACTTCGCGGCACTACAACTAATTGTGTTTTTTCGGCAACTGTAGTTGTTTAAACGCCATGCATTTGAGAGTGCATTTTCGGAATCAACTAAATATAAAGTGACCTTTTTGCGATCCAGTTGCTGTATACGGTTGATGGAAATGGGCGATGCCTGGTAAAAGCGGCATGCAGATTGAGAAAAAAGCAAAATAACGGCAAAAGCCCAAACCCTTATAGGTAAATAATTGCGGTTGAACATGGTTAGGAGCGTGTTTTAAAAGGTAAAGCCCATCAGGATGCCGGGCGCCATGGTAAAATTGTTGTCTGTAATAGTAGGCGTAGTACCCGGGTCTAAATCATCGACCTTATACTTGACAAATTCAACGCCAAAAGGCAAATTAACTTGGAAAACCAAGGATTTCAAATGCCATTCTAGACCGAATTTGACCATAAACTTATTGGTTTGTTGGGTTGATTTTTCGGTTAAAACGTTTGGGAAGTAATACAATGTTTCATTAACAAACCGGACGCCTTTGCGCACATCAAAGCCTACAAAATAGTTGCTGCGATGTCCTGTCATGCGCCCGTGCAAAAAATGCCTCCCAGTAATACCTACTTCATAGCTGCCTTTGCCAATTGCCAAATTTACTCTTCCGAGTGATGGGAAAATCGCATTGTAACTTAAGCCAATATAACTAAAAGGCGACACTTTATATTCTGTTGAAATTGCTACTGATTGGATGGGGAAATATTCTGCAAAATCAACTTGATTATTCGTGCCCAGGAGGATGATCCAATGATCATTTTGCTCGAGTTCATAGTCGTAAATTTGTGCAATTTGGGCCATAAGTTGACTGGAACGGCCCAAAAAACAAAGTGTTAGGCAAAATAGTATGGGGGCAAATTTGTGTTTCATCGGACTGTGTTTTTTATAATGCGTTTTACAGTTTTTCAAAAAAGGTATACCCAAATTTGAGCGAAGGGATAAAAACGAATAATGGATTATCGGTATCCGTACTGTTGTTTGTGTTGCCTGAATAAACGGAAATGGTACTTGCGAACTCAAAACCAATCGGTACCCCTATGTCAAACACCAAATGATTTATACGCCATTGTTTGCCAAGTTGAACCATAACTTTAGTGGTTCTTGTCCGCTCCGTGTAGTAACCAGTAACATCTCCATAACTTCGATTATACCTCCGAATCCCTTTTCGCAGGTCAAATCCCCAGTAGTAATTGCTCCTGTGCTTGGATAATTTTCCGTGTAAAAATGATTTATTATCAATCCCGATTTCATAACTATTTTGAAATAAGTAAATTTGGTTTTTCACAAAAGCGTTATAAATGTTGTTATATTTAATGCTTATTTGATTAAAATTATCAACATTATACGAAAATGACCAGGTGGCCGATTTGACAAGATGCTCTGAAAAGCGCACTTGGGTGTTGGTGCCAGCCATGAGTTGAATACGTGGATAAGGTTTGTTTTCATAATCAAAAATAGTGGGTACCTGCCCTAACAGGGTGTTCATGTTGCATCCAAGGCATACAAGCAGTAGTAAAATGAAGTTTTTCATGTTTATTTTAGGTATTTATGATTAAAAGTTATACCCAGATTTAAATGGATTTGAAGGATGGATGGATAAAAAAAGATTTTTAATGGATTAGAAGCCAGCTGTTTTCATAACCACTTTGCGTTGACTCTAAAGCTACCCTCCAGAGCCCAACACTAATAAGATTGGAAACCACAGAACTCCTAATGCTATACCAAAGATGATGGCCAGGTTTTCTAATACTTTATTGGCTGATGCATCTCCGTCCTGTTCCACGACTGTAATTTTTTCAAGGGCGTGATAATCAAACGTAACAGAATCTTTGCCGTCAATTTGTGCGATTAAACCTGGCTTCGCAAAAAAGAAAACATGGTTATCGCTATTTTCTGCATCCTGTTTATTTTTGATCATCACAACTTCTGATGCCTCCGACGCTGGAAGCGGTTGCAATCGACAGCTAATTTCATCTTGGTGGGTTTCCACCGCATGCATGGACCACACTTTGGTCAACACATGCTCATTGTCAATTAGGTATAGTTTTAGTTTGCTTTTGTCTAGGTGGTTGACACCATAATAAGATAAGGGGAAATGGTTATGTATCCTGCAACTGCTTATTCCGATTACAAGCAGGATTAAGTAGCCGAGGCCAATAAGTGGTTTGAAATGAAGCCTGATTTTCATGGGTTAAGGTTTTGATGAATGAAGTTAAATTTGATGAAAGGTGAACGCAATACGACAAAAAACGGTTTCAACCAGGTGTGGCACGTTGATTGCCGCTTGATTATAAAAAAAGTGCATTTGTCGCAACAATGTAAAACAAATTTGCCGAATCCAAAAAACTAACCTAATTTTCCGCCTCAAATCCCCAAAACAAACAGGATTTATATGCAATTTGGAACGCATCAGTCGCAACCACCTTTCGAGGCGCCGGAATTCAAACGTTGGAAATTCCGGGATCTAAAGATCTATGCCTCAACAGAATGGCTTGCCGACAATAAGAAGAAATACCGACAGGTCTTTGACCGACACGAAACGACCTACATCTACGCCGAACTGTCTTTTCACAACAAGTACTACGACATTGAGGACTGGGAAGTAAATGTGGAACTCCGCTGCTATGCTGTAAAAAAGCAACGCAAAGAAATCTGTGTGCTCCCCTTTCGTCGAAAAGTAAGCAAATATGATGCCGTAGGGTATGTGCGCGAAGGATGGGGCAACAAACAAGAAGGTGTTTTTTGGAAAAAAGGCGCTTATGTGTGGGAAGCCTGGATTGAAGGCGAAAAAGTGTCTACCAAGCATTTTCATGTCGAAGACGCTGGCCGGGCCTTTACGAAAAGCGACAACCCCTACTGTGCCATCAGTTCCCTGCGCATGTACGAGGGCCCCTACGACGATACCCCCGAGTTTGAACGCATTTATATGCGGCGCTTTAACGGGGAAGAAACCCGCTATATCTATGCCGAAGTAACGCTTAAAAACCTGTTGCTCAGCAAACAATGGCAGTGCGAACTGTTTATTAAGTTCTACAACGATGCCCGCGAACTCAAAGGCCAGGTGGTGCGCCTGCACCGCGTCGATAAAGGGGATGACGGGGTGAAAATCACCGCAGGCTGGGGCTCCAACGTCAAAGGATCCTGGCGCAATGACCGGTATACCGCCGAAATTGTGTTCATGGATCAATTGCTGGCAGTGATGCCCTTTGAAGTGAACAACGATTGGGAAGAAGGTACCAACGGCGTCTGGCTGCCCGAAAAAGGCCAACAGGTGTTCCTGCAACCCGAAGAAGAAGACGCCGAATCGTTTGAAGAGGTGCTTTCCAAACTGGATGCCCTCATCGGCCTCAACGATATTAAAATGAAGGTGCGCGAACACGCACAATATATTCAATTTTTACAACTTCGTAAAGAAAAGGGATTCAGCGAAAAAGACGGAATCAATGTACATTCTGTGTTTATCGGTAACCCGGGCACCGGCAAAACGACCGTGGCCAAAATGATGGGCCGTCTGTACAAAAAAATGGGCTTGCTCACCAAAGGCCATGTGCATGAAGTGGATCGCACCGACCTGGTAGGGGAGTACATCGGCCAAACGGCGCCCAAAGTAAAAGATGCCATCGAAATGGCCCGCGGTGGGGTATTATTTATTGATGAAGCCTACGCTTTGGCGCGTTCTGCTGAAGATTCCAAGGATTTTGGCCGAGAAGTGATCGAAATTCTGGTAAAAGAACTCTCCAATGGTCCGGGCGACCTTGCGGTGATTGTTGCGGGTTACCCCAAGGAAATGAAAACCTTCCTCGACTCCAATCCGGGTTTGCGCAGCCGTTTCAAACTTGCGTTCGAATTCCAGGATTACCTGCCGCAGGAACTTTCGCAGATTGCCGATTATGCTTGCCGTGAAAAAGAAGTGATGCTGGGCTTGGAGTCCAAATTCCGCATTGACGAGTTTATTACCGAGGCTTTCCGCACGCGCGATCGCTCGTTTGGCAATGCGCGTTTTGTGCACGATTTGATCGATAAGGCCAAAATACAATTAGGTTTGCGCGTCATGGCCAACCCGAAAGTACGCGAACTATCCCCGGAAGCACTCACGGTTATTTTGCCGGAAGACGTTGATAAAGTACAAGTTATACATAAACGTCCATTACCGAATATTCCGGTAGATGAAAATCTGCTGCTCAAAGCATTGCACGAACTGGACAGCCTGATTGGCATGCAGAATGTGAAAAAGGATATCCGGGAAATGGTGAATCTGGTGCGTTTTTACCGGGATACCGGTCGAGATGTATTGGGTCGTTTCTTCCTGCACACGGTTTTTGTGGGCAATCCGGGTACGGGTAAAACCACGGTAGCGCGTATTTTGACCAAAATATACAAGGCGTTGGGCGTCCTGGAGCGCGGCCACATGGTCGAAACCGATCGCCAGGGTCTGGTAGCAGGATATGTTGGTCAAACGGCCATCAAAACCACCGAACGCATTGACGAGGCCATGCAAGGCGTATTATTTATCGATGAAGCGTACGCACTCACCAGTTCTGGTCGAGGTTCACAAGGTGATTTTGGCGATGAAGCCATCCAGACTTTGCTGAAACGGATGGAGGACCACCGCGGCGAGTTTTTCGTTTTTGTGGCCGGTTATCCCGAAAACATGGATGCGTTTATGAAAGCCAATCCGGGCTTAGCCAGCCGATTCGACAAAGTATTGCGCTTTGAAGATTATGCGCCGGAAGAATTGCTGGAAATTGCCTTGTATATGTTCCAACAGGAGCAGTACCGGGTGGAAGAAGATGCGCGGGAGCATTTGGGCAAATACCTGGCCTTCTTGCACCAGTTCCGCGATAAATATTTCGGCAATGCACGCACGGTGCGCCAAGTGGTGATGGAAACCATTAAAAATCAAAACCTGCGTATCGCGGCTTTACCTGCGAATGCCGAGGATGATCACCACGCCATCCGCCTGGACGATGTGGCGACTTTCACTTTTGATAAAGACAAACTGCAAATGTTCCACCGTCGGGGCATTGGTTTTGGGAAATAAACAATTACGCGCCGGAGCGGTTATGGTACCATGAAAAAAATTGTAGTGGCTATTTCAGGATCCTCTGGCGCGTTATACGCCAAAATATTGCTCGATAAATTGCAGCAATTGGAAGCCCAATGGGACGCGGTTGGGGTGGTTTTATCCGATAACGCCGTGATTAACTGGGAGTTGGAGGTCGGAAAACCACAATTTGAAGATTACCCCTTCGATTTTTACGACAAAAAAGACTTTTATGCGCCGTTTGCCTCGGGTTCGGCGCAGTACGACACCATGATCGTGTGCCCCTGCTCAATGGGTATGCTCGCGCGCATCGCCACGGGTATCAGCAATGATTTGATCACCCGTGCGGCCGATGTGGTGCTCAAAGAACGCCGCAGACTCATCCTGGTGACCCGCGAAACGCCCCTCAACCTCATCCACATCAACAACATGAAAACGGTCACGGAAGCGGGCGGCATCATTTGTCCTGCTGTACCTTCTTTTTACGGAAATCCGAATAGCATAGAGGCTGTCCTGGCTACCGTGGTCGATCGGGTGCTGGATTTGGCCGGTTTGAAGTTGGAGGGGGCTTATCGTTGGGGGGAGTAATGGGGCAATGGTATTGATTTAAGATTTAAGATTACATGATTTCAGATTTAAGAAGGAAGTGGTTGTTTTTGGCATTCAGTTGCATCTTGGTGATTTGCAACGAATTATGCTTGCAGATTGGTTTTTCGTAATGCTAAGCTTTGTTCCTCCATCTAAAATCTAAAATCTGAAATCATGTAATCTTAAATCCTAATGTCAACGGCATTAGAGAATAATGGGCGGCAAAATGTTACATTCGGTTGTCACTTTAAAAATATACAAGCCATGCGTTGGTAAGGTATCCTAACGCATGGCCTGTATATATGGATTTTAATTTGTAAATCCCTTTATATCAATTATTTAATTGCTGTATTTAGCCCGAAAGTTGCCGTTTTTAAAATTAATGTATTCTGAATGCGTATTACTGGCAATACCTTGGTTACTCATTTTAAAATAAATATCGAATTTTCCTTCAAAAATTCCAGTGGTGGTGTCTATAGCGGTGATTTCGATGTAATTTTTTTTAAGCGTATTGATATCCCACCCAGCATTTACTACATCGCCGTCTGCAAGCCGAGTTTCATATCCTGAGAATACGACACCTTTTTCAAATGGCTCAATTGTATAGTTACCAATTTTTTTGGGAATCCTTTGTATTCCAAGAACTTCCCTTATATTCAACTCTAATAAATTGTCATAAGTTATAAATGTTAAAATTATTTTACTATCTTTTAATGCTGAAAGGTAATTTGCTTTCCAGGTAATTGTTCCTAACCCTGGCACCTCTTTAGTTGCAGTACATATGAGGCTGTCAGGCAAATATGCCAAAGGTTCAAGGTCTACCGCAGTTTTAAATGAATCGTCTTTTTTGCAATTGGAAAAAACGATAGCGGTTAAGAATATAAGAAATTTTATTTTAAATTGCATGTTTGGGATTTTTAATTATTAAAAAATGCGCACGCAAATATATCTCAACGCGCGGCTAAATTTATTTTTTACCGACCCCATAGCTACAAAGATACGACCCCGCTGGGGTCGGGTGTATAGGGTACCATCTTCGGAAAATTGGCCGAAACGGAATGTTTATAACGAACCACACAGATACAAAGATACGACCCCGCTGGGGTCGGGTGTATTGGATAAAATCCCCTACAATTTAAACCGCTCAGGATCTGCCTCGCGCATACTCGCATAAATCACATCAAAAACATCTTCTACCTGGGGCTTGCTGTAATAATCGCCATCCTGACCATATCCAGGGCGGTGTTCTTTGCCAGCCAGGGTAAGTGGCGCTGCATCTAAGTATTTATAGGCACCTTGCACTTCCAGCACTTGCTGCATCATATAAGCCGCGCCACCGCCGGGTACATCTTCATCCAAAAACAGTACGCGGTTGGTTTTTTGGATGGATTTAGCACAAACAGCGCTCAAATCAAACGGCAAAAGGGTCTGAATATCAATGATTTCTACTGAAATGCCCTGCAAAGCCAACAAATCGGCGGCTTCTTCCGCGATTCGGATGGAAGCGCCATACGTAATTACCGTACAATCGGTCCCTGCTTTCAATACTTCGGCTTGTCCGAGGGGTACGGTGAAGGTGCCAATGTTATCGGGCAGCCGTTCTTTCAACCGATAGCCGTTCAGTACTTCCACCACAATGGCTGGATCGTCGCTTTGCAGCAAGGTGTTGTACATGCCTGCCGCCTGGGTCATGTTCCTGGGTACGCACACCCACATGCCCCGCAACGAACCCAACATCAGGGCGCTGGGCGAGCCCGCATGCCACACACCCACTAAGCGGTGACCACGCGAACGAATGATGGCCGGTGCTGCTTGCTGGTTGTTCGAACGCCAGCGCAGGGTTGCCAGATCGTCGGAAAGGGGGGCAAGACCATATAGTAAATAGTCTAAGTATTGAATTTCGGCAATCGGACGCAAGCCGCGCATCGCCATCCCGATCGCTTGTCCCATGATGGTCCACTCGCGAATACCGGTATCAAACACCCGTTCTACACCGTATTTCTGTTGCATGCCGCGCAAGCCCTGGTTCACATCGCCGATATGGCCTACATCTTCGCCAAAGGCAAACAATTCGGGGTATTTTTCAAAATTATAATCAAAACAGGCATTCAATACCTCATAACCATCTTTTAATGGCGCCTCCTCAGCATATTGCGCAGGCACTACGGGCACGTGGCGGGGTGCTTTGGGGGTATTGGAATACAAATTGTCGCTGTAAATACGGCCCCCTTCTGCCAGTTCATGTTGGGCAAATGCCTCCAATTGTGTTTTGGCGGGCGATTGTTTGCCTTTCAGGCTGATTAAGGCGCGGCGCACGGTTTGTGCCAGTTCATAGCGCAGTGGATCGCGTTTTTGCTGTAGTTTTAACTGCAAATCGGCAATTTTCGCTACTTCCGGGTGGGCTGTTTTAGCCGCTTCCAAGTGTGTATCTAATTGTGTCCGTAAAACCGTAACGGCATCATGGTAATGTTTGTAGGCACGTAAAGCGGCTGCATTCGCCTCTTGTTTGGCCTCGGCCTTGATTTGATCGAGGGTTTCCTGCGTTGCTAAGCCGTTTTCGATAATCCATTCGGCTAATTTGCGGTTGCAATCAAACGCTTCTTCAAATTCCAGGCGTTCCGGGCTTTTGTAGCGGCGGTGGTCGCCTGAAGTGGAGTGCCCCAGTTGTTGGGTGACTTCCTGAATATGAAACAAGGCCGGGCGGTGGGTTTCGCGCATGGATTCGATGCCATCCTGGTAAGTTTGACATAAGCCCGGATAGTCCCAGGCCTTGGCGGTGTAAATATCGATGCCCGTTTCTCCACCCTCATCGGCGCGGAAGCCTTCTAATACTACAGAAATACTTTCTTTGGTGGTTTGGTATTTTTTGGGCACCGAAATGCCATAACCGTCATCCCAAACCGAAATAGCCAGGGGTACCTGCAGCACACCCGCCGCATTGACGGTTTCCCAAAAAGCGCCTTCGGAGGTAGAGGCATCGCCAATGGTACAAAACGTTACTTCATTGCCATTGACCGACAAGGTTTTACACAATTCGGGTTGAGCGCGGAATTTTTTGGAGGCAAATGCCAGGCCTAAGGCGCGTGCCATTTGTCCTGCAGTCGGGGCAATGTCTGCCGTAATATTATAGCGATCAATGTGGTTGGTCCAATTGCCCTCGGCATCCACGAACGGGGTAGCGAAATGGCAATTCATCTGACGGCCGCCGGAAAAAGGGTCGTTGGCCGGGTCGCCGTACAATTGGCCGAAAAACTCGTCGAGGGTGGTTAATCCTAAAGCGAACATCAGCGTTTGGTCGCGGTAGTAACCCGATCTGAAATCGCCTTTACGCCAGGCTTTGGCCATGGCTACCTGCGCTAGCTCCTTGCCATCGCCAATGATGCCAAAATTAGCCCGTCCGGTAAGTACCTCTTTTCGGGCAACGATACTTGCTTCCCTGCTGATACAACAGATGCGATAATCGGCTAATACTTCCTCGGTGGTAAAAGTGGGTGATTGGGGATCGGTTTTTTTGCGTTTTGGCGCAGATTTGGTTTCAACCATGTGGCGAATTTGGTTAAGTATTTAGTGCGGTGCAAAGTTAGTTAAATTTTTGCGCTTACCTTTGTGGCCTGAAACATAAGATTTTCGTCGGCTATACAACGAAGTTGGTCTTATTTCGGGCTAAAATCGTTTAAGGAAATATTAAATTTTTTCTTTCGCTTCATATTCAATGGTTTTTTTGGTCTAATTTTGCGACCACAAAACATTACGCACACATCTTTTAACGCACTAAATTGGCCTCAACATGTCAAACGAACCGAAGTTGCGGTATAATGACGAGGAGTTGCAGGAGTTTAAAGCACTCATTGAAAGCAAACTCGCCTTGGCAAAAGAAGAAGTAGGGCGCACGGATCAACAAATTACTGATTTAAATGAAAATGGGTTTAATCAGCAAGGTGGTGATTGGTATGACGATTCTACTGCACATACAGACCTGGAAATGCTGCAGCGCATGTTGTTGCGTCAGCAACGCTATGTGACTGATTTACATAATGCACTGTTGCGCATTCAAAATAAAACCTATGGTATTTGTATCGTAACTGGACAACTGATCAGCAAAGAGCGGTTGCGCCTGGTACCCCACGCTACCAAAAGCATCGATGGCAAAAACATTGCCAATTCCAACTCTGGTCGCGATGCGGTTTCCGACAACGGCCCGGGCATTGATACGTTCTCGGATGGTCCTGAAGAGGAGCGCAATACCCCCAAACCCGTGGCCGATAAAGTGCGCGGCGTAAGTAGCAAAGCCAAACGTCCACCCAGCGGAGAAGATTGGGAACCCGATAATGACACCATGGAAGATGCCGGGTATAATCCGCCCCGCAAATTTGATGGGGATGATGAAGATTAGGATTGTATGATTTTTTGATCCTTTATATTTATCAAGGATTTGTGGTAGCGTGTAAATTAAATTGGCGGGGTGACTGAAAAAGTCGCCCCGTCAATTTAATTTACACATTTACACGGGACTGAATGAGGCCTCAGATATATCCTTAAAATCCATTTAAATCCTGGTTTAATTTTTCTCCATATGAACTTATCCCTTAAAATTGGATTGCCATGGAGCAATATGATTTTTTTCTACTTATTGATGGGCATTCCCCTTTATGCTCAGATATCTCCTTCCAAAGCATCCGATATTCCGGTTGATTTAAATACTACGGCCGATACGGCGTATGAAATCAGTAGAATTAACGGCAAAGAAGGTGCATTTACCTTGGTTTTTAAAAACAAACGCACAGGCGAGGTACGTACTCGAATCACTTCGGAGGAATTGATGCAAAAAAATCCTTTTTATGCCTTGGATTACCCGATTTTATCCACAAATCCGAATGGTGAACGCATTTACGATTTGAGGAGGCTTTCAAGGAACAAGCGGATAAATATATTATCGCAATTTAAACTAAACCCTGAATTTCAGGGATCTGAGATTGATGATCATTTGCCTAATTATGCCTCTGTTGAAAAGGTCTTCGCAAGCATTGAAAATAAAAATATGGTAATCGTAAGTTACATTATGGGATTCTATTTATCCGATCCAGATAGAAATAATACAGATACAGCAGATCAGATTTCATTAGGTGGAATGTGTGAGGATGTTTTACTAAATGCTTTAGGCCAAGAAATGCGAAGATGGCGTTTGAAGGTCAATGGTGGAGAATATGTTTCGTCTGATGGAAGGTTTTTACTGAGTAAAGAGTCATTTTCAGGAGGAGAAGGTTCATTTGGATGGAACAGTGATTTAGTTTTGATTGATTTAGCGCAAGAAAAAACGGTACTTACTTTAGACCTAATTAAAGGAAGTGCTTTAATGGATTGCCTTGCGTGTTATTACGATCATGATAAATTTTACATGAATTTTGAAGACGGATTCAATATTTTTTCACTTGTTATTGATCCTTATTTGAAAAAATACTATATTAAAAAATATATGCATAACGAAGGTTTTAGCAAGGATGATTATTATAGAATAAAGATAAATATAAAAAAAATTAATTTAAATTTAGTTGATTATAAGGCATTTGAATTTTAAACCAAGATACGCATGGCAAACGCATTTAAATTAAAGGTGTTGTTCGTGGCATTGGTACTTTCAATTCATCAGGGGGTTGACTTGTGATCTTTGAATGTTCAAAGTAATGCAAAAAAAATCCCGAATTCTGGTAAAAACCAAAATTCGGGATTACGCATGTTTATTACTACACCTTTTTAACCGGTATCCTGATCATATCCATTTTTTCAGGATGCTCCTTGTGCTCTTTTTGTACTTTTTCCATCATTTTGGTCAAATCCTGGATCCGAATACGACCTTTTATACTTAAAAATACAAATTCTTCGGGCGATTGCACTAAAACCACCAATTTGCGCAATATTGAGCGGCGTTCCTTGCCCCAAATTTGGACATGGGTGCTTCCATCGCGGACGGTCAATAATTCATCTAAGTGGCGTCTAACGGCCCTGCGTTTAAACTTTTGAAGGTCAGCAGCAGTAACAGGACTCGGGTTGTCCTCTGCGAAAACAAGCGCGCGCACTTTATTAATATGGCGTAATGCTTTTCGCTCTGTTTTTTCTTCCACAAACCAGGAAGCTATATCCACCAAATAGCCCGGAACACTGACCGCAATGGCGCCGTCATAATCTTTATACTTCCAATATAGGTTGTAATCCTGGGCTTGTATAAAGTGTGCGGGCAGAAAAAGAATGAGGCAAAACAATAATTTCTTCATCGTCAAGGGATTAGTCTTTGGTTTTGATTTTATCTAAGTGTTCGGCGCCTTTGATATCCAGGGTTTTCGACAGGGAACCGATTTTTTCGAGGTCTATTTTGCCGACAAAACTCAGCAGCACAAACTCGTCGGGCGCACCCACCAGCAGGAGCAGTTCGTTGATGATGTTGCCCTGATCTTTTATCCAGATGCGTACGTTTTCCTGACCATCGCGCACCGTGAGCAATTCGCTGTATTCATTTTGCGGTACTTTGGAAAGGGCTTCCTTGTACAATTGAACGCCATCAGTGATAGAGTCGCAGGTAAGTACCCGCAAGCCGCCGAGGTCTTTGATGACTTCGCGCATGCTGTTCCAGTCGGCATCGTCGGTTTCCACTTTGGCCACCAATTGAAACATTTTTTGGCTGACATACACCGTGGTAAATCGTTCGTCTTCGCTGTATTTGGAGAAAAAACGGGTAATTGCGTCGTTTTGGGCATGGAGTTGAATGGCTGCGAGGAACAAGACCGGCAGCAGAAAAAGATACTTTTTCATCGCTTGTTGAATTTATTGAACAGTGAAGTGGGTAAAAACGCCTATCCGGTCGTTTCTTTTTTCTTTTTAAAAACTTTATCGAGGCTTTCGAGGTGGTTGAGGTTTTTGGCGGCCTCCGTGCGTCCTTTGTTGAGTTTGCTGGAAACAAGGGCGAGGGCTGCTTTTACTTCTGCGTAGGCCTTTTCGGCTTCAGCGCGTTCTTGGGGTGTTAAAGGCGTTTCCTGGTGGGCCAAAGCTGCTTTAAGGCGTTTATGGATCCCAGGCTTGCGTTTCAGTCCTGGCACGGGTTTCATCGTATTGGTGTCAGGAAGGGTATTGATGCGCGTAACAGGTGTTTCGGTCGGTGTGGGAACTACCACAAGGTTTTGATTTTCAACGGGTTTGTGTAAAATCCACCAACCGCCCGCTGTAATAATCAGTGCAACCGAGGCTGCTGCTGTCCAATTGCGCCATGCAAGGTTCCGGGTGCGGACCTGCATGGGAACATTCCCCTGAAACGCAAGTGCTTTTTCGATTGCGATGGCCTTGAAAAGCGGCGCAAAGGCTTGCAAACGCGGGTCAATATTCCCTGCTTGGAAGTACTGTTTTAATTGTTGTTCCTCCGCGATGGAGGTTTCGCCCTCCCAGTATTTGTCGAGTAAGGCAGCAATTTGTGCGTAGTTCATGTTGTTATGGTTTCAATACCAATCAATTTTTCACGGATGGTTTTTCGGGCGCGGTGCAGGTTTACTTTTACCTGATCCAGACTAATGTTCAGTACTTCGGCAATTTCCTCGTAACTGTGCGCTTCAATATCGCGTAAATGCATCACCAAACGTTGTTTTTCGGGCAATTCCTGCATCAATTGGCGAATATGGGCGACCATATCCTGGCCTTCCAGCACCTGTTCGGGGTTCGCATCTTGTCCGGGCCGGTCGGGTGTACTTTCAATCGCTTGCGTACGGCGTATATTGCGTGTCCGATTTTTGTCTAGCGAACGATTGCGCGTCAGGGTCATGCACCAGGCTTCCCAGTTTTGCACATTTTCTGCTTGCTGGGCCTGTGTTTTCCATACTTTTTCGAGTACTTCCTGCACAATATCCTCCGCTTCATGGGTATTTCCGGTAATCCGCAACGCAAACCGGTATAGTTTGTGTCGGATCGGAAATACTTGTTGTTGGAAGATCGTCCAGTTCATAAGCGCAAGCCAAATTGCAAAAGGTGTTTTTGTCTTTAAGCGTCCATACGCCGCCGCAACAGGTTTTTGCAAATTATTCTGATTGTTTAAAACCAATTGCTGTGGCGTATATACGCCGCCGCAACAGGTTTTTGCAAATTATTCTGATTGTTTAAAACCAATTGCTGTGGCGTATATAAAGGGAAGACGCCTTCACACCGGGAATGTTACAGCGCTAAACTGTTTTTTTTGTTTTTAGATCGAGAAAGGGCTTTTCGATCAATACCCAGCTGATGCGCGCACATACATACGTGGCCGCGAAAGCCAATAGCATATAAAGGATTTGTACCCAATATAAGGGTAAACCGGTCGATAACAGGGGTTCCTGGATGTACCAGGTAAAGGGCATGCGCAATAATTGGTGAAAAACGTACAAACCATAGCTATACATACCAATATGGCGCAAAAAACGGGTTTCACACAGTTTCCGAATCACACTTTGCTCGCATAAAGCCAGGTAAACAAAGCCCGCAAAGGTTAAGGCTGCATACGTGCCACGCACTTGAGAATCGCCCGCTACCATATAATAGAGCAAGCCTAAGAGGCATATAAAGGTCAAATCGCGCACAATCACTTGTTCGAGACCCTTGAATTTAATTTTTCCGTTGTGTACCAGCACCGCCATCAAACTACCCGCAGCCAGGCCATCCATGCGGCAATAAGGCAACACATACGATGCTTCCGACCATTTGTGGCCAAACACCACATCGGTCCATTCGCGCACATCCGTACCAATGGCCAATAAAAAAATACACAGCCAAGGAAGCCATTTGCGGGGCATCAGCCAAACTACCAGCGGCCAGAACAGGTAAAACTGTTCTTCTACTGCCAACGACCAAAGGTGGCTCAAGCCCGCCCAATTGGTTTGCCACAGCCAGCCATTTTTTAATGCCATCGCCACATTGGGCAAAAAAGCGAATAACCAGGCTAAAGAATTGTATCCATCCCATAAATGCTCGGGCTGCCGGTCGATGACCAAAATGGCAAACACCGAAAACAACAACACCGAATAATACAGCGGAAAAATGCGCAAGGCACGTCGGTAATAGAACCCGCTAAAATAATTGGATTGTCCCTTGGTTTTAAGCAAAATACCCGTAATCAGAAAGCCAGAAAGCACAAAAAACAAATCGACCCCCAGCCAGCCACTTTGGCCCAAACTCCACCACCACGCGGTGCCGTATTGTTCCTGAAATAGAAAATGGCTCGACAAAACCATTAAGGTTGCCAGGCCGCGCACGCCGTCAAGGGAAGAAATTCGGGTAAGATGACTCATTTCAACTGCAAAGAAACGGCTAAAAATGCACCCTTTTCACTTCTTTCAAACCTTTTCCTAAAGATCAGGTTGTAATCGCCGGGTAATCGCCTATTTTTGCCGTGAATTCAACTTTTATCATATTTATGGGAGAACAATTCCAACCCGATGACTGGAACCTGGAGCAAGATGAATGGCTCGATGCTTTAGAAGAAGTATTAGAAGCGCATGGTTCCGCGCGCACTGAGGCCTTATTTCAGCAATTGCGCCACTTGTTAGCCCGTAAAGGGGTAGCCAATGGTGGTGCTGCGCTCAATACACCTTATATGAACACCATCGGACCGGATTCCGAACCGGAATATCCGGGGGATCGTGCCATGGAGCAGCGCATTGAAAATGTACTGCGCTGGAACGCACAAGCGATGGTTTTGCAAGCACAAGACAAGGATCTGGCTTTGGGCGGACATATTGCCACCTTTGCGGCCTGCGCGACGATGCTGGAAGTGTTGTTCAATCACTTTTTGCGGAAGCGTTCGGCCGATTATGGCGGCGATTTGCTCATGTTTCAAGGCCATGCTTCACCGGGGGTGTATGCCCGCGCGGTTTGGGAAGGCCGTTTGCCTTTACAAGCCATTGCCGATTTTCGGCAGGAAACCCTGGGCGGCGTATCCAGTTACCCCCACCCACGCCGCATGCCCGAATTCTGGCAAGCGCCTACGGTAAGCATGGGACTGGGGCCAATGACGGCGGTGTACCAGGCGCGATTTATGAAATACCTCGAAAATCGCGGTTTAAAGCCTGAAAATGGCGGTAAAGTGTGGCATTTTATTGGAGATGGCGAAATCGACGAGCCAGAAATTTATGGCACCATTGGGATGGCCAGCCGCGAAAACCTCAATAATGTGGTATTTGTGGTGCATTGCAATTTGCAGCGTTTGGATGGACCTGTGCGCGGCAATGGCAAAATTATACAAGAAGTAGAACGGCACTTTTATGGCGCTTCCTGGGAAGTAATCAAGGTCATTTGGGCAACTGAATGGGACGCCTTGTTTGCCAAAGATGAAGACGGGATACTATTGGCCCGCCTGGATGCTTTGCTGGATGGTGAATATCAGGAAATTTCCAACCTCGACGGTGCTGGCATTCGTGCAAAATTGGTCAACAACGACCCAAAAATTGCCGCTTTATTGGCCGATCTTTCGGATGAAGATGTGAAAAACCTGCGCCGCGGCGGCCACGATGTACGCAAAGTATATGCCGCTTATGCCCGTGCAGTGCAATCTGACAAACCGGTTGCCATTATCGTAAAAACGGTGAAAGGCTATGGCATGGGTAAAGCAGCCGAAGGTAAAAACAAGGCGCACCAAACCAAAGACTTGAGCGACGACAGTCGGATAGAAACCAAAGAACGCTACGGTATTCCGATCAGCGATGAGGAAGCCAAAGCGGGCGCCTTCTGGTTCCCTGGACCCGATGATCCGGCAACGCAATACCTGCATGCCCGCCGTCAGGCCTTAGGTGGATATTTGCCTGAGCGCTCAGAGGAACATGCGCCTTTTGTCGTGCCTGAATTGTCTATTTTTGACAAACAAATGAAAGGCAGTGCCGCGGGTGGTAAATCACAGTCTACTACCGGCGCGATGGTGGATATCATGAGCCAACTCATCCGTAACCCGGAAATTGGCAAATACATTGTTCCAATTGTACCTGATGAGGCCCAAACATTCGGGATGGAGCCCTTGTTCAATTCTGCCCAAATCTGGAACCAGAAAGGGCAGTTGTACACGGCCCTCGAAATCGGTATTTCGGTAATTAAATATAAGGAGTCGAAAACCGGTCAGGTATTGCAAGAGGGCATCAATGAAGACGGCGCGACGGCATCCTTTACGGCGGCGGGCACGGCTTATGCACTGCATGGCATCCCAACCGTTCCTTTTTACATTTATTACTCCATGTTTGGCTTCCAGCGCGTGGGCGACCTGGTTTGGGCTGCTGCCGATATGATGTGTAAAGGCTTTTTGTTGGGCGGTACAGCAGGACGGACAACTTTGAACGGAGAGGGTTTACAGCACCAGGACGGACATTCGTTGATGCTTGCGCAAACCATGCCGAGTGTGATCAGTTACGACCCGGCTTTTGCGTACGAACTTGCCGTGATTGTGCAGGATGGTCTGCGCCGGATGTACGTGAACAACGAGCATAAAATTTACTACATCACTTTGTACAACGAAAATTTGATGATGCCCGAAATGCCGGAAAATGTGCAAGAAGGCATTATCAAAGGGGTGTATAAATATCAAAAATCGGCTAAAAAGCCAGCAAAAGCAGGCGTAAAAGCCCATTTGTTTGGTGCCGGGGTGATCATGGATCAGGTATTGAAAGCCGTAGAAATTTTGGAAGCAGAAGGCGTGAGCACCGATGTATGGAGCGTTACTTCCTGGAACGAATTGTACCGCGATGCCGTAGCCTGCGAACGCTGGAATATGTTGCATCCGGGCGAAACGGAAAAAGTGCCTTACATCCAGGAAGCGTTGAAAGGCGAGGAAGGCGTATTTGTGAGTGCCAACGACTGGATGAAAGTAACCGCGGGCCAATTAGCACCCTGGATGCCTGCCAATTTTGTGGCGCTTGGTACGGATGGTTTTGGCTTGAGCGAAAGCCGCGAGAACTTGCGGGATTACTTCGAAATCAGCGCCAAATACATTGCATTTGCGACCGTGCGTCAGTTGCACCGCAATGGCAAGGTTACCGACAAGGCTGTATTGGAATTCATGAAAAAGTATGGCATTGATTCGGATAAAAAAGACCCGATGTCTGTATAGACGATTTAATACTGCATAAAAAAAGAGCCTCCTGCGCGTGCGTGGGAGGCTCTTTTTCTTTGGATGGGGTAGAAATGGGAAGCAAAACGGGCTAAAAAAAACAGCCCTCCGTCCTCTCTCCTTTGAAAGGACCGGAGGGCCCCCGCCTTCGGTTATCTTTGCTCGTGCGAGCTTTATTTTTTGTGTGCGTTGTTTTTAGAACGCTGTGTAGTTGCTTGGTCGTAAACCTGTTTTTAAAACGTACGAAGTAAAAACAGATCTGGTTTTTTGTTGGATTATTAGGTTTAGATTATACGTTTTTAAAAATGATTGGTTTTGAAAAACGTAAAAATGTGCACTTTTATTGTATGTACTACAAAACCGTTAAACTTTATTTTTGTTTCGTTTTTACAGGCTGTGCTACCGTTCCCTCGCGTTTCCCTTACTTGATGATGCAAAGATGGGATAATATTTTTGAATTGCGCTACCCCCTTTCAAAAGTTCAGGGCCAAAATGGGGTTTTGGCGTTTTCATTTTTATAAAAAAAAGGCTGTTTTGTTATGTAATTTATATTTTTTTGTGAAATTATTTGTTGTTTACTTAGCAATAAGGCGAATAAAATGCGAAGCATCGAAATATTTATAAATTTAAAAAAAAATTAAAAAGACCGCCGCTTTCTTGTGATAAGCCGCCGCTTTCTTGAAATAACCGCCGTTCCTTGGTTTTAGAACACATTTATTTCGATGGTTTCTGCGCATTTGAAATGGCCTTTTGGGCATTTTGCATAGCCATGTAATCCGCAGGGACGGCAGGGTAGGACTTCGCTGGTTTCGATGACGCGGCTATGGTCGGACAAGGGCGTAAAACCAAATGCCGGAATGGTGGAGCAAAAGATGGCCGTTACGGGCGCATTGACCGCCGAGGCTAAGTGCAAGGGTGCCGAATCGTTGACGTAATTCATTTGGGCGTGTTTCATCAGGGCTGCCGAGGCGAGCAGGGATAGTTTTCCTGCTACATTGCGCACGGTTGGTCGGTTGGCCTGTTCCAGGATATGCTGGCAGGCATCCGCGTCGGCGGGAGCACCGAGCAGGAACACGGTATGGTGATCGGGCAGTTGTTGGATCAGCTTGACCCACTTATGGGCGGGCCATTGTTTGGTGAACCACACAGAAGTTGGTGCGATGCAAACGTAGGGTAGGGGGCCTGCTAGTGCGGCTGCCTGGGCAAGGTCTTTTGCACTCGGATACAACGCAGGTTTTTCAAAAGAGGCATCGGTGAGGCGTTCGATGAGGGCCAGGTTGCGGCTCACTTCATGGGTTGTTCCGTTGGAGGGGTTGATTTGGTGTGGAATACGGTGTTTGAACCAAAAAGAGAGCGGGTTTTTATCGAAGCCGATGGTTGTACGTGCGCCCGACCTAACGGTTAGGATACCGGAGGCTGCAAAACGTTGGCAATTGATGACATAATCGTACCGTGCTGCGCGGATTTCTTGCAGGATTTGCCAAAGTGCGCGGTATTTTCCGTCTTTTTTATTCCAAACGAGGCATTTTCGCAGCAATGGGTGTTCTTGTAACAAGCCTTCATTGCCTTTTCGGACCAGCATATCAATTTGTGCACCGGGATAGAATCGGTGGATTTTTTCGATGAGTGGGGTTGCCAGGATCACATCGCCAATGAAAGCGGTTTGAATGAGTAGAAACGTCATAAGTTTATTGTAAATTACGGGAATACGGCATCAGCAGCCCGTTGCGGGTCTGAAAAGGAATGGGATTACGGCGGGCGCGGTATTGGTAAGCGGGGTAAAGGTCGGTTGTAAAAATTGAAAAAAAATAAAGATCTGAAAAAAATACTTGTAAAAAAAGAAATCGCGCTTACCTTTGCACCCGCTCTGAAAGAATGCAGGATTTGAATGGTTTTTTGAACTGATTTATACCTGTGTTTTTACTACTTATTACTGCGGGAATGGCGGAATTGGTAGACGCATACGTTTCAGAGGCGTACGCCTTTACGGGTGTGCGGGTTCGACTCCCGCTTCCCGCACCGTTTTTTTAGATTAAAAGGCTGCCATCCGGTGGCCTTTTTTTGTTTTACCCTGTGTTTTTTATCGCTTGAGGCTGGCTAATGGTCGGTGAATCAATACCTATCCTAAATTCCCCATATTGACGGGGTGACTGAAAAAGTCGCCCCGTCAATATGGGGAGCCACCCACGTTGAAATAAACCTGGATTTCGGTTTTTATTAGATACTTTTCTTTTTATCCTGCGGATCGGTAAACATGCGTCATCCCGAATTTTGGTGAAAACTAAAATTCGGGATGGCTCTTTTTTTTGAGATCTTTAGTTTGCGTTTCTTCCGGCATTATTCAAATCCCGATTTTGTGCCTTATCAACCTACAAATGCTTGACTTACAAATGTTCGGCCTACAAATGTTCGACTTCTCCGAAGTCGTGCGTGGGTTCGGACCTTGTATCTTTTCTACAAATGTTCGACCTACAAATGTTCGACTTCTCCGAAGTCGTGAGCGGGTTCGGACCTTGTATCTTTTCTACAAATGTTCGACCTACAAATGTTCGACTTCTCCGAAGTCGTGCGTGGGTTCGGACCTTGTATCTTTTCTACAAATGTTCGACCTCTAGCGAGGTCGTCGGGTTGCCCAATGATTTATTGATTTAAAACGATCGCCTTAAAAAGATACCTGGAATCTCAAGGGCAAGACACGGACCTCCTTGGTGGTCAAATATTTGTAGCATAGCACCAACCTTATTTAATTAGCCCGATCCGTTTTCTTTTTTCCTTCCAAGGCACAAAGCCACCATTTCCAGAACAAATCCTGCCAAAAAACGAAAGCAACCGACCTGAGGCTGGGAGGATCCGCATTTTTGTTGCACCAAAGGAGGCAAATCGGCGGAGCAGCATTTAGGATCATTTTCTTTTTTGGCAGGCAGGTAATAGCATCATGATATAAAAGGGCAAACCAATAACAAACACAATTTACAGATTGGTTTATTACGGCTGTCGCACGAGGTAACTTGTGCGGCAGTTTTTATTTTTTGGGCTATGTATCGCGCTTGCACATTAAATAATTGTATGTTAGCAACCTTTTCTCAACTTATCTTGCAATATTTACCCCAAATATTGCACTTTTGCGCGCCTAATGGCTGTTTAGTCCATTGAAATCTATATGACAGATCAACCCTACATTCACCGGGATATTTCCTGGTTGTCGTTTAATTATCGCGTTTTACAGGAAGCCAAGGATACGGCGGTTCCTTTGCTGGAGCGTTTGAAGTTCCTGGCCATTTATTCATCCAACCTGGATGAGTTTTTCCGGGTGCGGGTAGCCAATATCCGCAACTTGAAAAAGGTAGGTAAAAAAACCAAAGCGGAGTTGGATTTTGACCCCCGTGCCTTATTGCGTGAAGTACATATGATTGTAAATCGGCAACAGGAGGAGGTTTCAGAGATTTTTCAACGTCAGATTGTGCCGGAATTGCGTCGACACAACATCAATATATTACGTCGTCTGGAGTTGAATGCAGAGCAGCGGCAGTTTGTGGAGAATTATTTTCACAGCAATTTATTGCCGTTTGTGATGCCGGTTTTGTTGGTGAAGCACCGGATACGGCCTTTTTTGGCGACAGCGCATTTATATTTGGCGGTACACCTGCGTTTGCGCAAGCGTCCGTTGGCCGAAAGTGAATATGCATTGGTCAAGATACCGTCCGATCAGTTGCCGCGCTTTGTAAAATTGCCTTCTTTGCCGGGTCATCATGACCTCATCATGTTGGATGATATTGTACGGAATTCGATTTCCTGGTTGTTTCCAGGGTATGAAGTGCAAGATACCTATTCGATCAAATTAACGCGGGATGCGGAGTTGTATATTGACGACGAGTACTCGGGCGATTTGGTTCAAAAGATCAAATCCAGCTTGCAAAAGCGTCAGGTTGGTCCAGCCAGCAGGTTTGTGTACGACCGGGAGATGCCAGCACACCTGCTCGCGCACCTGCAGGAGACGTTTGAGTTGGGTAAAAACGATATTTTGCCGGAGGGGCGTTACCACAACAACTTCGACTTTTTCAAGTTTCCGGATTTCGAGATGTCGTATTTGAAGAATAAGGCATTGACCCCTTTGCATCACCCCACGTTGTATCACGCCGATGATCCGTTTGCGGTCATCCAGGAAAAAGACCAAATGATGCATTTCCCGTACCAATCGTACGAAGGAGTGATCAACTTTTTTGAAAAGGCGGCGGTCGATCCGAATGTTACCCATATTAAGGTGATTCAGTACCGGGTGGCGCGGCACAGTCGGATTTTGGCTGCGTTGATGGAAGCGGTAAAACGCGGCAAGCAGGTGTCGGCTTTTGTAGAAATTAAAGCCCGGTTTGATGAGGCGGCGAATTTGGAATGGGGCGAAAAACTGGAAAAAGCGGGCGTTCGGGTGCATTATTCTTTTCCGGGCGTGAAAGTACACTCCAAGTTATCTTTGATACGGCGGCTCGAAAACGGGGAGCCCAAGTTGTATTGCTATCTATCTACGGGCAACTTCCACGAAGAAACAGCCAAGATTTATTGTGATTTTGGTCTGTTTACGGCGGATCCGCGGCTTACTTCAGAAGTAAGCACTGTGTTTACCTTCTTGGAAAACATCAAACCACCCAAGCAGGAGTTTTCCCATTTGTTGGTGGGTAAGTTCAACTTGCGGCCGGGGCTGTACAAATTGATCGACAACGAAATTGATGCCGCCAAACGCAATGAGCGGGCGGAGATGGTGATTAAGTTGAATAGTTTGGAGGATAAGGACATGATCAAGAAGTTGTACGAGGCTTCTACGGCGGGGGTAAAAATTCGTTTGATCATACGCGGTATTTGTTGTCTGGTGCCAGGCATTCGCGGCATGAGTGAAAATATTGAAATTATCAGCATCGTCGATCGGTTTTTGGAGCATGCGCGGGTGTTTGTTTTTCACAATGGTGGCGACGAGCGTATATTTTTGTCGAGTGCCGATTGGATGGAACGCAACCTGACCTATCGGATAGAAACCACGTTTCCAGTGTATGATCCGGATTTGAAAACGGAGATCAAGGAAATGTTGGAATTGCAGTTGAATGATAATGTAAAAGCGCGGTATATTGATCGGTTCAATTTGAACGAGTATCGCAAGATAAGTACGGATATTCCGGTGCGTGCGCAGTTGGAAACGTATTTTTATTACAAAAGAAAATTGGAGTAAGTGGTTGAGATAGAACGTGTTAAGTGGTTTGATGAAAATTATTTTAAAAATTTTTACCAAAATACTTGTCTGATTAAACTCGGTGCTGTTATCTTTGCCGCCGCTTAACGACAAAACAACGGTTCTGTCTTAAAAAATGCGGAAGTAGCTCAGTTGGTAGAGCACGACCTTGCCAAGGTCGGGGTCGCGAGTTCGAGTCTCGTTTTCCGCTCAAAAGGCCTGTAGCAATGCAGGCCTTTTTTATTTTAGGCATTGTAAAGCTGCTTGCAAATTCAGGTGTAGTCGCCTATCTTTGCAAGGCGTTCACAGTGCAAGATAACCATGAAAAAGCCCGGGTGGTGAAATGGTAGACACGAGGGACTTAAAATCCCTTGGCCTCACGGCCGTGCAGGTTCGAGTCCCGTCCCGGGCACTTTTCAAAACAAAGAAAATAGCGTCATCCCGTTCATTCGGTGATGGCGCTTTTGTTTTTAGCGCAGTTTCATTCTGGCTTATATCTGACGAAATTGCATATTGATTTCCTCCATACCGTCATGTGGGGCTTTGTGGCCCAGTTTTTGGTTAGGCCATGATGACAAGTAATATCGAATGTTCCGGGCTTGAAAAACCAAAATCAGGATCATTTCTACCGATTCCCGAAAAAATCCTACCGATTCCCGAAATTTTATCACAAATTAAGTTGCTTGTTTTATATTTGAACGTCAATGTGGCTGACACGCATGTTTGCAAATTCATTAATCAAACGCTTTTTAGACAACCATCTCTGGTGGATTGTTCAGGCAATTGCGTACGCGGTTTTTGCATTTATGATTGGCAAATTGATCGGCAAGGGCGGCATGATGGTAGCGATTGTGCTGATTGCGATTCCGATCGTGGTTTTTTTCCTGGCATTTCTGTTGATGAATCCAGGAGCCGCCTTGGATGGTTCGATGATTGTGGGTTTTTTCTCGGCGGGCATCACGCGGTATATTGTAGCGCCTTGGGGGCTTGCGATGGATGGGTTTTTATTTATAGGCTGGTTGGCCCTGTTTTTTAAAAAATTCAGGGATACCGATTGGTCGCCCTTAAGAAATGACGTGATGATGGTGGCGATGGTGTGGTATGGCCTGGTTATCCTGGAGTTGGGCAATCCGGAGATGAACGGGGTAGAGTGTTGGTTTTATGCGATGCGGGGCAATGGATTTTACCAGGTATTGTCGTTTGGGCTGGTATTTATGTTGTACCGGGAGCAGCGTTACCTGGACCGTTTTTTGAGTTGGACCATCATTTTATCGCTCATTGGAACGGCTTGGGGTTTTCGGCAGATGATTACTGGGGTGGATGAAGCAGAAGCGAAATGGCTGTATGTAGATGGATTTGCGCTCACGCATATGTTGGCCGGTGTATTGCGCGTATTTTCGTTTTATTCGGATGCTGGGCAGTTTGGTGCCTCCCAGGCGCATGTTTTTGTGGTGTGTGCGATTATAGCCTTGGGGCCGGTATCTACCAAACAACGCATTTGGTATGGAATCGGGGCCATCTTTTGTTTCATTGGTTTTGCGGTATCGGGTACGCGGGGGGCCTTGGCGGTGCCTGCATTGGGCGCGGTGACCTATTTGGTGGTGAGTAAGAATTTTAAAATTTTGATATTAGGCCTGGCCATGTTGGGCAGTGTGTTTTATGTGTTGAAATACACGAAAGCCTTTCAAAGTGTGGAGCAGGTGAAGCGGATGCGGACGGCCATGGACCCGGAAGATGCTTCTTTTCAGGTGCGGTTAAAAAACCAGCGCACTTTTTCGCGGCATTTAGCAACCCGGCCATTTGGTGGCGGCATTGGAGCGGCGGGTTATTGGGGTTTTCGGTTTAATCCAAACAGTTTGCTGGCCAATACAGCCACAGACAGTTATTATGTGAAAATATGGGCAGAGACCGGCATTATCGGGATTTGTTTGCATTTATTTATGTTCGGGTGGTTCGTAGGGAAAGGAGGGCATGTTGTCTGGCATCTCAAGGACCCCGTACTTCGGGTTAAAATAGCCGGTTTGTATAGCGGCATGACGGGTATCATGTTTGCCAGTTACGGCAACCAGGTGTACAGTCAGTTACCAACCGGTATTTTGATGGGTATCAGTATCCCCTTGATATTCATGGCGCCGCATTTCGACAAACACAATTGATTTAAAATCTTGAATTTCAGTTTCTTATAGTTTATGGATTTCCATAAGCCATAAATCCTTATGCTTCATTTATGATGACAACAATTGCATTGGTACTCAATTTACTCCTCCTGCTTTATTTGGGCTGGGGAGCGCTTTACCAGTTGACCTTTGCGGTGGCGGGTATTTTTTATCGTCCGTTGAAGGTAATTCCAACCCCATTAGCTGCCAATTTGGACGATTATTTGCGCATAAAAGTATTCATACCGGCTTATCGGGAAGATGTGGTCATTCTGCACACGGCAGGAGAAGCACGCAAGCAACAATACCCACACGCACAATATCAGGTGGAGGTCATAGCCGATCAATTGCAGCCAGAAACCCTTCAAAAGTTGCGCGCATTGCCAGTAGGGGTTACAGAAGTACATTTTGAAAAGAGCACTAAGAGCAAGGCGCTGAATGTTGCCTTGCATGCATCGACCAACGATGCGCATACCATAAATTTTGAACAGGGGGCCGCTGTCGGTGTAGGAAGCGCAGGCAGTCCCCCTCCTTTTTTTGAACCGGATATCGCGGTGATCCTGGATGCGGATAATGTGATGGCGCCCGATTTTTTACAACGGGTCAACCATCATTTTCACCAGGGCGTACGCGTGTTGCAAGGGCAGCGTGCCGCTAAAAATCAGCAAACAGGCATGGCCTTATTGGATGCGGCGAGTGAATCGGCCAACAACCATATCCTTTGTCGGGGCCACCGGGTACTTGGTTTGTCGGCTCGTCTAGCCGGCAGTGGCATGGCCTTTGAATACGCATTTTTCAAAAAAGCCATGTCGGGCATTGATGTGGTGGGTGGTTTTGACAAGGCCCTGGAGTTGTACTGCACAGAAAATCGCGTAAAAATAGCCTACGACGAGCTGGCCATTGTGTACGATGAAAAGGTGAGTGCTTCGGCTTCCTTTGCGCGTCAGAGAAGTCGTTGGATTGCTGCACAATTTGATTTTGCAAAACAAAATCTGCCCAAAAGCATTCCGGCACTTTTACGCGGCAACATAGATTTTTTCAACAAATCGATTCAAATGGCACTTCCACCGCGGTTGTTGTTGCCTGGTCTATTGTTCATCGGTATGATCCTAAACGCAATCGCCGGATCTGTTTGGATGTGGGGTTGGGCCTTGGCTTTTGCGGCCAATGTATTGAGCTATGCCATTGCCTTGCCGGGCTTTGTTTTTGCTTATAAAAACCTGCATTTGTGGTTGCAAATACCGGTAGCATTTTGGGCAACCATTCGGGCGATGATGCGCATGAAAGAGGCGCGCAAAAAATTCATTGTTACGCCCAAAACCGTGATTCATACCAATCCGGAGCAGCCGGTTTAACCTTTAATACTTCGCGCTGTATTGTTTTGTGCATGGCCTTCGGCCTAAATCATTGACAATCAGCGCTCAGCATGACAATGAATGCAGCCTTTCAGGCGGCGTTTAGTATAACTCAAAATATTCGCTTTAAAATCAGTTCGTTATGGGAGAAGGAATGCCTTGGAACATTATCATGATTTTTTTTGTGCTGGGGGCGCTGTTGGGTGCCAATGCAGGAAAAAATGAATTGATTCGGCGCGACGCCATTCCCAAAAAGGATGGAGAGCAACCCTACGATTAATCGACAATTGCTTTAACATGAAAATTCTGTTTATCTGTAAAGCCCTTCCGCCCGAGGTTTCCGGTGGTATTCAAACCCATACCTGGAAACTATCGGAATGGCTGCAAAAGCTTGGAAATGAGGTGCATATCCTCACCTCTGGCCGATTTTTAGGTTCCGTGCAGCGTGAAATGCGGGAAGGGATTCAATTAATTCGGATCCCTTATTTTCCAGGGCGCAAGTTGCCTTTTTTGTCCAAATGGGCCGAAGAATGGGCGTTTAGCGTAGCCACCCAGGCCTGGCTAAAGCGCAACGCAGCCGGGTATGACATCGTGCATGTGCAAGGCCGCAGTGGTTTTGCTTTTCCGGGTTGTCAGGCACAAGTCCCGGTTGTGACCACTTTTCACGGACTCATTGGCGTTGAAAACTATCGGGCTACCCAGGGCGTAAAAGGCAGCTGGTCGGATCGTTACCATGAACGGTGGGCGACCAAACTGGAGCACCGCGCTTTGCACCATTCGGACGCGAATATCGTGGTGAGCCAGGAAATGCGCGATGAGTTGGACCGAATCCATCCGACCGATGCGACCCCGATTTACATCATTCCCAATGGAGTAGACGTGCCTAAATTGCCCGAAACGGCCCCGGATGCACGTTTTAATACCTTGTTGTTTATCGGTCGAATTGTACCGATCAAAGGCGTATTTGCCTTAATAGAAGCCATGCAGCAAGTACATACACCCATTCGCCTGGTAATGATTGGTGCGGGTGCGAGCAGGCCTGAGTTGGAGAAAATAATTGCGGCAACAGGTTTGCAGGACCGTGTACATTTTACAGGCGTTTTGGACCAGGCGGGCGTATTTGAGTGGATTCAGCAATCCTTTGCGCTGGTATTGCCTTCGCGGCATGAGTCGCAGGGCATCGTATTGTTGGAAGCCAATGCTTGTAAAAAACCGGTGATTGCTTCCCGCATTGATGGTATTACCGAAGTTGTGACGGATGGTGAAAATGGTTTATTGACCACGATGGATGTGCCCAGTGAATTGGCTGCGCATATCAATTGGATGTATGATCATCCGGAAGCGGCGGCACAAATGGGGCAACGCGGTCAGGAAATTGTAAAAGCCAAGTTTTCCTGGGAAAAAATTGCTTTAGAAACCATCGCCTTGTACACGCGGCTGATCCGGACCAAACAAAAAGCCGGTCAGATATCTGGCAAACCAGTTGTAAATGATTTAAAACCAGTTGTTTAAGCAGTGCGTTAGCAACAAGACGGACAAAAGAATATGAAGTTAGGAGCGATTCAGAAATTGGTGCAAAAAGTGCTGGGCAACCATGCGCTGATGGCGAGTTTGGTACAACAGGCATTTGCGGTACTTCAGTTTGTGGTAGCGGCGCGTTGTCTCACTCCTGATGCGTTGGGCAGTTGGGCCATGTTTTTGACCTTAATTTCCTTTATCGAAATGGCGCGGGTAGGATTAATTCAGGCGGCTTTGGTCAATTTTTTTGCCAAGCATGCAGTTTCCGAGCAGTCTATAATAGGCGGGTCGGCGCTTGGTTTGAGTTTAATGTTTAGCGTAGGGGCGTCGGTGGCGCTGGCCCTGATTGGCTTGGCGCTGCGCCAGGTATGGGTGTTGCCCGAATTGCCGGGCTTACTGGGTAGTTATATCGGCATTGGCGTACTGATCGCGCTATTAAGGTGGTTTGACGCGGTACAAATGGCGCGTATGGAGTTTGCGGGTATTTTGCGCGGCAGTTGGATATTCGGTATTTCGTATTTAGCGTTTGCCTTGACCTATTATTTTGTGTACAGCGGCCTTACGCCCTGGGTATTGTTGATGCTACAGGCGCCCGCGTTTGTATGTACGATTTTGTTGCGTAAAAACAGCATCATTCGGGCTTTGATGGTGATTCGGGTGCGCTGGGATTGGATTCGACAGATTTGGCAGTATGGTCGATTTGGGTTGGGGACCAATTTGAGTTCGATGTTGTTTCAGCGGGTAGATGTATTGTTGTTGGGTGCGGTGGCGACGCCTGCAGCCTTGGCCGCCTACAACATAGCGACCCGTTTGATAACCTGGCTGGATTTGCCCTTAAATGCGGTATCACAGTCCATATTTCCCAAAATTGCAGCGGAGTATTATTCGAAAGGCATGGCGGCGATGACCCAAAAATGTGAAGAAGCGACCGCACAATTATTATCCATTGCGATTCCACTGACCCTGGGTACGTTCATTGGAGCAGAACTCTTGGTGTATATGCTGGCGGGTGACCGATATCCGGAGGCGGCGACGTTTTTGCGGATATTGGTCCTCGCTGGGCTTGCGAAGCCTTGGGGGCGGTTATTGGGACTGGCCTTAGATGCTTCGGGGCAGCCCCAATGGAATTTCAGGATGGTGAATTTCAGTTTAATTGTAAATTTGGTACTACTTTGGGTGATGGTACGATGGATGGGGGTGACTGGTGCAGCGCTTGCATCCACTTTGGGTATTTTTATTACCACCATTTCGGGTCGGTTGTACTTTTTGCGGCGTATACCAATGAGTGGCATTCGTACCCTACATGCGGTATGGCGCTATTACAAGGGCTTCGGAACATCATTGAGATAAAGAAAATTCATGTAGTTGACGCATTAAAAATATAAAAAAATGAGGTCATTACATGTTTTGGCGCTTTATTTGTTAATATAACAAAACATCAACGTTTGGCATTTTTTAACACGCGCATTTTATGAAAGGTATTGTATTTACCGAGTTTTTAAACTTGGTAGAGGCTAAATTTGGCTACGAAATGGTAGACCAGATCATAACTGAAAGTAATTTACCTTCCAAGGGTATTTATACGAACATTGGCACTTACGAACATGCCGAGATGGTTCAATTGGTTACCGCTTTAAGTAACCACACAAACATTCCAGTTCCAGATTTATTAAAAATATACGGCATTCATTTTTTCCCGATCTTGGGCAATGGTTACAGCCATTTTTTGACTGGGGTAAAAAGCGGATTTGAGCTGTTAGAAAGTATAGAGCATTACATCCATGTTGAGGTAATCAAACTATACCCGGATGCGGAGTTGCCTCGTTTTGAAAACAGGCGTTTAACGCCTAATTGTTTGGAAATGATTTACCATTCGAAGCGCAAGATGGCCGATTTTGCGGAAGGTTTGATGCGTTCCGCTTTTGATCATTTTGGAGAAAAAGTTGAAATTGAGCGCGAAAATTTGGAGGCAGATGGTTCGAGTGTGCGGTTTATCATAACCAAAATATAGCGATTGGATTGGATAACAGAAGCATGGAAGCATTGGAGTTATTAAAACGAAGGGTAGAGCGCGAAGTTGCGGCTCGAAAACTGGCAGAAGCGATCATGGAGCAGAAAGCCCTTGAATTGTATTATGCCAACCAGGAGTTGCGCAATTTGAACGGCAGTTTGGAGCAGGCCGTTGCGGAACGCACCCATGATTTTGTGGCAGAACAATCGCGTTTACGGTCCTTGATCACAAATTTGGATTCGGGCGTTTTATTGGAGGATGAGCATCGGAAGGTGATTTTGGCCAATCAAATGTTTTGTGACCTGTTTAATATTCCGGTAGAGCCTGCGTTGATGCGGGGGATGGATTGTACAGCGTCGGCAGAAGTAAACAAGCACTTATTTGCTGATCCAGATCAATTTGTGCGGCGGATTGATGAATTGCTGGAAAACATGCAGTTGGTTACCGACGAAGAGCTGGATTTGGCAGATGGCCGGGTTTATCGGCGTACGTATATGCCTATTTTTGAAGGAAATGATTATTTGGGGCATTTATGGCGTTATTCGGATGTAACCGATGAGGTTCAGGCGCATGAAACCTTGCGTCATAGTGAGGATAAATACCGGCGGATCATTGAGAACATGGAGTTGGGCCTGATGGAAGTGGACAATGATGGTCGGATTGTTTTGCCCTATCCGCGTTTTTGTGCGATGTTGGGGTATGATCCGGAGGAGTTGCGCGGTCAAATGGCCACGGAAATATTGTTGCCACCGGAGTATTTACCCGTATTGCAGCAGCAAGCCGTAGATCGCCTGGCGGGTAACGCAGGCGTATATGAGGTGCCGATTATCAAAAAAGACGGTAGTTTGATGTGGGCGATGATCTCGGGGGCACCGATTATCAACATACATGGTACGGTTACGGGTAGTATTGGCATCCATTACGACATAACCCAGCAAAAAACCTTGTACCGCGAGCTGGAAGAATCGAAAAAACGCGCAGAGGAAGCCCAAGAGGCTGAAAAGCAGTTTTTGGCCAACATGAGCCACGAAATTCGGACGCCTTTGAATGCGATCATCGGGATGGCGCATTTGCTGATGGATACCGATCCATCCGAAGAGCAGAAGGAGTATTTGTCGATCCTTAAGAACAGCGCAGAGATGTTGCGTACCTTGATTTCGGATGTACTTGATTTATCGAAAATCAGGGCAGGTAAAATGGAGGCCCAGGAGAAAGAATTTGACTTGGTGGCGCTGGTGCAAACCCTTGCCAAATCCGTGCAATTGCGGATGGAAGGCAAATCAGTTATAGTGAAATCGGAGATAGATCCGGGAATTACCCATTTGGTATTGGGCGATGATTTGTTGTTGAATCAGATTTTGCTTAATTTGCTTGGAAACGCCGAGAAATTTACGGCGAAAGGGGAAATTGGGATACGAACCAAAATATTGTCGGAACCACATGAAACACCGATGTGGATCGAATTTTGCGTGTACGATACCGGCATCGGAATACCGCCAGAGAAGCATGATCTGATTTTCCAGACTTTCCGGCAGGTAGATGGCGATACGCGGCGCAAATTTGGCGGCACGGGTTTGGGTTTGGCGATCACCAAGCAGCTGGTTGAGTTGCAGGGCGGTAGTATTCGAGTAGAAAGCACCCTTGGCGTTGGCACCCAGTTTTACATCAATTTGCCGTATTTGAACACAGGGGTTGTGGCCGAGCAGAATACCCAGATTATGGAGCAAATGCAGCTCAATTCGGATGGAAAACGCATTTTGGTGGCAGAAGATAACGCGATGAACCGCAAGTACATTGACACCTTGTTGCGGAAATGGAATATTGAGCACTTTTTTGCGCATAATGGACGGGAGGCATACGAAATGTGTCTGGAGGATCATTATGACCTCGTGTTGATGGATATTCAGATGCCGGAAATGGATGGTTACGAGGCCTGTCAGGCCATTCGGGAATTGCCCGGCCTGAATAACAGAACCCCCATTATTGCACTTACCGCATCTGCCATGCTTTCGCAGCGGGACAAGGCCTTTCATGCAGGCATGAATGATTATTTGAGTAAACCCTTCAAACCCTTGCAGTTATTTGAAAAAATCTGCTTGTATATCGACTCAAATGAAATAGAAACGAATATGCCAACTCCACAGGAATTTACTTTCGATAAGCGCTTGGACACCGAGCTGTTGGAAACCATGTATGGCGACGACCTTGATTACGCGTTTGAAATGTTTGAGGCGTTTCGGGATAATGTGCCGAAAGAATTCAAAAGCATACAACCCTTGCTCGACGGAGAAAAATGGCTGGAAGTAGCGCGACTTTTGCATAAAATAAAACCGTCCTTTGGGATGGTGGGCTTGAGTGAACTGGAAAAGGCCTTGGAGCAGATGGAGCAAAGTGCCAAGAACCAGCCCAACAAAGCAAATTTACATGCCATGTTTATGCAGGTGCAAAATTTGTTTGATGTAGGCACCCGCATCATCGATAACGAATACAGTAAATTGAAAATAATCATTTCTAATCCATCTCATACGCCACCGCAATAGGTTTTGAATAAATAGCCTTGTTCGTTTGAAGGTTATGGAACAAAACCCAATGCCGTTGGATATCAAAATCGCTTCACTTAATCAAAAAAACATGCTTCGATGTATAATTGTTGATGATGACATGATGGCCCGAAAGAGCCTCGAGCGTTTGTGTGCCAAACATGAACGGCTTGAGATGAAAGGATCTTTCGAAAAGGCCAGTGATGCCATTGAATTTTTGGAAAAAGAAGAGCAGGATACAGCCATTGATTTGATTTTTTTGGATGTTGAAATGCCGGAAATGACGGGTATTGAGTTCTTGGATCGTATTCCGGTGATGCCGATGGTGATTTTTACCACCTCCAATTCAGATTATGCATTTGAAGCGTTTGAATATAAGGCCGTGGATTTTTTGAAAAAGCCCATTTCTTTACCGCGTTTCGAACAATCTGTCTTGAAAGCCATTGAAGCTTGTCAGACCAACCAGGCAAATACCGCCGAGGCCCTGGCCAAAGCGAATGAAATTTTTGTTCGGGAAGATGGTCGTTACATTCGGGTTTCGTGCGATGATATCTTGTTTTTTGAAAACGTAGGAGACTATGTGCGTATCAAAACCATTTCCGGGCAGCACATCATCCATGGTACCTTAAAAGCCATCGACGAAAAACTCAATGATCCACGTTTTTTAAAGGTACACCGCAGTTTTATTGTGCACCTTTCCAAAATCAAAGACATCGAAGAAAACACGCTGGTGATTGACAAAACGGTCATCCCGATTAGTCGAGCCAACAAAAGCGAGTTGATGAATCGTTTGAAAATTTTATAAAATAAGCAAAATTTACTTTTTTGCTTGTTTTATTTGCCCCAAAAGACGTATCTTTAATCGGTTTTCAGTCTTTCGTTTTTCCGCTCCCCTAGGAAGACTGACCTTTTCTATAAGCACTATGTCCTCAACGTGAGGAAATTCAATTGATCAAGACTGATAATTTCAACAAGCTGTATGCCATACGCATGCATGTTTCTTGACCTGTTTTATACGTGCAATTCAAATTAAACACTGCTTAATATCTTTGTCATGAATCAAAAACCTGACTTATTGCTTGTAGATGACGCTCCCATGATGACGCGTTTTCTTTCCTTGTTTTTTGCCGAGCAATACAGGGTAACCAGTTGTCTCAATCCAGAAGAGGCAATCGACCTAATCCGCAAGGGTTATTTACCACATATCATTGTAAGCGACCTCGACATGCCACAGATGTCGGGCCTGGTGCTTACCAAAGTATTGCGTCAACTCATGCCCGACTGCCCATTGGTGGTTGTAAGTGGTTTGAAAGAAAGCAAGCACCGTTTGGCTGCCTTGGAAGCAGGTGCGGATGACTTTTTGGCGAAGCCTTTTCACCCGGCCGAATTGCAGGCACGTTTGGAAAACTTACTGCAACGCAGCGAGCAAAAAAAAACGGAAGCCCCGCAGCCACCAGCCCATTCTAGTAGTGGCAAGGTAAAAACGCCTCCATTTTCCCTTTCTTAAAGCCCGCAAAACGCGCGATTTTTTAATAATACATCATCACAATGACTACGTACAGATCCAAACCCTTTTATGATTTTTTTAAAAGGACCAGCGATATCGTGGCCTCGGGCATCATTTTGATCCTGATCAGTCCCATTTTGCTCGGTATTGCCATCGCTTTGAAGCTGGAATCGCCTGGCGCGCCCGTTTTTTACAGTTCCAAGCGGGTTGGACGCAATTACCTCGTGTTCAATTTTTTGAAATTTCGCTCCATGAAGCCGAATTCGGACCAATTGCTGGCGAAAATGCAGCACTTGAACCAATATGATGCGCAAACCGCAGAGGCCCCCAAACAGGTAGTAGAAGCCGCGCCCTCTGGTGTGATGTTGTTTTCGGATGAGGGTTGGATTCCGGAAGAAAAATTGATTGCGGATGCCAAGAAGGCAGAAGAAAAGCCTTTTATGAAAATCACCAATGATCCGCGCATTACCAAGGTGGGGCATTTTATCCGCAACACCAGCATGGACGAGTTGCCTCAGTTGATCAATGTGTTGCGGGGCGATATGTCGCTGGTAGGAAATCGTCCACTTCCGGTGTACGAAGCCGAGCAACTCACCACCGATGAGGCGGTAGAACGATTTTCGGCACCAGCGGGAATTACAGGATATTGGCAAGTAACAGACCGCGGCAAGAAAGGGGTAAGTGCCGACAGTCGGAAGCATTTGGATGTAGAGTATGCACGCAGGTATTCGTTTTTTCTTGATTTGTGGATTTTAGTAAGAACCCCGATGGCGGCTTTACAATCGGCCAACGTATAATCCTTTTGTGAAAATAATCAGGCTGGCGACCATGCTGGCTACGCCCTTCAAAAATCTAGGGGCCCTGTTGCAATACAGGACCGCAATAATACTTACACATTTTTGGGTGGGTTCGATCCATTTGGCGTTCGGATGCCAATAAGAATAAATTAAGAACGCAATATTAAGGTCAATTTGAGTTGCCGGGATGCAAAAGTGCATTCCGGCTTTTATTGATGGAGTAGGATCGAAAAAAAAACATTAAAATGTAGTTAAAATTCAGGTTGAAGCAGCCTCCATTTTGGCCATTTTGGCCATTTTTGCTTAAAATTACAAAGTGTTAAAATATTGAATATCAATAATATAGTTTAAATAAAGGTAAACAAAGCCCGTTTTTTTTATAAATTATAACAATGATAATTGACCTTGTGGAACCTTTACGGGCTACTTATTTTTGTACAGAAATTAGACAAGCACGCCACGCATTGGGATGGCAGCAGAGAAAAACAACACACTATGAACAATTTTTTTTAATACGTATTTCTTTCAAAACGTCAAACATGTTCCTCAAGTTACTGCCGGTGTTACTGTAAAAGTACAAGGCAGCATATGCATGCAGTTTTTTAAAATCAGCATGAAACCACGCTTCGTAGTACGCCAATTATATGGACGTACATTTCAGGTGAGGAGTCAGTACTTTTACCAGTGTTTCTTTTGCTTCAATTAGGAAACACTTTGACTCCTTACCGTGTTAATCCAGGCTTGCAGCAGGTAAAAGTGACAAACGATTGGATGATCGTTTAATTTTAATCCCCCCTAGCTTTAGTCGTTACATCCATAACGATTGCTCCTGCCTATAATCGCTTCATTTGCTTTAATCCTTGTGACTTTAATGCTTAAAAGATGTTATGTTGATCAAATGGGCTGTTCTCGAGGGAGATCAGCCTATTTGATTTGAGCAAACAAGCCTGGCGCCCAATTTTCTTGTTCCCTATTTTTGCATTAAGTATTAAAACATTTGCTCAAATGCTTCAAATGCCGTGTTACATTGGGTTTTACCATAGCAATTGATTACTTTTGCGTGTATGCGGTAGTATTCAGCATGTGTTGATGCATTTTTCAGTATTTTGTGGTAATATACTGCTTGTCAACTTTTGGCAGACTTCCTGGTTATACTTGCACACTTGTCATGAAAAGATTGATCTTTTATTGTGCGCTTTCCTTGCAGTTGCTGTGTCCTTTGTTGTTGGATGCACGGCCTGATGGTGATATGAATATTCCACCAACGGACGTTTATGCCCTTTCACCCGATTTATGTGTAGTAAGTACCATCCAATTTGCCAATGTGGAGGGCGCTACCCCCCTTGCACTTACCTTTAGTTGGAGCGCGTCCGATAGTTTGCATCAGTGGGTTGACGGATTGAACCTCTTGTGTGTAGCAGGCTGGAATGGGACAGATTGGGTCAATCTTGGCCAAGCAGCAGTAAATGGCAATTTGACGGCGGGGACCATTACCACCCCGGTTTTAATTCCCGACACCTATATTATATATGCACTGGCGGCGGCCCGCGCCAAGACGTTCAATGTTACGGGCGGCGGTTCCTATTGCAGCAGCACCGATCCGGGGGTATTGATTGGGCTCAGTGGTTCGCAGTTGAACGTTGTGTATCAGTTGCGTTTGAACAACAATAACATTGGTGTTCCCGTGCAAGGTACCGGCGGCCCCCTGAGTTTTGGGGTGCACAGCGTTTTGGGCAGTTATGTGGTTTCGGCTATTCAAGTGCAAGGTAATTGTGCTACCAATATGTTTGGGCTGGCTACCGTAAATGCTTACAGCTGCAATGCCTCCATTTCCGATCCGTGTGTTTGTAAAAACAATGCAACCAACCTGCTCAATGGGCAATTTGATGAAACGATTGAGGTAAATGCGCCCGCCAATCAAAACTGGACCGTTTCTGCGGTGATCGGCTTATATCAGGCCAATAGTCCAGCGCCACCCACGCCACCCATTGCAGTAACCGTAGGCACCCCGCTTACTTACCTGGGCGCCAATCTATATCAGTTAAAAGGCATCCATGTTGATGCAATGGGGTACTCCATCACCGTGTCGAATGGGTTGGGTACTACACTTTCCATTGGCAATACCTGTGCGTATCCCAATCCAAGTTTTGGGGCCGAGTTAGCCGGGCCGTTTTGTTTGTATTCCGATCCGGTAAACCTGGTAGGTATTCCGGGCGATAATAATATTGTAGGTCAGGGATTTACCATCAATGGCACCCCTGCAACCCAGTTTAATCCAGGAGCGGGTCTTGGTACCTACACCATTGAATACACCGTGGATGGCGGCACGCCCAAGTCGTCGGGCCCCAATGATCCGGGTTGTATTCAAAAAATAAGTAAAACGGTGCAGGTCGTTGCTACTTCCGGTGCGCTGGTTTGCAACAACCTGGTCAATGTTTCGCTGGATGTCGATTGTGAAAGTGCCGTGACACCTGATGATGTTCTGGAAGGTGTTTATCCTTGTTACGACGATTACGAAGTAGCACTGGATCGGATCGCGCCTTATGGAAACGGTCCCTGGAGCAGTGCCACCATCACGGTTGCCGATTTGGGCAATACCTATAGCGCACGCGTTACGCACCTGGGTAGTGGCAATACCTGCATTGGCAGTGTCAAAATTGAGGATAAACTGGCTCCTGTGCTGACTTGCACGGACATCACGTTGTTTTGCCCGATTGTCAACTATGACCCCGGTTACATCAAAAACACCCTGAATATTCCTGCTGCTTTTCCAACGGTAGTTGATTGTTCTACTTATACCCTGAGTTATACAGATGTTTGGGTAGATCTTCCATGCGGGAAAGGTTTTAATGGCGTCAATGATTTGAGTGCTTATGTAACCCGCAAGTGGACCGCCAAGGATTTTTGGAACAACAGCAGCGTGTGTATTCAATATATTTATTTCAAACGGCTGCATATTGACGATGTGCAGTATCCGGCCGATTACACGATAGCTTGTGGCCCCAATGTGGACACCGATCCATCCATCACCGGCGGGCCTTTTGTAAATAAATTGGGGAAAAACTGGAATTTTTATCCTGATCCGGGGTATTGCGAAATGCAAGCCATTTACAACGACCAATATTTGCCAGACTGTGATGGCACCTTTCGGATATTGCGCACCTGGACAATGGTCGACTGGTGTTTGCCGATCAATCCGTTTCCGCCCGCCCAAAATCCGGTGTATTATACCCAGTTGATCAAAGTTTTAGACGGCGAGGGCCCTGCTTTTGTTTGTCCGGCCAATTTAACCGTTTCAACCGACCCTTATGTTTGTTGTGGTACGATTGATTTGCCTAATGTGGTTTTGACCGACAATTGTGCGCGTATCAACGGAATCGGGGCTGTCGTAAGTGCTTTTGATATCAATAACCAGGTCCTCGGTACTTACACCGTGCCGGGCACCCTGAGTGATTTTCCGGGGAATGACTTGCAACTATCGGACACCTTGGGTAATGTGGGCTTAACCCCTTGTTTGCCTTTGGGCAACCATACGGTGGTGTACACGGCTTCCGACGATTGTGGCAATACCCGTACTTGCTCGTTTAAAATCCGGTTGGATGATTTGAGTTTGCCAGTGCCGGTTTGTGATCAATTGACCCAGGTTTCTCTAGGCCCCAGTGGCACGGCAGTAATTCCGGCGCTCAACTTTGATGATGGTTCGTACGATAATTGCGGCTCGGTGTATTTTAAGGTGCGGCGGATGAGCGGCAGTAGTTTTAACGATGCGGTCTCTTTTTCCTGTTCGGATGTGGGCAATACCATTACGGTCGTGTTGCGTGTGTATGATGTGCCCGTGGGGGCGGGGAGCGTATCTTTAACGACCCAGGAGCAGCATGCCAATGATTGTATGGTGCAGGTGGTGGTAGATGATAAGATCAAACCTGTTTGTACGGCGCCCGCTAATGTAACCGTAAGTTGTTCCAATTTCGACCCTAGTTTGGCATTGTATGGCAATGCAGCGGTGAGCGACAATTGTTGTTTAGATGCAAACAAAACCTATCAAGGGGTAAAAGGTTTGACCCACAACGCCAATTATACCTTATTTGATACCGTTTGTAATAAGGGAACCATACAGCGGATTTTTACGGCATTTGATTGTAATGGATTGAGTAGCGCGTGTACCCAACGGGTAGTGGTGCAATATGCGCAGGATTATTTTGTGCGTTTTCCGAACGATGTACTTGTGAGTGTATGTGATGGAACCGGCAATTATGGTGCGCCCAGTTTTTTTGGGGAAGACTGCGAATTGCTGGGCGTTTCGTTTGAGGATCAGGTATTTACGGTCGTTCCAGATGCTTGTTTTAAAATAGAGCGCACTTGGACGATTATCAATTGGTGTACGTTTAATCCCAATTTGAATTGTGTGCAGGTCCCCAATCCCAACCCAAATGCCATCGAAAACCATCCGTCCAATTTGCCCGGACCGGTTGTTTCAGCTTTTGGAACCTTGGCGCCCTGGAGTCCGACTACCGTAAAAGTGCAGGCAAGTGATCCGGTTGCGACCAATTATTCGGCATTTTACGATCCGAATGCGAATTGTTATAAATACAAACAAATCATTAAAATTATTGATACGCAGGATCCGGTTGCGCAATGTCCCGACTCCTTGGTTACCTATTGTGATGTAACAGCCAATGACGTGCAATCCTGGAATGAATCGTATTGGTATGACCCCAACACTGGGTTGCAAAATTTGTGTGAAGGGTTCGCCGATTTGTCGATTACGGCGACCGATGCTTGTTCAGGGGCCGATATTCGTTTTCGGTATCTGTTGTTTTTGGATTTGGATGGCGATGGCAACCAGGAAACCGTGGTGAGCAGTGCCAATTTGCCAGGGGTGAATAATGTGCAATTTGGCAATGCGGGCAATGTGAATTACACGGGTGGACAGCCCCGCGCCTTTGACGAGCGGCCTGTACCGACCAACCAGCAATACCGCTTTGGCTTGGATTGGGTAGCAGACGGGCCTGAAGTTACGGCAAAAGTGCGTTTTGACAATGTGCAGTCACCCATTCAGTTGCCAGCAGTAGGCAACAATGTGATGCAGGGGGTCGTGCCCCAATTGCCGTATGGTACCCATAAAATCCAATGGTTTGTGGAAGACGGTTGTGGGAATGAGACCAGCTGCACGTACGATTTTACCATAAAAGACTGCAAAAAACCGAGTGTGGTGTGTTTGAATGGTTTGAGCGTCAATATCATGCCTAATCAAATGATTAGTTTGTGGGCTTCCGACTTTTTGCAATATGCGGAAGACAATTGTACGCCGGTCAATCAATTGAAGATCGCGGTTCGGAAATCCTCCGATGCTACCCCTGGTTTTCCGGTGGATGGATTGGGTAATCCTTTGAGCAGTGTTACGTTCAATTGTCAGGAATTAGGCACCCAACAAGTAAAACTTTGGGTGATGGACCAAGCCGGGAATGCCGATTATTGTGAAACCACGGTGGTGGTGCAAGACAATGATCAATATTGTCCGTTGTTGAATGTCGCCAAAGTAGGCGGGGCTTTAAAAACGGAGTTGGGTGACGGTTTGGATCAGGGCAATCTTAATATTATTGGTAATGGGAACGGGATTCCCTGGTTCACCTTCAATACCAAATCGAATACCCAGGGTAATTATACTTTTAATGCCATTCCGTTGGGATCCAATGTGAAGGTGACCCCTTATAAAGATGATAACCCGTTGAATGGGGTTTCCACGTACGATTTAGTGTTGATTTCGAAACATATTTTGGGGCTTCAGACCTTGGATAGTCCGTTCAAGATGATTGCGGCGGATGCCAACAACTCCAATTCCATCACCACTTTTGACATTGTCGAGTTGCGCAAGTTGATTTTAGGCATTTATTCTGATTTGCCGACCAATACCAGTTGGCGTTTTGTGGATAAGTCTTATGTGTTTCCGAATCCGAGCAATCCGTTTCAGTTTATGTATCCGGATAAAAAGCAGATTGCGGGGGTAAATGGGGATATATTGAATGCTGATTTTGTCGCGATTAAGGTGGGGGATGTGAATAATACGGCCATTGCGAATGCGCAGGGGCAGCCGGAAGATCGGAACGCAGGCACTTTGTATTTTGAGGTAAAAGATCAGGCATTTGAGGCTGGCCAAACGGTTGATGTACGGTTGGAGGCCATGGATAGGGTAGCGGGCTTACAATTTACCTTACAGTTTCAAGGCTTGGAATTTCTGGATTTGGAGCCGGGTGCAGGTATGCAACTTGGCAATTTTGGTTTACCCGCCTTGGTTTCTACGCAACAAAATATGCTGACCGTTTCCTATGATGGAAATGAAAAAGCCGCATTTGTATTGCATTTTAGGGCTACGAGAGCCGGAAAACTGAGTGCGTTTTTACATCTTTCCAATGCCATTACTTGCGCAGAGGCATATGGTTTAGAGGAAAATGAACAAACAGATTCGGGCGTGCTACCGGGTAAAAATGCAATCGCCCTGCGGTTTAAGCTGGACGACACCTATATAATACAAGGTGTAGGATTTGAATTGTATCAAAACCAGCCCAATCCGTTTGAAAATGGTACGTTTATAGGTTTTAATTTGCCAGCGTCATCTGCAACCGCGCCCGTTACGCTGGAGGTATATGATGAAATTGGCCGTTTGGTGCATCGCCAGCAAGCAAGTTTTGGAGCGGGTTATAACCGTTTCCAATTACAAACGCAAGATTTAGGAAAAACGAGTCCGACCAGACATTTATATTATAAAGTGATTACCGCTTTGGATAATGCGGTTCGGCCGATGATTCAAATTAGATAGTTATTAGCCGTTGGGCATACTTTTTTACACGAAAGTCTTACACTCTTTGAGAAAAGTTAGTTTAAACGGAAAACTTAACATTGCGTATCAGAAGTATTTTTAAA